>JAANMY010000873.1_pt1 | contig 38408 bp, 29 predicted proteins | sample 7279691 | NCBI WGS metagenome assembly JAANMY01 (sample SAMN14094543, study PRJNA606508) | bioreactor metagenome | isolation source: A lab-scale SPAN reactor treating ammonium-rich wastewater day 388 | place: Ireland: Galway | collected 2018-02-07 | reverse complement strand
GCTGCGTCGCACCCTGCGCGAGCAGCGTGCGAATCGTGGTCAACAACTCCGGCTTCAAGACGTTCACTCCTTCCCCCTCACGATGGTGAGGGGCAACGGCAACGTCCCGCCGCGCGGCGCCCCGATCAGGCGCCGCTATGCTCGATCAGGTGGGGGAATTTGGGGTGGCCACGAGTGGAGGAGTTTGGGTGGCCGCCGGGGGCTACACGCGTCCGACGTTGACGACGATCGAGAAGTACGCGCGGGCCGTGGGCGCCGGCGTCGAGATCCGCGTGCTCCGATAGCCAGCTCCGCCCCGGGCGGCGAGCGGCCCGGCGGCCGGGGCGCCAACCGGCAATCGGCCGCTGGCGAAATAGGCAAAGGGACGGTCGCGCGCCGAAGTCGCGTACGGAACTCTACGCCCGGCCGCTGCCGGCCGCGCTGAAGGCCGCGCTACGCGTACGTCACCTTCGACGACGCCGCGACGCTCTCCTTCGCCCGAGCCGACCCGACCGGTTTCGTGTCGGCGCTGCCGGCCCGGGCGATCCTCGACGAGATCCAGCGCGTGCCGGAGCTGCTGCGGACGCTCAAGCTGGCCGTGGACCGCGACAGGAGGCCCGGCCGCTTCGTGCTCACCGGCTCCGCCAACCTGCTCCTCCTGCGCGGGCTCGGCGACTCGCTGGCCGGACGTATGGAGGTCGTGCAACTGCAACCGCTGACGGCCGCCGAGCAGGCGCGCGCGCCGGGCCGGTTCCTGGGGGCGCTCCTGGCCGGGCGACTGCGACCGGCGATCACATTGTCGACACCATGCGCCCCGCTGGTACTGGCCGAGCGCATCGTCGCGGGCGGTTTTCCTGAAGCGGTGCGGCGCCCCCCGCCCGCGCCCGCGCCTGGCATCGCGAGTACCTGCGCACACTGCTGGAGCGCGACGTGCAGGACGTCGCGCGGGTCCGCGACACCGCCGCGGTGGGGCGCCTGCTGGAGATGCTGGCGCTGCGCACGGGCGAGCTGCTGAACGTGTCGAGCCTCGGCAACGACCTCGACCTGCGCCGCGAGACGGTCGAACACTACCTGGCTGTATGCGAGCGGCTGTACCTGGTGCGCCGTCTCGCGCCCTGGCATCGCAACCAGGCGAGCCGCCTGATCAAGTCGCCGAAGGTGCATGTCGTGGACAGCGGGCTTCAGCCTGAAGCCGCAGCTCAACCTCGACCGCGGGACCGCGATCCTCGTGGCGGCCTCGATCCACGACGCCTGCCACTACTTGCGGCTGTTCCGGAACATGAGCTTCGGCCGCCACTGCGGGATCGTCACCTCCTACGAGCCCAACCACAACGCGATCTCGCGCGAGCCGGTCGACAGCGACGAGCGCTACAAGTTCGACACCTACACGCAGCACGTCCTCGCGCGCGGCCAGACGACGAAACAGTACGAGGACGAGGCGAAGCGCCGCTTCATCGAGGAACCGGCGAACATGAAGCTCCTGATCGTCGTCAGCAAGCTCCTGATCGGCTTCGACGCACCCTCCTGCACCTACATCTATCTCGACAACGAGCTACGCGACCACCATCTGTTCCAGGCGGTCTGCCGCACGAACCGGCTCGACGGCGACGACAAGGACTACGGCCACATCGTCGACTTCAAGGAGCTGTTCGACGAGGTGCAGGAGGCGATCGCCTTCCACAGCTCCGACGAGCTGGACACCGACGAAGGCAACGGCGGCGACAACAACGTCCACCCGTACCGGAGCATCCGCGGCATCGCCGTTGTCGTTTGTCCAATTTCCTATTTCCCGATGCAGAACCTCCCGAAGATCTCGCCCAAGAGATCGTCGGCGGTGAACTCCCCGGTGATCGCCGCGAGCGAGCGCTGCGCCTCGCGCAACTCCTCCGCGTAGAGTTCGAGCGGCGGCGCGCTCGCGCGCAGGTGCCCGGCGGCCTCCGCGAGGTGCGTCGCCGCCTCGCGCAGCGCGACGAGATGGCGCGCGCGCGCGATGAACGCGTCCTCGCCGGCGCCCGCCACGCCGGCGATCGCGAGCACCTCGCGCTCGAGGGCGTCGACGCCCGCGCCGGTCAGCGCGGAGATCCAGACGTGCGCGCGCACGCCGTGCATATCGCGGTGCATCTCGGGTGGCGTATCGCTTCGCATCTCGCGCTGCATATCGTCCGGCGTCGCGCCCGACACCGCACCTTCCACTGAGCCCGGGGGATGCCCCGACAAGTCCGCCTTGTTGTGCACGACGATGCGCGGCAGCGCCTCCGGCAAGCGCGCGAGGATCGCTCGGTCCTCGTCGTGCAATCCGTCGCCGCTCTCGCGCCCGTCGACCAGCACGAGCGCGACGTCGGCGCGCTCGACCGCGGCCCAGGTACGTTCGATGCCGAGGCGCTCGACCGTGTCGGCGGCCTCGCGCAGGCCCGCGGTGTCGATCACGGTGAGCGGGATGCCGCCCAGTTCGATCGCGCGCTCGACGGTGTCGCGCGTGGTGCCGGGGATCTCGGTGACGATCGCGACGTCCTCGCGCGCGAGAGCGTTCATGAGGCTCGACTTGCCGACGTTGGGACGACCGACGAGCACGAGCTCGAGCCCTTCGGCGAGGCGCGCGCCGGTCGCCGCGCGCGCGACGAGCGCGTCCAGGTCCTCGCACACCGCGGCGAGCTTGCCCACCGCGTCGGAGGCACGCAGGAACTCGATGTCCTCGTCGGGGAAGTCGAGCGTGGCTTCGGTGAAGGCGCGCAGTTCCGTCACGCGCTCGACGATCGCGCGCACCTCGCGCGAGAATTCGCCCGAGAGGCTGCGCGCGGCGGCGCGCGCGGCGGTGGCGCTCGCGGCGTCGATCAGGTCGGCGACGCTCTCGGCCTGCGCGAGGTCGAGCTTGCCGTTGAGGAACGCTCGCTTGGTGAACTCGCCGGGCTCGGCCAATCGCGCGCCGAGTTCGACGCATCGCGCGAGCAGGAGCCGCAACGCCGCCGGGCTGCCGTGGCCGTGGAGTTCGACGACGCTCTCGCCGGTGTACGAGCCCGGGCCCGGAAAGAACATCGCCAACCCCCGGTCGATCGGCGCGCCGCGCGCGTCGCGAAACGCGGCGAGGGTGGCCACCCGCGGCGCCACCTCGCGCCCCACGATCCCCGCGAGCACCGCCCGCGCCCCCGGTCCCGAGACGCGGACCACGCCTATGCCGCCACGCCCCGGCGGGGTCGCGATCGCGGCGATCGTGTCGGTCGGGGCGGCTTTCATGCGCGCGACTCTACCCGAGGGCGCCATCCCCCGCGCCCGCGGCACGGCCCTTGCACCACGATGGCGTGACCCCGCCGTCCCACCGGGCGCGGGGCCAGTTTCGAGCGCAAACGTGTCCCGAGCACTCCCAACCCGGTTCCCGAAGGCGGGGGCCCCTGCCGCGCTGCGCGCATGCGTGACGCTCGTCGTCGCCCTGGCGTGTGCGATGGTCCTGTCGTTGCCCGCCGCCGCCTCGGTGCTCGGCGACGCCCGGGCGATCGAGCCGGAGATCCCGGGCTTCCCGGAGCGGGCGCAGGCGGCGCTCCTCGCGCTCTTGCCGCAGGCCGATGCCGCCCCGATCGCTGAGCGCTCGGTCGTCTACGCGCTGGCGGGACAGGCGAGCGTGCTCGCCCGCAGGATTCCCGAAGCCCACGAACTCGCCGACCGGATCGAGGCCGCCGCGCCGCAGGACCCCAATTCCCGCGCGGCGGCCGCGCTGATCCGCAGTTCGGTCGAACTCGCGACCGGCGAGGCGTCGAAGGCCGCCGCGCTGGCGCAGGCTTCGCACACCCAGGCGGTGCAGGCCGGCAACGCGGACCTGCGCTACGGCTCCGCGCTCACCTACGGCACGGCCGCCCGCTCGCGCGGGCAGTCCGACCAGGCGCTCTCGAGCCTGCAGGAAGCGCTCTCGCTCGCCGAGGCGGCCGGCAGCCCCTACCGCCGCTCGATGACGCTCTACCAGATCTCGGTGCTGCAGACGGCGATCCGCAACGCGCACGACGCGCTCGAGGCGAGCCTCGCCGCCTACCGCGCCGGCGAGCAGGCGAAGAACGGCTTCGCGATGGCGAACGCGCGGATGGCCGAGTCCGCGGCGGTCGAACGCCTCGACCGCCCGTCGCGCGAACTCGCGTCGATGCAGGAGGCGCTCGCCATCGCGCGCGACATCCGCTCGCGCACCGCGGAGAGCCGCGCGCTCGTGAACCTCGCCGACATCCGCCTGCGGCGCAAGCAGTACAACGAGGCGATGCGGCTCTCGCGCGACGCGCTGCGCCTCGCGGAGGCGACCGGCAACACCTACCTGAAGGCGACCAGCAAGGCGAACCTCGGCTTCGCGCTGCTCGGCGCCGGTCGCATCGCCGAGGGCAAGCGCTACGCCGACGAGGCGCTGAACGAGTACGAGCGCACCGGTCAGACCGCGGAGATCGCCGAACTCGCGGGCGAGTACGGACGCAGCCTCGAGGCGGTCGGCGACTACCGCGGAGCGCTCGCGCACTACCACCGCGAGCGCAAGCTGATCGGCGAGATCGCGTTCGAGGCGCGCCAGCGCATCCTGCTCGAGATGCAGGAGAAGTACGAGTCGGAGAAGCACCAGCGCGAGATCGCGCTGCTCGCGCGCGAGAACGCGCTGCAGACCGCCGAGATCGCGAACCAGTCGCTGCGCCAGCGCGTGTGGTGGCTGCTCGCCGCGCTGTTCGCGCTCTCGTTCACGGTCGTGACCATGCTCTACCGCAAGCTGCGCGTGTCGAACGCGATGCTCGCGCGCAAGAACGACGAGCTGTCGTTCCAGAGCAGCCGCGACCCGCTGACCGGTCTCTTCAACCGGCGCCACTTCCAGAACCTGATCGCCGCCGAGGCGGCGGCGATCTCGTCGGGACGCCGCGCCGACGATCCCGGCGCGCGCGCGCTGCTCCTGATCGACCTCGACCACTTCAAGGAGACCAACGACCGCCACGGGCACGCGCTCGGCGACGCGGTGCTGGTCGCCGTCGCGGGCCGGTTGCGCGAATCGCTGCGCGAGAGCGACACGATCGTGCGCTGGGGCGGCGAGGAGTTCCTCGTCGTGGCGCGCACCTCGCCCGACCGGCTCGACGACATCGCGTCGCGCATCCTGCGCGCGGTCGCCGGCGAGCCGATCGTGGCCGGCGACCGCGCGATCCGCACGTCGGTGTCGATCGGCTACGTGCCGCTGCCGCTGCCGCCGACGACCGCCGCGCTGTCGTGGGACCGCGCCATCGGGCTCGTGGACATGGCGCTCTATCTCGCCAAGATGAACGGGCGCAACCGCGCCTACGGCATCCAGCGTCTCTCCGACGCCGACCCGGAGACCCTCGCGGCGACCGAGCGCGACCTCGAGCACGCCTGGAAGAGCGGCCGCGTCGAGGTGAGCGTGCTCTACGGTCCGCCGCCGGTCGGCGATGCGAGCGCGGTGATGCGCCGCGCGGCCAACGACACGCGTGTCGCCGACGCTCCGGCCATGCGCCGAACCCCGTCCGACTGAAGTCGGACCCACAACGAACGCGGGCGCCGCGGCGCTTCCGCGCTCAGCGCCTTTTCGCCGCGGCGAGCGCCTGTTCCTTCTCCAGCATCTTGTTGACCTGCCACTGCTGGGCGATCTGCAGGATGTTGTTGACGAGCCAGTAGAGCACGAGGCCCGACGGGAAGAAGATGAACAGCACCGAGAACGCGATCGGCATGATCTGGAACACCTTCGCCTGCACCGGGTCGGTGATCGGCGTCGGCGAGAGCTTCACCTGCAGCCACGCGGAGATCGCGTAGAGCACCGGCAGGATGTAGAACGGGTCCGGCGCCGACAGGTCCTGGATCCAGCCGATCCACGGCGCGTGGCGCAGTTCGACCGCCGAGAGCAGCACCCAGTAGAGCGCGATGAACACCGGGATCTGCACGACGATCGGCAGGCAGCCGCCGAGCGGGTTGATCTTCTCCTGCTTGTAGAGCTCCATCATCTTGATCTGGAGCTGCTGCTTGTCGTTCGCGTACTGCTCCTGCAGCGCCTTCATCTTCGGCGCGACGAGCTTCATCTTGCCCATCGAGCGCGCGGCCGCGGCGTTCAGCGGATAGAACGCCGCCTTGATCATGATGGTCATCACGATGATCGCCCAGCCCCAGTTGCCGATCATGCCGTGCAGCCACCGCAACAGCCAGAAGAGCGGCGCCGCGATCACGGTGAAGATGCCGTAGTCGACCGACAGGTCGAGGCCGGTGGCGATCTTCTTCAGCAGCTCCTGGTCCTGCGGCCCGACGAACAGCGGCACGGTGAGCGACGCGCTCGCGCCGGGCGCGATCTGCGGCATCGGCACGATGACGCCCGACGCGTAGAGGCCGTTGTCGAGCTTGCGCGCGAAGAACTCGCGCGGCAGCTTCTTCTCGTCGGAGGGGAGCCAGGCCGCGACGAAGTAGTGCTCGATCATCCCGGCCCAGCCGTCGGTGGCGTTCTTCGTGTACGGCGTCTTGCGCGACGGGTCGGCCGCGAGCTTGTCGAGTTCACCGGGCTCGACCTTCTTGAAGTGGTCGGTCGCGTTGTAGATGACCGGCCCCACGTAGGCCGACGGCGTCATCGAGTTCTGCGGCACCGCATGGCGCGTGTCGCGCGCGAGCTGGAAGTACGCGAACGGCGCGATCGGCGCGCCGGTCGCGTTGGTGACCTCGAAGCTCGCGTCGATCAGGTAGCTGCCGCGGTGGAAGGTGAGCGTCTGCACCACCTTGTCCCCTGACGCCGCGGTCGCCTGCAGGCGGAGTTCGAGCTTGTCCGCGCCGGGCGCGAGTTCGCGCGGTCCGGGCAGGACTTCCCAGGTGGTGCGGTGGTTGGGCATGCCCTCGCCCAGGAGCCCCGCCTGCGCGACGAAGGTCCGCTCGGCGTTGCGCTGCAGGGCGAGGTAGGGCTTCGAGGTGTCGAACGCGTCGCGATGCTTCGCGAGCGCCACTTCGGCGATCACGCCGCCGACCGGGTCCACCTTCACGGTGAACATGTCGGTCGTGACCGTCACGAGCTTCGCCGCGGCGGCGGCCGTTGCCGCGCCCTGGCCCGGGACCGCGCCGGCGGGAACCGCGCCTGCCCCCGCAGTCGCCGATGTCGCGGACGTCGGCGAAGTCGACACCGGCACATCGCCTGGACGCTCGGGCGCGCCGGCGGTGCGGGCGGGCGGCGGGACGACGGGGCGGGTGTCGCGATTCCACGCCTCCCACAGCATGACGAGCGAGAAGCTGAAGATCGCGAGCAGGATCAGGCGTTGCGTGTCCATCATCGGTCGGCGGGCGGCAGGATCAGTCGGGAACCGGGTCGTAGCCGCCCGGATGGTAGGGGTGGCAGCGGCAGATCCGCTTCGCCGCAAGCCAGGTGCCGCGGGCGGCGCCGTGGCGCTCGATCGCTTCCCGCGCATACTCCGAGCAACTCGGGAAGAACCGGCAATGCGCGCCGAGGATCGGCCGGATCGTGAGTTGGTAGCCGCGGATCGCGGTGGTGAGCACTTGCTTCATTGGGTCAGCGCCGCTCCGCCAGCGCGGCGATCAGGCGTCCCGCCTCGGCGGCGGCTTGTGCGAGCTCGGGTCCTGGCGCCGGACGCTTCAATCGCACGATCAGGTCGTAGTCGGCAATCGCCGGACGGGCGGAGCGCAGCGCCTCGCGGACGCGGCGCTTCAGGTAATTGCGGTCGACCGCACGCGCGAGCGCCTTGCGGCCGACGACGAGCCCCGCGCGTCCCGGTGCCCGCTCGGCGGACGCGACGACGAGTTCGATCCATCGGCCCTGGGTGCGGCGACCGCGCGCGAAGAGCGCGTCGAACGTCCCGACGCCGGTCAGGCGATGGCGTCGTTCGCCGCGCGCGAGGCGCGTGGCGCCTGGGCGTGACTGGGTCAGGCGGAGAGCCGCGCGCGGCCCTTGGCGCGACGCGCCGAGAGCACCTTGCGGCCGCCGACGGTCTTCATGCGGGCGCGAAAGCCGTGCGTGCGTGCGCGGCGGATCTTCGAGGGTTGGAACGTGCGCTTCATGACCGATCCGGGAGCGAGATGGAAAAAAGCCTTGTATTAGAACGCGTTGATGTCCCTGTTGTCAAGGACGCCGGGGCAACGCCGCCATCGGCCGCCATGACGCGAGCATTCACTTCCGGCGCAGGCGTGCCGCAGCCTTCGCACGGTCCCGCAAAGACCCCCATCGCGTTCGGGCCTGTGGATAACGGCGTGACGCGCGGCTAAAATCGACCCAACCGCGGGCGCCCCGCCCGGGTTCGATGCTTCCGGCGGGGCGCCCGTCCGTTTTTCACGCACAGGCCGCCCAGGGAAACCCAGGCACAAGAACGGCCGGCGAGAGGTCCAGATTCGATGTCCGCACCCACCCCGACGCCTGCCGCCTGGAACGCCTGCCTGTCCGCGTTCGAGCGCGAACTCACGCCCCAGCAGTTCGCCACCTGGATCCGCCCGCTGTCCGCCGAGCCGGGGCACGGAAGCCTCAAGCTTCGCGCCCCCAACCGGTTCGTGCTCCAGTGGGTGAAGGACCGGTTCGGCGGCCGCATCGCGGCACTCGCGCGCGAGGCCGCCGGCGAGCCGGTTTCGATCGAATACTCGCTCGCCGAGGCCGGGGCCTTCGCGGGCGTCGCCTCGGAAGGGGCGGCCGCGGCGGCGGCGGAAAGCGCGGCGATCGTCGATGACGAACCGCGCTCGGCTCCGCCTCCTCCCGAGGTTCTCGCGGCCGAACCCGTGCGGCCGAACCACGAGCTGCCGCGTCGCGTCGAGCCGACCAGCCTGAACGGCACGTTCACGTTCGACTCGTTCGTCACCGGCAAGGCGAACCAGCTCGCGCGCGCCGCCGGCCTGCAGGTGGCGCTGCACCCGACTTCCTACAATCCGCTGTTCGTCTACGGCGGCGTGGGCCTCGGGAAGACCCACCTCGTGCAGGCGATCGGCCACGACATCCTGCGGCGCGATCCGACGGCGCGCATCCGCTACATCCACGCCGAGACCTACGTCTCCGACGTCGTCCGCGCCTACCAGCACAAGGCGTTCGACGAGTTCAAGCGCTACTACCGCTCGCTCGACCTCCTGCTCATCGACGACATCCAGTTCTTCAACGGCAAGAGCCGGACGCAGGAGGAATTCTTCTACCTGTTCAATACGCTGATCGAGGGCCACAAGCAGGTGGTCATCACCTGCGACACCTACCCGAAGGAGATCGCGGGGATCGAGGAGCGGCTGATCTCGCGCTTCGGCTGGGGCCTCACCGTGGCGCTCGAACCGCCCGAACTCGAGATGCGGGTGGCGATCCTGCTCGCGAAGGCGCAGCAGGAACGGGTGCGGCTCGACGAGCAGGTGGCGTTCTTCGTGGCCAAGCACATTCGCAGCAACGTGCGCGAACTCGAGGGCGCGCTCAAACGCGTCATCGCCTACGCCGGCTTCCACAAGCTCGACATCACGCTTCCGGTCGCGAAGGAAGCGCTGCGCGATGTCCTCGCGGTGCAGAACCGACAGATCTCGATCGAGAACATCCAGAAGACGGTCGCCGACTACTACAAGATCCGGCCCTCGGAGATGCACGGCAAGAAGCGCTCGCGCGCCATCGCGCGGCCGCGCCAGGTCGCGATGGCGCTCGCGAAGGAGCTGACGCAACTCTCGCTCCCCGAGATCGGCAGCAACTTCGGCGGGCGCGACCACACGACCGTGCTCCACGCCTGCCGCCAGATCGCGAAGCTGCGCGAAACCCATCCCGAACTCAATCACGACGTCAATTTCCTGCTGCAGGTCCTGCGGAACTGAGGCTCCGGCCGGGGGCCTTTTCGCCCGGCGGGCGGCTGGAATCCAGGGGGTTTCTGGCCTATAATCTGTGGGTTAACCGGCCGTTGAGCCGTTTCGCCGGACCGTCCCCAACTCATCCACAGGCGATCCCGCGCTTGTCCGGTCCGGAATACCGCCGCCAAGGCCTTGAGCGCCCGGGGAAATCGACCGTTGCCCGCAGGCCCGCGCGCCCCCTACTAACGATTCCTAATTTTCCAAGATGCAACTCAAACAGATCGCCCGCGACGCGTTGCTGAAGCCGCTGCAGGCCGTATCGGGAATCGTCGAACGCCGCCACACGTTGCCGATCCTCGCCAACGTCCGGATCGAACCCTCCGACGGCGCGGTCGAATTCACCGCCACCGATCTCGAGATGCAGATCTCGGCGCGCTCGGAATGCGGCGCCAAGGCCGGAGCGGCCACCACGGTGTCGGCGCGCAAGCTCCACGATCTCCTGCGCGCCTTGCCCGAGGACGCGACGCTCAACATCGACGTCGCCGGCAGCCGGATGACGGTACGCGCGGGCCGCTCCCGCTTCAACCTGCAGACGCTCGCCGCGGGCGACTACCCGAGCATCAACCCGGGAACCGAGAAGCTGCAATCGCTCTCGCTCGCGCAGAAGGACCTCCGCGCGCTCTTCCGGCTGGTCGAGTTCGCGATGGCGCAGCAGGACATCCGCTACTACCTGAACGGGATGCTGCTCGTGATCGACCGCGGGTCGCTGCAGGCGGTGGCGACCGACGGCCACCGGCTGTCGTGGGCGAGCCTCTCGGTCGAAGGCGACTACACGCGCCAGGAAGTGATCCTGCCGCGCAAGACCGTGCTCGAGCTCGGCAAGCTCCTCGCGGAAACGGACGAGCCGGTGTCGATCGACGTGCTCGCGAACCAGGTGCGCTTCCGCTTCGGCGTGATCGAACTCGTGAGCAAGGTCGTCGACGGCAAGTTTCCCGACTACAACCGCGTGATTCCCGTCGGGCACACCAAGTCGATCACGCTCGATCGCAACGTGCTGCTCGCCGCGCTGCAGCGCGCCGCGATCCTGTCGAACGAGAAGTTCCGCGGCGTCCGCCTGGTGCTGGGCGACGGCACGCTGCGCATCGTGTGCAGCAACAGCGAACAGGAGGAAGCCGAGGAGGAACTCGAGGTCGCCTACCGGGGCGAGGGCCTCGACATCGGCTTCAACATCACCTACCTCCTGGGCGTGCTGCAGAACGTCGACTGCACGGAAGTTTCGTTCGCCTTCGGCGACGCCAATTCCAGCGCGCTCGTGACGCTGCCCGGCCGCGACGACTACAAGTACGTCGTGATGCCGATGCGCATCTGATTTCCTTCCACGTGATCGTCGAAGCGTCCGCCCCGCGCCTCTCCCCGAGGAAGGCGCGCGGTACGGCGGTGCGCGACCGATCCGAACCGGGGTACGACCACGCATGACTCCAGCAATGCCCAAGCCGCAGCCTCCCGCCGCCGAATACGATTCCTCGAGCATCCGGGTCCTGAAGGGTCTCGATGCGGTGCGCAAGCGCCCGGGGATGTACATCGGCGACACCTCCGACGGCACCGGCCTCCACCACATGGTGTTCGAGGTGCTCGACAACGCGATCGACGAGGCGCTCGCCGGCTACTGCGACGACATCAAGGTGGTGATCCACGCCGACAACTCGGTGTCGGTGTTCGACAACGGCCGCGGCATCCCGACCGACATCAAGGAGGACGACGAGGAGAAGCGTTCCGCGGCCGAGATCGTGATGACCGAACTGCATGCCGGCGGAAAGTTCGACCAGAACAGCTACAAGGTCTCCGGGGGCTTGCACGGCGTCGGCGTGTCGGTCGTCAACGCGCTCTCCGACTGGCTGAAGCTGCGCATCTGGCGCGCGGGCAAGGCGCACCAGATGGAGTTCCGCCGCGGCGAGGCCGTCGGCCCGCTCGCGGTGACCGGCAACACCGACCGCCGCGGCACCGAGGTGCATTTCATGGCCTCGACCGAGACCTTCGGCCGCATCGAGTACCACTTCGAGATCCTGGCGAAGCGCATCCGCGAGCTCTCGTTCCTCAACCACGGCGTGAAGATCGAACTCGTCGACCAGCGCGACGGCAAGAGCGAGAACTTCGCCTATTCGGGGGGCGTCAAGGGCTTCGTCGAGTACATGAACCGCAGCAAGAGCGTGCTGCACCCGCGCGTGTTCCACGCGATCGGCGAGAAGGACGGCACGACGGTCGAAGTCGCGATGCAGTGGAACGACAGCTACGCCGAGAGCGTGCAGTGCTTCACCAACAACATTCCGCAGCGCGACGGCGGCACGCACCTCACCGGCCTGCGCCAGGCGATGACGCGCACGCTCAACAGCTACATCGAGAAGGAGGAGATCGCGAGGAAGGCGAAGGTCGAGACCTCCGGCGACGACATGCGCGAGGGACTCACCTGCGTGCTCTCGGTCAAGGTGCCGGAGCCCAAGTTCTCCAGCCAGACCAAGGACAAACTCGTCTCCTCCGAGGTGCAGCCGATCGTGCAGGAGATCGTCGGCGCGAAGCTCGCCGAGTTCCTGCTCGAGTATCCGGCGGACGCCAAGATCATCTGCACGAAGATCGTCGAGGCCGCGCGGGCGCGCGAGGCGGCGCGCAAGGCGCGCGAACTCACGCGGCGCAAGGGCGTGCTCGACGGCATGGGGCTCCCCGGCAAGCTCGCCGACTGCCAGGAGCGCGATCCGTCGCTCTGCGAACTCTACCTAGTCGAGGGCGATTCCGCCGGAGGCTCGGCGAAGCAGGGCCGCGACCGCAAGTTCCAGGCGATCCTGCCGCTGCGCGGGAAGATCCTGAACGTCGAGCGAGCGCGCATCGACAAGGTGATCGGCAGCCAGGAGATCGTGACGCTGATCACCGCGCTGGGCGCGGGTTTCGGCCGGGCGCAGAGCGAGAAGGAGGACAAGGACGCCTTCAACCCCGACAAGCTCCGCTACCACCGCATCATCATCATGACCGACGCGGACGTCGACGGCTCGCACATCCGTACGCTGCTCCTCACGTTCTTCTACCGGCAGATGCCGGAGCTGATCGAGCGCGGCCACATCTACATCGCGCAGCCGCCGCTCTACAAGGCGAAGCTCGGCCGCGAAGAGGTCTACCTGAAGGACAACGGCGAACTGAAGCAGCACCTGCTCAGGGTGGCGCTCAAGGGCGCGGAACTCGTGCCGGCGGCCGGCGCGGCGCCGCTGTCCGCCGACGCGCTGGCGTCGATCGCGCGCGAGTTCGTGCTGGCCGAGGCGGTGATCGAGCGCAGTTCGCGCATCGTCGATCCCGCCGCGCTCTACGCGATGCTCGACGGCGTCAAGGTGGATCTCGGCACCGACACGGCCGCGAACCGCAGCGCGCGCGAACTCGCCGAGGCGATCGGCGATCCCGAGGTCACGGTCGAGGCGCGCTACGATGCGGCGGCGGAGACCCGCCGGCTGGTCGTCGTGCGCCGCCACCACGGAACGCCGCACGCGAGCGCGATCGACGCGGATTTCCTCGAGGGAGGCGACGGCGCGCAGATCGCCTCCGCCGCGCAGGCGCTGCAGGGACTCGTGCGCCCGGGCGCCAGCGTGAAGCGCGGCGAGAAGACGCTCGCGGTGCGCTCGTTCAAGGAGGCGCTCGACTGGCTGATCGAGGAGGCGCGCGGGGCCGTGTCGATCCAGCGCTACAAGGGCCTGGGCGAGATGAACCCGGCGCAGTTGTGGGAGACGACGATGGATCCCGCCGTGCGCCGCCTGCTCAAGGTCCAGATCGAGGACGCCGTCGGCTCCGAGGAAGTGTTCAGCAAGCTCATGGGCGAGGAAGTCGAGCCGCGGCGTGCGTTCATCGAGACCAACGCGCTCGGCGTGCGCAATCTCGACGTCTGACGCGCCGTCGCCGGGCGCGCTCGCGCCCGCACTTCAGGTCTGCGCCGGACGCAGGCGCGGCACCGCGCGCAGCGCCAGGTGGAACGCCCCGAGCGCCGCCGCGACGATCAGCATGATGCACACCGAGAACGCGGCCGCCTGGTTCTGGTTGCCGGAATCGTCGAGCAGGAGCACCGACACCGCGGCGAGCTGGGTCTGCGGCGTGACGAGGAAGATCACGGCCGACAGCGTGACCATGCTGCGGACGAAGTAGAACATCGCGATCGCGGCGATCGACGGCGCGATGATCGGCAGCAGCACGGAGCGCAGCGTGCGCAGCCGCCCGGCGCCGAGGCAGGTCGAGGTCTCGTCGAAGACCCGGCTCACCTGGCTCACGCTCGTCGTCGCGATCAGGTAGCCCTGCGCGTGGTAGTGGTACACGTTGCAGATCGCGAGGATGGCGAGCGTCCCGTAGAGGAAGACCAACGGGTTGTCCGGGTGGTTGAACACCAGGAGATAGCCCAGGCCGAGCACCATCCCGGGCACCGCGGCCGGCAGCATCGACAGGAACGAGAGCGTCTGCGCCTGCGCCGGCCGCATCCAGCGCGCGACGCACGCGGCGGCGACGGTCGCGACCGCGCCGATGGCCGCGGCCATGAACGAGACGACGACGCTCGTCCACAGCGGCGCGACGCCGTTCTGCACCTCGAACCGGTAGTGGCGCAGCGACAGGCTCATGTTGTAGGGCCACAGCGTCACGAAGCTCGCGACGACGACGATGACCACGATCGAGGCGATCGCGGCGCACACGAGCGCCGCGAACGCGAAGGCCGCCCGATCGCGAACGGCGCTCCGGCCGACCGCGAGCGGCTGGGAGCGGTCGGTGATCGCCGCGCGGTGCGCGCGCATGACCATGCGCTCGACCACGACGGCGACGGCCGCGGGCACCAGCAGCACGACGCCGATCACCGCGCCCAGTTCCATCCGGCCCTGCCCCGAGACCTGGTTGTAGATCTCGGTCGCGAGCACGTTGTAGTCGGCGCCGATGACCATCGGGTTGCCGAAGTCGGTGATGACGATGGTGAATACGACGAACACCGCCGAGGCGAGGCCGTAGCGCGTCGACGGCAGCGTGATGGTGCGGAACATGCGCCCGGCGCCCGCCCCGAGCATGCGGGCCGATTCGTAGAGGCGGGCGTCCCCGATCGCGAGCGCGGCCGACAGGATGAGGAACGCGTGCGGAAAGCTGTAGAGGACGTCGGCGATCACGATGCCCCAGAATCCGTAGATGTCGATGCCCAGCTCGAAGGTCCGGTTGACGATGCCGTTGCGGCCGAGGAGGAACAGGATGCCGAGCGCCTGCACCAGCGACGGCGCGTACAGCGGCAGCAGCGCGATCGCCCCGCAGGTGCGCTTGAAGGGCATCGCGGTGCGGCGCAGCGCCCACGCGAAAGCGTAGGCGAGCACGACGGTGATCGCGGTCGTCGTGGCGGCCACCGCGAAGCTGTTCCCGACGATGCGCGTGAACTTGGGGTCGGAGAACTCGCGCGTGTAGTTGGAGAGCCCGATGCCGCCGTCGGGCAGCACGAACGACAGGCGCAGGATGGCGACGAGCGGGACCACCACGAACAGGACGAGCGGGACGATCGCGGAGGCGGCGAGCGCGAACACCGCGAGTCGGTCGGTGTCGAACCGGCGGGCCGGGCCCGCGGGAATGGCGGCGCTCATGCCGGGCGCGGCGCCGCGCTCACGCCGGATCGTCGAGACGGATCAGCGCGCTCGCGGGCACGCGGATGCGGAGCCCCGTGCCCGGCGCCAGGTCGTCGCGGCGTCCCGGAACTTCCAGCGTGAGCGGATCGCCCGCGACCGTTACGTCGATGCGCGTGATGCTCCCGAGAAACACGGTTCGCACGACGCGGGCGGCGCGGTGCTCGGCCGACTCGGGGCCCGGAAGGGCGAGCTCCACGTGTTCGGGGCGCACGCCCGCGAGCTCGTGTCCGTGCATCCCGCGCACGAGGTTCATCCGGCCGAGGAAGCCCGCGACGAAGCGCGAGGCCGGACGCTCGTAGAGGTCGACCGGACGGCCGATCTGCTCGATGCGCCCGCGGTCCATCACGACGATGCGGTCGGCGAGTTCCATCGCCTCGTGCTGGTCGTGCGTCACCATGATCGTGGTGATCGACAGCTTCGACTGCAGCGTCTTGATCTCGCCGCGCAGGTCCTCGCGCACCTTGGCGTCGAGCGCCGAGAGCGGCTCGTCCAGCAGCAGCACCGCGGGCTTCGGCGCGAGCGCCCGGGCGAGCGCGACGCGCTGCTGCTGGCCGCCGGAGAGCTGGTGCGGCAGGCGGGCGGCCTCGCCCGCGAGGTTCACGAGCGCGAGCATCTCGGCCACGCGCGGCGCGATGTCCCCGCGCTTCCAGGCGCGGCACTCGAGGCCGTAGGCGATGTTGCGCGCCACCGTCATGTTCGGGAACAGCGAGTACGACTGGAAGACGATGCCGAAGTTGCGCTCGCGCGCGGGGATCGCGAGGAGATCGCGGCCCGCGAAGCGAATCTCGGCCGTGTCGGGGACCTCGAGGCCGGCGACGATGCGCAGCAGCGTGGTCTTGCCGCAACCGGAGGGCCCGAGGAAGCAGACGAACTCGCCCTCGTCGATGTCGAGGCCGACGTTCTCGAGCGCCCGGCAGCCGTCGAACGACTTGGAGACACCGCGCAGCGCGAGGAGCGTCACGTCAGCAGCGCCCGTCGAAGCGCGCCGCGCGCGGGGCGGGCGACGCGACGCGCCGGCGGGCTCGACCGGTCCCGCCGGCGCGCGCGATCAACGCTCGAAGCGCTTCTTCCACTCGGCGAGGATGCGGTCCTTGTTCTTCGCGGAGGCCTCGAAGTCCATGCCCTTGTAGAGAACCGTCGAGACGTCCTCGGGGAGCCCCGCCTTCAGCACCTCGGGGGTCGCCTTCGCGCCGGGCACCGACGACATCTCGGAGCGCTGACCGTAGAGCTTCGCCGCGTCGAGCGTCAGGAGCCAGTCGAGGAACTGCTTCGCGTCGGCTTTGTTCTTCGACGACTTCATCAGCATCGAGACTTCGATCTCGTAGCCCGCGCCCTCCGAGGGGATGACGAGCTTGATCGGGTAGCCTTCCATGATCTGTTTCACGCCCGAGAACGCGAACGACAGCCCGATCGCGTACTCGCCGGCCGCGGCCATCTTGCACGGCCGCGACCCGGACTTGATGTACTGCGCCATGTTCTTGTCGAGGTCCTGCAGGAACTGCCATCCCTTCTCCTCGCCCTTCATCTGCAGGAGGCTCACGATCATCAGGTACCCGGTCCCCGAACTCGCGGCGTTGGGCATCACGATCTGCCCCTTGTACACCGGGTTCAACAGGTCCTGCCAGGACGTCGGCATCGGCAGGTTCTTCTTCTTCAGCACCTCGGTGTTGACGCAGAAGCCGGCGAAGTAGCCGGTCGTGGCGAACCAGCGGTTCTGCGGATCCTTGAACGCGGTCTTCACGGCGTCGATGCCGGCCGGCTTGTAGGGCTCGGCCATCTCGAGGATGCGCGGGTCGGAGAGTTGCGTCACCGCGGTGCCCCAGATGACGTCCTCGCGCGGATTCGCCTTCTCGGCGAGGATGCGGGCGACGAGATCGCCGGTCGACAGGCGCAGCAGGTTGACCTTGATGTCGGGCCTCGCCTTCGCGAACTCGGCGAGGTAGACGCGCACGTCGTCCTCCTCGAGCGCCGTGTAGACGGTGATCTCGCCCGCGCGCGCCGTCGCGCAGGCGAAGAGCAGCGCGAGCGCGCCGCACAGCCTCCATGCCGCGTTGCGAATCGTCATGACCGTCCTCCTCGGGAGCCGGCCGACGCGGGCCGGATGCCCGGAGCCGGGGGTGCGCGGACAATAGCACGCGGGAATGGCGACCACAATAAAAAATGTTGTGTTCGCCAATGCGTGCGGCGCGCCGGCCGGGCGCACATGGCGACGGCCGGCGTTGCAACTCCCACATCCCGGTCAACGGGGGGCGACGGTGACGACCACCCGGGCCCCGCGCAGCGCGGCGGCGAGCGCGCGCGGCGGCGCCCGGTCGGTCACCAGGGTGTCGAGGACTTCGAGCGGCGCCACCCGCTCGAACTGGACCGCGCCGAACTTGGCGCTGTCCGCGAGCAGGATCGCGTGCTCGCCGCGCGCGATCATCGCGCGCTTGACCGCGCACCCCGCCGAGTCCGCGTCGGTGATGCCGTCCTCGTCCACGCCGCCCGCGCCGATGAACGTCTTGTTGGCCTGGAATCGGTGCAGGAACGCCGCCGTTTCGGGGCCGAACACCCCGCCCTGCCGCGCGACGTAGTCGCCGGGACACAGGATCACCCGGCAGCGATCGGCCGCGGCGAGCGCCGCGGCGACCGGCAGGCAGTTGGTCACGACCGTCAGGTGCAGGTTGCGCGCCGAGAGCGCCGTGGCGAACAGCGTCGTCGTCGAGCCGGCGTCGATCATCAGCGCGTCACCGTCGTCGACGAGTCCCGCCGCCGCTGCGGCGATGCGGGTGCGCTCCTCCGGATGCACGAGCCCGCGCGGCCCGATCCCCGGCTCGTCGATCAGCGAGCGGCTCGCGCCGCCGCCGTAGGTGCGGTGCAACTCGCCGGCGCCGGCGAGTTCGTCCAGGTCGCGGCGCGCCGTCTCGGTGGTCACGCGGAACGTCTTCGCGAGCGTCGCGATGCGCACGACGCCGTCGCGCCTCAGGAGGGCGAGGATCTGCGCGTGGCGCTCCCGGGGGGACAGACGGGGACGTTCGGAGGACGGGGAAGTCGCCATGGCGGATGCGGGGTGCTCGAGAGACGACCATGATATCGGCGCCGCCGCGTTGCGGTCTCGAGCCTACGTGGCGGCGAAGGCGGCGAGCCTTCCGGCGTCGTCCGCGAGGTCGAGGAACGTGTAGCGATCGCGCAGGAAGCGCGCGTGGGTCAAGGCGTTCGCCCAGGCGCGATCGTCGAGGCCCAGGTCGCGCGGGTCGAGCGGCCCGCCCGCGCGGCGCATGACCGACGCGAGCGTGGACGCCGGGACGAGGATCGTTGCGGCTTCGCGCCGGAACGCCTCCCACCGCTCCGCGATGCGTTCGGTGAGCGCCGCGGCGGCAGATTCGTCGAGCCGCTTCGGCGCGAAGTCGCGCCAGCATGCGTCCCCCACCTCGCCGCCGAAATGGGCGCGCAGCGCCGCCACGCTCATGCGCGTCGGGCCTGCCGCCGGCGCGGGTCCGTCGAGCATCGCCTGCTGCAGCCGCGCCATCGCGAGCGTCGCGACCGCCACCTGCTCGCCGTGGAGGTTGGATGGCGCTCCGGCGGAGGCCCGCATGTCGAGGTAGTGGCTGACGAGGTGCTCGCCCTGGCTCGCCGGGTGGCTGCCGCCGGCGAGCGTCATGCCGATGCCGGAGAGCAGGAGCGTGCGCGCGAGCGCGCGCATCGCATCGACGTCGCCGCGCATCAGCGCCTCCGGCGCCTCGAACAGCGCCGACTCGTCGGCGGCGAGCATCGCGAACGGCGCGCGCTGATAGAGGGTGCCGTGGAGCGCGCGCGACAGGAGCCAGTCGACCTGCGCGGTCGAGCGGGCGAGCGAATCACCGAGGCCGGCGCGGATCATGCGCGGCGGCGCGGCGGCAAGCACCTCCAGGTCGACGAACACGCCGCGCGCGAGCGATGCCGGCAGAGACTTCTTGTGGCCGCCGACGGTGATCGCCGCGTTCGCGGACGTGTAGCCGTTCATCGACGGTGCGGTCGCGAACACCGCCCACGGCTTCCCATCGCGCGCGGCCGCGAGCTTCGCGAGGTCGTTGATCGTGCCGGAGCCCACGGCGACGATCGCATCGCAGCGCATCGTGGCGTTTCGCACGGCCTCGACGGTTTCGAGGTCGGGGTGCGGATCGCGCGGCAACCGCACCGCCTCGACGCGACCGAGCCCGGCGAGCGCGGCCTCGACCCGCGCACCGAGCGCCTCGCGCGTGTCCGGGTCGCAGAGGACGGCGATGCGCGGACCGAAGCCGAGCGCGGCGACGAGGTCGGCCTCCCGGCCTCGAAGGCTCGGCTCGATCGCGATCGCCGCGATGCCGATGCCGCGCGAAGCCCCGGTATCCGGGTCGATCCAGTCGCCGCGCAGGAGCGCGGACAGCGGGTCGCCCTGCGGCACGCGCGCGACGTGCGACATGCGTGCCGCCGAGTCCGCGGTCATGCCGCCATCGCGGAAGCGCTGCGGCAGGCCTCGAGGATGTCCTGGACCTGTCCGCGGAGCGAGCCCTTCGTCGGCGAAAACGAGCCGTCGAACACCGCGGAACCCATCGTGAACGCATCGGCGCCCGCAGCGGCGAGCGCGTGGACCTGCGCGGCGGACTTTATGCTTCCCGCGACGATCAGCGTGCGCTCGCCGATGCCGCGACGCGCGGCGCGAACGAGCGCGAGCGGGTCGGCGTCGGTCGCGCGGTAGGCGAGCAGATCGACGCCGCCGCAGCCGCGCGCCAGGGCGAGCCTCGCGTCGCGCTCGATGTCGGCGGCCACGCCTCCCAGTCGTGTCGGATGGCCGCTCGGACGGCCCGGGAACGGGTAGTAGCGCTGGAGGCCGCCGAGCGCGGCTTCCGCGGCGTCGAGGTCGGTGCCGCCGAGGATGCGGTCGACGCCGAGCGCCGCCCCGGCGGCGAGCGAGGAGGCGACCGACGACGGCGCGGTGCTCACCACTTCGAGGTAGGCGATCGCGCCGCGCGCCTGGATGCGGCCCACGACGCGCGCGAGCGCCGGCCGCGCGAGGCCCACGTCCTTGATCCCGATGTGGACGACGCCGAGGTCGGCCACCGCGTCGACCAGGTCCTCGGCGTCCTCGACCGTGCGGTCGTGCCGGGTGAGCATGAAGATGAAGTCCACGGGACGCCTCCGGGAAGCCGGAATGTTGGCAAACTAACATGGAATCTGGCAAGTGCCAAATCTGCGGCCGCACCGCGACGCCCGCACCCCGGAGCCCGGAATCGCGTCCGGGACGCACGGCGAGCCGGGCGTTGCCGCGGGCAGGATCGCGCGACGCGGTACCATGCGCGCATCGGGTGCCGGGGGGACACGCGATACGCGACCGATGACGACACGCCGCCGTTCCTGCTCCTCCCGTGCCGCCTTCCGGATCGCGGCGATCCTGCTGTGCTGCGCCGTGGAAGGCGTCGCCGGCGCGACCGCTCCGCGACTCATCGTCCGGTACGCCGCGGATGACGTCGAGGCGGCGTTCGCGCCGAAGTCCCGGGTCGAGCGGATGGGGCGCGACCTGGGAGTCGAGGCGACGCTCGTGCGCCGGATGGCGCTCGGAGCGCAGGTGGTCGAACTGCCCGCCGGCACGGATGTTCGCGCCGCCGCGGCCGCGGCGACGGCCGTCGGCGGCGCGGCGATCGCGATTCCCGACCGCCGCCGCAGGCCCTTGCGCACGGTGAACGATCCGAACGCCGGGTGGTACCTCGGCGCGGGTATCGGATCGATCGACGCCTACTCCGCGTGGGATGTCACGACCGGTTCGACGACGAGCGTCGTCGCGTTCATCGACACCGGGATCCTGCCGCATCCGGAACTCGCCGGACGCATCCTGCCGGGTTACGACTTCGTCCACGACCCGAAGGTCGCGAACGACGGCAACGGACGCGACGCCGATCCCTCGGACCCCGGCGACTGGGTCACCGACGCCGACCTCGCCGATCCGGACTTCGAGGATTGCGAGGCCGAGAATTCCTCCTGGCACGGAACGGCCGTCGCGGGCCTCGTCGCCGCGAACACCAACAACGGCAGCGCCATCGCGGGCCTCGACTGGCAGGCGAAGATCCTGCCGGCGCGAGCGCTCGGCAAGTGCGGCGGCTACGACTCCGACATCCTCGATGCCGCCGCGTGGGCGGCGGGATTTCCCGTGCCCGGCGTGCCGCCGAACCCGAACGTCGCGCGGGTGATCAACCTGAGCGTGGGCGGTCTCGACGAGACGACGTGTTCGGCGGGCTACGACGCGCTGCTCGCGCAACTGCTCACGCCCAACGGTACGCGGGCGATCGTCGCGGCGGCGGGCAACGACGATGACAATGCGGATCTGAACACGCCGTCGTCCTGCCCGGCGACGATCGCGGTCGCCGCGACGACGAACACCGGGATGCGCGCGCCGTACTCGAACACGGGCGCGAGCGTGGACCTCGCGGCGCCGGGCGGGTCCGGCTTCGTTTCGGGCACGCGAATCGCGTTTCTCACCAACGGAGGAGCCACCGTCCCCGACGCGAGCTTCGGCGTCGCGACCGGATCGGGCACGAGCTTCGCCGCGCCGCTCGTCTCGGGCGTCGTCACGCTGATGCTTTCGGTCGCTCCGTCGCTGACCCCCGCGCAGGTGCGTTCGATCCTGACGTCGACCGCGACGCCGTTCCCCGCGGGTTCGGATTGCACGACGTCGACCTGCGGCGCGGGCATCGTGAACGCGGCGGCCGCGGTGGCCGCCGCGGGTGCGATCGCGAATCCCGCGGTGAAGGTCCCGGTGATCGAGTACTACAACGCCTCGCAGGACCACTACTTCGTGACCGCGAATCCGGACGAGATCGCGGGACTCGACGCCGGCGCCTACGGGGGCGTGTTCGCGCGCACCGGAGCGGGGTTCTCCGCATGGAATCGCCCGGCGCCGGGCACCGTGCCGGTGTGCCGCTTCTTCACGACGCCCGGCCGGTTCGGCACGAAGGGCTCGCACTTCTACACCGCCGATGCCGCCGAGTGCGCGGCCGTCAAGCAGAATCCCGACTGGATCTACGAGGCGATCGCGTTCCACGTCGCCGTGCCCGCAGGCAACGCCTGTCCGTCGGGAACCGTCGCGGTGTACCGGATGTTCAACAACGGGCAGTCGGGCGCGCCCAACCACCGGTTCACGACCGACGTCGCGACCTACGAGGCGTTCACGACGACGCTGGGCTGGGCGCCCGAAGACATCCGGTTCTGCGCGCCGCAGTGAGCGGCGGCGGCTAGCCGCGCCGTTTCTTCGCCGGCGGTTTGCGCGCGGCGGGCTTCTTCGCCGCAGGAGTCTTCTTCGCCGCGGCGGGCTGCTTCACCGCGGGCGCCGCTGTTGCCTTCGTCTTCGTCGCGGCGGGCTTCGGCGCGTCGGCAGCAGGCGCCCTGGCGCGCGACGTCGGCTTGCGCGCCTTCGGTGCCGCCGCCGGCGTGCGCTCTCGCGCGGCTCTTCGCGTCGTCGCCGCCGGGCGCTTGCCGGCGCGGCCGGCCTTCTCGTCGACGAGCGCGACGGCCTCGTCGAGCGTGATCGCCTCCGCGCGGTCGCGATCGGGGATCGTCGCGTTGGTCGGGCCGTGCTTCACGTACGGTCCGTAGCGTCCCGCGTGGAGTTCCACCGGCGCGCCGTCGCGCGGATGCTTGCCCAGGACCTTGAGCGCGGCGGCCCGCGACGGCGCTCCACGCGCGGCCTTGTCCTTCTTCTCGAACTCGAAGCCGACCTTGCCGTCGTCCTGGCGCACGAGGAACGCGGAGAACGGCCGCCGCGTGCGCGCGGACACGAACTGCAGCAAGTCGGTCTTCCCGGTCGAGAGCAGCTTCTCCATCTGGGCGCGCTCGACCGGCCGCTGCAGGATCGTGCGGCCGGAACGGAAGTCGCAGGTGCGGTCGGGCCCGGCCGCGCGCTCGCAGACGTAGGCGGCGGGCGTCTCGAAGACGCGGTTGCCGCACTTCGGGCACTTGCCGAGCGGCTCCTGCCCGGTGAAGTCGGGCGCCTCCGCGCTGTCGTCGTCGAGGCGCGGACCGAAGTCGAACTCGACCCCGTCGGCGTCGTTCAGCTTGAGCTTCGCCGAGAACGGTCGGCCGAGCTTGCTCCGGAATCCGTCGAGCGGCCCCACCGAGCGCTCGCGCAGCAGCGTGTCGGCCTCCGCCGGCTCGAGCTGGCGGCCGCCCAGGATCTTCCAGAAGCCGAAGTCGCAGTCGACGCACTGGAACTTCTTGTAGCGCTCGTGCACCTCGCCGCCGCACTTCGGGCAGGGCACGGCGAGCGTCGCGAAGTCGCCGGGAATCGTGTCGCTCTCGTAGTTCTTCGCCTGCGCGACGATGCGCTTCGTCATCGCGACGATCTCTTTCATGAACGCGTCGCGCTTCAACTGCCCGTGCTCCATCTGCGCGAGCTTGAACTCCCACTCCGCGGTGAGCTCGGGGCTGAAGAGCTCGGGGACGCCGAGCCCGTGCAGCAGCGTCATCAGCGAGAACGCCTTCGCGGTCGGGTGCAGGTCCTTGCCTTCCCGGTAGACGTAGCGCTCGCCGATGAGCCCTTCGATGATCTGGGCGCGCGTGGCGGGCGTGCCGAGGCCCTTCTCGCGCATCGCCTCGCGCAGCTCCTCGTCCTCGATCGCCTTGCCCGCGCCCTCCATCGCCGAGAGCAGCGTGCCTTCGTTGTAGCGCGGCGGCGCTCGCGTCGTCTGCTTCTGCACGTCGACCTTCCCGGTCGCGACCTTCTCGTTCGGCTTCACCGGCACGAGCGAGGCGTTCTCGTCGGCCGCCTCCTTGCCGTAGACCGCGAGCCAGCCCGGATCGACGAGCACCTTGCCCTCGGTCTTGAACGGCTCGCCCTCGACGCGCGTGATGCGCGTCGTGACGAGGAACTCGGCGGGCGGGTGGAACACCGCGAGGAAGCGCTTGACCACGAAGTCGTAGAGCTTCGCCTCGAGCTCGTTCAGGTGCTTCGGCGCGGAGAGCGTCGGGATGATCGCGAAGTGGTCGGAGATCTTCGCGTTGTCGAAGATCCGCTTGTTGGGCTTGACCCACTTCTCCTTCAGCACGCGCCGCGCGTGGGTGCCGAAGGCGTTCGACCCGGAGAGCATCTCGAGGGTCTTCTTCACCGTCCCGAGGTAGTCCTCGGGAAGCGCGCGCGCGTCGGTGCGCGGATAGGTCAGCACCTTGTGTTTCTCGTAGAGCGCCTGCGCGAGCGAGAGCGTCGTGCGCGCCGAGAAACCGAAGCGTCCGTTCGCCTCGCGCTGCAGCGTGGTGAGGTCGTAGAGGAGCGGCGGACTCTGCGTCGACGGCTTCGACTCCTCGGTGACGACGCCCGGCTTGCCCGCGCACTTCGCGGCGATCGCGCGCGCCTTCGCCTCGTCCCACAGCCGCTCGGCGCGCGCGTCGGGATCGTCCTCGGAACGCCTGAATCTCTCGTCGAACCAGCGGCCCGGGTACTCGCCGGCCGCGGCGCGGAAGGTTCCGTGCAGCTCCCAGTAGTCGCGCGGGACGAACGCGCGGATCTTCTCCTCGCGCTCGACCAGGATCGCGAGCGTCGGCGTCTGCACGCGCCCCACCGTCGTCAACTGGAAGCCGCCCGACTTCGAGTTGAACGCGGTCATCGCGCGCGTGCCGTTGATGCCGACCAGCCAGTCGGACTCCGAACGGCAGGTCGCGGCGTCCGCGAGCGGCAGCATCGCGGCGTCGCTGCGCAGCGCCTCGAAGCCCTCGCGGATCGCGGCGGGCGTCATCGACTGCAGCCACAGCCGGCGGATCGGCTTGTCGGTCTTCGCGTAGGCGACGAGGTAGCGGAAGATGAGCTCGCCCTCGCGTCCGGCGTCGCAGGCGTTGACGATCGACGTCACGTCCTTGCGCTTCAGGAGCTTCAGCAGGTGCTTCAGCCGCTCCTCGGACTTCTCGATCGGCTTCAGCGCGAACGCCGACGGGATCGCCGGCAGGTGGGCGAACGTCCACTTGCCGCGCTTCACCTCCTCGTCCTCGGGCATTCCGATCTCGAGCAGATGGCCGACGGCGGACGACACGATCGTGTCGTCGCGCTCGAAATGGTCGCCCTGGCGGGTGAAGCCGCCCAACGCGCGCGCGATGTCCGCGGCGACGGAGGGCTTCTCGGCGATGACGAGGCGCTTGGACATGGGAGCGCGGATACTACATAAGGTGCGCGCGGTCGGGCAAGGAAGCTTCCCTGCGTGCGCCCACGCGCGCGCGTGCGCGCGCTCCCGCGCGTGCCCGCGCTCGCCCGCGCGCGGAGAAGTCCGGCGCGGCGCTCAGCGCACGCGCTGCCATCGTCCGCCGGGCAGCGCTCCGACGCGCCCGTCGAGTTCGAGTTGCACGAGCGAGGACGCGATGCGCTCGGGGGGGAGGCCGGTGCGCGCGACGAGGCGGTCGAGGTCGACCGGCCCCCCGCCCAGGGCGTCGAGGAGCCGTGAACGGATGGGATCGGCCTCGACAGAGCCGTGCCCTCCGGTCGCGTCCGCGGTCGCCGGAAGCCCGAGTTCGGCGAGTACGTCCTGCGCCGTCTCGACGAGCTTCGCGCCGTCGCGGATCAGCCGGTGCGGGCCCTTCGACAGCGGCGAGTGGATCGAGCCGGGAATCGCGAACACGTCGCGCCCCTGCTCGACCGCGAACCGCGCGGTGATGAGCGAGCCCGACCCGGGCGCCGCCTCGACGACCAGCACGCCTTTGGCGAGTCCCGCGATCAGCCGGTTGCGCATCGGGAAGTTCGCCTTGAGCGGCGGCGTGCCGGGCGCGAACTGCGAGACGAGGAGGCCGCGCGACGCGATGGCGTGCGCGAGGTCGCGATGGCGCGCCGGATAGACGCGGTCGGGGCCGGTGCCGACCACCGCGACCGTCGACGCGGGGGCGTCGAGCGCACCGCGGTGCGCCGCGGCGTCGATGCCCAGCGCCATCCCCGACACGACGGTGAGCCCGGCGTGGGCGAGCGTGTGCGCGAACGCCTGCGCGTCCTCGAGGCCCTGTGGCGTCGCTTGGCGGCTGCCGACGATGGCGATCGCCGGTTTCGCGAAGAGTTCGGTGCGCCCGATCGCGTAGAGCACGAGCGGCGGATCGGGGAGGTCCAGGAGCGAGGGCGGATACGCCTCGTCGTCCCAGGCGATCAGCCGGTGCGCGGGGTCGTCGATCCAGGCGCGCGCGGCGGCCTCGCGCTCCGGATCGCGCGTCGCGAGTCGCTCGGCCACGGCCGCGCCCGCGATCGACGCGATGCGAGCGCGCGGCGCGCCGAGCACGGCCTGCGGGGATCCGAGCGCCCGGAGGAGCGCGACGGCCGCCGATGTGGGGAGCCCCGCGCCGGCGAGCGCGGCCCAAGCCAGCGCGCGCGTGGGCTCGCCCATGGTCGAGGGGCCCCGCGTGCGGCGCGGGGTGTGCGGCGCTTCGCTAGGGACGACGCACGGCGTCGCCGACCACGACCGGATCGGTCGTGTTGAGCAGGATCGCGTAGGCGACGTTGTCGAACACCCGGAACACGAAGAGCAGGCCGGCGCGCTCGTCGGGCACCGCCAGTTGCTTCTTCGGCAGGAAGGTCGTCGTCTGGTCGAGGAAGCGCAGCATGAACGGCGCGCTCTGGTCGGGGCGGGGATCGATGATCGGCGGCACGGTCTTGTAGATCGCGAGCACGTGGCCGACCTCGAGGCCCTGCTGCCGGCCGAGATCGAGCGTGACGATCGCGCCGCGGCCCATCTCGCTCGAGTTGCGGTACGACGAGATGATCCGGCCGTGCAGGTCCTTGTCGGGCGCGCGCGGCACGAAGTTGACGATCGTCTCGCGCGGCACGGGAAGCAGGCGGTCGCCGACGAAGATCTCCTCGTTCGACTCGACGATCTGCACCGTCGAGACCTCGGCGAAGCGTTCGACGCGCACCGAACCCAGCCAGCGGTTCTCGAAGCCCAGCACCTCGCCGGAAGGCGAAACGAGCGCCCGGCCGGGGCGGTAGATGTACCAGCGGTCGCCGAGCCTGGGGTCCAATCCGACGACGTAGACGCGGTCGCCGGCGCCGCGCACGACGCGGTCGCGCTCGCGCCCCTCGACGATCTCGGGGGCGTCGAGCAGGCCGGCGGTCTGCGTGATGACTGGCTTGGTCAGGTAGGGTTCGATGTCGCCGGGCGGGATGCTCGGGATCGCCTGGGCGTCGAGCGCCTCGGAGCGCACCCTCGGCGAGAGCCGCGCGTCGCCCCAGGTTCCCGCACCGACGCTCGCCTGGGCCGCCCTTGGCGCCTGCGCGATCGACAGCCGGGGTTGGCCGTCCGCCGTGTAGTCGAGGACGACGACGTCGCCCGGGTAGATGCGGTGCGGGTTCTGGATCTGCTCGCGGTTCATCCGCCAGACGTCCGGCCAGCGCCACGGATCCTTGAGGAACTTGCCCGAAATCCCCCAGAGAGTGTCGCCTTTTTGCACCGTGTACGACGAAGGCGCCCCTTCCGCGAGCACGACCGGATCGGCCGCGCGCGCGGGCCACGCGCCGATGATCGCGCCGGCGGCGAGCGCGAGGGCGAGCCGCCTCCCCATGGTAAACTGTTGACGCATAAGACCTCTTCGGTGCGGTCCGAGCTTGCGTTTGTCCTAAACCGCCGCAAAATAAGGACTTGGAAAAGATTCTGCATCCGGCACTTGCATTTGTCCAGCGATCATGATGCTGCCGATCCTCGAGTACCCCGATCCGCGCCTCCGCAAGGTCGCCGCGCGGGTCGGCACGGTCACGCCGGAGATCCGGCGCCTGGTCCGTGACATGGCGGAAACCATGTACGCCGCCCCCGGGATCGGCCTCGCCGCAACCCAGGTCGACGTCGCCAAACGCGTCATTGTCCTGGACATTTCAGAAACGCGTGACGACCTCCGCGTGTTCATCGACCCCGAGATCCTCGCCGCCGAGGGCGAGGCCGAGCGCGAGGAAGGCTGCCTGTCGGTCCCCGGTTACTACGACAAGGTCGTCCGGGCGGCGAAGATCCGCGTCCGGGCCAAAGGGGCCGACGGGGCCACCTTCGAACTCGACGCCGAAGGGCTGCTCGCCGTGTGCATTCAGCACGAAATGGACCACCTCGAGGGCAAGGTGTTCGTCGACTACCTGTCGCCGCTCAAGCGGGCGCGGCTCGCCGGGAAGCTGCGCAAGAAGCAGCGGCTCGCCGGCTGACGGGGCTCCGCCCGGCCCTTGCGCGGGGCGCCGCGGGGACCGGCGGCAACTCGAGTTCGGGAGAATCGTCATCGGCACCCTACGCGTCGGCTTCGCGGGGACCCCGGCGTTCGCCGCACGGGCGCTCGACGCGATCGCCCGGGCCGGCTTCACGATACCGCTGGTCCTGTCGCAGCCCGATCGGCCGAAAGGCCGAGGCCTCGCGGTCGAGGCCCCGCCGGTCAAGGCGCTGGCGGACGAGCTCGGTCTGCGGGTGCTGCAGCCCGTCTCGCTCAAGTCCGAGGCCGGTCGCGCCCCGGCGCTCGACGTCGCGCTCGACGTCCTGGTGGTGGCCGCCTACGGCCTGATCCTGCCGCCGGCGATCCTCGGCTGGCCGCGTCACGGTTGCCTCAACATCCACGCATCGATCCTCCCGCGCTGGCGAGGCGCGGCGCCGATCGTCCGCGCGATCGAGGCCGGCGACCGCACGACCGGGATCACCATCATGCAGATGGACGCGGGCCTCGACACCGGACCGATGATCGACGTCGTCGAACTGCCGATCCGCGACCGCGAGACTGCCGGGACGCTGCATGACCGGCTCGCGGAGGCCGGCGCGCAGGCGATCGTGGCGGTGCTCGGGCGCCTCGCCGAGGCCGGCACGCTGCGGGCGACGCCGCAGCCGGCGGAAGGCGCGACCTATGCGGCGAAAGTCGGTCGCAGCGACGCCGCGATCGACTGGACGCGCGACGCGCCGACGCTCGACCGGCAGGTGCGCGCGTTCGACCCGGTGCCCGGCGCACACGCGCGATGTCGCGACGAGCCCGTCAAGATCTGGCGCGCGCAACCATGCGCGGCGACGCGCGCGGGCGCTCCCGGCGAAGTGACGGCGGTCGATCCGGGCGCGCTCACGGTCGCGTGCGGCGCGGACGGGCGCACGGCCCTGCGCCTGCTCGAGGTCCAGCCGGCCGGTGGCCGCCGCATGACGGCCGCAGCCTGGGCCGTCGGGCGAGGGATCGGCCCGGGCGCGCGGTTCGGTCCCGGCACGACGGGCGCCGCGACGTGACGCTCGGAATGGACGCCTCGCAGCGCCAGGCCGCCGCCGCGATCGTGCGCGTGATGGCCGGCACGACGCTCGCGAAGGCGCTCGAGGACTCGGCCGCGCAGGCGTCGCCGGCGCGCTCGTTCGTGCACGAACTGGCCTACGGGACGCTGCGCCATTGGGGGACGCTGGAGGCGATCGTGCGCGCGCTCGCGCACCAGATGCCCGGCGACCCGATGCTGGTCGCGATCCTCGCGGTGGCGCTCTACCAGCTCGAGCACATGCGCGCGGAGCCGCATGCGGTCGTCGACCGGGCGGTGGCCGCCGCCGGCGACGCGGTGCGGCCGCAGGCGAAGGGTCTCGCGAACGCGCTGCTGCGTCGATACCTGCGCGAGCGCGACGGCGTGCTCGCGCGCGTGAACGCGACGCCCGTCGCGCGCTGGTCGCATCCGCGCTGGTGGATCGCGCGCGTGCGAAGCGACTGGCCGGGCGAGTGGGAGCGCATCCTCGAGGCCGGCAACGCGCGTCCGCCGCTCACGCTGCGGGCGAACCTGCGCGTCAACTCGCGCGAGGCGCTCGTCGCGCGCCTGCGCGCGGCGGCGGTCGAGTGCGAACCGGTGGGCGAGAGCGGCGTGATCCTCGCGGCCGCGCGGCCGGTGCGCGAACTCCCCGGCTTCGACGAGGGCGCGTTCTCGGTGCAGGATGCGGGCGCGCAGCTCGCGGCGCATCTCCTCGGCGCGCGCGACGGCGAGCGCGTGCTCGACGCCTGCGCCGCGCCCGGCGGCAAGGCGACGCACGTCCTCGAGCGCGCCGACGTCGCGCTCCTCGCGCTCGACAGCGACGCGTCGAGGCTCGTGCGCGTGCACGAGAATCTCGCACGCCTGCGGCTCGCCGACCGCCGCGTGCAGGTGGCCGCCGGCGACGCGGCGTCACCCGCATCGTGGTGGGACGGCGTGCCGTTCGACCGCATCGTCGCGGACGTGCCCTGCACGGCGTCGGGGATCGTGCGCCGGCACCCCGACGTCAAGTGGCTGCGCCGCGCGAGCGACGTGGCGTCGTTCGCGCGGGTGCAATCCGCGATGCTCGACGCGCTGTGGGGCTGCCTCGCGCGGGGCGGGACGCTCCTCTACGTCACCTGCTCGGTGTTCGTCGAGGAGAACGAGACGCAGGCGGAGGCCTTCGCCGCCCGGACCCCCGATGCGTTGCGCGAAAGCTGCGATTTCCCGGCCGATGCGCGCGGGAGCGGGGGGCAACTCTTGCCTTCGCTCCCGGGCGCGCCCCACAATCAGGACGGTTTCTTCTACGCGCGGTTCCGCAAGGCGTGACGCCCCGGCCTCGCGCGATGCGCGACCGTGCACGCTGCGGGTCCGCCCTCACCCGAGGCATGACGACCCGGCCAACCCCGTTCCGTTCCGCCGCGCCCGACGATCCCGCGCGGCGGCGCGCGCTCGGTTTGGCGGCGGCGGTGGCGCTCGGCGCGCTGGCGGGTGCCGCCCGCGCCGACACGATCCCGGTGAAGACCGCCGAGTTGCGCGTCGAGGACGGCGAGGTCGTGCTCAACGCCGAGTTCGAGATCGCGTTCACCCCGACGCTCGAGGAGGCGCTGCAGAAGGGCGTGCCGCTCTACTTCGTGCTCGACGTCGAACTCGCGCGGCCGCGCTGGTACTGGCTCGACGAGAAGGTGCACTCGACCGCGACGACCTGGCGGGTCTCCTACGCGCCGCTGACGCAGCAGTACCGCGTCGCGAGCGGGCTCTTCGCGCAGAATCTCGCGTCGATCGCCGAGGTCGAGCGGCTGATCGGCCGCGTGACCTCGCGGCCGATCCTGCGCGCCGACGAGTTGCAGGCCGGGGTGCGCTACGAGGTGGCGGTTCGGCTGCGGCTCGACGTGAATCAGCTGCCCAAGCCGTTCCAGGTGAACGCGCTGGCCTCGCGCGAGTGGCAGCTCGCGAGCGACTGGAAGCGTTTCTCGTTCGCGCCATGAGCGCATCGACCTCCCTTGCCCCGCACCGCCCCCGGCACCGCGGCACCGCGACCGCCCGGGCCGGATCGCCGCGCGCGCAGCCGGGCCCGAGGTTCCGTTGACCGGCCTCTTCACCCCGCGCGGTCTGCGCTGGCTCCTGATCGCGTCGGCGAGCGTCTCGGCGATCGCGCTGTTCCTGCTCGCGACCGCCACCGAGAACACGCAGCTCTTCGCGCGCGGCTACGACACGCTCCTCGTGATCAACGTCGCGCTGGTCGGGCTCCTGATGCTCGTCGTGGGTGGGCAGCTCTGGCGGTTGCGGCGCAACTACAGCCGGGGCGTGTTCGGCTCGCGGCTCGCGACGCGGCTCGTGCTGCTGTTCGCGCTGGTCGCGGTCCTGCCCGGCGCGCTCGTCTACGCGGTGTCGGTGCAGTTCCTCGGGCGCTCGATCGAGAGCTGGTTCGACGTGCGCGTCGACCGCGCGCTCGAAGGCGGGCTCGCGCTGTCCCGCAACGCGCTCGACTACCTCGCGCGCGAGGCGACCAACAAGGCGACGCAGATCGCCGAGCAACTGGGCGAGGCGACCGGCCAGAGCGCGCTGGTGCTGTCGCGCGCGACCGAGCAGCTCGGAGTGTCGGAGGCCGCGCTCTTCTCGGCCTCGGGCGGGGTGCTCGCCGTGGCGGGCGCGGCGGGCGGCCCGGTGTCGCCGGAACCGCCGCCCGCGCAGGCGACGCGACGCGCGCGGCTGCAGCTCCCGTACTCGTCGATCGATCCGCTGCCCGCCGGCGGATTCCAGTTGCGCGTGGTCGTCCCGGTCAACAGCGCCGACCGCCGCGAGCCCATCCGCTTCCTGCAGTTGATCGAGCCGGTGCCCCGCTCGCTCGCGCAGGAGATCGAGAAGGCGGAGGCGGGCTACCGCGACTACCAGGAGATCGCGTTCACGCGGCAGGCGCTCGAGCGCCTGTACGCGCTCACGCTGACCCTCACGCTGCTCCTCGCGCTCACCTCGGCGCTGGGGCTCGCGGTCGTGCTCTCGGAGCGCTTCAGCGCGCCGCTCGGCCTCCTGGCCGAAGGCACGCGCGCGGTCGCGCAGGGCGATTTCACGCGCCGCCAGCCGGTCACCTCGCGCGACGAGCTGGGCGTGCTGACCGAGTCGTTCAACACGATGACCGGCCAGCTCGCCGACGCGCACGCGCGCGACGAGGAGTCGCGCCGCGCGATCGAGACCACGCGCGCCTACCTCGAGAGCATCCTCGGCAACCTCTCCGCGGGCGTGCTCGCGTTCGACGACCGCGAGCGCCTGCGCACCGCGAACCCGAGCGCGAGCGTGATCCTGCAGCAGCCGATCGCCGAGCTCGCGGGCGTGCCGCTCTCCGAGTGGGGGCGCCGCCTGCCTTCGCTCGCGCCGTTCGCGGAACTCGTCGCCGAGGGCTTCCGCGGCGCGCGCGACGGCCAGTGGCAGCGCGAGGCGCCCTGCGCGGTCGGGAATCTCTCCCGCACGCTGCTGATGCGCGGCTCGCGGCTGCCCGGGGAGCCGCACGGCTACATCGTCGTGTTCGACGACGTGTCCGAACTCGTGCAGGCGCAGCGCGACGCCGCCTGGGCCGAGGTCGCGCGCCGCCTCGCACACGAGATCAAGAATCCGCTGACGCCGATCCAGCTCTCCGCCGAGCGGCTCGCCGTGAAGCTCGAGAGTCGGCTCGAAGGCACGGACCAGGAGACGCTGAAGCGCGGCACGCAGACCATCGTGAGCCAGGTGGCGGCGATGAAGCACATGGTCGACGACTTCGCGGTCTACGCGCGGCAGCCGCGCCCCGGCCAGATGCAGGCGGTCGACCTCTCCGCCCTCTTGCTCGACGTGCTCGCCCTGTACGACAATCTGCGACCCGCCGTCTCGCTGGACCTTCCGGGCGCTCCGGTCGTCGTTCAGGGAGAGCCCACGCGCTTGCGCCAGGTCCTGCACAATCTCCTGAAGAACGCGATCGAGGCGCAAGCCGACCGCGACGATGCGTCGTGCGCGGTCGCGCTCCGCGCCGCGGCGGACGTCGGCGAGGCGACGCTCACGGTCGCGGACGGCGGGCCGGGATTCCCGCCCGACGTGCTCGCGCACGCGTTCGAACCCTACGTGACCACCAAGGCGAAAGGCACCGGGCTCGGCCTCGCGATCGTGCGCAAGATCGTCGACGAGCATGGCGGCCGCGTCTCGATCTCGAACCTCGCGCCGCACGGCGCACGCGTGGCGATCACCCTCCCGCTGGCGAAGGCATGACGATGACGAATGTCGAAGGCGCGCAACGACGCGCGGCAGCCATGTCGGCGGAGACGGTCCGATGAGCGCGCTCGCGCGAGAGATTCTCGTCGTCGACGACGAGGTCGGCATCCGGGAACTCCTGTCGGAGATCCTTCAGGACGAGGGGTACCGCGTCGCGGTGGCCGAGAACGCCCACGAGGCGCGCGCCTACCGCGCGCGGACGCAGCCCTCGCTCGTGCTGCTCGACATCTGGATGCCCGATACCGACGGCGTGACGCTCTTGCGCGAATGGGGGAGCGGCGGGCTCCTCACGATGCCGGTGGTCATGATGTCGGGCCACGGCACGATCGAGACCGCGGTCGAGGCCACCCGCATCGGCGCGTTCGACTTCCTCGAGAAGCCGATCGGCCTCGCCAAGCTCCTCGGCACGATCGCGCGCGCGCTCAAGTCCGCCGCCGCGCGCGAACCGAGGCGCGTGTCGCTCTCGGCGCTCGGCACGAGCGCGCCGGTGCGCGAGGCCGAACGGCAGCTCGAGGGCCTGCTCGCGGCGCGCCGGCCGATCCTGATCCTCGGCGAACCGGGCACCGGACACGATGCGGCCGCCCAGGCCTTGCGCGCGAGCGACGCGCCGTGGGTCGCGCTCGCGGACGGAGCGCGTCTCGCCGCGGGCCCCGCCTCGCTCCTCGAGGATGCCGGCGAGGGCGCCATCTACTGTGCGGAGATCGGCGCCTACTCGAAGGCGGAGCAGAAGGGCCTCGCGTTCCTGCTCACCAAGCTCGAGCGCCCGGGCATCGGGCTCGTCGCGACGTCCGCCGAGCCCCTCGGCGCGCTCGCGGCCGAGGGACGCTTCGACGCCGCGCTGCTGTCGGCGCTGTCGTCGGGATCGGTGATGCTGCCGCCGCTCCGCGCGCGCCGCGAGGACATCCCTCCGCTGATCGAGCGGTACTGGCGCGAGGGCGGCACCGGGGAGCCGCTGCTCGCGACCCTGCCGCCGGCGACGCTCGCGACGCTCGCGAACGCGCACTGGCCGGGCAATCTCGACCAGCTCGCGAATGTCGTGTCGAACCTGAAACTCCTGCGCGGCGACATCTCGCCCGACCACGCGAAGCGCCTGATCGGTGAATCCGCCGCCGCGTCCGGCGGCGGGCCGGTCGCCCCGGAGCTGACCGCGCGCTTCTTCGACCTGCCGCTCCGCGAGGCGCGCGAGGCCTTCGAACGCATCTACTTCGAGCAGCTCCTCGGCCGCGAGCAGGCCAACATGAGCCGCGTCGCGGACAAGGCGGGCCTCGAACGCACGCACCTCTACCGCAAGCTGAAGCAGCTCAACATCCGCTTCTCCCGCCGCGGCGACGACAGCACGCCGCCGGGCTGACGGCGCGGCGTCCCTTCGATGAGCGCGCCGGAGGCCCCCGGAACCCGTCAGCCGATGGGCGTGCTGATGCTCGGCGCGATCGGCGTCGTGTTCGGCGACGTCGGCACCTCGCCGCTGTACACGATGCGCGAGGTGTTCGGGCCGCACCACGGCCTCGTCCTCAACGCCGAGAGCGTGCTGGGCCTGCTGTCGATCGTGTTCTGGGCGCTGATGATCATCGTCACCTTCAAGTACGTGACGCTGATCATGCGAGCCGACAACCGCGGCGAGGGCGGCATCCTCGCGCTGACCGCGCTCGTGTCGGGACGGCTCGCGCGCGAGAGCCGGTTGCGCTGGTGGCTCGTCGGACTCGGGATCTTCGGCGCGGCGATGTTCTTCGGCGACGCGATGATCACGCCCGCGGTCACGGTGCTGGGCGCGATCGAGGGCATCGAGGTGATGACGCCGGCGCTCGATCCGTACGTGGTGCCGCTCGCGCTCGTCATCCTGATCGCGCTGTTCGCGATCCAGAAGCACGGGACCGGATCGGTCGGCGCGCTCTTCGGGCCGGTCTGCGCCCTGTGGTTCGTCGCGCTCGCGCTCCTCGGCATCCACCAGCTCTGGCTCAACCCCTCGGTGCTCGCGGCGCTCTCGCCCACCCACGCGGTCGGCTTCGCGGTGAACCACCCGAGGGCCACGTTCCTCGCGCTCGGCGCCGTCGTGCTGGCGGTCACCGGGACGGAGGCGCTCTACGCGGACATGGGGCACTTCGGCGTGAAGCCGATCCGGCGGGCGTGGCTCTTCTTCGTGATGCCCGCGCTGGTGCTGAACTACTTCGGGCAGGGCGCGCTGCTCCTGTCGGATCCGACGGCGATCCGCAATCCGTTCTACCTGCTCGCGCCGGGCTGGGCGCTCCCGCCGCTCGTCGTCCTCGCGACCGCGGCCGCGGTGATCGCGTCGCAGGCCGTCATCTCCGGCGCCTACTCCATCGCGCGCGCCGCGGTGCAGATGGGCTACTGCCCGCGAATCGCGATCCGGCACACCTCCGAGAAGACGATGGGCCAGATCTACGTGCCCTTCATCAACTGGACGCTCCTCGTGGCGGTCGCTCTCCTGGTCGTCGGCTTCCAGAGCTCGAGCGCGCTCGCCGGCGCGTACGGGATCGCGGTCACGATGTCGATGCTGATCGATTCGATCCTGATCTATTTCGTGATGCGCCGGCTGTGGAAGTGGCCGCGCCTGGTCGCCTTCGGGATCGCCGCGCCGCTCGCGCTGATCGACACCGCGTTCCTCGCGTCGAACTCGCTCAAGATCCCCGACGGCGGCTGGTTCCCGCTCCTGATCGGCGCGGTGGTGTTCACGCTCCTCACGACCTGGAAGCGCGGACGCAAGGTCCTGATGGACCGCCTCTCCGAGGACGCGCTGCCGCTGCGCGAGTTCATCCAGTCGATCGAACTCGCGCCGCCGGTGCGCGTCGAGGGCACCGCGGTGTTCCTGACCTCGACGCCCGACCAGGTCCCGCACGCGCTCCTGCACAACCTCAAGCACAACAAGGTGCTGCACGAGCGCGTCGTGTTCCTCACGGTCGTGACGCGGGACATCCCGTACGTCGCGATCGACGAGCGCCTCGAGATCGAGGACCTGGGCTGCGAGTTCACGCGGATGCGCGCGTACTACGGCTTCAAGGAGGACCCGGACGTGCCCGAGGTGATGGAACTCGCGGACCGGTCGGGGTTCCGCTTCGAGATGATGGAGACGTCGTTCTTCGTGTCGCGGGAGACGCTGATCCCGTCGGTGCGTCCCGGCATGGCGATGTGGCGCGAGCGCCTGTTCTCGTCGATGTCGAAGAACGCGATCAAGGCCTCCGACTTCTTCCACGTCCCGGCGAACCGGGTGGTGGAACTCGGCACCCAGGTCGAGTTGTAGCGGCCACGAGCCCCCGGCGTCCTGCGCGACCCGCCGGCATCGAGACGGCAGCGCAAACGAGAACGCCGGCGCGAGGCCGGCGTTCGTCGTGGAGCGGCGGGACGGTCAGGCCGCGAGCGGGAACGCGCCGCGCATCTGCTTCAGCGCCTTGGCTTCGATCTGCCGGATGCGCTCGGCCGACACGCCGTACTCGTCGGCGAGTTCCTGCAGCGTCGCGGGGTCGCTCTCCTTCAGCCAGCGCGCCTCGATGATGCGGCGGCTGCGCGGGTCGAGCCTGCCGAGCGCGCGCTTCAGTCCCTCGGAGCGGCCTTCCTCGGCCTCTTTGCGCTCGAGGATCTGCGCCGGCTCGTCCTCGCCGTCGGTGAGCCAGGCGATCGGCGCGTAGCTCGACTCGTCGTCGTCGGAGGGCGTCGGGTCGAGCGCGATGTCGTGACCGGAGAGGCGCGTCTCCATCTCGACGACTTCCTCGGGCTTCACGTTGAGCGTGCGCGCGATCTCCGCCGCCTGCGCGTGCGTGAGCGCGTGCGACGAGGCCTTCATGCTGCGCAGGTTGAAGAACAGCTTGCGCTGCGCCTTGGTCGTCGCGACCTTGACGAGCCGCCAGTTGCGCAGGATGTACTCGTGCATCTCGGCCTTGATCCAGTGGAGCGCGAAGCTCACCAGCCGGACACCCCGCTCGGGGTCGAACCGGCGCACCGCCTTCATCAGGCCGATGTTGCCTTCCTGGATCAGGTCGCCCTGCGGCAGTCCGTATCCCAGGTAGTGCCGCGACACGGCCACCACGAGCCGCAGGTGCGACAGCACGAGCGCGCGCGCGGCCTCGACGTCCTCCTCGCTGCGCCAGCGGCGCGCGAGTTCGGCCTCCTCTTCGGCCGTGAGCAGGGGGAAGCGATTCACCGCCTGGATGTAGTGGTCCAGACTCCCGAGCGACGCGGGGGTCGGGAACGCCAGCGCGGAACCGGTCATCGATCGTCTCCTTTCGTCCAGGAACCGGGGACTCCCGTCGGGGCCCCTGTTCGGCACCCATTTTAGCACTCGCGGGGTGAGAGTGCTAATCCGGGCCGGAAGTTCCCGAGTGTCTGACTCGGGTTTGGCCGACGCGATCGCTGCCCAGTCTCCCAGTCCCAGGAAAAGTGTCGGCCTGAAGGCCAGCCCAGGACGGCGGGATGCGCTGTCGGCCTGAAGGCCGACCTGCGGGACGGGTGGTGGGTCGGGCTTGATCCGCTGTGGGTCGGGCTTCAGCCCGACGGGATGTGTGCCGATGCGACGGAACAGCGTCGGCCTGAAGGCCGACCTACGGGAGGGGAGGTGGGTCGGGCTTGATCCGCTGTGGGTCGGGCTTCAGCCCGACGGGATGTGTGCCGATGCGACGGAACAGCGTCGGCCTGAAGGCCGA
>JAANMY010000867.1_pt1 | contig 38599 bp, 34 predicted proteins | sample 7279691 | NCBI WGS metagenome assembly JAANMY01 (sample SAMN14094543, study PRJNA606508) | bioreactor metagenome | isolation source: A lab-scale SPAN reactor treating ammonium-rich wastewater day 388 | place: Ireland: Galway | collected 2018-02-07 | reverse complement strand
GATCCGCGTCCGCGGCGGCGCGGTTGCCGGCGGCCTGCGCCTCGGCGGCGCGGGCGGCGGCGTCGCGATCGGCGCGGATGCGCTCGGCCTCGGGCGAGGGCGCGATGCGCGGGTCCGGGCTTGCGGCGGGGGCGGTGGTCGCGGGCGTGGCGGGCAGTGCCGTGGGCGCCGCCGGCGTCAGCGGACGTTCGGCCTTGGTGGCGGCTTCGGCCGCCACGCGCTGCCGCTCGGCGAGCGTGATGCGGCGGGATTCGGCTTCGAGTGCGCGGGCGCGCTGGACGGTCGCGAGGCGCTTTTTCCTGGCCTGGTCGATGCAGCGGTTGACGAAGAATCGGTCGTAGCAGCCGGGGACGGTGGCCTGGTAGGTGGACTCGGCCTCGGCGCGCAGGGCCTTGCCCTCGGCTTCGAGCGCGTCGGCGCGGGCGCGCTCGGCGACGCGGGTCGCAGTGTCCTCGGTCTGCGCATGGGCAGGCAGTGCCGCGCATGCAAGCCATGCGGCAAGCAGGCTGGTCGCCAGGATGTGGTGCTTGCCAGCGTGTGTGCTCGCGTTCTGGGTGCCGGGCGTGAGCGCGGCGAGCCCGCGCGCAATGGAAAAGGGCGCCATGGCGGCGGACAGGGAGCGGAGTTGGGTCATGCGCAGCGGTTTCCGGGATCGAGTTTCCGGCTTCAATTGGGCTGGCGCGTAGAATAGCGCCTTTATTTCATTCCGCGGCCCCGTGGCCGTGTATCCGTTCGTGATCAGTCTTCGCAATTTGCGCCTCGCGCGCGGCGCCAAGGTCCTCATCGAGGCCGCCACGCTGCAGATCCATCCCGGCTGGAAGGTCGGCCTCACCGGCGCCAACGGCAGCGGCAAGTCCAGCCTGTTCGCCATGCTGCGCGACCAGCTCCATCCCGACCAGGGCGACCTCGACATGCCGCCGGGCTGGGTGATCGCCCACGTCGCCCAGGAAACCCCTGGCCTGGCGCAGCCGGCGATCGAGTACGTGCTCGACGGCGACGCCGAGCTGCGCCGCATCGAGGCCGAGCTGGCCGCGGCCGAAGCGGCGCACGACGGTTCGCACATTGGCGAGCTGCATGCGCGCCTGCACGAGATCGGCGGCTACGCGGCGCGCGCGCGCGCGGCGGCGCTGCTCGACGGCCTGGGCTTCCTGCAGGCCGATATCGAGCGCCCGGTGGCGGACTTCTCCGGCGGCTGGCGCATGCGTCTGAACCTGGCGCAGGCGCTGATGTGCCGATCGGACCTGCTGCTGCTCGACGAGCCCACCAACCACCTCGACCTCGACGCGGTGATCTGGCTCGAGGCCTGGCTGCGCGACTACCGCGGCACCCTGCTCTTGATCTCGCACGACCGCGAGTTCCTCGACGCCTGCGTCACCCACATCGCCCACATCGAGCAGCAGAAGCTCACGCTGTACACCGGCGGCTATTCCGACTTCGAGCGCCAGCGCGGCGAGCGCCTGCTGCAGCAGCAGGCGATGTTCGACAAGCAGCAGCGCGACATCGCGCACATGGAAGACTACATCCGCCGCTTCCGCGCCAAGGCCACCAAGGCGCGCCAGGCGCAGAGCCGGATCAAGGCGCTCGAGCGCATGGAGCGCATCGCCGCGGCGCACGTCGACACGCCCTTCAGCTTCGCCTTCCGCGACGCGCCGCCCGCGCCCGATCCGCTGCTGCAGATCGAGGACGGCGCGGTGGGCTACGGCGACAAGACGGTGCTCGAGCGCATCACGCTGACCCTGCGCCCGGGCGAGCGCGTCGGCCTGCTCGGGCGCAACGGCGCCGGCAAATCCACGCTGATCAAGCTGCTCGCCCACGAGCTGAAGCTCGCCAGCGGCCGCCGCCTCGAAGGTAAGGGCCTGGCCACCGGCTACTTCGCCCAGCATCAACTGGAAACCCTGCGCCCGGACGAGTCCGCGCTGCAGCACATGCTGCGGCTGGACCCGCAGACCCGCGAGCAGGAGCTGCGCGACTACCTCGGCGGCTTCGACTTCCGTGGTGATGGCGTCGGCGGCAGCTCGACCCCGGCGACCACGCCCTGCGGCCCGTTCTCGGGTGGCGAGAAGTCGCGCCTCGCGCTCGCCTTGCTGATCTGGCAGCGGCCCAACCTGCTGCTGCTCGACGAGCCCACCAACCACCTCGACCTCGAGATGCGCCACGCGCTCACCATGGCGCTGCAGGACTACGAAGGCGCGATGGTGCTGGTGTCGCACGACCGCGCGCTGCTGCGCGCCACCTGCGACCGCTTCGTGCTCGTCGACGGTGGCCGCATCCAGCCTTTCGACGGCGACCTCGACGACTACCGCGACTGGCTCGCCACCCGTCGCGCCGAAGTCGCTGCCGCTGCGGCCTGCCCCGACCAGACCGCCGACAAGGCCGCGCGCAAGGCCGACCGCGTCCAGGCCGCGGCCGACCGCCAGGCGCGCCTGGCCGCGCGCCGGCCGCTGGTGAAGGAGCTCGAGCAGATCGACAAGCGCCTGGCGGCGTGGAACACGGAGAAGGCCGAGCTCGACGCCAGGCTCGCCGATCCGGCGCTGTACACCGGCCCGCAGGCGGGCGAGGTGCCGGCGCTCAACAGGCGCCAGGCCGAACTCGCCGAGCGCATCGAGGAGGCCGAGCTGCGCTGGCTCGAGCTGCACGAGGCGCTGGAGGCGATCCCGGCGGATTGAGCCGCGCGATCGCGACTCGCGTCGCGACTGTCAGCGGTCTCCGCGCTCTGTAGCCGCTTAGGGCTTACTGCGGCAGCCAGCGCGCCGGGTCGATGTTCCAGGTGGCGAAGTCCTCGTAGCCGGCGATGCGGTCCTGCGCGCGGCGCAGGTCGATGTCTTCCGGCTGCAGGTAGTGTCCGGCGGTGTGGAAGATCACCTTCACCGTCGGCTGCATCGGCTTGTCGGCGTGCTGCGCCTGCACCACCGCCAGGCGCTTGCTCTCCAGCCGCACCAGCACGCCGGTCGGGTAGATGCCGACCGAGCGGATGAAGGCCTGCACCAGCGTCGGCTCGAAGTGGTTCGCGGACCAGTCCAGCAGCTTGCGCAGCGCCGCGGTGGGCGGCATGCCCTTGTGGTAGACCCGATCCGAGGTGATTGCGTCGTACACATCCACGATCGCTGCCATGCGCCCGTACAGGCTGATGTCCTCGGCCTTGAGCTTGTTCGGATAGCCGCTGCCGTCGAAGCGCTCGTGGTGCTGGGCGGCGACATCGAGCGCGATCGGGCTGATGCCCGGGGTGGCCTGCAGGATGATCTTGCTCTGCACGACATGGCTCTTCATGCGCTCGAACTCGGCGTCGGTGAGCTTGCCCGGCTTGTTCAGGATTTCGTCCGGCACGCGTGCCTTGCCGACGTCGTGGAGCAGCGCGCCGATGGCGATCTCGTGGATGATCTCGGGCGGCACCGCCAGCGTGCGCGCGAAGGCGGTCATCAGCGCGCACACCGACACCGAGTGCTGGAAGGTGTAGCTGTCGTGCTGCTTCAGGCGCGCGAGCGGCAGCAGCGCGTCCTGCTGGCTGAAGATCGAGTCCACGATGCGCTCGACCAGCGGCTCCACCTTTTCGATCTCGATCTGCTTGCCGAGGCGGATGTCGCCCAGCATGTCGCGCACGATCTGGGTCGCCTCGCGGTGCAGGGCGCGGGCGCGCTCGACGGGGTTGGCGACCTTGGAGGTCGTCTTCACCCGCGGGCCAGCGCCCGTGTTGCCCGCGTCTTCCCCGGCGGTGGCTGCCATGGCTGCCGTTGCCGCCGGCAGATTGTCCGGATCGAGCCCGCGATCGGTATCGACATAGACCTCGCCCACCCCGATCGCGCGCACCTTGCGCACGTCGTCGTCGTCCGCCACCACGAAGCGGTTGCGCACGAAGTCGTGCTGCAGCCACCCGCAGTTGAGGTCGTGGACGTACATGCCGGGGCGCAGCCGGGCGACGGGGATGAGTTTGATCACGGACGTGTGTGGGGTGCGAACTGCCTGGATTATCGCGGACAAATTCACCGGCGTGCGGCCTGCTAGAATCCGGGCTTTCCCGAATCTGCCCCAGGAGTCCGCGGTGCGTATCGTCTGTCTCGACCTCGAAGGTGTGCTGGTCCCCGAAATCTGGATCGAATTCGCCGAGCGTACCGGCATCCCCGAGCTGCGCCGCACCACCCGCGACGAGCCCGACTACGACACCCTGATGAAGTACCGCCTGGACATCCTGGCGCAGAAGAAGCTCGGCCTGCCCGACATCCAGGGGGTCATCGCCAGCATGGGGCCGATGGAGGGCGCGCGCGAATTCCTCGACGCGCTGCGCGACACCTACCAGGTGGTGATCCTGTCCGACACCTTCTACGAGTTCGCCAAGCCGCTGATGAAGCAGCTCGGCCTGCCGACGCTGTTCTGCCACAGCCTCGAGACCAACGCCGAGGGCATCCTGGTGAACTACCACCTGCGCATGCCCGACCAGAAGCGCGAGGCGGTCAGGCGCTTCAAGGAGCTCAACTTCAAGGTCGTGGCCGCGGGCGACTCCTACAACGACACCGCGATGCTCGGCGAAGCCCACGGCGGCATCCTGTTCCACCCGCCCGAGAACGTGATCCGCGAGTTTCCGCAGTATCCGGTGGTACGCGACTACGACAGCCTGCGCGCCGAGATCGACAAAGCATTCGCCCGCGCCGGCTGAGCCCTCCACACACCATGCACCGCGAACGCTTCTTCACCCTGTCCGCCTCCTGCCCCGACCGCGTCGGCATCGTCGCCCGGGTCTCCGGCTTCATCGCCGAGCACAAGGGCTGGATCCTCGAGACCTCGCTCCACGCCGAACCTCCGCGCGAGGGCGAGGCGGTCGGCCGCTACTTCATGCGCATCGAGATCAAGGCCGACTCGCTGCCCTTCCACCTCGCCGAGTTCCGCGACAAGTTCCGCCCCCTGGCCGACGAGCTGGAGATGACCTGGAAGATCACCGACTCCGCGGTCAAGAAGCGCGTGGTCGTGCTGGTGAGCAAGCAGGAGCACTGCCTCTACGACCTGCTCGCGCGCTGGCAGTCGAGGGAGCTCGACATCGAGATCCCGTGCGTGATCTCCAACCACGACACCTTCCGCGGCTTCGTCGAGTGGCACGGCATCCCCTTTCACCATGTGCCGGTGACCGCCGACAACAAGGCCGCCGCCTACGCCGAGGTGCAGCGCCTGTTCGAGGAAGTGCACGGCGACACCATGGTGCTGGCGCGTTACATGCAGGTGCTGTCACCGGACCTGTGCGCCGCCTATCCGGGGCGCATCATCAACATCCACCACAGCTTCCTGCCCAGCTTCGTCGGCGCCAGGCCCTACCACCAGGCCTGGGACAAGGGCGTCAAGCTGATCGGCGCCACCTGCCATTTTGTGACCGCCGACCTCGACCAGGGCCCGATCATCGATCAGGACGTGATCCGCATCGACCATTCGGATGCGGTCGAGGACATGGTCCGCTACGGCAAGGACATCGAGAAGACCGTGCTCGCCCGCGGCCTGCGCTACCACCTGGAAGACCGCGTGCTGGTGCATGGGAACAAGACGGTGGTGTTTCGCTGAGCGGGGCAAGGCGCGGGTGCTGATTCGATGACCGATCCTTCTGCGCGACCTGCACAGGGCAATCTGGTCGCCAGCCTGCCCGCTGCCAGCGACGGCGAACGCTTCGAAACCCTGTTCGCCAACCCCGTCTGCCGCGTCGAGCGCATCGCGTCCTTCGGCCACGCCAGCCCGCCGGGGTTCTGGTACGAGCAGGATGAGGACGAATGGGTGGTGCTGCTGGTCGGTTCCGCCGTGCTCGCCTTCGCCGACCAGCACGTACTGGCGCTGCGCGCCGGCGACTGGGTGAGCCTGCCGGCGCGCTGCCGCCATCGCGTCGAATCCGTGTCGCTGGATGCGGTGTGGCTGGCGGTGCATTGCCGCGCCGATCAGGTTTGATCGCGTTGCACAAGCGAAAGCCCGCCGGCGCAAGTGCGGCGGCGGGCTTTCGCGACCCTGGGATTACTTGAACTTCATCACGGTCTTGAGCAGGAAGCCATTCACCCGTTGCTGGGTCATGATGGTTTTTTCATCGAGCATCTTGTTGAGCTTCATCTTGGTATTCGTAATCATCTGGTGTTTCTCCGCAAAATAAACTTTCGAATGGGAGATCGAGTTCCGGGTAATGCTTCTACGGTCTGGAATCGAAATCCCTCAGTGCGCGAATTCAGTATAGCGGTTGGATGGTGCATCGCAGCATGTGGTTTGTAACGGATAAATATCCGCTGAATTTGAGATCATTTGCAGAATCTATGTGCTGGATTCATTAGAAATTTACCAATAAAATCAGTATTTTAATAATTGATTAATGAATTGAATAATTGGCAAACTATTCGGTTGATCAGTATTGCCTATGGCTTGGCGAGGGAATAAGCATGTCTACACCCCTGAATCGGCCGGCGACGCCGGTGCAGTTCGAGCCCGAATTCGTCGCCGGCGTGCGTGAGCTCTTCGAACACAGGATTCCCTTCAACGCGTTGCTCGGCCTGAAGATCGACGATATCGGCGGCGAGCGCGTGCACGGGCGCATCGACATGCGCCCGGAACTCGTCGGCCACTTCCTGCACAACCGCATCCACGGCGGTGTGATCTCCGCCTGCCTCGATGCCATGGGCGGCCTCGCGGTGATGGCCGCGATCGGCGCACGCCATCTCGACGAGCCGCCGTTCCAGCGTCTGCATCGCTTCGGCAAGCTCGGCACCATCGACCTGCGCATCGACTACCTGCGCCCCGGCATCGGCGAGCGCTTCGTGATGGAGGCCGAGGTGCTGCGCCTGGGCTCGCGGGTGGCGTCGACGCGGATGAGCTTCCTCGACCCGGCGGGCAAGCTGCTCGCCACCGGATCCGGGGCCTACATCGTTTCCTGAGCCACAGCCGCCGTTCACGAAAAACGGCGCCCCGAAGGGCGCCGTGCAAGGTCGGGATCCGAGGAGAAGGACCCCGGCGAGGGACGATCAGAAGCGGTAGGCGGTTTCGCCGTGCGCGGTGGTGTCGAGGCCTTCGCGTTCCTCTTCTTCCGGGGCGCGCAGTCCGACCAGCAGGTCGGCAACCTTGTAGGCGACGAAGGCCACCACCGCCGACCACACCACGGTCACGATCACGCTCCAGGTCTGGATCCACACCTGCGAGGCGATCGAGAAGTCCTCGGCGCCGGTGCCACCCAGCCCGGGGGCGGCGAACACACCGGTCAGGATGGCGCCGACGATGCCGCCCACGCCATGCACGCCGAACACGTCGAGCGCGTCGTCCGCGCCGAGCATGTGCTTGAGCCCATTCACGCCCCACAGGCAGATGAAGCCCGACAGCAGACCGATCACGATGGCACCCATCGGACCTACCGAGCCGCAGGCCGGGGTGATCGCCACCAGACCGGCGACCGCACCCGAGGCCGCACCCAGCATCGAGGGCTTGCCCTTGATCAGCGCCTCGCCCAGGGACCAGGCCAGCACCGCGGCCGCGGTGGCGACCAGGGTGTTGATGAAGGCGAGCGCGGCACCCGCGGTGGCTTCGAGGTTGGAGCCGGCGTTGAAGCCGAACCAGCCCACCCACAGCAGCGAGGCGCCGACCATGGTCAGGGTCAGGTTGTGCGGCGCCAGCGACTCACGGCCGTAGCCGATGCGCTTGCCCACCATGTAGGCACCCACCAGGCCGGCGACGCCCGCGTTGATGTGCACCACCGTGCCGCCGGCGAAGTCGAGCGCGCCGTCTTCGAGCAGGTAGCCGCCCGGGCCCCACACCATGTGGCAGATCGGCAGGTAGCACAGGGTGAACCAGATCACCGAGAAGATCAGCACCGCGGAGAACTTCATGCGCTCGGCGAAGGCGCCGACGATGAGCGCACCGGTGATGCCGGCGAAGGTGGCCTGGAAGGCGATGAAGGCGAACTCGGGCAGCTTCGCGGTCTCGGTGAAGGTGTCGGCGAGCGTCTCGATCGTCACCCCGGACAGGAAGACCTTGTCGAGCGAGCCGATGAAGGGGCTGGCTTCGGTGAAGGTCAGGCTGTAGCCGTAGATCGCGAACAGCAGCGCGTTGAGCGAAAACACGGTCATCACCTGCATCAGCACCGACAGCATGTTCTTGGCGCGCACCATGCCGCCGTAGAACAGCGCGAGGCCGGGCAGGGCCATCATCAGCACGAGCAGTGTCGAGGTCATGATCCAGGCCACATCGCCCTTGTTGACCTCGACCGCCACGGCGGCCGCGTCCTGGGCGAAGGCGCCGCCCGATGCGCCGGCGAGCATGCCACCGACGGCGACTGCGGGCAGGAGTGCGAAGAGTTTTTTCATTTTGTGATGCTCCCTTACAGCGCGTCCGTGCCGGTCTCGCCGGTGCGGATGCGGATGGCGTGCTCGAGATCGAAGACGAAGATCTTGCCGTCGCCGATCTTGCCGGTGGAGGCGGACTTTTCGATCGCCTCGATCGCCTGGTCGAGGATGTCGTCGGGGATGGCGGCCTCGACCTTGACCTTGGGCAGGAAGTCGACGACGTACTCGGCGCCGCGGTAGAGCTCGGTGTGGCCTTTCTGGCGGCCGAAGCCCTTGACCTCGGTGACCGTGATGCCCTGCACGCCGATGGCCGAGAGCGCCTCACGCACTTCGTCGAGCTTGAAGGGCTTGATGATGGCGGCGATGAATTTCATGGTTTTCTCCGGGTTCGTGGTGGGCGTGGGTCAGAAGGACTTGCTGACCGACAGGATCACGCGCTCGTCGGCGAGGTCGCTGTTGTTCACATCGGTGTCCACGTAGTGCAGGCCGAAGTTGAAGCCGCCGAACTCCTTGGAAAGGCCCAGCTTCCAGTCGGTGTAGTCGTCCTGGCCCTTGATGTCGTTGTATCCGACATGCGCCGCCAGGGTGACGCCGTAGCCGATGTCGACCGCAGCGCCGAGGTCGTAGTACTGGCTGCCGTCGGACTTGTCGTAGCCGAACAGGTCGGTGAAGGCGTAGGAGTACTTGAACGTCAGGAACTCCCATGACAGGCCGAGGTAGCCCTCGAGCGTGTTCGGGCTGTTGTAGGGGCTCGGGTAGCTGCCCGGGTAGTAGTACTGCAGCAGGCCGACGTCGTAGCCGATGGCGCCGACCGTGCCCGTGTAGCCGCCGTAGATGTCGAGCTCGAGGCTGTTGCGGACGTTCGGGTTGCTGTCGGACAGCCACGAAACGTTCGAGCCCCACACGCCGGCGTAGAGGCCGCTTTCATGCGCGTAGTCGAAGCCGCCCTGCAGCGCCGGGCGCTCGTCGGTCTGGCTGTAGCCGCGGTAGGCGTAGTCGGAGACGAGGCCGACGTTGGCGGTGAAGGGGCTGTCCTCGGCATGCACGCTGCCGGCGAAAGGCAGGGTGGCGATGAGGACGGCAAGCGTCGCGGTGATCGAGGTCTTGTTTATGATCTGCTCCTTGGAAGGGGTGTCGGAATGCCTGGCGAGCATCCCCAAGCAGATCGTGTGCCAGCTTTTTGAAAGCCTTGCCTGAAGCGGGTTTCCGGTGGTTCGCGGGGCGCTTTTGCTGCGCCGCGCAATGAAATCGCGCACGGAGTTGGGGTCTGATGCACCGTCATGGTGCATCGTCCGGCGCGTCGGGGTCGATTCCGGTGCGGTGGTCCTCGCATGCTAGACTTCGCGCCGTTTTCACCCCTTTCGGCAGGCCATCATGAGCACTCCCCGCTTCCTCGACGAAATCGGCGCCAAGCTTTCGGAAATCGCCGCCAACAGCCCGGTACGCGACCTTGAGAAGAACGCCAGGGCCATGCTCGGCAGCGCCTTCGGCAAGCTCGACCTGGTCACGCGCGAGGAATTCGAAGTCCAGCGCGAGGTGCTCGCCCACGCCCGCCAGAAGCTGGCCGAACTCGAGGCGCGGGTCGCCGAACTCGAAGCCCGGCTGGCGCAGGGCGACAAGGCCTGAACTGCGCGCGCGCATCGCCGCTCTCGCGGTGGTGATGCGAATAGAATAATTGCTTTTGTCATGAGCGGTGTCTCCGCTAGACTGGCGCCCCGTCCGGTCTGGAGATACCCATGTCGATCGCGCTCGTGCGCGCCCGTGCGCTCGAAGGGCTGGCTGCGCCCGAGGTCACGGTCGAAGTCCATCTTGCCAACGGCCTGCCGGCCTTCAGCCTGGTCGGCCTGCCCGACACCGAGGTGCGCGAGGCGCGTGACCGGGTGCGGGCGGCGATCCAGTCGTCGCAGTTCGAATTTCCCCAGCGTCGCATCACCGTAAACCTCGCTCCCGCCGACCTGCCCAAGGAGGGCGGGCGCTTCGACCTCGCGATCGCGGTCGGCATTCTGGCGGCGTCCGATCAGGTGGCGATGGAGCGCATCGGCGCCCTCGAGTTCTGCGGCGAGCTGTCGCTGACCGGCGATCTGCGCCCGGTGCGCGGCGTGCTGGCCGCTGCGCTGGCAGCCGGGCGGGGCGGGCGCGGGCTGGTGTTGCCCGCCGGCAATGCGGCCGAGGCTGCGCTCGCCCGGCGCGCGAGCGTGCTGCCCGCCGCCAGTCTGCTCGCGGTGTGTGCACACCTCAACGGCCACACCGCGCTCGAGCCGGTAGCCGAGGCCGGCCCGCCGCCGCTTGCGGGGGCGAGCGTTCCCGATCTCGCCGATGTGCGCGGCCAGTTGCAGGCGCGCCGGGCGCTGGAAGTGGCGGCCGGCGGCGCGCATTCGCTGCTGCTGTTCGGCCCGCCCGGCACCGGCAAGTCGATGCTGGCGCAGCGCCTGCCCGGCGTGCTGCCGCCGATGAGCGAGGACGAGGCGATCGAGGCCGCGGCGGTGGCCTCGATCGAGGGCGAGTTCGACGTGCGTGCCTGGGGACGGCGGCCGTTTCGTTCGCCGCACCATTCGGCCTCGGCGGCCGCGCTGGTCGGCGGCGGCGCGGCGCCGCGCCCGGGCGAGATCTCGCTGGCGCACCGTGGCGTGCTGTTCCTCGACGAGCTGCCCGAGTTCGACCGCCGCGTGCTCGAATCCCTGCGCGAGCCGCTCGAGACCGGCACCATCACCGTGTCGCGTGCGCGCCGGCGGGCGGAGTTCCCGGCACGATTCCAGCTCGTCGCGGCGATGAACCCCTGCCCCTGCGGCCACCACGGCGACCCGCTGCGCAACTGCCGATGCACGCCCGACCAGATCGCGCGCTACCGCGGCCGGCTATCGGGGCCGCTGCTCGATCGCATCGATCTGGTTGTCGAGGTGCCGGCGATCGCGCCCGAGGCGCTCGCCCGCGGCCCGGCGGGCGAGGCGTCCGCGGTCGTGCGCGAGCGGGTGCAGCGCGCGCGTGCGGCGCAGCTCGCCAGGCAGGGTTGCGCGAATGCCGACCTGCCGGCGGGCGAGGTCGAGCGCCATTGCCGCCCCGATCCGAGCGGCGAGACCCTGCTGCAACAGGCCATGCAGCGGCTGAAGCTGTCGGCGAGGGCGTATCATCGCGTGCTTCGGGTGGCGCGCACGCTGGCAGACCTGGCCGACGTGGAGCGCCCCGGCGCGGCCCATATTGCCGAGGCCATCCAGTACCGCCGCAGCCTGGACGGCCGCTGAGTCCGGCCACTGAGTTCGGCCACTGAGTTCGGCCAATGAGTCCGGCCAATGAGCCCGACACCCGTGCTCGGCACCTGTGTTCGGCCCGTGGCTCGTGCCGCCGGCCACAAGCCGGGCCGCCGGGTTCGGTGGCCGCAGCCCGCGACACGCAGCCCATCAGGCACACATGACCAAGACGCCCTCGCTCGACCGCCTCGCCTTCATGCTGGCGATGCTCTCCGCCATCGGCCCGTTCGCGATCGATGCCTATCTGCCCGCGTTCCCGCAGATCGCCGCGACGCTCGGCGCCACCCAACTCGAGGTGCAGCAGACGCTCACCGTCTATATGGCGGCGCTGGCGCTGATGGTGCTGTGGCATGGCGCGCTCGCCGACCGCTTCGGCCGCCGCCGCGTGCTGCTGCTGCTCACCGCGGTGTTCGCCGTGGCTTCGCTGATGTGCGCGCTGGCGCCGAGCATCGAGTGGTTGTGGATCGGCCGTGCGCTGCAGGGGGTGAGTGGCGGCGCCGGAATCGTCGTCGGCCGTGCCGTGGTGCGCGACCTGCACGAGGGCCCGCAGGCGCAGCGCCTGATGTCGCGGGTGATGCTGATCTTCGCGCTCGCCCCGGCGCTCGCGCCCATGGTCGGCGCCGGGCTGCTGGCGCTCGCCGGCTGGCGCTCGATCTTCGTGTTCCTGGCGGCGTTCGGCACCTTCCTGTGCTGGATGATCTGGCGCTTCCTGCCCGAGACGCTCGATGCCGAGCAGCGCCAGCCGCTGCATCCGCTGCACCTGCTGCGCGGCTACGGCGGCATCTTCTCCCATCCGGCGTTCGTGCTCCTCGCCGTCGGCATCGCGCTCAACTTCAACGGTTTCTTCGTGTATGTGCTGTCGGCGCCGGTGTTCATCATCGACCACCTCGGCCTGGGCAGCGGCGGCTTCATCTGGCTGTTCGGGCCGGCGGTGATCGGCATGATGCTCGGCTCGGTGCTGTCCGAGCGCGTGGCTGGACGGTGGTCGCAGATCCGCACGGTGGCGACCGGGTTCGCGGTGATGTTCGCCGCGGTGGCGCTCAACCTTGCGGTGTCGGGCCTGCTGCCGGCTGGCGTGCCGCAATCGGTGCTGCCGATCGGTCTGTTCGCGTGCGGGATGTCGATCGCGATGCCGGCGATGAGCCTGCTCGCGCTCGAGCTCTTCCCGGCGCGCCGCGGCATGGCGTCTAGTTGCCAGAGCTTCCTGCAGATCGGCCTCAACGCGGTGACCGCCGGCATGACGGCGCCGCTGCTGTGGGGCAGCACCTTCAGCCTCGCGAGCGGCATGGCGCTGTTCGCCATGGCCGGCCTCGTCGCGTGGCGGCTGTGGATGCGCCTGCCCGCGGCGCGGCGCTGATCTGGCCGGGCGTGCTGGTCAGCACTGCTCCCAGGGCAGGCCGTCGTGGCGCCAGCCATTCACGGAATTGCGGTGGTGCTGGGCGTCGAGTTCGCCCTCGAAGCCGTACATGACGTTGTAGACCGTGGTGAAGCCGGCCTCGAGCAGGGCCTTGCCGGCCACTTCCGAGCGGTTACCCGAGCGGCAGATCAGCACCAGCGGGCGATGGCCGCCGTTGCCGGCGAGCTTCTTCACCTCGCCGATGAAGTTCGGGTTCACCTCCCAGTCCGGGCCGTCGTTCCACGACACGTGGATGGCGCCGACCGGGTGGCCGACGAAGAGATACTCGATCTCGCTGCGCACGTCGATCAGCAGGGCGTCGGGGTTGGCGCGCTGCAGCTCGTAGGCCTCGGTCGGGGTGATGTGCTTCATCGTTTGTCTCCTTCTTGTTGGTTGCAGAATTATATTCTGAACAACCAATTTGCTCGTGCCGGTGCCCGTGGGCGCGTTCCTCCCGGTGGCAAGCGCGGGGCAGGTAGTGGTTGGCCCTGATGTTTGCGTTTCGGCGCTTCGGCTAACGTTGGCTTTGTTTCAATTTGTTGAATCCTTCCGTGTCGCCTGGCGTTGATGCCGCGCGGCGCGCTGTCGTGCCGGCCTTGCCGGCCAAGTCCGGTGCAAGGAACCCCGACCCAATGCTCGAAGTGAATGGCCTGGTCAAAGCCTTCGGCGGCTTTCGCGCCGTCGACGGCTGCACCCTGTGTGTCAGGCAGGGTGAGATCCTCGGCCTCATCGGCCCCAACGGCGCGGGCAAGACCACGTTGTTCAATCTCATCGCCGGTGCGCTGCAGCCGACGTCCGGCACGATCCGCTTCCTCGGCGAGGACATCACCGCGCTGCCCACCGATGCGCGCTTTCACAAGGGCCTGGTGCGCACTTTCCAGATCCCGCACGAGTTCCACAATCTCAGCGCGCGCGAGAACCTGATGATGGTGCCGCCCGGCCAGCCGGGCGAGAACCTGTTCGCCAACTGGTTCGCTGCCGGCAAGGTGCGCGCGACCGAAGAAGCGGTGCGCAGGAAGGCCGACGACACGCTCGCCTTCCTCGAGCTGACCCACGTCGCCGACGAGCGCGCCGGCAACCTCTCCGGCGGGCAGAAGAAGCTGCTCGAGCTCGGCCGCACGATGATGACCGATGCGAAGCTGGTGCTGCTCGACGAGCCCGCGGCCGGCGTCAACCGCACCCTGCTGCGCAAGCTGGAGGAAAAGATCCTGATCCTCAACCGCGAGCGCGGCTACACCTTCATCCTCATCGAGCACGACATGGAGATGATCGACAAGCTGTGCGCGCCGGTGGTGTGCATGGCCGAGGGCAGGGTGCTGATCGAGGGCGACTTCCACACCGTGCGCTCGGACGCGCGCGTGCTCGAGGCCTACCTCGGCGAGACCCCTGCCGCGGTCGAGCGCGAGGCTGCCGAGCACGATCCCAGGGTCGAGCAACTGCGCGAGCAGGAACTGCGCCGGGAGGACCTGTGATGGCGCTGCTCGGCATGAAGGACGTGCGCGGCGGCTATGGCGATGCCGACGTCCTGCACGGGGTGTCGATGAAAGTGGCCGAACGCGAGATCGTGGTCATCGTCGGCCCCAACGGCGCCGGCAAATCCACCGCGATGAAAGCCGTTTTCGGCCTGCTCAAGGTGCGCGGCGGCTGCATCGTGTTCGACGGCGAGGACATCACCGGCTGGGCGCCCGACCGCATCGTGCACCACGGCGTGTGCTACGTGCCGCAGGTGGACAACGTGTTCCGCGAGATGACGGTGCACGAGAACTTCGAGATGGGCGCCTTCCTGCGCCGCGGCGACCTGTCCGCCGCCTACGACCGCATCTACGGGCTCTTCCCCGACCTCAAGGCCAAGCGTCGCAACCTCGCCGGCGACCTCTCCGGCGGCCAGCGCCAGATGGTGGCGATGGGGCGCGCGCTGATGCTCGATCCCAAGCTGCTGCTGCTCGACGAACCCACCGCCGGCCTCTCGCCCAAGTACATGGAACAGATCTTCCAGATCACCCGCGACGTGCGCGACGCCGGGGTCTCCATCCTGCTCGTCGAGCAGCACGCCAAGCAGGCGCTCGCCTTCTGCGACCGCGGCTACGTGCTCGCCACCGGCGCCAACCGCCACGAGGGCACGGGCCAGGCCCTGCTCGCCGATCGCGAGGTGGCCGAAATGTTCCTCGGCGGCTAAGGGAGTCCGGCGCTCATGAGTTTCATGGACTTCCTCAACTTCCACCTCGTGCCCGGCATCGTGCTCGGCTCGGTCTATGCGGTGGGTGCGATCGGCATCACGCTGGTGTTCGGCATCCTGCGCTTCGCCCACTTCGCCCATGGCGACATGGCCACGCTCGGCGCCTTCATCGCGCTCGCCCTGGTCACCGCCGGGCTCACCCCGTGGGCGGCGCTGCCGATCGCGATGGTGGCGGTCGCGGTGGTGGCGATCGGTGTCGACAAGCTGTTCTACGACTATCTGAAGGCGCGGCCCAAGATCATGACCGTGATGGCCTCGCTCGGCGTTGCGCTGATGCTGCGCGCGGTGGTGCAGGTGGTGTTCGGCGTCGATCCGCGCACCTACGCCACCGGCATCGTGCGCCCGGACGACTACTTCGGCATCCTGCTGCGCTCGCGCGAGCTGTACACGCTGGCGGCGGTGGTCGTGATCGTGATCGGGCTGACGCTGTTCCTGCGCCATTCGCGCTGGGGCAAGGCGATGCGCGCGATGTCCGACAACCCGGATCTGGCGCGGCTGTCGGGCGTGGATAACCGCAAGGTCACCATGCTGACCTGGGCGATCGTCGGTGCGCTGTGCGCGGCCTCGGGCTTCATGCTCGGCATCAACAACGAGCTGCACTCGATGATGGGCTGGCAGGTGCTGCTGCCGATGTTCGCCGCCGCCATCCTCGGCGGGGTCGGAAGGGTCGAGGGCGCGGTGCTCGGCGGCCTGATCGTGGGCATCGCCGAGGAGATGTCGATCTTCATGCTGCCGGCGCAGTACAAGTCGGCCACCGCCTTCGTGCTGCTGCTGCTGATCCTGCTCGTCCGCCCGCGCGGGCTGCTCAATGGCAAGGTGCTCTGATGGATCTGCTCGGACTCGCCAACTACGCGGTCTTCATGGCCATCCTGATCGGCATCTATGCGCTGCTCGCGCTCGGGCTGAACATCCAGTGGGGCTTTACCGGGCTCTTCAACGCCGGCATCGCGGGCTTCTTCGCGGTCGGCGCCTATGCCTCGGCGATCCTCACCAGCCTGCCGGCGAGCGGGCGGCTGGGCGGTTACGAGCTGCCGCTGGTGGTGGGCTGGCTGGCGGCGATGGCCGCCGCGGCGCTGATCGCGTGGCCGATCGGCAAGATCTGCCTGCGCTTCCGCTCCGACTACCTCGCCATCGCCACCATCGGCATCGCCGAGATCATCCGCCTGGTGATCCGCACCGAGGACTGGCTCACCGGCGGCGTGCGCGGCGTCACCGGCGTGCCGCGGCCCTTTGGCGAGCTCGACTACATGCCCTCGCAGATCGCCTACCTGGCGATCGTGGCGGCCCTGGTGCTGCTCGCCTACGTGCTCGTCGAGCGCCAGGTGAAGTCGCCCTGGGGGCGCATGATGCGGGCGATCCGCGACAACGAGCTCGCCGCCGCGGCGATGGGCAAACAGGTCGAGGCACGCCGGCTGCAAGCCTTCGTCTTCGGCTCCGCGCTGATGGGGCTGGCGGGCGCGCTGTTCGTGCATTTCAACCGCTCGATCACCCCCGAGGCGATCGACCCGATGATCGCCACCTTCCTGATCTGGATCATGCTGATCCTCGGCGGCTCGGGGAACAACCGCGGCGCCATCCTCGGCGCGGCGGTGATCTGGATCATCTGGTCGATGTCCGAGCTGCTCACCGACCGTCTGCCGACCGAGGTCGCGGTGCAGGCCAAGTACGCGCGCGTGTTCATCATCGGCCTGACCCTGCAGTTGGTGCTGCGCTTCCGCCCTGAGGGCATCCTGCCCGAGCGCCAGGCGGGTTCGCCGCCGCCTCGCTGAACGCAGGCACGCACGACATTCTTGGCGGGCCCGGTGCGGGTCCGCATGGTCCATCAGGTGCTTCGGCACATTCAGGAGGTGACAAGGTGAACAAAAGAACAATCGCAGGTCTGGTCGGCACCGTGCTCGGTGCCGCTGTCGTTGCCGCGCCGGCCCACGCCCAGGACGTCAAGATCGGCCTGATGGCGGCCATCTCCGGCCCGATCGCGGCGCTCGCACCGCCAATGGCGGCGGCCTCCAAGCTGGCCGTTGCCCATGTCAATGAGCAGGGCGGCATCCTCAAGGGCGGCAAGCTCGAGGCCGTGCTCGGCGACAGCGCCTGCAACCCGCAGAACGCCACCGACGTCGCCACCAAGGCGGTCAACATCGACCGCGTGCTGGCGGTGGTCGGCCCCCCCTGCTCGGGCGAGGTGCTCGCCGCTGCCAACTCGGTGACGATTCCCGCCGGCGTGCTGATGATCACCCCCTCGGGCACTTCGCCCGAGATCACCAAGCTCAAGGACAAGGACCTCGTCTTCCGCACCCTGCCGTCCGACGACTACCAGGGCCGGGCGCTCGCGCGCACGCTCAAGGCGCGCGGCATCGACAAGGTCGCGGTGGCCTACCTGAACAACGACTACGGCAAGGGCCTGGCCGAATCCTTCAAGGCCGAGTTCGAGGCCAAGGGCGGGACCATTGCCGGTTACTCCGGACACGAGGACGGCAAGGCCTCCTACCGTTCCGAGCTGGCCACGCTCGCCCGCGGCGGTGCGGACACCCTGGTGCTCTTCGACTACGGCGACGGCACTGGCCTCAGCGTGCTGCGCCAGGCGCTGGAGAACGGCTTCTTCAAGACCTTCGTCGGTGCCGATGGCATGAAGTCCGAAGGCCTGGTGAAGTCGATCGGCGCGCAGAACCTGGGTGGCTTCTTCGTGTCCGCGCCGGTGGGCGAGGCCTCCGCTTCACTCGAGAACTTCAACAAGGCCTTCAAGGCGGCGGGCGAGAACATCGACGCGGTGTTCGCCACCACCTCGTATGACGCCGCCTTCCTCGCCGCGCTCGCGATCGAAAAGGCCGGCGGTGACAAGGCCAAGCTGGCCGAATCGCTGCGTGCGGTGGCGATGGCACCGGGCGAGCCGATCATGGCCGGCGAGTGGGCCAAGGCCAAGCAACTCATCGCCGAAGGCAAGGACATCGACTACAAGGGCGCCGGTGGCGACCACGAGTTCGATGCCGCCGGTGACGTGCCGGGCAGCTACGCCTTCTTCAAGGTCAGCGGCACGGGCTACGAGTCGATCGCCGACATGAAGTAAGCGCAGGCGCTTGCCCGGCGAAAAGGGAAGGGCCGGACGGGAAGCGCCCGTCCGGCCCTTCGCGTCTGCCGGTCCTGCGGATTGCAGACGCTCACGCGCGCGGCGTTGCAAATCCGGCGGTCATGGCGGATGCTGAGGGCGTCTGCAGCTGCCGGGGCCGTCGGGCCCGGGTTGTGTCGTCGCCACCGTGACCTGCCGGCCCATGCCAATCTGCAGGGCGCGATCAGGAGGATCTGCATGAAACGCTTCATCGCCTGGCTGTGCGGTCTGTTGTCGGCCATCGGCATCACCGCCTGCGACTACATCAACATCAAGGAACTCCAGCCCGGGGTGTCGACCGCCACCGAGGTGCGCGAGCGTTTCGGTCCGCCGCACATGGAGTGGAAGAACGACGATGGCTCGGTGACCTGGGAGTTCAGCCGCCAGCCCGAGGGCATCGAGTGCTTCATGATCACGGTCGGCGCGGACAACATCCTGCGCAGCATCGACCAGGTGTTGAACGAGCAGACCTTTGCGCGTGTCGAAAAGGGCATGAACGGCGATCAGGTCCGTCGCCTGCTCGGCAAGCCGGCGTCGAGCCAGTTCTTCCCGCTCAAGCAGGAGACGGTGTGGGATTGGCGGATCTCGCAGGGCGAGTCCGGGACCAGTGACCCGGTGTTCTTCACCGTGTCGTTCAATACCGAAGGCCGGGTGACCGGCACAGGGCGATATACCCAATACAAGCGTTGAACGGGAGGCCCGCATGTTTCCCCGGCTGAATCCGATGGCACGCAGCGCGTCGTGCGTTGTTCGCTGGCTGTTGTTCGTGGTGCTGGCCGGCGCGCTCGCCGGCTGCGCCACCTTCGAGCCACCCCGTCCCTACACTACCGAGGCCGAGGCGCTGGCCGCGCGCGGCGAGCCGACCCGGCGCTGGAGCAACGACGACGGCACCACCACGCTCGAATACTCCACCCAGCCCAACGGCTGGACCTGCCTCATGGTGCAGGTGGATCAGGGCGGCATCGTGCTGCGGCAGTGGGATGCGCTCGCCCCGGAAAACCTCGCCCGCGTCGAGCGCGGCATGAGCAAGGAGCAGGTGTCGCGGCTGCTCGGCACGCATCGGTCGGAACAGCGCTTCACGAATTCCGGCGAGACGGTGTGGGACTGGAACATCCGCAACGATGGCCCCGGCATCGCGGTCCTGTTCAACGTGCATTTCATCGACGACAAGGTGGTGCGCACCAGCCAGACCTACGTCTATCCGCGCGATGGGGCGATGTTCGGGGGCTGGGGTGGGTATTACCCCCATCCCTGGGCCTGGGGCGGCGGCTGGTGGGGGTATCCGCGCCCCTTCTACCCGCATCCCTTCGCGCATCCGTGGTTCTGGTAGCGGCGCGCCCGCGGCCGCATTGTCCTCGCGCGCGGCGGGGCAGGATGTAGTCGAGCGCGCGGCCTTGGCAGTGCTGCGCGACAGGGGCTAGAATCCGGGCCTTGCCGAGGAGCGCTGCGACCCACCGATCCTGTGCGGGCCAGGCTCGGCAACCGATCAACGGCGCTCACAAACCTTCAGCCGGTTTGTGGCGCCGTTCGCTTTTGTGCGTGGCGTTGCCCGGCGACCGTTGAATGACCGAGGACGACCCCATGCAAGCCGACCGTACTGCCGAACTCCGCCAGCTTCTCGCCGAGCGCATCCTGATCCTGGATGGCGCGATGGGCACGATGATCCAGCAGGAAAAGCTGGGCGAGGCGGACTACCGCGGCGAGCGCTTCCTCGATCACCCGAAGGACCTCAAGGGCAACAACGACCTGCTGGTGCTCACCCGCCCGCAAGTCATCGCCGCCATCCATCGCGGCTACCTCGAGGCCGGCGCCGACATCATCGAGACCAACACCTTCAACGCCACCCGCGTGTCGCAGGCGGAGTACGGGCTGGAGGCGATGGCGTACGAGCTCAACGTCGAGGGCGCGCGCCTGGTGCGCGAGCTGTGCGACGAATACACCGCGCGCAACCCCGCAAAGCCGCGCTTCTGCGCCGGCGTGCTGGGGCCGACCTCGCGCACGCTGTCGATCTCGCCGGACGTGAATGACCCCGGCTACCGCAACATCAGCTTCGATGCGCTCGCCGACGACTACTACGACTCGGCCAGGGGCCTGCTCGAAGGCGGCGCCGACATCCTGCTGATCGAGACCGTGTTCGACACCCTGAACGCCAAGGCGGCGGTGTTCGCGGTCGAGAGGCTGTTCGATGACCTCGGCAGGCGCTGGCCGGTGATGATCTCGGGGACGATCACCGACGCCTCCGGCCGCACCCTGTCGGGCCAGACTGCGGAAGCGTTCTGGAACTCGCTCAGCCACGCGCAGCCAATCAGCTTCGGCCTCAACTGCGCGCTCGGCGCCGACCAGTTGCGCCAGTACGTCGACGAGCTGTCCACCGCCTGCGACACCTTCATCTCGGCCCACCCCAACGCCGGCCTGCCCAACCCGCTGTCGCCCACCGGCTACGACGAGACGCCGGAGCATCTCGCCGGCCAGATCAGGGAATGGGCGCAGAGCGGGCTGGTGAACATCGTCGGCGGCTGCTGCGGCACCACGCCGGCGCACATCGCCGCCCTTGCCGAAGCCGTCGCCGGTCTGGCGCCGCGCGTCGTGCCGACCATCGACAAGAAGCTGCGCCTCTCGGGCCTGGAGCCCTTCAACGTCGCCAGCGATGCGCTGTTCGTGAACGTCGGCGAGCGCACCAACGTCACCGGCTCCAAGGCCTTCGCGCGCATGATCCTCGAGGGTCGCTTCGACGATGCGCTCGCGGTCGCGCGTCAGCAGGTGGAGAACGGCGCCCAGGTCATCGACATCAACATGGACGAGGCGATGCTGGACTCGGTCGCCGCCATGGAGCGCTTCTGCAAGCTCATCGCCACCGAGCCCGACATCTCGCGCGTGCCGATCATGCTCGACTCGTCGAAGTGGTCGGTGATCGAGACCGGCCTCAAGTGCATCCAGGGCAAGGGCGTGGTCAACTCGATCTCGATGAAGGAGGGCGAGGCCGAGTTCCTGCGCCAGGCCCGGCTCGCGCGCCGCTACGGCGCCGCGGTGATCGTGATGGCCTTCGACGAGCAGGGCCAGGCCGACACCTTCCGCCGCAAGACCGAGATCTGCGAGCGCGCCTACAAGCTGCTCACCAAGCCGGTGGCCGAGGGCGGCGCCGGCTTCCCGGCCGAGGACATCATCTTCGACCCCAACATCTTCGCCATCGCCACCGGCATCGAGGAGCACGACAACTACGCGGTCGACTTCATCAACGCCGTGGCGTGGATCAAGGAGAACCTGCCGTACGCCAAGACCTCGGGCGGGGTGTCGAACGTGTCCTTCAGCTTCCGCGGCAACGACCCGGTGCGCGAGGCCATCCACACCGTGTTCCTGTACCACGCGATCAAGGCCGGCCTGTCGATGGGCATCGTCAACGCCGGCCAGCTCGGCGTCTATGACGAGCTCGACCCGGTGCTGCGCGACAAGGTCGAGGACGTGGTGATGAACCGCAAGCCTGGGGCGGGCGAAGCGCTGGTCGAGCTGGCGCAGACGGTGAAGGGCCAGGCCAAGGAGTCCACGCAGGATCTGGCCTGGCGCGCCTGGTCGGTGGAAGAGCGCCTCTCCCACGCGCTGGTCAAGGGCATCACCGAGTTCGTCGTCGCCGACACCGAGGAGGTGCGCGCCAGGCTCGAGGCCGAGGGCAAGCCGCCGCTGGCGGTCATCGAAGGTCCGCTGATGGCGGGCATGAGCGTGGTCGGCGACCTCTTCGGCGCGGGCAAGATGTTCCTGCCCCAGGTGGTGAAGTCGGCGCGCGTCATGAAGCAGGCGGTGGCCCACCTGATCCCCTACATCGAGGCCGAGAAGCTGCGCACCGGTGCCAGCAGCAAGGGCCGCATCATCATGGCCACGGTCAAGGGCGACGTGCACGACATCGGCAAGAACATAGTCGGCGTGGTGCTCGGCTGCAACGGCTACGAGGTGATCGACCTCGGCGTGATGGTGCCGGCGGCGAAGATCCTCGATGCGGCCAAGGAGCACGGCGCGCAGGCGATCGGCCTGTCGGGACTGATCACGCCCTCGCTCGAGGAGATGAGCCATGTCGCCGCCGAGATGAAGCGCCAGGGCTTTTCCGTGCCGCTGCTGATCGGCGGCGCCACCACCAGCCGCAACCACACCGCGATCAAGATCGCGCCGCACTACGACCAGCCGGTGGTGTACGTGCCGGATGCCTCGCGCGCCGTCGGTGTGGTCACCGCGCTGTTGTCCGAAGGCCAGAGCGCGGCCTTCAAGGCCGAGGTCGCCGCAGATTACGAGAAGATCCGCGCGCTGCATGCCAACAAGAAGGGCGTGCAACTGGTAAGCCTCGAGGCCGCGCGTGCCAACGCCTTTCGCTGGGAAATAGGGGACAGACCCCGATTTCCTGAAGGGAAATCGGGGTCTGTCCCCTATTTCCCGCCGCGCCCCAATACGGTCGGCGTGCAGGCGATCGACGTCGAGCTCGGCGAGCTGGTGAACTACATCGACTGGGGCCCGTTCTTCCAGACCTGGGACCTGGCCGGCCGCTTCCCCGCGATCCTCGACGACGCGGTGGTGGGCGAGACCGCGCGCAACGTCTTTGCCGACGGCAAGGCCATGCTCGACAAGATCGTCGCCGAGCAGTGGCTGCAGGCAAAGGCGGTGTTCGGCCTGTTCCCGGCCAACGCGGTGGGCGACGACATCGAGATCTACACCGGCGAGGACCGCAAGCACCTCGCCATGGTGTGGCACGGCCTGCGCCAGCAGCACGAACGTCCGGCGGGCAAGCCGCACTGGTGCCTGACAGACTTCGTCGCGCCGAAGGAATCCGGCGTGCCCGACTGGGTCGGCGCCTTCGCCGTCACCGCCGGACTGGGCATCGAGGCCAAGCTTGCCGAGTTCGAAGCCGCGCACGACGACTACCACGCGATCATGTTGAAGAGCATGGCCGACCGCCTCGCCGAGGCCTGCGCCGAATGGCTGCACGAGCGCGTGCGGCGCGAATGCTGGGGCTACGCCGCCGACGAGACCCTCGACAACGCGGCATTGATCGCCGAGCAGTACCGCGGCATCCGCCCCGCGCCGGGCTACCCGGCCTGCCCGGACCACACCGTCAAGGGCCCGCTGTTCGAGCTGCTCGGCGCGCGCGAACGGATCGGCATGGAGCTCACCGAGAGCTACGCGATGATGCCGGCGGCGGCGGTGAGCGGCTTCTACTTCGCGCATCCGGAAAGCCACTACTTCGCCATCCCCAAGATCGGTCGCGACCAGCTCGAGGATTGGGCGCGCCGCACCGGCATGGACGTCGACGAGGCGGCGCGCTGGCTGGCGCCGCTGCTGTGAGGCTGCGCGCCCGGCGGGTGCGCGCGTGTATCATCATGAATCGCTTATCAATCAGGGACTGACATGGCAACCGTCGAACTCACCGGCGACAATTTCAACGACACCATCGGGCACAACCCGATCGTCTTCCTCGACTTCTGGGCGGCGTGGTGCGGCCCCTGCCGCAACTTTGCGCCGACCTACGAGGCTGCGTCCGAAGCCCACCCCGACATCGTCTTCGCCAAGGTCGACACCGAGGCCCAGCAGGACCTCGCCGCCGCCTTCCAGATCCGCTCCATCCCCACCATCGCGGTGATCCGCGAGGGCGTGATGGTGTTCCGCGAATCCGGCGCACTGCCGGCGAGCGCGCTGAACGAGGTCATCGAAGGCGTGCGCGGCCTGGACATGGACCAGGTGCGCGCCGAGATCGCCGCGCAGCAGGCGGGCCAGCAGCAGGCCTGAGCGCTCACCGCCCGCGGGCGGCCTGGTCCAGGATCGCCTGCATCGCCGGATGCGACAGCCGGCGCTCGGTGGTGATCGCGTACACCTGGCTGCCGACGTCGGCGATCTCGCCCACCGCCTTCACCCTGTACTGATCGCACACATGGTCGGCGATCGTGCTCGGCGCGACGAACGCGCCCGTGCCGCTCTGGCCGAAGGCCTTCATCAGCGCGCTGTCGTCGAACTCGGCGACGATCAAGGGCCGCACCCGCTGCGTCTCGAACCACTGCAGCAGCGCGCCGCGGTGGGCGACATCCTCGCCCGGCAGCAGGAAGGGCGCGCGCTCGAGCGTCGCCGGAAAACCTTCCACCAGCTGCGCCGCGAGCACGGGCGCCGCGAACACCGTCAGCGTGCTCTCGCTGAGCAGCGTGCTGTAGCCACGCACGCTGACCTCGGGCGGCATCGGCCGGTCGGCGATCACCAGGTCGAGCCGGTGCACCGCCAGTTCGGCCAGCAGCTCGGCGAGCGGCGCTTCGCGGCACACCAGGCGGCCGGGACGTTCCACCTGCAGCGCGGGCTCGATCAGGCGGTGGATGACGGATTTGGGCATCGAATCGGGGAAGCCGATGCGAAACGGCAGGCTGCGGCGCAGCGTGTCGTCGCGCACCACGTCCGCGATCTGATCGCCGAGCGCGAAGATCTGCTCCGCATGGCCGAGGATGCGCTCGCCCGCCTCGGTGAGCACCAGCCGGCGCCCGACACGGCGGAACAGGCTGACGCCGAGCGCGGCCTCGAAGGTCGCGATCTGGGCGCTGATCGAATGCGGTGCCAGATCCAGCACGCGCCCGGCCTCGGCGATCGTGCCCACCCGCGCCACCGTCCAGAAGTAGCGCAGGTGCTTGAAGTTGAGTTCGGTCACGATTCGGGCTCCGGCGTTCCGTCGAAAAAATCGATTATATAACGGCTATTAATCGACTTTTTATGCGATGCCTTCTCCTTTAGTCTGCACCTGTCTGCAGCGGCACCGGGGTCTTCCGACCCGGCCGACCCGAGCCCTGCAGCGATCCCGACACAACAAGGAGACCGCACCATGCGCCACTACGAAACCAACAGCCGCCCCGCCGCCACCCGCCTGCTCGCCCTCACCGTGCTTGCTGACGGCGGCTTCGACCGCAACGAGGTCGACGCCCTGATGGAGGCCGACCTCGCCCGCCGCCTGGGCCTGGGCAGTGCGGAGTTCGAGCACATCCTGCGCGAATACTGCGACGACCTGCTCCTGAGCGCGCACTACCTCGACAGCATGCGCCTGAAGGTGGCCGACGAGGTGCTCGACCTGCTCCTCGAGGACATCGCCGACCCGGCGCTGCAGCGCGCCCTGCTGCGCACGATGCAGGACATCGTCAGCGCGGACGGCGTGGAGACCACGGCCGAGGTCGAGGTGCTGGCGCGGGCGCTGGAGAAGTGGGGCGCGCGCGTCGCCGCGGGCAGCCTGAACTGATTGCGATCGTCGTGCCGGGCCGCAGCCCGGCGCGGCGAGATCACTGCGCAATGGAGGGACCCCGGAGGCGGACATGGACACCCCGAAGATCGCACACCCGCCGGAACACGAAAGCCACCTTGGCGACCGCGTCGACGACCCGCTGATCGATCGCCTGCACTGGGTCATCCGCCAGGCGATCCGCGTGCTCGCGGTGCTGATGGTGGCGGTGATCCTGTGGACGGTGGCCGACGTCGTCCTCGTGCTCTACGAGAAGCTGTCCGACCCGCCCTTCCTGCTGCTCGACCTCAACGACATCTTCGTCGTCTTCGCCGCTTTCCTGGCGGTGCTGATCGCGATCGAGATCTTCGTCAACATCACGCTCTACCTGCGCGACGACGTCATCCACGTCAAGCTGGTGATCGCCACTGCGCTGATGGCGATCGCGCGCAAGGTGATCGTCCTCGACCTCTCGACGCTGGCGCCGATGTACCTGTTCGCGATTGGCGTGATCGTGCTCGCGCTGGGCCTGACCTACTGGCTGGTGTCGGCGCGACCGGGCGATTGAGGCGCTCGATCCCGGCAACATGAGGTGGCGCGCGGCGGCGCGGGTGCCTGCGCTCGCCACGGGCAAGGGAAGGACGGCGGCCGCAGGTCACCCCGCGGCCGCCGTCCAGGTCACGCCGCGCTCAGCACGGGCAACGACTGCCGCTGCGCTCGGCGCTGGGGAAGCGCGCCTCCAGGCAGTAGCGGTAGAACTCGTCGCGGGTGAAGGGCGTCGCCTCGGGGTGGCGCGAGCGCATGTGGTCGAGGTAGTACTCGTAGTCGTGGATGCCGACCACCAGCCGGCAGGTCTGCACGATTTTCTTGGCCACGTCGCGCAGGCCGGCGAGCCAGTTCGAGCCCAGGCTGTAGCGCTCGAACTCGGCCTCGGACATCGGCACCGCACGCGGATCGCGCGCGCGGGTCTCGGCCACATAGGACGCATACGCGTCGTCGAGCTCGGCCTCCGCCGGGGCCGGCGCAGCGCTGGCCCCGGCCCGACCGGTGAGGAAGGACAGGTCAAGCATTGGCGGCCGCCGCGCGGAATTCCACCGGCGACTCCATCGCCGTCGGCTGGCGGCTGGCGAGCGCCTGCCGGATCACGCTGAAGGCCGAGACTGCCATCGTCACCGCGACGATCATGAAGAAGCCGCACAGCACCGCGTCGATCTGGTTGTTGAAGGCGACGCGGCTCATCTCCTCGATCGACTTCGCCGGCGCCAGCACGGTGCCCTGCGCGGCGGCGGCGTTGAACTTGTCCGCCAGCGCGAGGAAGCCGATCTTCGGGTTGTCGCTGAAGATCTTCTGCCAGCCCGCGCTCATCGAGGTGATGAACAGCCAGGTGGTGGGCAGCAGCGTGACCCAGGCGTAGCGTTCCTTCTTCATCTTGAACAGCACCACCGTGCCCAGGATGAGCGCCATCGAGGCCAGCATCTGGTTGCCGATGCCGAACAGCGGCCACAGCGTGTTGATGCCACCGAGCGGGTCGGTGACGCCCTGATAGACGAAGTAGCCCCAGCCGGCGACCGCCACCGTGGTGCCGATCAGGTTACCGGCGAGGCTGCGCGTCCGGTGCAGGCCGGGGATGAAGGTGCCGGCCAGATCCTGCACCATGAAGCGGCAGGCGCGCGTGCCGGCGTCGACCGCGGTGAGGATGAAGAGCGCCTCGAACAGGATCGCGAAGTGGTACCAGAAGGCCATCATCGCCTTGCTGTTGAAGATGTCGGTGACGATCACCGCCATGCCCACCGCGAAGGTCGGCGCGCCGCCTGCGCGCGACAGGATGCTGTGTTCGCCGACGTCCTTCGCCATCTGCGTCAGCATCTCGGGCGTGACCATGAAGCCCCAGCCGTTGATGACCTGCGAGGCCGATTCGACCGTCTTGCCGATCACCGCGGCCGGCGAGTTGAGCGCGAAGTAGACGCCAGGGTCGAGCACCGAGGCGCACACCAGCGCCATGATCGCCACCAGCGACTCGCCCAGCATGCCGCCGTAGCCGATCAGGCGCATCTGGCTCTCGCGCTCGACGAGCTTGGGCGTGGTGCCCGAGGCCACCAGCGCGTGGAAGCCGGAGCAGGCGCCGCAGGCGATGGTGATGAACAGGAAGGGGAACAGGCTGCCCGAGAACACCGGGCCGCTGCCGTCGATGAAGCGCGTCACCGCCGGCATCTTCATTTCGGGCAGGGCGATCACGATGCCGATCGCCAGGCCGACGATGACGCCGAGCTTGAGGAAGGTCGACAGGTAGTCGCGCGGCGCCAGCAGCAGCCACACCGGCAGCACCGAGGCGACGAAGCCGTACACCACCAGCGCCAGCGTGAGCTGCGGGCCGGTGAGCGTGAACAGCGGCCCCCAGTACTCGCTGCGGGCGATGTCCTCGCCATAGACGATGGCCGCCATCATCAGCACGAAGCCGATCACCGAGATCTCGGCGATGCGGCCCGGACGGATGAAGCGCATGTAGATGCCCATGAAGAGCGCGATCGGGATCGTCATCGCGATCGTGAAGGTGCCCCACGGGCTCTCGGCCAGGGCCTTCACCACGATCAGCGCCAGTGCCGACAGGATGATGATCATCACCCCGAGCGCGCCCAGCATCACGATCACGCCGGCGCGCGGGCCGAGTTCCTGCTTGGCCATCTCGCCGAGCGAACGGCCGTCGCGGCGGGTGGAGATGAAGAGCACCAGGAAGTCCTGCACCGCGCCGGCCAGCATCACGCCGACCAGGATCCAGATCGTGCCCGGCAGGAAGCCCATCTGCGCCGCCAGGATGGGGCCGACGAGCGGGCCGGCGCCGGCGATGGCGGCGAAGTGGTGGCCGAACAGCACCCACTTGTTGGTCGGCACGTAGTCCAGGCCGTCGTTGTAGCGCTCGGCCGGCGTCAGGCGCCGGTCGTCGAGCTCGAACACCTTCTCGGCGATGAACTTGCTGTAGAAGCGATAGGAAATGGCGTAGCAGGACACCGCCGCCAGCACCAGCCAGACTGCATTCACCTGCTCGCCCCGGCTGAGGGCGAGCATGGCGAAACCCGTTGCCCCCACCAGGGCGACGAGCAACCACACCAGTTTTGATTTCACGCGAATCTCCGAACGTTGCACAGAGATCCTGCGGGGGCCAACTGTCTCCCGGGAAGGCAAACCACGATATCGAAGGGGTGCCCGCGGGGGGCGTTTATTGTTTTGTGCCGTCGATGCAACAGGACCGGGGCGTCGATCCTAAACCATCTGCGGGCCCTTGCCAGTTGCGCTGGATCAGAAGACGACGCATTTCCTGCCCTGCCAATCGTCGCTGAACGTGGCAGGAGCAGCGCGCTCGTATCGTGGCGGGCGGCGTTGCGCGGCGATTCTCCGTTGCGGATAGCGCTTCGCCACGGCAGGGAAACTGTCAGAATTCACCCCCTTCCGTACTCTCCCGCATGGGCTCGTCGTGATCGTTCGTCCCCGCCCGCACTGGGTTCATCTGCTCTTTGTCCGCCGCGGCTCCTTGTTGCCGCGCATCCTGCCGCAGCAGCTCTTCGTGCTGCTGCTGTCGTGCGCGGTGGTGCTCGCGCATGGTCAGCTCTTCCACATCAAGGTCACGCTGACCTCGGCGCCGTTCTCGCTGATGGGGGTCGCGCTCGCGATCTTCCTGGGCTTTCGCATCAACGCCAGCTACGACCGTTACTGGGAGGCGCGCAAGTTCTGGGGGGTGGTGCTGGTCGAGGCGCGCAATCTCTCTCGCCATGCGCTGACGCTGATCCGCGACGACGTCGACGTGCGTCCCTTCGTTCTGGGCCTGATCGCCTTCGCGACCATGATGCGCAACCAGTTGCGCGGCCGCCCGCGTGACGAGGGGCTCGCCGGGCTGCTTCCCGACGAGGTGATCGCGCGCGCGCAGCGCGCGCTTCGCACCCACCCTGGTGTTGCTGTGGCTCGGCCAATGGCTGCGTGGCGTGCGCGAGGCGGGCCACCTGACGCCGATGCTGGCGCAGCACATGGAGCGCTCGGTCGACGAACTGTCGGCCGCGCTCGGCGGCTGCGAGCGCATCGCCAACACGCCGCTGCCCTTCACCTACTCGGTGATCCTGCATCGCAGCTCGTACGCGTACTGCATGCTGCTGCCCTTCGGCCTGGTGGACACGACCGGCTGGATGACGCCGCTGGTGGTGGGCTTCGTGTCCTACACCTTCTTCGCGCTGGAGGCGCTCAGCGACGAAATCGAGGAGCCCTTCGGCACGATGGCGAACGACCTCGCGCTCGATGCCATCGTCGCCGGCATCGACGCGAGCCTGCGCGAGTTGCTCGGCGAGGTGCCGCCGCCGGCGCCGCAGCCGGATGCGGCCTTCGTGCTCAACTGAGCACGGCGCGCGCGGCGAGCGGGCTCACTCGAACAGCGCGCCCACGCTCTGCCCGCTGTGGATGCGCTCGATCGCCGCGGCGAACAGCGGCGCGACGTTGAGCACGGTGAGCTTGTCGATACGCTTTTCGGCCGGCAGGGCGACGGTGTTGGTGACCACCACCGAGTCGATCGCCGCATCGCGCAGGCGCTCGATCGCCGGTCCGCACAGCACGCCGTGGGTGGCGGCGGCGTGGATGCTGCGCGCGCCCGCGGCCTTGAGCGTATCCACCGACGACACCAGCGTGCCGGCGGTGGCGATCTCGTCCTCGAAGATCACCACGTCGCGCCCGGCGACCTCGCCGACCACGGCGCCCTGCTTGACCGCGGTGTCCGACACCCGGCGCTTGTCGATGATCGCCATCGGGATGCCGAGCTTCTCGGAGAAGCGCCCGGTGCGCTTGGCGCCGCCGGCGTCGGTGGCCACCGCGACCATGTTCGACAGGTCGTAGTGGTTGCGGAAATGCTCGGCGATCAGCGATACGGCGGTCAGGTGGTCGACCGGCACGCTGAAGAAGCCATGCACCTGGTCGGCGTGCAGGTCCATGGTCAGCACGCGGTCGGCGCCGGCGGTGTGCAGCAGGTCGGCGATCAGGCGCCCGGTGATCGAGATGCGCGGCGCGTCCTTCTTGTCCGAGCGCGCGTACGAGTAGTACGGGATCACCGCGGTGATGCGCTGCGCCGAGGCGCTGCGCAAGGCGTCGAGCGTGATCAGCAGCTCCATGATGTGATCGCTCACCGGCTCGGTGAAGGACTGCAGCACGAAGACGTCGCGTTCGCGCACGTTGTCCTGGATCTGCACGCGCAGGTTGTCGTTGGAAAAGCGCGAGATCTCGAGCTGCCCGGGGCGCATGCCCAGGCGCTGGCTGACGTCGCAGGCGAGATCGCGGCTGGCGTTGCAGGCGAAGATCTGAAGGCCGTGCTTGATCATCGGTCGAAGACTCCTGTGGTGGATTGACCCGCACGCGATCGGTCGTGCGCGGGTGCCGCCGGTGTGGTGCACCGCGGTCGGCTGCATGCGCAGGGCACGGACGCAATGCTACGGGAAGACGTCACGCCGGGGCACGCCGCGGGGCTTGCAGGCGAGCGTTTTTTGCCACATCGTTCCCCAAAACAAGGCGGTCGGGGACAGCACCGATCAACCCGTTCGATCCGCCCGGACGAGACCTTTGATTCGAGGCGCTCATGCACGGGCATGGCTCGACGCTCGGCCGTCTACGCGGGGATCTCTTCGGCGGACTCACCGCGGGGGTCGTCGCCCTGCCGCTGGCGCTCGCCTTTGGCGTGGCCTCCGGGGCCGGGGCCGCGGCCGGGCTGTATGGCGCGATCGTGCTCGGTTTCGTCGCTGCGCTGCTGGGCGGCACGCGCATGCAGATCTCCGGACCGACCGGGCCGATGACGGTGGTGTTCGCCTCCGCCCTCGTCGTGGTGGGCGGCGACGTCGGGGTGGCGATGGCCGCGGTGCTGATCGGCGGGCTGGTGCAGATCGGGCTTGGCGTGCTGCGTGCCGGCGGGCTGGTGCGCTTCATCCCCTATCCGGTGGTGTCGGGCTTCATGAGCGGCATCGGCGTCATCATCATCCTGCTGCAGAGCGCGCCGCTCGTCGGTGCGCCGTCGTCGTCCTCGCCGCTGGCCGCGGTGCTCGGGCTGCCCGGCGTGCTCGCGCAGGTCAATGGCGAGGCGCTGCTGCTCGGCTTCCTGACCCTGGTGATCGTTTTCCGCATGCCGATGGCAGTGAGCCGGGTCGTGCCTGCACCGCTCGTGGCCCTGGTTTCCATGACCGCGCTCGCCACCGCGGCCGGGCTGTCGGTGCCGGTGATCGGCGACATCCCGCGCGGCCTGCCTGCTGCGGCGCTGCCCGCATTCACGCTCGAGACCTGGACCACCGTGCTGCTGCTCGGCATCACCCTCGGCCTGCTCGGCAGTATCGACAGTCTGCTCACCTCGCTGGTGGCCGACTCGATCACCCGCACCCGCCATCACTCCAACCGCGAACTCATCGGCCAGGGCATCGGCAACCTGCTGTGCGCCTTCGTCGGCGGCCTGCCAGGCGCGGGCGCCACCATGCGTACGGTGATCAACATCAAGTCCGGCGGCAGCGGGCGCGCCTCGGGCGTGGTGCATTCGCTGTTCCTGCTCGCGCTCCTGCTCGGGCTGGGGCCGCTGGCCGAGCGCATCCCGCTCGCGGTGCTGGCCGGCATCCTGATCAAGGTCGGCGTGGATATCCTCGACTACCGCATGCTGCGCCTGGTGCACACCGCCCCGCGTCCCGACGTCGCGGTGATGGCGGCGGTGTTCGTGCTTACCGTGCTGGTGGACCTGATCGTGGCGGTGGGCGCCGGGGTGGTGCTGTCGATGATGCTGATCATCCACCGCCTCGCGCGCCAGGCGAGCTTCCGCGTGCGCCCGCTGCATCGGGACGCGGCGGATGACGGCGGCCGCCTCGACGCGGATCTGGAGAGCGGGATTCGCGTCATCGAGATCGACGGCGCCTTCTTCTTCGGTTCGGCGAGCCAGTTGCTCGACCGCGTGGATCAGGTGATCGGCACCCGGGTGGCGGTGTTCGACTGCAGCCGGGTGCCGTTCATGGACCTGTCGGCGCAGTTCGCGCTCGAGGAGATGATCGAGGGCCTCAAGGCGCAGTCGATCGCGGCCCTGGTCGTGGTGCCGCCGGCGATCCACGCGCAGTTGCTGCGCCTGCGCGCGCCGCATCTGCCGGCCGGCATCCTGCGCGCTGATCTGGAGGGGGCGCTGGCCGAGGCGCGCGGCCTGGTGGCAGCGCCGGGGTAGCGCAGCAGGGGCGGCGAGAAGGCTGCGGCGAGAAAGGGGCGGCGCGAAACGGGCGGCGCGAAAGGAACGGCGGAAAAAGGGGGGCTGCGCGAAGGGGGGAACTCAAGGCGAGGAGCCCAGGGGCGAGCGCCAGGCGGTCGAGCCAGCGCTCGCTCGAGCGCCGGCCCCCGGGGCTTGGCGGCCTGCATCAGCGGGCGCATGCTGAGTCCGGTGCGGCAGGTGTGCGGCAGGTGTGCGGCAGGTGTGCGGCAGGTGTGCGGGAGGGCAGCGGTGTCGGGGATCTTCATCAGCCACAGCAGTCGCGACCGGCAGGCGGCCGAGGACATGGCCGCGCGCCTGCGCGACCAGGGCTACCAGTCGCTGTTTCTCGACTTCGACCCCGCTGACGGCATCCCCGCCGGGCGCGACTGGGAGCGCGAGATCTACGCCCGGCTGCGCAGTTGCAGCGGCGTGGTGGTGCTGTGCAGCGCGCACTCGATGGGCTCCGACTGGTGCTTCGCCGAGATCACCCACGCGCGGGCGCTCGGCAAGCACCTGTTCCCGGTGCTGATCGGCGAGTGCACCCTGCGCCCGCTGCTGGCCGACACCCAGGTGGTCGATCTGCGCGCCGACGCCGAGGAGGGCTACGCCCGGCTGTGGCGCGGCATGCGCGGCGCCGGGCTGGACCCGGCCGACAGTTTCGCGTGGGAGAGCGGGCGTGCGCCCTATCCCGGCCTCGCGCCCTTCCAGGCCGCCGATGCCGCGGTGTATTTCGGCCGCGAACAGGAGCAGCGCCGCTGTCTGGACACCCTGGCGCAGATGCGCCGCTACGGCGGCGAGCGCCTGCTGGTGGTGGTCGGCGCCTCGGGCAGCGGCAAGTCCTCGCTGGTGCGTGCCGGCGTGCTGCCGCGTATCGCGCGCATGCCCGACTGGTGCGTGCTCGGTCCGATGCGACCGCTGCGCCAGCCCGACGAGGAGCTTGCACGCCTGCTGCCGCCGGGCCAACCCGCGCCTGCAGGCATGCCAGTGGCCCTCGGCGCGGCACTCGCGTCGGCCTTCGCCGCCGAGCCGGGGCGGCCGGCGGTGCTGCTCGTCGTCGACCAGCTCGAGGAGCTCGTCACCACCAGCGCGCCCGAGGCCGCGGCGCGCTTCGTGCAGGCCTTGCGCGCGGCGCTGGCGCCCGAGGCGGGCGAGCTCTACTGCCTGGCCACCTTGCGCGCGGACTACGTCGGTGCGCTGCAGGCGCATCCGGCGTGGGGCGCGCTGCCCTTCCGCCAGCAGCCGCTGGCGCCGATGAACGCCAGCCACTTCGCCGAGATCATCACCGGACCGGCGCGCGTCGCCGGGCTCGAGCTCGAGGACGGCCTGGTCGAGGCGCTCGCGCACGACACCGGCAGTCCCGACGCGCTGCCGCTGCTCGCGTTCACGCTGAACCGGCTGTGGCGCGACTTCGGCGATGACCGTCGCCTTACCCTCGACGAGTACCGTGCACGCTTCGGCGGCCTGGAGGGCGCGATCCGCCACGAGGCCGAGGCCGTGCTCACCACGCTGGCCCCGGCGCCCGAGGCGCTCGCGGCGCTGCGCCACGCCTTCCGCCAGCTGGTGCGGGTCGAGCCCGAGGGGGGCTACACGCGGCGCGCGGCGCGCTGGCAGGATCTGCCCGCGGCCGCGCATCCGCTGCTCGAGGCTCTGGTCGCCGCGCGCCTGCTGGTGTCCGGCCAGGAGGAGGGCGGCGCACGCATGCTGGAGGTGGCGCACGAGGCCTTGTTCCGGGCCTGGGAGCAGTTACGGCGCTGGCTCGACGAGGACCGCGTGTTCCTGCTCTGGCGCCAGCACGCGCTGGCCGCGGCCGAGGCCTGGCAGCGCGCGCCGGGTGACGCCGGCCTGCTACTGCGTGGCGGCCCGCTCGCCGAGGCGCAGCGCTGGCAGATCGAGCGTGCCGACGAACTCGGCGAGCCACTGCGCGCGTACATCGACGCGAGTGCCGCGGCCGAGCGCCGCGCGCGCCTGCGCCGCCTGGGCGCGCGCGGCGGCCTTGCCGTGCTGGTGCTCGCCTCGGCCGCGCTCGGCGCCGGTTTCTGGCAGCAGCAGCGCGAGGCCGCCCGGCAGCGCATCGACAGTTACTGGAGCGGTGCACTGGCCGCGCGCGATGCCGGCGACGACGCGCTGCGCGCTGCGCACTACCTTGCGCGCGCGGCCGACCTCGGCGGCGCCGGCCCGGCGCGCGACAACGCCCTGATCGCGATCGGCATGCTCGCCGGCGGCGTCGAGCTGGCGGGCGAGATCACCTTGCCGGGCGCCCCGGACGGCGTGCGCCTGTGGGCGGGCGCGGGAAGCGGGGCGCACACGCCCGGTGGGGCGGATGGGCGAGATGGGCGGGAGGCGCAAGCGGGGCGAGACGGCCGACAAGGTATGGACGGGCCAGGGGGAGCGCGCCCGCCCGTGCTGCTGGCCTGGCGCGGCCGCGAGGCGACGGTGCACGACCTGGCCGATGGCCGCCAGCGCGTACGCTTCGAGCACCCGGATGCGGTGGCGGACGGCCTCGTCCTCGCCGGCGGCGCGGTGGTCACCCGTGACGCTGGTGGCGGCGTGTGGTTGTGGGGCGACGAAGCGCCGCCGCGCGCGCTGACGCAGGGCGGCGTGGCGCGGCTTGCTGCCGACCGCGACGGGCGCCAGCTCGTCGGCTGGGGCGACGATGGGGTGCGCCGGTGGACGCTGCCCGCGGGCGCGCCTGCGGGGCACTTGCTCGCGGGCAGCGCGCTTGCCGGCGCCACCTTCGTCGACGGCGGTGGGCTGCTGGCCTGGAACGCGGCCGGCCGGTTCTGGCGTGTAGACGCCACCGGTGCCACCGTGAGCTGGGACACCGGCTGCGCCCCGCGCGGCGTGGAAGTCGCCGCCGACGGTCGCAGCGCGATCAGCTTCTGCGACACGGCATTGATTCGTCACGACCCGGCCGTGGGCCGGGTGACCGTGCGCTGGAACTCGCCCGAGCGCATCGACGGCGTGCGCTTCGATGCCGAGGCCGGCGTGGTGGTGTCGTGGAGCGCTGGCCGCGGCCGGCTACGGGTATGGCAGGCGGCCGATGGCACGGCGCGCTTCGAGCGCCCGCTCGATCGCGAGGGCAGTCTGTCGCGGGTGCTGCTGCTGGCGGGCGCAAGGCGGCTGATCACTGCCGGTGCCGATGGCCGGCTCGAGGCCTGGAATCTGGATCAGGGCGAGCTGGCTGCGCGCGGCCGCCATCATCGCGAGGACGTCCCGGTGCTGGCTGCGCTCAATGCCGACGGCACGCGCGTGCTGGCCTGGAGCGAGGTGGCGGGGGCGCGGCTGTGGGACGCCGGCACCCTGACGCCGCTGAGCCTGCCCTTGCAGCATCCCGGCCGTGTCGTGGGCGCGGCCCTCGATGAGACGGGCGGCGCTATCCTCACCTGGGCCGACGACGGCAGCGTGCGGCTGTGGCGGCGGCAGCCGGCGCTCGAGCTCACCGCACCGGTGGCGCCGGGTGCGGAGGGCGCCCTGCCGCGGCCGCAGGCGCCGGCCGCCGCCTTGCAGGCGAGGCTCGACGCGCTCGGCCTGCACGGCTATGCGTTGCTCGACGCGCAGGGCGAACACGCCCTGGTGGGCGCGGGCCCGCTGGTTCGCCTCCTCGGTCCCGGCGACCGCCTGTCGCCGCCGCTCGCGCTCGACGAGGGCGCGCGCGGCGGCGCCCTGGTCGACGGCGAGCGCGTCGTGCTGTGGGGCGCCAGCAGCGTGCGCCTGTGGGACGCGGCCGGCGGCCGGCCCCTCAGCGCCTTGCTGCGTTCGGACGTGCTGTTTCCCGAGCGCGGCGCGATCGACGATGGCCTGCTCACCGCCGATGCCCTGCAGGCCCGCCGCTGGCGCTGGCCGCTCGCCGAGACCGGCGCCGCCGGGGTGGCGGCATGGCTCGCGCTCGGCAACGCGACGGCGATGGACGAGCACGGGGCGATCCGCCCGCTTGCGCGCGCGCAGTGGTGCGAGCACATGCGCAGCGTGCAGCGCACGGCGATCGGCTGCGGACAGTGAGTCTCCCCGCGGGGCGCGCGCCGGGAGGGCGTGAGTTCAGGGGCGGGCTCGCCGGCGGATTCGGTACGCGGACGCACGCCCTGCGCAGGCTCGCCCGCCCCCACGGGGCGCTGCGGCCGGCGCGCAGGCGGGCGCGCCAGCGGCGGCGTGCTTCACTGCACGAGGACGACCGATTCCGACCACGCCCCGACCCAGTCGCCGCCTTCGTCCCACACGCGCACCTGAAGCTGGTGGCGGCCGGCAGACAGTTCCGCCTGTTCGTCGCGGCCGTCCCAGCGCTGCGTGGGCGCGCTCTCGACGCGCTGCTCGCGCTGCACCGGGCCAATGCGCTGGCCGCGGACGTAGCGTTTGCGCACACCGTCCGGGCTCTGCGTCACCTGCATGAACTCGACCGCGGCGTGGTCGAAGTCGGAGCGTGAATGGAAGGCGTAGCCGGCGGTCTCGCCGCGCGCCGGGCGCATCAGGCCGGGGTCGAATTCGAGCCGGTCGACCGCCACCGAGCCCACCGCGCGCGGGCCGATGCCCAGGCCGAGGACGCTGAAGCCGTCGATCGTCTCGCGGCCGGTGTCGAGGTCGGCCGCGGTGAGCGCGATCACCGCGGGCTTGAGGCGATCGCCGAGGAAGGGCGGCAGGTCGAAACGCAGCACGTGGCGGCCGAGGCCGAACTTGTCGAGCCGGTAGGTGACGGTCTCGGCGCCCGGGATCGCGATCCGCAGCAGCACCCGCCCCGGGCGCTGCTGGGCGTAATCGACCACCACCGGCCAGCCGCCGCGCACCAGGCCACGCACACCGAAGGCGCTGCCGTTGTACTGCGGGGCGAGCTGCGGCCCGTCGCGCAGCAGGGCGCGCGTGGCCGCGTCGTCGTCGCGCTGCTCGGTCTTCTCTTCGGCGAGTGCCTTGCCGATCGCGAACAGCGCCGTCGCACCGACGATGATCGCCGGGATCAGCCAGTTCCTGCCGCCACCGCCACCGTCCCCGCCATCGCCCTCGGTGGGGTTTATCCCATCGCCGTAGTCGCCGCTGCCGGCGTTGTTCGGAAGCGTGGGTAGCCCGTCGCTGGTGGCCGCGAGCAGCGTCGGCGCGGCGGCCGTGTAGGCCTGCCCGCCGCTCTGCGCGCTCGCCGCGGGCGGCAGCGCCGCCAGCGCGAGACCGAGGACGAGGCACAGGCTGCGGTGCGCGATCGTGTGTTTCATCGGGGACTCCTTGCGCAGGCGGCGCAGGCGCTCATGCGGACTGGCCGCTGAAATCGAAGCTGTCGTCGCCCGGGGTGCGGCAGGCCACGCCTTCCATGACCTCGCGCCGGCCGTCGACGTACACCACCTGGTCGAAACGGCGGCACTCCTTGCCGGCGTCGGCGTAGAAGTCCGAGGTCGGCGTCACCGCGAAGTCGCGCCCGGTGTCGTCGTTGTGCCAGCTTACGGTCTGCCCGCTTGGGGCCGCGTCGATGGTCTCGGCGAGCCGTTTCTTGTCGGCGTCGTCCATGTACTGACCGATCATGCGCCCGACCACGCCGCCAACCAGTGCGCCGATCGCGGCCCCGCCGGCGCTGTCCTTGCCGAGCTTGTAGCCGGCGATGCCGCCGAGGATGCCGCCGATCGCGGTGCCCCAGTCGCGCTTCTGCATGTTCTCGCAGCCGCTCGCCGACACCAGCACCAGGGCGGCGGCAATGGCGGACGCCAGCGGGCGGGCGGCGGGAATTCTGGGCATGGCGAACACCTCGGGCGTGAGCGAGAGAGGGCAGCAGCGCCGGTCGGTCGTGGCGCTTGCGGCGCTCTCGAATCGGTGGGCAAGTTTCATTCTAGCAGCCTGTCGGACTTGAAGCCGGCGGACGGCGTACCGGCAGGCGGGTTTTCATGATGTGAAAAATAATCGGCATTTCAGAGCCGAAAGCGCCTTT
>JAANMY010000858.1_pt1 | contig 38832 bp, 25 predicted proteins | sample 7279691 | NCBI WGS metagenome assembly JAANMY01 (sample SAMN14094543, study PRJNA606508) | bioreactor metagenome | isolation source: A lab-scale SPAN reactor treating ammonium-rich wastewater day 388 | place: Ireland: Galway | collected 2018-02-07 | reverse complement strand
GGCCGCAAAGACGCCGAAGGCCGGAAGGGCAACGACAAGCGCGAAGCGCTGATCGACCGCCTGCTGGCGCATCCCGACCACGCCGAGCATTTTGCCGACTGGTGGATGGTCACCATGATCGGGCGCGACGCCGACGGCAATGCCCGTCGCTACCTGCGCCAGTACCTGCGCCAGGCGTTTGCCGAAAACAAGCCGTGGGATGAACTGGTGCGCACGCTGGTTTCCGCCAGGGGCAAAACGCCGGAAAACCCGGAGCTCGGCTACCTGATGGCTTTCCAGAACCTCAAGGCCGACATGGCGGGCATCACCAGCAAGGTGTTCCTGGGTAAGCAGATCCAGTGCGCCGAATGCCACGACCACCCCTACGAAGGCTGGACCACCCACGATTTCGAGGGCATGGAGGCCTTCTTCCGCCCCTTCAGCACCGGCCAGAAGGGTGAGGGCGAAAACCGCTACTGGTTCAACAACGACCAGCCGATGCGCAACCCGGCCGAGTTCGAGCGCCGGATCAAGATGAAGGGCACGTACAAGGGTCCTACCTTCCTTGGCGGTGAGACGCTGGAGTTCGAGCCCAACCTGGTGCCGCGCGACGCGCTGGCACGATGGATGACCAGCCCGGAGAACGAGTGGTTCCGCAACATGACGGTCAACCGCTACATGGCCTACTTCCTGGGAATGGGCTTCGTGACGCCGGTTGACGACTTCAACAGCATCAACCAGCCGACTTTCCCGGTGGTGCTGGAGCAGATGGGCAAGGCCTTTGCCGCCAGCGGCTTCGACACCCACTTCCTGATCAAGGCAATCTGCAGCTCCGAGCTGTACCAGCGCGAGGTGGACACCAACCGCAGCAACCGCGACGACTTCATGTACTACAGCCGCAGCTTCGTGAAGCGCCTGACGCCGGAGCAGATCCAGCGCAGCATCATGAGCGTGATCGGCGTCGAGCGCCTGAACCAGACGCCCGAAATCCGCAACGTGCCGGAGAACAAGCTCACCGAGGAAGAGAAGGCCCACAAGAAGATCCGCGACGGCGTGCAGAACTGGAAGAACAACCTGGCCCGCCTGATGCGCGACGCCTACGGCGCCGACCCGCAGATGTACGAGTTCGGAGATTTCGACGGCACCATCATCCAGGCCCTGATGATGATGAACGCCGACCTGCTGAACACCGGCGCGCTCAAGAACGCCGTCAGCGACATCATCGGGCGCTACCCGTCACACCGTGACCGCGTCTACCAGATCTTCATGACCGTGCTGGGCCGGAAGCCCAGCAAGCGGGAAATCGCCATCCTGGAAGGCACCTTCGCCAACTGGCCCAACAAAAACGACCAGGCCTACTACGACCTCTTCGTCGCCCTGATGAACACCACGGAGTTCATCACGAACCATTAGACTTCAAGTTTTTGCGCATCCGCCCCAGGGCAACGGTGTTGGATGCAAGCAGCCGCAGAAATTCAGTAACTACCGGGACGGATATCACCGGAACCAGGGAGCCCAGCATGTCCATGCCGATCAGCGTCACCCGCCGTGATTTCCTGCGCGCCAGCGCGGCCGCGGGCGGTGTCATCGCCACCAGCAGTTTCTTTGCCGGCGCCATCAGCGCCCAAGACAAGAAGACGGCCGTGCGCGCCCGCAACAGCAAGATCAAGCATGTGATCCTGCTGTTCATGGAGGGCGGCCCCAGCCAGCTCGAGACCTTCGACCTCAAGCCGGGCAAGGAGACGGGTGCGCCCTACAAGGAAATCGAAACCGAGGTGCCGGGCTTCCGCCCCGCCGAGCATTTCAAGGAAATCGCCAAGCGCGCCGGCGACCTGTGCCTGATCAAGAGCATGAGCAGCAAGGAAGGCAACCACAGCCGCGCCAGCTACCTGCTGCGCACGGGCTACATCCCCAACCCCACGCTCAAGCACCCCAGCCTCGGCAGCATCATCGCCCACCAGATGGGCGACCCCAACTTCGAGCTGCCCAACTTCGTCAAGCTGCGCGGCGCGCCGTTCCCGGCCGGCTACCTGGGCGTGCAGAACAACCCCTTCGTGATCAGCCGCCCGGGCGCCAAGATCGAGAACCTGGACTACGCCAAGGGCGTTGACAAAGAGCGCATGGACCGGCGCATGAAGCTGGTCAAGGAAATGGAAAAGGACTTCGCCAAGGAGCGCGGTGACGAGGCCGTGGAGGCCCACAAGGCCATGTACGAAAAGGCCCGCGCGCTGATGGACAGCCCCCTGCGCAAGAAGTTCTACCTCGAGGACGAGCCGGACTCGGTCCGTAAGGAATACGGCGAGGGCGGCTTTGCCGACTCCTGCATCATCGCGCGCCGCCTGGTCGAAACCGGCGTGCCCGCCGTCGAGATCACACTGGGCGGCTGGGACACCCACGACGACGGCTTCAAGCGCTGCGGCGAGCTGATCGGCCAGCTTGACCGTCCCTGGGCCGCGCTCATCAACGACCTCAAGCGCCGCGGCCTCTACGACAGCACCCTGGTGATCTGGATGGGCGAGTTCGGCCGCACGCCCAAGCTGACCAACACCGAGGGGCGCGGCCACTGGCCCGGCAACTTCTGCGCGGTGCTGGGCGGCGGCGGCATCAAGAGCGGCCAGGTGATCGGCGAGACCGACGAGCTCGGCTACAACCGCGACGCCAAGGGCAACAGCACGCTCAAGGACCCGGTCAGCCCGGCCGACCTGTACCGCACGCTCGGCACCATGATGGACTGGGAAATGAGCAAGGAGTTCGAGGCTGGCAACCGCCCCGTGTGGCTGGTCGACAAGGAATCCAAGGTCGTCGAGAAGCTGTACAAGTAGTTCGCGCAGCGAACGTAACGGGCACGAAGCACAGCTTCGGGCCTGATAGGAGAAGCACCCATAGCCGACATGAGCACAAAGCCCGCCGTGAAAACGGCGGGCTTTTGATTTCCCGAGCCCGACTCGGACTCCCACCCTTCATCGAGCCGCATCCAAACGAACCCAGAGTGGAACTCGCCGATGTTCAGGACTGTCCCAGAGCCTGTTACGGCCGGGGGGAAACGGGTATTGGCAAATAACATGCAATGCAATGCAGTAACTGGAAAAAAAAACAAAAATGATTGCCACCTGCCCTCCAGCAGGGTAGGTTTGGGGTCCCGAGATCATCTTTGATTGCACGCTGGATATCCCATGTCGCTGTCCAATGCCTTCCTGCTGGGCGACAGCCCTGTTGCTCGCTGGCTGGTGGAAAACTCACCGGTCGCGATTCCCTTTCTTGACTACTGGGCATGGCAGGGCATCGACGGCCAGTCGCTCACTTGCCCGCGCGGCACGGAGCTCACCCCTGCCGCCGTGAAGAGCGACTGCACCGAGGTCACCGAGGCGCTGCCCACCGTTTCACAGACGACATTCGGCTTGCTCGACTTCATCGCGCGCTACGCCCTATTTGGTGCCGACCTTGACCGCGTGCAGTTTCCCACTCAGCTCGACGCGGCCCTGTACGCCATCGCCAAGCGGCAGGTGCTGTACGCCTACGCCCAATGGATCGTGAACACCGCCACTGGACTGGTGACCCTGTGCGACGCCAGCCGCATCGTGGACATGGCAGCCGGGGCGCTAACCCTTGACTGTCTCGACGACGCCTACGAGCGCGTGGTCGCGGGTACTGGGCGCCCGACTCTGATCATGAGCAGCAAAAAGGGCCTGCGCACCTACCGCAGCCTGTGCCGCGCGGCTGGTTTTAAGCCTGAGCGCGAGCCCTGGACGTGGTACTATCCTGACAAGCGCCGCATGGGCCCGGGCAGTGTGGACTCTTTCAACGGCACGCCATGGCTGGTCAACGACTTCATCAACAAGAGCGGCCTCGATGGCGAATACATCTATTTCATGGTGACGGGCGACGACCGCGGCAGGGGTCCCACGCGGGGCGTGACCGGCATTCTGCCGCGGCAGCAGATGGGCAACCCGTTCAACAAGCGGGTGGTGCAGGGGATTTTCGACCCGAACGCGGGCGGTCCGGGATCGCCGGGAATGCTGCCAGGCATCGACGTGTGGGTAAGCATGCCGGCAAGCGTGGCGGTGGGCAGCCAGGGCGCCCTGAGCATCATCCGCAACTTCACAACCGTGGCGGATTGCGGCGGGTAGGTGCGCGTCCGGACGAAACAGGAGCCCAGAGCGCAAGCGACGGGTTGACCTTCGGACGCCGCGAATCCCCGGAGCCTCCCATGGACGAACAAACGATAAAAAAATGCAACAACTGCGCCCCCAAAGGCGTCAAGTACAGCCTGCAAAACGGCCGTCCGCAGGTGATGGTGGGCGAGGATTTCCTGAAAGAGGAGTTCGGCGGCCAAAGTTGGATGGATCAGGCCAAAACGCTGGCCGAAATGATAGCCAAAGGCGACGTTGGCCAGGAGTACATGGAAGACGGCAAAGGGACAGGCCCCCTCCCGCCCGAATGGAGTCGGAAGCCTGAGCAAGGGGCCGACCCCTTCAGCGCGGCCGAAGGACACCTGCTCGCGGGGCGAGAATCACCAAGCCCGGCCGAAAGCAGAACGCTGCACCCATCCACCCGCAACTACACGACAGCGGAGGTTTTCGGAGCCCAAATCCTCGGAAGTGGCCCCCCAAAAGAAGGAGTAACCAAAAACTTCACCCTGCAAGAAACCGAAGCCAAGGATGTACTGCCGGGCGGACATTTGATCCAAGAAGCAAACGACGAAACCGGTGAACAGCCGAAGAAGAAGATTCATCCATACCCAGATCTTATCGGTCCAGACGGCAAGTCGTTTCCCGACTACGACAATCCTAAACCAGTTCCGACAGATGGCGGAACTGCGACGACCAAAGACGAAGATGGACAGCCCCTCCCGGATCGAGGCGAAGGCGCTGCCACTGCCAAAGCCAAGGCAGAAGGGAAGGAAGCACAGGATGCGAATCCATATGGCGAGCGTCGTTATTCTAAGCCCGAGGAGCGTGAGGCGGCAGAGGCTAAAGCACCGACTTTGGAGCAGTGCCCAGAGTCCATCTACTTAAGAAGATCTTGGTCTCAGGAGTTCTTTCATTACTTAGATTGCGCAGAGAAGGCAACCGACATCAAGTGGGATGAAGACAAACAGTTCTCGGAAAAGCTTCTGACCGAGGAACAGAAGGAATCTTTGGAGAAAGCGCGCAAAGAAGCGTCGAAGGCCTGTGACGAGGAAATTGCAGATGCAGGCGGAAACTTCGCGATTTTGGAGAAGCTGGCCGAGGACCTGATCGGAGTAGGACTACAGGACAAGTACGAAATCAACGAGTTTTGGGAGAACATAGCCGCACCCGCTTCAAGAGTGAATTGCACCGCTCCTTGTAAGCGCAAGCGCGTCGAGCCAATCTGGTGGACGATCAACTATGAGGTCATTTCTAAGGACATCGTGAAGGAGTCCTTCAACGTGGTGAAGGATGTGGACTTTAGTGGCACATACGTAGTAGTTGTTTGGAAGATTCGCTCGAAGATGAAGGCAAAGATCAACTGCATCTTCAAAGTCACCTGCGAGAAGTAGATATGTCAGGACACACATGTCAGGGGCAACACGTAGGCGCCGCCTTGCGATGCTTACTGGTGCTGCTTACAGCTCAGGCGCTATGCGCTGAGACGACTGCCTTCGAACACTGGTGTCAGAGTCCCCCAAAAGCAGTCAGCAGCGTTTCCGATGTTGCGCAGCTGGCAGAAGGAGATGTTTACGTTCGTCTATCCGCGAGTTCCGCAGAAGTCGCTCAGGCCCTTTCACGCCATACCTCGATTACGCACCTCGACATATCATCAGTCGCGGTTAACGATGACGTCCTGCGCGTCCTACTTCATGGCTTGTCGCTCAAGGCCATTAACATATCTCATTGCGGATCTCTAACGGATCAAGCCATTCTCAGCCTATCGCGCGAGTCGGACCTCCAAGTGCTCTATGCAGAGGGAAATCTTTCGTTCGCGCCCGGTGTTCTCGGCGAGATTGCAAGGGAAACCGACCTAGTAGCGCTAGATATTAGTTACGATATCGAAGGAGAGTTGGATAATCGGAACCTGAGCTATGTTGCAGACTTTGTACCTTTAGTAGATAAGGGCACTCTGACACACTTTGCGTCCAGAAACAGTCGTTGGTGCGATGATGACTTGATCAAGCTCCTCGCGCAACTCAAAAGCTTGGAATCGGTTGACATAGGAAATAATCCGCTTGTTAGCACACATGGCGTCGCCGCGCTACTCACTCTTCCAACCATTCAACGTATTGTCGCGCCCCTTAGCATGGAGAATGGGGTACGTCTCAGGGACGTTCCAGCCTGTTCGATAGACTTCGAGAAGAAGGCATGGCATGCGCTTCGAACGAGTACGGTAGAATATCTCGACGTGTCGTACCGGGCAGGATTCACCGACGACCACGCCTACTTGGTAATGAAACGGGCGATGGTAAAGGAGGCTCGGCTGCGAGGGATGAGTGAGCTAGGGCCGGCGGGCCTCAGTTTCTTGTCAAAAACACCCTCCTTGAGGCGATTGGATATAGGCGATTGTGAACGATTGCTTGTAGACACAGTTGGATTCATTGCCGTGGGAAGCACTATCGAGGATTTAACTTACGGCGCATTTCATATGTCGACGAAATCAGAGGTCAATGAATCGCTTGCACATATATGGAAACGAACAACTGTGCGTCATGTTACTGTGGGATTGAACACAACAAAGCTATCCGAATGGTCATTGGAAAAGGTGGACTTGAAGTCGTTGACTTTGGAGTTGAGTTCGTCGCAATCTGACTTGGACCTAGCGGACTTTGCTTCCGGTATTGCAAGCAAGGATAGCGGAATTGGTACCTTGACGATTCGTGGCGCATCGAAGCGGCAAGTGCTGGCACTCTTACCTCTCGTTAGTGCGGGTCCGCACGACACCTTACGCTTTGTTCGTTGTGAAATGGAACAGAAAACATTTGACAGACTGGGGGCCATCCAAACAAAAAAGCGCGTTGTGATTGACTGAGAGTCCGTCTGAATGCAAGAAGCTCTTTCCCGTAGGTTCCTCGCTGTCTGCCATGGAAACCGTCGGTTGAGTTTACCCTCGGATCATGGATACGAACCTGATCTTCTCAACGCATACAGTTCCCTTTGGAACTGCTGCCACCCTATGTAAAGCCTTCGATGTTCCCGGAAACGGAACCTGATCGGGTTCTACCCGAGGACACTCCAGACCACAGGTGAAGAGCTTGGGCCCCAAGAACTGGCACGCCTGACGGAGTGAATCTTGGCCGGCTCTCCCGGCCTTGCTGACTGAACCCACAACCAAGGTGTATACTTGGGCCGGGCCAAAGGAGTCCTGATGCGCGGCGTCTGGTTATGCCTGGCGTTTCTGCTGCTGGCGATGGTGCCGGCTTCACCGGTTACCGCGGACGACGACACCGCCCCCGACACCCAGGTCGGCGACTGGGTGTTCAAGCTGCCTGATGGCATGAAGATCGTCACCGGCCTCAACGGCAAGCCGGTCCTGCAGTTCCGCAACACGCCCGACAACTACTCCACCACACTCAGCTTCGGCTTCTCGGCCGACCTGCAGGGTGACGACAAGGCCAAAGCTTTTAAGGACTGGGCCAAAGAAGGCCGCGACATGCTCAAGAAAGCCATGAGCGTGCAGGACGACGGCGAGGTCACCGAAACGCGCACGGCGGCCGGCTACGACATGATTGCCTGGGCGGCGGCGTACAAGGACCAGCGCGACGTAACCTGGCTCACGATCCTGACCTGCCTGCGGCGCGAGGGGCGCGCTGGCGGATTGATGTTCTTCACCAACGACTTCGACCGGCTGGAAGACCAGGCGGCCGAAATGGACGCCCTGCTGAACCACGCCACCTTCGCCAGTTGCCGCGCCAAGGACGAGAAGCCGCCGAAGCTGAAGGTGCAGATCGACCCGCTTTCCACGCCGTCATTCCTGTGGGAGCCCACGCCGCTGCCGAAGGGCGACGCCGGCCTGGAGGGCATCTACGGCGCCTCGGGTCTCGGCGCTGCCGGCGATCCGCGCGAGGGCATCACCACCGCGAAGTTCCGCTGGCGCTACTACACCTTCCTGGCCGATGGCCGCGTGCTGCGCGAGATCCCGCCCGAGGGGCTGCTGAACTTCCGTTACGAGTTCTGGCAGCAGTACTTCGTGAACGACTGCGGCAGGTACACGCTGAAGGACGACGTCGTCGAGATGACCTTCACGCGCGCCGACGGCGGCGAATTGAAGGAGACGCTCAAGCGCAAGGGCGAGGAGCTGCTGGACGGCGACAAGCCCTACGGCAAGCTGCCCGGCGAGGCGAAGTTGAAGGGCACCTTCATGCGCCACGATGTCGAGAGCCTGGGCGAGTACTACAAGGTCGGCATCACGTTCAAGGAAGACGGCACGTTCGATGACGCCGGCTTCAACGCGCGCGTCAACATCGGCTGGTGGGTCGGCGGCGACTGCGTGCTGCGCGACCTTGAAGTGACGCCGGGCAAGGGAACCTGGAAAGTCGCCGCCAACACGCTGGAGCTGCTGTACGAAGACGGCCGTCGGCGCCGCTTCGCCTTCCACCGCTACACGGACGAGCCCGAGGAAAGTCCCGGGCTGATCGTGCTGAACGGCAACGTGCTCAAGCGCCAGTAAGCCGGCAAACGAAGCGGGCCGCCCAAGGGCGGCCCGATCTGATCTGGCGTTGCGACTACTCGAAGCGCAGGTCGTCGAAGTAGAGCTGGCGGCTGGCGACGCTGGCGTTGGCGCCGGTCTCGAAGACCAGCTCGACCTTGCTGAGCTGGCTGAGCGTGAGGTTGGGGTTGGCCGTCGTGAAACTCGAGAGCAGCACGTTGGCCTCCACGAAGCGGTCGTAGACATTGCTGCCGCTGCCCGGGTAATCCGGCAGGTAGGTGCCGGAAGGCGCCGAGCGGTCAAACAGCGTGACGGTGGCCACGTCGTTCTGGGCGTCGGTCAGGCGCACGCGCACGGTGACCCAGTCGAAGCCCTTTGCCGTCTCGTTGGTGTAATCCACGCTGCCGATCCGGAACATGAAGCGCCGCGTACGGCTGAGGTCCTGCGACGCGGCCGGGATGTTCGAGGCATAGGTCGAGGTGGTGCTGGGACTGAGAGTAAGGATGTTGTGACGCAGGCTGAGCGACGGGAAGTTGTCGCCGTAGCCGGTGGAGGGGTAGATGCTGGAGCTGGTGCTCCAGGTGCCGCTGGAAAGCGTGTTGGCGCCGCCCAACGTATTCACGTTCTTGTTGCCGCCCTGGTGGTTGTCGAGCACCACGCGCTCGGCCATGTTGCGCCAGGCGGTGATGCCGACCTCGCTGCTGCCGGCTTTCTCGTTGTTGTAGAGCAGGCCGTCGAGGGACAGGTCCAGGTTGCTCCAGCGTTTGATGAATGCCACCACCAGGTTGAAAATGCGGTCCTTCTGCACTTGAGGGCTGGGGATGTATGGGTTGGAACCCGTCTCAGCCGGGTTTGAATCGCCCAGCCAGTTGTGGCAGCCGCCGTAGATGGTGGCGAATGTGGTGGGGCCGGTGGCGCGGTCGATCAGCTGGTCGCAGATCGGGTAAATCAGGTCGCCGTCGTTTTCCGCCGCGATCAGCAGGCTGGGCAGGCGGGGCTGCGCGGTCGCGATCGGGTACACGGTGGAGCTGCCGGTCACGGTGCTGGTAAAGAAGCGCAGGTCAAAGGCCATGAAGTAGATGGTTCCGCGGATGTTGAAGCTCTGGCGCTGGGTGCCGTTGAAGGTGTAGGGCTGGCTGCGCACATGGCTTCCGTGGGTGGCGCCGCCGCCCCGGGAATGGCCGCTGACGAAAATCTTTTCCTCATCAACCCGGTTGTTGAGGGCGTGGCCGGTCTGGCCGTTCTTGGCGAGGACCCACTGCATGACGCCTTCCTGGAAGGCGCTGGCCGACTGCATGCCGCGTTCGGGAGCAGAAGTATCATAGGTGGAGTTCGGGCTCTGGCCGCTGCCGCCTCCGTCCCAGAACGACTGGTAATCCTCGATCGTGACGAAAATGATGCCGTAGCTGGCGATGTGGGCGCCCAGCATGTCGTAGTCCACCATGTTGAAGCCGCGCCCTCGGTGGTGCAGCAGAACCGGCGCCGGCGAGGGCGCCGTCGTGAAGTTCGGGTAGTAGTACTGGATGCGGCAGTTGAAGCTGGTGCCCTGCGGGTACGTGGTGTTGTCGTAGCTCGAGGTAAAGCTGTAAGTCTCCGACACCGGGCCCGTGGTCGCGTGCGGGCCTGCAGCCGTGAAGTTCTGGCCATTGACGATCTCTGTCTCGCCGGCCGTGAACACTGCCAGCGCGCAGCGCAGCATCTGGGCCTGTCCGCCGGACAGAGTGGCGTAGATATCGAATTCGTAGCTGCCCGCCGTGGTGGGCGTGCCGGTGATGGCGCCGCTGGTGGTGTCCAGGCTCAGGCCCGCCGGCAGGCTGCTGCCCGCGTTCAGCACGAAGCCGGTGGCGGTGCTGGGCGCGGCATAGGCCACCGAGTCGCTGTAGGGGCTGTTGACCCGCACCGACTTCAGCGCCACGAACGGCCCCGGCTGGTTGATGAAGGTTACGTTCACGACGTTGATCGTGCCGCTGACGGCGTCCGGGTACGCGTAGGCCGAGGCCCGCAGCGTGATGGCTTCCTGCGTGTCATAGATCAGTCCGGGGAACTGCAGCGTCGAGGTGCCGCTGAGCGTGCGGGTCACCGTGCCGCCCAGCGTGCCGGTGCCCGTCGCACGCGACAGCGTGATCTGCACCGAGCCCGAGGGCGCGGCCGCCGTGCCGGTCGCAGGATCGTAGGTTTCCACGGTTACGGTGAACTGGTTGTTCACCGCCACGCTGGCCGGCACCGAGGTGAAGCGCAGGTTGCGCTGCGGGCCCACCACGAAGCTGGTCGTCTGGCCCGGCGTGCTGCAGTTGGGGCCGCTGAACTGCAGCACGTAGGTGCCCATCTGGTTCAGCACCAGGCCACCGAACACCAGGCTGGCCGAATTGTTGCCCTGCGCGGTCACCGCACCGGTCAGCGCGCCGGGGCCTGAGATCACGCTGGCCGTGATGGTCTCGCTGCTCAGCAGCGCGATACCGCTGCCTTTACCGGCGGCGAAGAAGTTCAAGGTGATCTCAAAGGGACGATCCACCTGCACGCCGTTGGCGGGGGGACCGCTGACCTGGATGTCATACGCGGACTGCGTGGTCGGCAGGCCGATGGTGAGGCCGCTGCCGCTGCCTCCGCCGCCCCCGCCGCAGGCGGCCAGAACCAGTGCCAGGGTGAATGCCGCGAAGATCGCGGTCGTGATGTTCCGCATGGTCGTTTCCTCGATCAGAAGCCGGCGAAGTACCAGGCGCTGTCAATGCGCACGAACTTGAGGCGCGCTTCTCCGAGGGCGCCGCCCACCTGCATCACCAGCTCGGCACTGTCGCCGTCTTCCAGCAGTTCGTAGTTGCGCTCATTCCAGGCCTGCGCGATGTGCGCCCACATGGGGGCGATGCTGCGCCACAGGAACTGGCGGTGCGCCGCATGCAGGTCGTCTTCCACCAGCACGGTTTTGCCGGCCAGCGAGGCCATGGTGCGCGCCAGCCAGGCGCGGTCTTCGCGCTCGCGCGCCAGCAGCGCGCCGCTGAGCAGATCGATCACCGTGCCGTTGGTGACGGGCCAGGCCGAGTCTTCCGCGGGTGGCGACACGTTGTTGTTCTCCGGTTGCGGCTCTTCCGCCTGCACGGGCGTGGGTTGCCGCGGCTCCGCGGGTGCCGGAGCCGCCGCGGGCGGCGGGGCGGAAGCGGAGGCGTTCGCGGGATCAAAAGCCGGCAACAGAAGCAGCGCAATGCCCGCGATCGCCACAGCACCGGCTACGGCGCCAAGGCCGAGCATCGGCTTGAGTTTGGGACGCATGGTCAACCTCCTCCCACGGGACTGAAACCCCCGTGGCTTCATTACGGTTCAGCTCGAAACGCACATAGATGTGTGTGGACTATACCCGGTCTTACACCGGATGCCCCGGGTTAATCCGGAATCCGGCGTGATCCCCGTCGCTCAACTGCAGCAACTGGTATTCACCTTCGTCGCTGCAGCCGGTGGCGACGCTTTTCCAGCCCAGCGCGTGGTAAAACGCCAGCGCGGGGGTGTTGCGGCTCACACACTTGAGCTGCGCCGGGCGCCCGATCCGCTGCAGGCAGGCATCCAGCAGCGCGCGCCCCAGGCCACGGCGCTTGAAGGCCGCGTCGATGTAGAGGTGATGAATGAAGTTCTCCGGCGCCCACCAGGAGATGAAGCCGGCGACCTGCCCGTCCACTTCGCCGACCAGCATGCGCTCGCCTTCCGTTTGCGCGTCGAAGTCTTCCGGCCGGTAGATGGCGGGGTCGTTCCAGTGGAAGGTTTCGCGCCGCGATCGCAGGAAAATCTCGCGCAGCCGCGGCAGGTCGGCCTCGTGCACCTCGCGCACCTCAACCACGCGTGATCTCCAGGATGCCGTCGCCATAGGCCTCCAGCTTGGCGGGGCCGATGCCGGGCACATCCAGCAGCTCGTCACGGGTGCGCGGCCTTGCCGCGGCGATGGCATCCAGCGTCTTGTTGCCTAAGATGCGGAAGGCCTGCACGCCCTCACGCTTTGCCTGCTGCAGCCGCCACTTCTTGAGCGCCTCAACGAGGGTCGGGTCGGGCTTTCCGTAGGACGCGACGCCGCGCGCATCCTTCTTGCGTTTACGGCCGCGCGCTGGCGCTTGCGGCTCCTGTTTCCCGTCCGGAGCGGAAACGGAGCCGGGCAGCATCACGGCCGTGGCCAGGTCGTCTTCGATCTCGCGGCCGGCTTCCGTCAGGCTGGCGCGCTTGAACTGGATTACGCGGCCGTCCTTTTCCCACATGTCTTCACGCGTGCTGACCAGGCCGTTCTGTACCAGGGCGCCCAGCAGGTCTTCGAACTCGCCGCGTTTCATGTGCTGCTCGAAGTTGTCGCGGAACAGCTTGCCGGTGCTGAGGTCGTCACGCCCGCGCAGGGCGTCCATGATCTGCCGCAGCACCGCCAGCTCGCGTGCGCTGGGCGCGCGAAAGCTTTTCAGCGTGCACTGTTGGGGCGCGCAGACGTCGCAACGGCCGCAGGGGCGGGTGTTGTCCGGGTCGCCGAAGTGATTCAGCAGCGCCAGCATGCGGCAGCCGTGGCCCTGGGCGAAGTTGAGCATGCGATCGAGCTGGTCACGCTTGTGCTCGAGCTGTTTCTGGTAGCCGTCGATCCACTTGTCGCCGCCGCGCGTGACGTAGCCCTCGGCGTCGATGCTCGCGCCGCCTTGGGCGGCCAGCTTGTCGAGGCGCGAGCCGATAGTTGACACGTCAAGATCAAGCTCGGAGGCCAGAGATTCCAGGTCCGTGGCGCGGCTCGAGAGCGCGCCCCACAGCGCGCGCATGTCCTTGACCGGCGGGTAGTCGCGCTCCATGAACCACTCGTGCAGGCGCTTGTCGGCCCAGGACCACATCAGGATCGCGCGCGAAGGCTTGCCGTCGCGGCCCGCGCGCCCGATTTCCTGGTAGTAGCCCTCCACGCTGCCGGGCAGGGCGGTGTGGATCACCGTGCGCACGTTGTGCTTGTCGATGCCCATGCCAAAGGCGATGGTCGCCACGATCACGCTGACCTCGCCCGCCAGGAAGGCGGCTTGTGCGCGGTCGCGCTCGGAAGCACTCAGCCCGGCGTGGTAAGGCATGCACGGCACGGACTCGGCAATCCGCGCCGCCAGCGCCTCGCATTCCTTGCGGCTCGGCACGTAGACGATGGCGGGGGTCTGGCTCAATTTCGCCGGCAGTTCGGCGAAATTGTGCCTGACCCCTTCTCCGGCCCCAGCGCCGGCATTCGACGTCGGGGACAGTCCCCTGGCGGGGACAGTCCCCAAGACTTCAAGCACCGCATCGCCGCGCTGGGAGGGCTTCAGCTCAACCACCTCGATGCCCAGGTTGGTGCGCCGGAAGCCGTGGATAAGCCTCTTGCAGTCATGCAGCCCCAGCTGCTCGATGATGTCGCGCTGCACCAGCGGCGTGGCCGTGGCCGTCAGCGCGATCACAGGGGTCTGGCTCGATTCCGGCGGAAGTTCGCCGGAATCGTGCCTGACCCCCTTGCCCCTCAGCAAATCCAGCCGCCCGCCCAGCAGGCGGTAATCCGGCCGGAAGTCGTGGCCCCACTGGCTGATGCAGTGGGCCTCGTCCACGGCCACCAGTCCGGGCTTGCGCTTGGCCAGCCACTCGACGAAGCCGGGCACGCGCAGGCGCTCCGGCGAGATGAAGAGAAAGTCGAGCTTGCCCTCGGCCCAGTCGAAGCAGGCCTGGCGCGATTCCTCGCGCGGGCGGCCGCTGTGGATGCGCGCCGCGTTGAGGCCCTGGGCGCTGAGCTTGCCGACCTGGTCTTCCATCAGGGAGATCAGCGGCGACACCACCAGCGCGCTGCCGCCGCGCGCCACGGCCGGAAGCTGGTAGCACAACGACTTGCCCGCGCCGGTGGGCATCACCAGCAGGCAGTCATGGCCGTCGGCCAAAGCGGCACAGGCCTCAGCCTGGTGCGGCCGGAACGAATCGAAGCCGAAACGGGTGCGCAGGATATCCAGCAGTTCCGACATGGCACGGAGTATAGCTACAGAGCCCACGGGGTAACCGGTGGGTTTGTGCACAAGTCGAACGGGCGGACGTAAGCCGGCGCAGCCGGCGTGTCTCTGGATAGCCCCCGGCGGTCGGCGCTGAGCGCAGCGAGGCGCCGACAAGCCGGGGGATCTGGCGCCAGGCTGCCCCGAGCCGCGCAGCGGCGGCTCTTCTCGGCTCTAGAAGCGTATCATCAGCCGATAAACCGCGACTCAACGCTAGAGGCGATGCCGGATCAGATTCTGATTCTGCGGCCTGCATCGTGGCGGGACGTCCCACCAGAGTCGCCGCTTCGCGGCTCGCGACTCTCGACCGCCTGTAACCCCCGGCTCCGCTGCGCTGCGCCGGGGGCTATCCGGAGAATCGCCGGCAGCGCCGGCTGAAAAACAAGACTGGTGCAGAAAACTATGCCGTAACCGGGGCGTGTCGGCGTTGGCGGCAGCTACTGGAAATGCTTGTCGTACTCTTCGGCCAGGTGACTGACGTGCTGGTGCGCCTCTGTGGCCTTGGCGTGATCGGTCTCGGCGGCCAGGTGCTGCACGGCCGGGATGAACTCGTTCAGGAACACGTGCAACTGCTCGTGCTCCGGGCCGGTCATGGTGCAGCCCTGCACCAGCGCGTCTACGCGGATTTTCAGCTCTTTGCCCAGCGCGTTCAGCTCTTCGGTGGTCGAGGTGGGTTGTTTCGCCAGCGCTTCGCGGATGCCGGCCATGGCTTCGTTCGTGTGCTGGTCGGCCTGCCACTTCTTGCCGTCGTTGAGCTTGAGCGCCGCACCCGCGGCCTCGCCGTGGGCGTGGTCGTTGGCCGGGTGGTTGTCGTCATGGCCGCAGGCCGCGAAACCAAAGGCCGCCGCGACCAGCAGAAGAATTGCGAAGTGCCGCATGTTACCGCTCCATAAAAGGACCCTTACGTCCTGATATGGAACAGGCGAGCAGCCGATGGTATTCCCGGCGCCGCTAAACTTCGTGCCGGCCGGTCTTCCAGCTCAGGCCGTAGTTGTGCGCCACGGTTTCGATCGCTGTTGGTTCGTGGATGACGCCGGTGGCGATGGCCAGCAGGAACGTGCCGAACAGGCCGGCCGGGATGGCCGCGATGGCGAGCAGAATGAGGTAACCCATGGGCTGGTCCATTCCGCCCTCCTTCCCGTTGCACATTGTAGCTTGCAAGGCAAAGGGTCAGGCACCTTTTCCGAGCCTGACACCCGGGCGACGCCCCTCAGACATGGGAGAACCAACCCAGTGCGGACGGCTGAACGCCAACCGCGGAAAAGGAGCCAGACCCTTTTGCCGCGAACTATCGCCCGCGCCCTCACGTTCGTATCCTTAACCTTCCCCTTTTTCTCGTCAGGATTCGCTTCCATGGCGGACGCTGAACGCGACCTTGAACTGATGCGCCGCTTCCAGGCCGGCGACGTCGACGCGTTCACGGAACTGTACGAAGCCCACCTGCGCGGCCTGCTCAACTTCTTCTTCCGCCTGTGCTGGGACCGCTCCCTGGCTGAAGACTTCGCCCAGGAAGTGCTGCTGCGCATCTACAAGTCGGCCAGCAAGTGGGAGCCGAACGCCAAGTTCACCACCTACCTGTACCGCATCGCGCGCAATTACTGGATCGACCACTGCCGACTGCTCAGCACCCAGAAGGAAAACGTCAGCCTGGACGCCAAGTTCGGCAGCAGCGAGGACTCGGGCTCATTGATCGACCGGCTGCCCGACGACATCCGCCCGCCTGAGCACGACCTCGACCGCCGCGAACTGTACGGCGCCATCATGAAAGCGCTCGAGCAACTGCCCGATGAACAGCGCATGGTGTTCGTGTTGAGCGAAATCGAAGAGCTTAAGTACAACGAAATCGCCGAGATCATGGAAATCCCCCTCGGCACGGTGAAATCCCGCATGCACACGGCCATCGGCAAGCTGCAGGAACTGCTGGGCGACTATAAGCCGCTCTCAGCCGAACTCTAAGCGCCACACAGACTTGTGACCGCGCCCCTGCGTGTGCGCTTTGTGCGGGAAATTTGTCACCGGAAGCTGCTCCAAATCGTGGATAAGGCTGAACCGTACGTGCCGCAGGCCGTTCATAGCGGTGGCCCCGGGTGTGCACCCGGGGTGAAAATCGGTTACAGGCGGAATGATTCAGGCAAACCGGTCAGGAACGACGACCCTTAAGCAACCACAGGCAAAGCGAACCCCTTGGCATGAACGCTGACTTCGGACTACTGGTGGATTTCCTGCGCGGCGAGCTCGATGAGCCCGCCATGGCGCAGGTCCGCGCCCGCCTCGAGCACGAGGAAGCGCTGTTCCAGCAGTTCGAGCGCCTGCGCCGCACCTACGCCGTGCTGCGCAGCCTGCCGCGCATCGGGCCTGCCCGGGCGTCCGCCGCACCGGAAACCATCCCGCTCACCGAGCCCCGCCCCGAGTTCGTGCGCGACGTGCGCCACGAGTTCCAGGCGCGCGGCTGGGCCGGCTTGATCCCCAACATCATCGCGCGGCCGGCGTACCTTGCCGCCCTGCGCGTGGAGTTCAGCGTACGGGCGATTTGCGCCAGCCTGCCGATGCTTGTCGTGGGCGACAGCCTGCTGCAGGCGTTGCGCGCCCAGTTTGCCGTGCGCGCCCGCGTGGACGCGCTGCCCTTCGTCAAGGCGCGCCCGGAATGGATCAAGGCCCTGCGCCGCGAGTTCACCACCCGCGCGCTGGTGGGCAGCCTGCCGCTGATCGACGTGCGCCCGGAGTACGCCGCGGCCCTGCGCGCCGAGTTCCAGCAGCGCGCCCTGGTCGGCAGCGTGCCGGCCATGGATGTGCGCGCCGGCTTCGAGCGTCGCCTGAAGGTCGCGCTCGTGGAAGCCGCGGCGCAAACCCCGGCCGTTGAGCCCGTCAAGGCCAGCCTGCCGGCCGTGGAGGCCAGCGACCCGTTCCGTCGCCGGCTGTTCCGGAAGATTCTGACCAACAGCCGCCGTCGCGTGCGCGAAACGCCCAAGCGCGTGGACATAGAGGAATACCAGTGGGGCCGTGAGTTGAGAGTCGGCTGGAAGCGCAGCCGGCGCTCGGTGGGCTTCACGCTGGCGCTGCACGCCGTGGCGATCGTGATCATGCTGTTCGTGTTCGTGAAGCACGATACCGCCGCGACTCCGTACATCGCGTACGGTGAGTCATCACCCTTCGTAGCGCCGCCCAGTCCGTCCGTGGATGTGGGCGAGATTCCAGTCGGCGGAAGCCGTGAACGGGCGCCTCTACTGCCGGGCGGTGATGACTGGGCCTCCCACGCCAGCGAACCGCCCGTGGGCCTCGACGGCAGCCCTCTGCCTGATCGCGAGTTGAGTGCCCGCGACGACGCCACGCCGCCGCCGCCCGAGCACATCCCGGAGTCCGAGCAGGTGCTGGGCGTCAACAGCCGCGACACTGCGGGCAGCTTCTTCCGCCTGCGCGGCGCCTCGCGCAAGGAAAAGATCGACTACCTCGGCAGCGAAGAGCTGTACGAGGCGCTGGATGCATCGCTGGCATGGCTGCGCCGCCAGCAGCTTGAGAACGGCAGCTGGGGCTACGTTGACGTATCCGATCCGCGTTTCATCCCCACCGACACTGAGCTGCAGGAAGTGCAGAAGCTCGAGCTCACCAGCGCCGCCGTGCTGGCGTTCCTGGGCGACGGCCACAGCAGCGAGGATTCGCCGCTGGGCTACGATGGCAACGTGCGCCGCGCCATCGACTGGATTCTGGCCCGGCAGCGCCCCAGCGGCCAGATCGGCCCCGAGGCCAAGGGCAACGTGATGATCCACGCCATGGCCACCCTGGCGCTGGCCGAGGAATTCGGCATGACCCGCGCGTACAAGCTACGCGATCCTCTGCGCCGCGCCTGCCGCTGGCTGTGCGAGGTCAAGGCTAATGACGCCGACGGCTTCCCGTTCCTGATCGGGCAGGGGGCCAGCCTGACCACCAGCGTGTGGGCGTACATGGCGCTCGCCACCGCGCACAACGTGCAGGTGCCGCCCATCGACCTGCCGCAGAAACGCATTGACGCGTTCCTGTTCTGGTTCCAGCAGGCCACCACCGACGGCAAAACACTGGCCGACGTCGGCCCGGTGCTGGCCAAGACCGAGCTGCTGCCCACGGCGGCCGCCAGCGCGCTGAGCCTGTTCGCCCATGGCAGCCACACCGACGACGCCGGCACTGTCGACTACAGCGGTCGCATCAAGGCGTTCACGGACAAGGTAAGCCGCGAGCGCCCGGATTTCCGCTCGCCGGGCTTTGCCGATAAGGACGTGGGCGACGCGCGCTTCCTGTTCTTTGGCAGCCTGTCACAGGCCCTGAACCTGCAGCGCAACGGACAGAAGTCGAACGAGTGGTACGCCGCCTTCACCAAGACGCTGCTGGAAAATCAGCAGGCGGACGGCAGCTATGGCTCCACCACCGACTACAGCTACATGTACGGCAAGGTCTACAACGCGGCGCTGGCGAGCCTGAGCATCGAGAACGCCTACCGCGTCAGCATTCTCAACAAGTAGCCTCCCCGCCAGCGACAAGGGACCGGCGCCGCAAGGCGCCGGTTTCGATGGGCGAGGATCAGGGGTTAGGGGTTGCCGTGATTTGGAGATCGCCAGCTCTACTAATAGCCTGAACCCGAATCCCAAGGTCCAAGCCCTAATCCCTACAACCGAACCCCTAAAACCTGTTTCTACTCTCACTTCGCGCCCAGCCGCTTGCGTACCCGCACGTCTACCTTGGCCACCAGCGCCTGGTTGATGCCGATGCTGCCCGCCAGCTGCTCGATGCGCGTGCGCTCGTCGTCGTTCAGCCGCCCGTCGGCGTAGCAACCGTACAGCATGTTCTCGACCACCTTCTCGGCGGCCCAGTGGCGGATCAGCTCCTCGCGCTCAAGGCTGACCCCGAAGGCCTTGCCGTACTCGGCCAGCCGGGCCTGCTCGCTGTCGTCCAGGTGCTCATCGGTCATCGCGATGGCGTATGCCAGCATCAGCAGCGTGGCGCGGCTGGCCGGGCGGCATTCTTCCAGGTCGAGTTTGCTGAGCTTCCCCCGCTTCACCAGCTGGTCCAGTGGCCCCATCTCCGAGTTCAGGAAGCCTTCAAAAAAGTCGCGCTCGGTGGGCGTGACGGCGCCGTCGGCCGCCACTATTTCCGCCAGCATGCGCGCGGCCACGTTGCGCTCCCACTCGCCGGTCAGGGGGTAATCGCGCAACTGGCGGTCGAAGTCGCTGAGCGGCATCTCGGCTGTCGCGGCGTCCACGAACGCCTTGCGCGATTCATCCCAGGCGAAGTGCGACGACACGGCCTCGAAAGCCTCCACGGCCGCGCGCTCGACGGCCGCGCGGTCGCCGGTTGCGGTGCCGGCGTTGCCGCGTTCGCCGCTGAACATGTTTCCCAGCAGGCTGCGGAAGCCGCGCCGCGCGGCTTCAAGCGGGTTCGCCACGGGGGCAGCGGGCCGCAGCGTCGCCACGGCGTGATAGATCTTTTCGGTGACGGGGCACTTGAAAGTAACGCTGAGCATGTCGCCCAGCACTTCTTCTTCGGCGATGTTGCGCTTGAGTTTCTCGTAGCTCAGCTCAGTCATGGCGTCTCCCGGCAGCCTTCACTTCATTGTAGGGACACGCGGCAGCGTGTCCCTACCCTTCCCCGGCGGCGTGCGACTGCCGCCTACACCAGCCGGCCGTAGAGGGCGGCGTCCGTGGCTGAGGTGATCTCCACCTTGTAGAGCTGCCCCTGCAGCTCGCGGCCGGATTCCACGATTACCACCTGGTTCTGCGGGTTGCGGCCTTCCTGCTTGTTGGGGTCCTTCCTGCTGGGGCCTTCGCCGAACACCTCGGTGACGCGGCCGACCTTTTTCTGGTTTTCCTCGGCGGCCCACTGGCGCTGCAGCTTCATCAGCCTGTTGATGCGGCGCTTTTTCACGTCCAGGGGCACGTCGTCGGGCAGGCCCTGTTCCTTGGCGGGCGTGTAGTCGCGCTCGCTGTACATGAAGATGTAGGCGTTCTGGTAGCGCGTGCGTTCATGCAGCTCGATGGTCTTCTCGAAATCCTCGTCCGTCTCGCCGCTGAAGCCCACGATGGTGTCGCCCGCCAGGCCCATGTCCGGCACGGCCTCGCGCGCGGCGGCCACCAGCTCAAGATATCTCTCGAAAGTGTAGCCGCGGCGCATGCGCTTGAGCACGCTGTCGCTGCCCGACTGGGCCGGGAAGTGCAGGTAGGGCATCAGGTTGGGCAGGTCTTTGAAGGCCTGGAACAGCTCGGGCTTCAGGTCGCTGGGGTGACTGGTGATGAAGCGCAGGCGCTTGAGGCCCGGCACATCGGCCACGGCGTACAGCAGCTCGGACAGCGTGCGGCGCCGCGGCTGCAGGCGCTTGCCGTAGCTGTCGATGTTCTGGCCCAGCAGCGTGATCTCCTGCGTGCCCTCGCCGACCAGGATCTTGCACTCCTCGACGATTTCCTCGAGCGGCCGTGAGCTTTCCATGCCGCGGGTGTTGGGCACCACGCAGTAGGTGCAGTGGTGGTCACAGCCGCGCATCACGGCCACGTAGGCGCTCTGGCGGGTCTCGCGGGCCTTGAGGCGTTTTTCGGTCTCGACTTCTTCGTCGCGGCCGACGGCCAGGATGCGCTTTCCCGTGGCGCGCACCTGGCGCACGTATTCGTCGATCTTGGTGAAGTGCGCGGTGCCGGCCACGATGTCGACGTAGGGCGCGCGCCGGAAGATCAGCTTGCCTTCCTTCTGGGCCATGCAGCCGAGCACACCGATCACCAGGTCCGGGTTTTCGCGCTTCAGGACTTTCATGCGCCCGAGCCACGAATAGGCCTTCTCTTCGGCCTTTTCGCGCACGCTGCAGGTGTTGACCAGCAGCACGTCGGCGTCGGAGGGGCGTGCGGCCACGTTCAGGCCGTCGCCCTCAAGGGTCGCCATGGCGAGCTCGGAATCAAGCTCGTTCATCTGGCAGCCGATGGTGTAGACGAACGCCTTGCCGGCCTTGGTAGAAGTCTGCTCAGCCATGGGCTGAAGGTATCGCGTACAGGACGACCTGCAATATCCGGGCCGGGGCAGAAGGCGGCAAAAGAACAGCCCGGGCACCCGCCGCAGAGACGAGCGCAAGGTTGCCCTGCCACGAGCCGGGTACAAAGCGCTGTACACCATGGCCGGCGGCAAGCCTGACCCGTAAAAAGAGCGGCCTCCAGATTGGCTCTGGAGGCCGCTTTTAGGCTGGTACACCCGGAAGGAGTCGAACCTTCAACCTTCTGATCCGTAGATCGACTGCCGAAATGGCAGTCTTGCCATGTCAATAGCCCAAACTAGGCTTGTTAAGCGGTTTCCAGGCCGGCGTGCATAAAACGGCATGCACCGGAATGAAGCTGCCACAACGGTTTAGTGTGTACAATAGTGTGTACACTGGGTTTTAAAATTCGCAGGAACGATACTTGTCCTCGAATGGAGTTTGCGGCATGGCGCGCCCGGTCCCACCTGCACAACTGCGGTCCTGGAGAGGCCAATGGTACGTCTTCTGCCACGACTGGAAGTTCAGTCCGCCGCGCAGAATGCGCGTAAGTTGCAGGTCCAGAAACGCGTTCGACCAGATCGCCCGTAAGCGCCTGCTCGACAGCATCCGGGAAGAGGAAATCCTGCTGCGCGCCGAGGCCGTGCGCCTGGGCGGCACAATCGCCTATGACTCGCGACTGCTGAAGTGTGTCCAGGAGTACGTGGAGGACGTTGAGCAGAGGATCAAGGTCCGGCAAGCCAATCCGTTAGCGCGCGCGGGGCTCAGCCCCCACACCGGTCTGATCATCAATGACGCCATGAAGCGCTTCGTGGCCTGGCTCAAGGAAGCTGGCTACGAACGGATGCAGACCGGCCAGCTGGGCCCGCATCACCTGCGTGCATACCTGGAGCACCTGGCGACGGAACCATCGTCGCACGGCGAACGCAGGGTGATCCGCTCCGGCGCAACCCTCAATCACCACCGCCGCCACCTGCGCGCCTGCCTGAACTGGATCGCCGACATGCGCCCCAAGCGCTTCCCCGACGCTGACTCCTTCAAGAGGCCCCTGAAGCCGCAGCTCGTCGCGCCGCGGGAGGACGTGGCCTGCACGCCGGATGAGCTGCTTAAGTTTTACCGCATGGCCGTCCAGCGGGAGGACCCCAACTGCCCGATGGAGGTCACGCGCAGGAAGCGCGGCCGGCTTGAGAACTTCATGCAACGCCCGCCGGCGGTCGCGGCCACGCCCGTAAGCCGCCTGTTCCTCCTGCTGGCCCTGACCGGCATGCGGCTCAGCGAGGCTCTGAACCTCAAGTGGACGAACATCAACTTCGAAACGGGCTGGGTGCGCGTGTACTCGGAAAAGACTGGGCGCCCTCGCACGCTTCAGCTGATCGACGCTCCGGAGGGCAAACTTTGCCCGCGCTTCCTTGAGCTACTGAAGCGCTGGAAACTGCAGGCCGGCGATCGAGAACACGTGCTGCCGCACGGAGACCTGCCGGCCCCGATCCATCCGAAGACCCCATGGGAGTCGACAGTCCGTGCCGCAAAGACCCGGCGCATCGGCCCCCAGACCCTGCGTCGCAATTGGGTCAGCTTTTGCGCCAGCATCGGCATCCCCGCCGCGGTGGCCGCACTCTGGGCAGGTCACAGTGCGGCCGTGGCCGAGAAGCACTATCGATTGCAGGTGATGTCGCGGCATGATGGTACGCTCGAGCAGGCCATGGGGCTGGATGTCGTGATTGAAGATCTCGTCAGCGGCAGTGAAGTCCGGGGAGCTCAGGCATGAGCCGCTTCCTCACATGGCTCAACAGTGTCGGCACATCCCAGTTGCTGCTCGGCCGGCAGTACGGACGGTTCGTCGAGGAGTTCAAACGCTTCTGGGACCGGGAGGAACTCCGCGGCGCGCTGGCGCCTGAGCGGGAACGGTTCATCACCGTCGCGAAGCGTGCGGACCGCTATCTTCGAGAATGGGCCGACGGGATAGAGTCCCAGCTGCTCGCCGTTGTGCCGGCCGGGACTACGGCAACTGCCGAGAGAGAACTGCGCGTCGCGCTGGCGGATTTTCGCAGACACGTACCGGACCTGACCGCCCTGAGCGTTCGCAGGCCTGCGTGGATGTTGACCGGTGTCAACGGTCGGTGCGCGGGATTGGTGGCGGAGTTGATTGAGCAAGTGCCAGCGGCCCTGCGACCAACCGCCCAGGTGCAACTGATGCGACAAGTTGCCCAACTCGGAGATCGGTTCTGGGCGCTCCTGGAGCAGCACCGGTCCAATCCGTGGATCGCGGCCGAAGTGATTCAGGAAGGCTGTGAGCTCATGTCGGCCACACCCGGCAGACGGCAGCTTCTGTACGAGTGGTCGCTCGAAGTCGAACAAGCTCCGCTACCCAGACCAGGCGACGAAAAGGCCTGGACCAGCCTTCGAGTGCTGTTCGACGGCGCCACCTGCGATCTCGGCGCTGCATCCACCACATGGGGACAGTTTCTCGTGCATCACCTGAGGTGCATTGCAACGCATTACGAAGCGTCAGAGACCGCACCACTTCTAACTTTGGAGGGAAGTGGCGAAGTGCAAGCCGGCAGCGAGGCCCCGGTAGCCATCAATCCCAGCCTCACGTACACGCTCGATGAACTGGCCAAGGTATCCGGCTGGAAGAAGTCCACCCTGAGGGCCGCCGCAAAGGCACAGCAACTGAACAGCCACCGGGCCACCGGAGCGCCGAACGCCCCATACAAGATTAAAGGCGCCGACTTCCTGAGCTGGGAAAAGACCCGATCCCGAGACCGCTACCAGTAGCCGCAGACAGTCGCCAGCACTTGCTCTACGCATCCTCAAGGCCCTACGTCCCACCTGAATGCGGCAAGTCTGGCATCGTTGCAGGATCAACCGTCACTTGTGTGCGGTCGGGATTTCGAACTCGCCACTCGTTGTAATTTTCAACCGCCCTTTACAGCCCGATACGGTCTTGTGGATGTCGCAGAAGGATTGGGCTGATCGGGTGGAGTGGTGATGTGCCGGCTGGCGGGGTGGGCGCATGCGAAGTCTAAGCACTTGCATCACCGCAGATCACTTCGGCCTGCTTGAGCACGAGTTCCGTGGCTGTCTGCTGCTTGTCTGGTGGGTAGCCGTGTTTCTTGAGGATGCGTTTGATCAGCACCCGCATCCTGGCCCGGGCACTCTCGCGGACGCTCCAGTCGATGGTGACGCTGTTGCGAACGGCCGTGATCAGCTCGTGAGCAATCTGCTTGAGCGTGGGCTCGCCCAGTACCTTCACCGCTGAGTCGTTCACTTCCAAGGCGTCGTAGAAGGCCACCTCGTCGTCGCTGAGCCCCAACTCTTCACCTCGGCTGCTCGCCTCCCGCACCTGCTTGGCTATCTGGATCAGCTCGGTGATCACCTCGGCTGCTTCCAGACTGCGGTTCTGGTACTTGAGGACACTTGCTGCAAGCATCTCGGAGAACGACTTCGCTTGCACGACGTTCTTCTTGAACTTCACTTTGATCTCGTCGTTCAGCAACTTCCGCAGCATCTCCAGAGCGAAGTTCTTCTGGGGAAGAGCCTTCACCTCCTCAAGCAACTCGTCGGACAGGATCGAGATGTCGGGACGGTCCATCCCGGCGGCCTTGAAGATGTCCACGATCTCGTTGGAGCTGATGCTCTTGGAGACGATCTGCCGGATCGCCGCGTCTACCTCGGCGGGGTCCCTCTTGTCCTCCATGAGCTTGGCGACACCAGCCTTCACCAGCTGGAAGAAACCAAGCTCGTCCCGAATGTCCCGCGTTTCCGGAAGAGGCACAGCCAGGGCAAATGCACTCGACAGCTCTGTCACCGCCTTGAAGTAAGCCTTCTTGCGGTCGTCGGGTGTCTCGTTGGGAGCCGGCTTCAGGATGAAGTCGAGGGCTTCCTTCGCCTTGTTCAGCCGCTGGTCCTTCGGTGCGTTCACAGCCACCAGGTAATCGAAGCCGTGGAACATATCCCGCACGACCTCGTACTTCTCCATCATGACCTCGACGGCCTCGCTCTGGTCGATGGTCGTCTCGCCCTTGCCACCTGCCAGCGTGTAGTCCGCCAGGGCACGTTTGAGGTTCTCCGCGAGCCCGAGGTAGTCCACGACCAGCCCGCCCGGCTTGTCTTTGAACACGCGGTTCACGCGGGCGATGGCCTGCATCAATCCGTGTCCACGCATGGGCTTGTCCACGTACATCGTGTGCAGGCAGGGGGCGTCGAACCCTGTCAGCCACATGTCTCGCACGATTACGAGTTTGAGCGGGTCTTTGGGGTCCTTCATCCGCTTGGCCATGTCCTCGCGTGCGGTCTTTGACCTGACGTGCGGCTGGAATGGCTGCGGGTCGGATGCGTTGCCGGTCATGATGACCTTGATGAAACCCTTGCGGTCATCGTCGTCGTGCCACTGGGGCCTGAGCTTCACGATCTCGTTGTAGAGGTCCACACAGATGCGGCGGCTCATACAGACGATCAGACCTTTGCCGTCCATGGCTTCTGTGCGTGCCTCGAAGTGCTCGACAAGATCCTTGGCAATCGTCTCCAGTCGCTCTTGAGTACCAACCAGTGCTTCCAGCCTCGCCCACTTGGACTTGGTCTTCTCGACGAACTCGGACTCGTGCCCTTCGGTGACCTCCTCGACTTCGGTGTCGATGGAGCCGATCTCCGACTCCTTCAGTCGCACCTTCGCCAGCCTGCCCTCGTAGTAGATCGGGACGGTGGCCTTGTCCTCGACGGCCTGCAGGATGTCGTAGATGTCGATGTAGTCGCCGAACACACGCGGCGTGCTTTTGTCGTCGCTGTCGAGCGGCGTACCGGTGAACCCGATGAACGAAGCGTGCGGCAGTGCATCCCGCATGTGGCGTGCGAAGCCGTCGATGAAGTCGTATTGGCTACGGTGTGCCTCGTCCGCGATCACCACGATATTCTTGCGGTCGGAAAGCTCGGGGTAGGTGTCGCCCTTCTTCTCCGGCATGAACTTCTGGATGGTTGTGAAAACCACGCCGCCGGCTGCAACCTTCAACAACTCCCGCAAGTGTCCTCGATCCCTCGCCTGCTGCGGCGTTTGCCTCAGCACCGCCTGACACCGCGAAAACGTACCGAATAGCTGGTCGTCCAGGTCGTTGCGGTCGGTCAACACCACCAGGGTCGGGTTCTCCATCTCCGGGTGGCGAATGATCTTGCCGCCGAAGAACACCATCGAGAGGCTCTTGCCACTCCCCTGCGTGTGCCACACCACGCCAATCTTGCGGTCACCCTGAGGCTTGCTGGCCCGTAGGGTCTGCTCCACGGCCTTGTTGACGGCGTGAAACTGGTGGTAGGCCGCGGCCTTCTTGATGATCGTCTGCCCGTCGTCTTCGAAGACCACGAAGTTGCGGATGTAGTCCAGCAGGCGTCGGTGTTCAAACACGCCCCGCACTGCCACCTCGATCTCGGGCACTGAAGGCGGCTCGATCTCGCTGCCGTCGATCATCCGCCAGGGCATGAACCGCTCCCAGTCGCTGGTGAGCGTACCGACGCGTGCGTTCCAGCCGTCCGAGATCATCATCAACTCGTTGAAGTGGAACAGGCTGGGGATGTCAGTCTTGTAGGTCAGAAGCTGGTTGAAGGCCTTGCGGATGTCGGCCGTCTCGTCGCCGGGGTTCTTGAGCTCGATGACGGCAATCGGGATGCCGTTGATGAACACGACGATGTCCGGTCGGCGGTTCTTCAGCTCGTGGACGGTGTACTGATTGACGACAAGGAACTGGTTGCGGCCGGGGTTGTTGAAGTCGATCAGTATGGCCGGCTCGTGGATCGTCTCGCCGTCTTTACCTTGGTACTCGACTGGAACGCCTTCGAATAGCAGCTTGTGAAACTCGCGGTTCTGGACAACCAACGACGGGAACTCCTGCGACTCGACTTTACGGACTACATCGTCAACAACTCTCGAAGGCAGCTTGGGATTGAGCCTTGCTACGGCATCTCGCAGCCGCTCAACCAGGACAACTTGCTTGTACGACTCCCGCTCCGGACTTCCTCCTTCGTGCGATATCTCCGGTCCGTGTGCGTACTCGTACTCAAGCTCTTCAAAGGTCTTGAGCAGCGACGCTTCGAAATCGTCTTCGGTGATGAAGGCCGTCAAGCGTCTCCCCGTCGATTCATCTTGAACAACTTGATCCTAGGAGTTGAGCATGAGGCCGTGGAGAGGCTCAACCCGTGAAGTGGCGTCCCCAGCACCTTCTTCCTCGGGTGCTTCTTCCAGATTGCCTGCTTTAGCTTCGTCAACTCTCGCAACTGGACGGCTCCCCAACGGACCCGGTGTCCCTGGTCGAGCCGTTCGACCTCTTTCGCAAGAAACGGGCAGGATCGCTTCCAGTCATCTGTGCCCTCTCGGCCAAAGTAGCGGAAGTCGTCTGAAACCAACGCTACTGCGTTTGCGTAGTCGGGGTGTTCGCCAACGTCCTTGATCCAGTTCCCTTCCTGCGAGTGCAAGCACTTGTCCGGTCTGTGGACAATCCGCCCGTTGTTCTTGACGTTGTATATGCAGTCCTGGCGACCGCGGTACTTCTTCAGCTTGAAGTACTCCCCGCTGTCGTGTCGCTGAGTCACCTTGGCGATGTACACGAGTCGGTTTGGTGTCTCTTCATTGTTTCCGCCGAACGCGAAGATGATGTCGCCCGGTTCCGCTTTCCGCCGGATGGCAGGTTTGCAGATGGTCAGCGAAAACAAGCCGAAGTCGACGCATGGAGCACCACCGTCATCCCACACGCACTTGTAAACGTAGGTTTGTGGCGGTTTCATCACGCACTCAAGATCAACCTAAAGCTATTGCGGCTCACTTTGTCCGCTCGGCGAAGTACTTCGTGTCACGGTTGTTGAATGCCGGCTCAGTCCCTTCCAGCACATCCATTAGCAGTTTGTTGATCACCGGATCCTCAATGGAGCCCGTAGTGTAGGTAAGCGTATGGCCATCAGCCTTGTCGAGGTGAGCGTGGATCACCTGATCCGCATCACAAACAACGGCAATATTGGGATTGTGCGTCACGACAATGATCTGGCGTCGTTCTCTTGCATGACGGATGGCCTGCACCAACTGATTGTAGACCGTCTGATTGTCGAGGTTTTCCTCGGGTTGATCGATAATCAACGGCAAGTCGGACTTGTCGACCAACAGGTAGAACAGCAACAGCAACGTTCCCCGCTCTCCTGGCGATAGTTGGGATAGCTGCCTACCGTTCCATTGCAGGTTGAACTGCGGCTCGAGGTACTCGAACCCGTACACGAGTTGGTAGACCTCCGAGGTCGTCCTACCTTTCTTTAGTTGATCTCGCACAACAGAACCGTTGTCGTAGTCTCCGTCGCTCTTTAGAGCGTCCTCTACGCTCTTCGCGAAAGCACGGACTCCATCCCAAGTCGACAGGTCCGCCTCCTTGACTAGCGACGTGGCTCGCTCCCGCCCCTCATCAATACCCATGAACTGGCCCTTTCGGGTCTGATTGATCAACTCAAGGAGCCGATCCTCAAACCGTACGGCCTCTAGTGCAGCCTCTACCTGCACGCCCTCTCCTTCAAGCTGGCCCTTGAGCTCCAGAGCCCGTTCTTGCAGTGGGGTGTAGACGTCTCGATAGACACCAACTACTGCCTCAAGCCCAGCATGTATTTCCTTAGCGAGGCCAACCCTCTGATCCCGAAGAGACTGCAACTCACTCGGGAGTTCCTCCAAGTGCTTTAGCTGCAACTCGGCCCACCTGAGCGTTCCGGGCTCTTCGTCACTACCGACTATTGCGAGCCTTGCAGACTCCCACTCCTCCAGCTTCTCGATGTGTTGACGATAGTCGCGACTGGGTTGATCCAGAAGTGCGGTGAGCTCACTAACCCTTGTGGCGGCTTTGGTCCGCCTATCTGTCAAGCTTCCTTCGGCGGTTGATTCGAGAGACATCTTCGCCACCTCTCGCTTCTCAATCCACTCTATCTCTAGCTCCTCTAGTTGCGTCGGGTGAAGTGTAACGGTGGCGACCTGGTCAACGGACATCCCGAGCTTCTGAAGATTAGGTTCTATCTGCTCACGCCAACGTGCGAGGTCGCTGCTTAGTTGTTGCACCTGTTTGCGAGCGGCAGTGGCGGCGGTTACCTTTTCTGATGCATCTTCACGGACCGATCTCAAGACGCGAATCTCTTCAAGCACCTCTGCGTAGGCGTTCTTAGCTTCGTCAATCTTCTTCTGTGTCTCGGCCAGCCGCTTCTGCGTTTCCTCATCTTGCTCGGGTTTCGCCATCGCAGGTGGCTTGACAGCATCGTGTGTCTTGAGCTCTCGCTCCTTGGTTTCTACGGCCTTCTCGCGATTGACGCGACTCTCGGGGCTGAGGATGTCCTCAATTGATGCGATACGTACATTCAGCTCGAACAGCTGCTCACGCAACTTCTGGAGGGACTTCTTCTCCGCCCCTACTCTCTTTTCGATGTACTGGTCAAGGGTCTCGCACCCGAGACGGTCCTCTGGGGCCATGTGTGAGAACACAATCGCCCTCAACTCCTTGTCGAACGCCGCCGAGTCCCCGTGAGAAATCGCATTACAAACCTGCTCGACATACCTCTGAGGCAAGTACTTTACGCTCTCTGGAGTCCCCTTCCGTATGACTGTATCGAGCGTCTTCTGCGTTCCCGTCGTGGAAGCCCAGACAATCTTCGCTGCATACCCGTCTGCTCGTCCCTCTCTGGGGTGCCGAAACCGCTCTCTATTGAGGAATGAGTACTCCCCTTCCTCAATGGAAGACTCACCAAGAAGTCCGATCACGTCTGCCAGGGCACTCTTGCCACTACCCTTGTTGCCAATGATCGCGACCAGCCCTGCGTTCAACTGAATCCGGCCGTTGAACCACGTTTCTCCCTCTCTAGCCTCCGCCGTTCGATCGAATGTGAGTTCCGAGATGTACTTGGTGGCATTCTTCCGTACGTTGGCGAGTTGCGGCGGCTCCTTGCCAATGAACACTCGCGTAGGTGCTTCGAGGATGGCGTGATAGAGGCCTCGAAATGTCTTATCCGCTTTGATCCATGTGTAGTCGGCCCTCGGCCTCACGAAGAAGTTGCGTTCCTCATGTGCATCTGATCCCGTCAGCGAAGGCTTGATGCTGCCAAATGCCTTTACGACGGCCTCTCTGTTCATGTCGAGCTGGCCGAGAAACAACTTCCGCGTATTCTCATAGGCGGTGAATAGGGCGTCTGCCTTCCTCAGAGTTTGCTTTCTAGCTGCGTGCCCTTGACCATCCCACTTCAATGCACTTAGGTCCTCGTCCGCCGCAACGACTATCAAGTACTTTCCACGAAACAGCCCGGTTGATGAGAGCACGTTGCTGATCTTGTCGTGACTGATCCAGACCTGTTCAGCACCCACCTGCAGCGGAGACTTCTCGCGAAACTTCTCATGGGTCTCTTGCAACGCTTTCCCAAACTCCTCGAGTGCGGACTTCTTCAGGAGTCGCATGTCGACGGGTCGTTGCGGTTCAGTGTCGAAAGAAAACTCTAGTCGCTCTAGAAAGTTGTCGCGAATCTGCTGACAGGTCAGTTCGCTTGAAAAGATCACGTGGAGATTTACGCGTGAGTCTTTCTCTCCAACGCGTACGATTGGATCGACACGAAACTCCACGTTTGGCAGCAAAACTATATCGGCCGCCTTGACGGCCAGCTCCTTTCCAAGCTTCTCCTCCAACCAGTGACGGTTCTGCTGCCGTTCCCGCAGGTTTTCGTAGCCGTCAATGATGAAGTAGTCTGTCACACCAACAACGGCGACATCGTTGTCGATCGCTGCCCTAAAGAATGCCTCAGCGTACGCGTCGAAATCCGAGCCGAACTGGTTGTTGAGGATCGATAGAGGTGTGTGGACGTGGAGGTCCCACTTTCGCCATTCGGAGCCGCGAGGGAACTTCGGCCGATCCGTCATACAGTCACCTCTCCGGAAAGCAGCTTGGGAAGGAGCGTGTCTCGCGTGGATTCCAAGGTGTCAGACTCACGTTCGTTGGCTTTGATCAGTTCGTACATTGGCTGAACTAGATCATCGAACGCTTCGTAAAGCGTCGCCTTCGCCATCGGCAGCGGTAGGTTGTGCACATGGTTCCGGTTCAGCGTCGGAACGGCGGAACCCGCGTTGAATCGATCCAAGCCAACGTGCCTAAGCAGGTGATAAGCCGAATAGGGGCCGACTCGCCGAAACTCACGAACGTAGAGGGTCGTGTTCAAAGGCCAGAAGTCGCGTAACAAAAGAAACACCTTGCCGAGCAACCCCGAACGTCCTGTCACGACCCCGGGTCCCTTCACTTTGGCCTCGTTGTGGGATCCCGTAATCCCACTCGCGGAACAAAGTGGCACTGGTCCTTCGACGCGGCTCTTGCTTGGCAAGTCGTAGCCCCTCTTCAATTGAAGGAACTGGTCGAGTCGCCCGACCTCCCAGCCTTTGGGGATGGGGCCGAGGGGGGAGTCTTGGAAGGAGTTGGGGAATAGGTCTGCGGTGTGGGCGGGGATGCCTTGGGGCTGACGGCCTTCGGCCTTGGCTCGCACGGGGTCGAAGTCCACGAACCAGGACTTGAAGATCGCCCGGGCCATCGCCTCCAGCGTCTCATTCATCCGCCGGTTCAACTCAATCTTGTCGTCGAAAGGCATTACGCACGCAAGAATCTGACGCTGTACCTTTATCGGGGGCAGGGGAATCGGGAGATTTCGTAGAACGGAGAGATTGATCAACGGGACCGACGACCCGGTGTTGTGCCGTTCAACATACGCGATCATCTCGGGCGAAGAGAACCAATAATAGGCGTAAAGTGGGTCCACCCGTGCCGGATCCAGTCTCGCCCGCATTTGCTTGTTTGAGATAATGTACTTCGGGTACTTCGCATCGACGGGAATCAGGCCCACCTGTCCCAAGGTCCCCGCAGCAGTGAAGATGAGATCGCCGGGTACGGCTTCGTAGCGGGTGAACTCCCTTGCTTTCTCGAAGGACAGAAATGCGAATCCGTCTTCAACGAACCTCGTGCGATCGAGAGTTAAGTTGTTCCCGCGGATAACCGGAACACCAGACGGCACGAAGTACTTGGAACCAATGCTCGACCCAAAGGGCCCAGTGACGGTTGCACCTCGTTGGTCGGCTTGAACATCTTCAAGCCTAACCCACTCCCAACCGACTGGAAGTTCGTGATCAATCACCACCGAACTCCCGAAGTACTTGCCTAATCGAAGAATGTAGCCGTGCCGCAGAATCGAATTGGTCTTTCAGTTGGCCGGCAAGCCGCTTCATTTTTTCATCGAACGATTCGCCGTCGTCTTCGACGTCATCCGCCCCAACGTACCGGCCTGGAGTGAGAACGAAGCTGTGCTGCTTGATCTCGTCGAGTTTAGCGGACTTGCAGAAGCCGGGCACGTCTTCGTAGTCACCAGCTTCGGACTCGCCTCGCCACGCGTGATAGGCGTTCGAAATACGGCCAAGCTCCTCGTCGCTGAGCTCGCGGTGCGTACGGTCCACCAGGGTTCCGAGCTTACGGGCATCGATGAATAGAGTCTCGCCGCGACGGTCGCGGTACTTGCCGTTGCCCTTGTTGCGTGTGAGGAACCACAAGCAGACGGGAATGCCGGTCGTGTAGAACAACTGGCCGGGGAGGGCGATCATGCAGTCCACCAGATCGGCCTTGATGATCTCGCGGCGGATGTCGCCTTCGCCGCTCTGGTTGCTGGACATGCTGCCGTTCGCCAACACGAAGCCGGCCACGCCGTTCGGTGCAAGATGGTGGATGAAGTGCTGAATCCACGCGTAGTTGGCGTTGCCCTTTGGCGGCGTGCCATACTTCCAGCGGGCGTCTTCCTTCAAACTGTCGCCGCCCCAGTCGCTGTCGTTGAAGGGCGGGTTGGCGAGGATGAAGTCGGCCTTGAGGTTCTTGTGCTGGTCGTTGTGGAAGCTGTCAGCGTTGCTTTCGCCAAGGTCGGCATCGATGCCCCGAATGGCGAGGTTCATGCGGGCGAGCTTCCACGTGGTCGGGTTGCTCTCCTGCCCGTAGATGCTGATGCCTTTGCGTTTCTCGTCGGGGTGACGTGCGTGCCACTTCTCGGTGAACTTGAGCGACTGGACGAACATGCCGCCGGAGCCGCAGCAGGGGTCGAAGACGCGGCCTTCGTAGGGCTCGATCATCTCGACCAGGAGTTTGACGACGGACTGAGGCGTGTAGAACTCGCCGCCTGACTTGCCTTCGGCTGCAGCGAAGCGGCCGAGGAAGTACTCGTAGACGCGACCGAGCATGTCGGTGGCTTGGCTCTTGTCGCCGCCGAAGCCGATGCTGCCGATGAGGTCGATGACTTCGCCGAGCTTCTGTTTGTTGAGGTCGGGGCTGGCGTAGCGTTTGGGTAGGACGCCCTTGAGGGTTGGGTTGTCCTTTTCGATGGCCCGCATGGCGTCGTCGATGATCTTGCCGATCTCAGCCTGCTTGGCGTTCTTGAGGATGTGGGGCCAGCGGGCTTCCTTGGGGACCCAGAAGATGTTCTCGGCGAGGTACTCGTCGCGGTCTTCGGGGTCGCCGAGGTCGTCCTTTTCGAGGGCGGCGTGCTTGGTGAGGAAGGCGTCGCTGATGTACTTGAGGAACAGCAGGCCCAGGACGACGTGCTTGTAGTCGGAGGCGTCCATGTGGCCGCGAAGCTTGTCGGCCGCCGCCCACAGCTTGTCCTCGAAGCCGATCGCGGCCCCGTTCTTCTTGTCAGCTTTTGCGGCTTTGGCCATGTTGCCCCTCGCCATCAAGTGTGCATTATAAGCAGACGTGCGACAAACAAGACACTGTTGGGGAGTGTCAGTAAGTTTCGTGTTTGAAAGCTTGTTTGTCGCGCGGGACGGTAGGATAGCGTGTGACGGCGGGTAAGCACATGAACCTTGCGGGAAACAACCTCAGCAAACGGCTTCAGCAGCTTTCCGAACGCCTGGTGAACATCACGCGGCGGAACAAGAGCATTCGGCTGCTTCGGAAGACTAAGCGCCAGTGCGTGGACCTGGTCGAGATCGATGCTCTGTCGCCCGGTACGGCCCAGGAGGCGTTGCGCCTGGTGATTGCCGGCCGGGACAGCACGGTGCTGTCGTGGAAGGACTCCCCGGTTGACCCGCGCGATGAGCGCTATGAGCTGCTGATTGATGAGAGCGACGAGCTTGAGGAAGTGGAGACACCGGAATACCGAAGGGTTCGCCAGTTCCGAAAGCTGGACGCCAACCTGACGCAGCTGAGCCGCAACGCGCGGCAGATCGAGGAAGAGACCGGCGCTGTTGACCTGTACCTCGGGTATCCCTGGATCGTCGGAAACTGCGACGACACGGAGGGGACGTTCCTGCAGGCGCCCGTGATTTTGTTCCCGGTTCGGCTGGCTGCGCAGCGCGCTCCGCGGCTGGAGTGGATTCTGGCGCGGCGGGATGACGCGGAACCGCTGTTCAATGAAGCTCTCGCCCTCGCGCTGGACCAATACCACGAGACGAAGCTGAGTGAAGACTTCCTCGAGGCAGCCGAGGAAGCGGCAGAGAGCGACGAAGCGGGACGCGATCCGGCCTGGCTGCTCGATTGGCTGCAGGAGCGATTTACGGCGCTTGGCTTGCGCATGTCGGACCCGGAGCGTTCGCTTCACTTGCTGCCGGAGTACAAAGCTGACCAGGTTCCGAAGGCTTCCGGTGCGTTCAAACTTCAGGCGCATGCCGTGGTGGGTTACTTCCCGCAGGCCGGATCCGCTCTGCGCGCCGATTACGAAGATCTGATTGCGAAGTCAAACAACGGCGGGCTGCCGGGAGTGCTGGGGCGCTTGCTGGACTCCTCGGCCGATGGACCCTCTTCGGAACCCGGCACCGAACGGATCAGCATGGATGACGTCCCGGAGGCCGACACCTGCTGGATTGTGAGCAGTGATGCATCGCAGGAAGCGGCGATGCTTCGCTCGCGGAGTGAAGACTGCCTGGTGGTTCACGGACCTCCGGGCACCGGCAAGTCGCAAGTCATCTGCAACCTGATTTCGGATGCGCTTTCGAGGGGCGAACGCGTTGTCGTCTGTTGCCAGAAGCGTGCGGCACTTGACGTGGTGCATCAGCGGCTCAGTTCTGTGGGCTTGGGATCGCACGTGGCGCTGGTCCATGACCACGCCAACGACCGGGCGGCGTTGTATCAGCGCATAGCGTCCTCGTTGGAGGAGCCTGTGGAGGTCTATGTTCGCCAGTTGGAACTTGAGGAGTCTCAGCTGACGGAATCGATCGACCGCGCGACCACAGTACTTCGAGAAGTAGCTCGAGAACTGCACAAGGAACGTCGCTGCGGGCACACCGCTCGCGAGTTGTATGCACAAGCGTCGACGGTTTCAGACAAGCAGGACGCAGATGTCATGCGCGCGGCGGGTCAATTCGACCGAGCGAGCTTGAACGCGTTTCTGGAACGGCTGGCCTTGTTGCAGCAACACAACCAGCGGCTGGGCAAACGCGCTGCCGCCTGGTCCGGCCGAAAGAGTTTTGCCCAGTTGACCTTCGCTGACCGCGGCCGCATCGAGGAACTGATTGTCCGGGCGATGGAGTCAGCGAAGTCTCTGATGATGGCTCAAGATAGCTTGGGAAGCGAGCGGCCTGAGGCTTCTAAAGCGGCGCAGGCGTTGGAAGTGCTCAAGGAAGTGACTGCTCTCGACACCGCCACTGCCGACGCCACCGTCCGCGAAATGGCGATCCGTTTGATGAACGCCGGCGAGTCAGGGAGGGCCAAGGCGTCGTTGGAAGCGCTTCGTCGTCTGCTGCCAATGATGAAGGATCTGGCGGATCGACCCGGCCCGGAATTCGAGGGAGCGACCCCGGATGTGGCGGTTGCACTTGAGACCTGGCTGCAAGGCCGAACGCGGCTGTTCCGATTCTTCAGCGGCCGCTACCGTTCCGCCAAGCGGCAGAGCTTGGATTACCTGGCCCGGCAGGGGCTCCAACTCGACCCAGCAGTAGTCGCTGAACAGGCCCGGTTGATTCGATCACAACAAGCGTGGGATCGGCTTTTCAAGGCTGTCTCCGGCAGCATCCTGGACAGTCCTGTCGGATCAGCCGTGACTACGGACCAGGTTGAAGAAGCGGCCGGTCAAGTGCAGGCCGCGCTGGATGCATCGAAGCGGCTTTCCGAACTCATTCAGAAAACTGCGTCGGTCCAGCCGGGATTGTTGGCGCACGGTCAGTCTCTGCAGGCAGTTGCCGCACGGGCCGCGGCAGTGGCTGCGCTTGGAGAAGGATTCCTGCTGGTCAAGTCCGCCACCGAAGAATTGGGCGAGTTCCTCCGGGAAGAGGCGATCTCAAAAATTGTCGCTCATTCCGATACGGACTGCGGAATGACGTACGGACTGCTTGAGCGTCTCAAGGAAGGGCTGGAAGACTTCGACACGTTGCAGAGCATCGACGACATTCTTGATGAACTACGCCCGGTCGAGGCGGCAGTTTACCGCCATGTTCGTAAAACGTATCCGGAGGGGGATTGGCGCGATGTTGTTGGGAACGCGATTCTGCTGGGCTGGCTGGCTGAAGTGGAGAAGGAGGCCGGCAGCCTGCGTCGGGTATCATCGGGAGAAGTGACGAACCTGCGGCAGCAGTTTCGAGAGCAGCTGGACCTGCGCCGTGAACTGAACAGAAAACGCCTGGCAATCCAGTTGCGACGCCGGGCTACCGAAGTGCGATTCGAGCCCGGGCGCGATGTCGACCGCCGCCACAGTGCAGAAAAGCCGTGGCGAGATCTGAAACACCAGGTCAACAAGCGACGCCGGCTGTGGCCATTGCGAAAACTCGTGCATGACCTCAGCTGGCCCCTGCTCGAAGTGATGCCGTGCTGGTTGGTTTCTCCGGAAACCTTGTCCGCAGCGTTTCCGCTTGAGATTGGATTCTTCGATCTGGCGATCTTCGACGAAGCTTCGCAGCTTGCAGTGCAGTACGGCCTGCCTGCTTTCTATAGGGCGAAACGAATTGTCATTGCCGGCGATGAGCAGCAGTTGCGCCCCTTCGACCTGTTCGGGGCACTTGGGGTACAGTCCGACGTGGAGTCGGAAGATCCTGACGAGGACACCTCCGCCGTCGAGGCGGAGAGCATGCTGACGCTTGCGAAGTCAAAGTTCCCTGAAACCGTTCTCAACTGTCACTATCGTTCAAAGTACGAAGAACTGATCGAGTTCTCGAATCAGGGGTTTTACCAGGGGCGGCTGATGACTGTGCCGCCGGCCGATGGAGTAGATGCCACGCCGATCGAGTGGCGCCGCGTGCAAGGCCGGTGGGAAAATCGGCGAAACGCGCCAGAAGCCGCCGCAGTGCTGGACCTGCTGTATGAGCTAATGCAGCAGCACGGCACGGAAAAGAGCTTCGGCATCATCACTTTCAACAACACCCAGATGGAGGAGATCAAGGACCAGATTGACCGCCGCAAAGCCTCCGACCCGGAGTTTGCGGCGTTGATCGCGCTGGAAGAAAACCCCGAGTCGGGCAAGCTGGATGACGCCATCTTCGTGAAGAATATTGAGAATGTTCAGGGCGACGAACGAGACATCATCATCTTCTCAATCGGCTACGCCCCGGATGCTTCCGGTAGGGTCTACAACCGCTTCGGCACTCTTGGCCAGGATGGCGGCGATAACAGGCTGAACGTGGCGATCTCAAGGGCTAAAGAGCGAATCTACGTCGTGGCATCCATCGAGCCGGAAGACCTCAACGTGGCAGCGTCTACTCACCGTGGCCCTCAACTCCTGCGCAAATACCTGGAGTACGCCCGCGCAGTAAGCAGTAAGGCGTTGGACACGCGTGACTCTGTGCTTCGGCACGTGAATCCCGCTCTGGACGTGCGCGTGGAGAAAACCGGCCACTTCGACAGCCCGCTGGAAGAACAGGTATACGAAGAACTCACGCGCCGGAACTTCGTGGTGAAGCCCCAGGTCGGTGTTTCGGGATACAGGATTGATTTGGGCGTGCTGGACCCGACCAACCCGGCACGTTACCTACTTGGTATCGAGTGCGACGGCGCTACCTACCACAGCGCCCGCAGCGTGAGGGAGCGTGACGCGTACCGGCAACGATTCCTGGAAAGCCGCGGCTGGATCATCCACCGCATCTGGAGCCGCAATTGGTGGCGCAACCGGCAGGCAGAGGTCGAGCTACTGCTTAGTGCTATCAAAAAGGCTCAAGGCAGCGTCCGCGCGTAGTGAGGCGTCGACCTTCAGCAAGTTGGGAGTTCCTCCGCAGCAGCCTGCGTCGGGCTTCTCGCTGACGTCCCTTCTCGCGCTTGGCGTAGCGGTCCCTTCGCCACATGTCGCGGTCCCAGTGGCATC
>JAANMY010000856.1_pt1 | contig 38922 bp, 23 predicted proteins | sample 7279691 | NCBI WGS metagenome assembly JAANMY01 (sample SAMN14094543, study PRJNA606508) | bioreactor metagenome | isolation source: A lab-scale SPAN reactor treating ammonium-rich wastewater day 388 | place: Ireland: Galway | collected 2018-02-07 | reverse complement strand
CTCTCCTCGATCAGGCGGACTGGCGCAACGTCGGCCTGCGCGAAACCGCGCAACTGACGCCGGAGTGGCAGTCGTTCCGGTTCCGGTTCACGGCGACGCGCGCCGCCAAGAACCACGTCCGATTCGTGTTCGGGGTCGGCACTGCGACCGGGACGGTGGACGTCGCGGGCGTCTCGCTGCGCAGCGGCAGCGAGGAGACCTTGCCCGCCGGCTGTGTGGAGAAAGGAGCGGTCCCACTCGGACGGCCGACCGACACGCCCGCGGGACGCGACTGGATCACGTTCCTGCTCGACGTGGAGCGCCGGTATCAGGAAGGGATGCAGACCTTCGTCAAAAAGGAGCTGGGAGCGCGGGCGAGCGTCACCTGCTCGCAGGCGAGTTACGGCGGGCTGGGCGGGCTGTACCGCGAGCGGCTGTCCGACTACGCCGACATGCACGCCTACTGGCAGCACCCGGAGTTCCCGAACCGCCCGTGGGACGCCGGAGACTGGAAGATCGGCAACACGGCGATGGTTCGCGATCGGAGCTGCGGGGCGCTGCTGCGGCTGGCCCGCCACCGCCTCGCCGGGATGCCGTTCAGCGTCAGCGAGTACAACCACGCTGCCCCGAACGACTACCAGGCCGAGTGCGTGCCGCTTCTGGCCGCCTTCGCCGCCTACCAGGACTGGGACGCGATCTACCTGTTCGACTACAGCGCCGACCGCGACGAGTGGACCAGCAACCGGATTCGCGGCTACTTCTCGATCAACTCGAACCCGTCCAGGACAGCTTTCCTCCCAACCGCGGCCATGCTGTTCCGCCGCGCCGACCTGCGGCCGGCCGACGCGGAGGCCCGCCTTCTTCTGCCCGAGGACGATGCACCGGCCTTGCTCACCAAGGACCGCGAGCCGCACACCACCTGGGAGGCAGCGAAGAGTCCTGCGCAGGAAGCGGTGACCCGGCGCCTGGCGGTGACGTTCGTCTCCGGAACCAACCCCGCGATGATCGAGCGCAAGGGCGAGCCGCCGACCGGCGGCGGGCCGCTGCGCTGGGAGGGGACGGAGACAGATCAGGCGCTGTTTACAGTAGATTCACCATCTTCCAAGGTGATGGTCGGCTTCCTCGGCGGGCGCAGGCTCAGTCTGCCCGGGTGGCAGGTCGAGATGACGAAGACGGCTACCGGGTTCGCGGCGCTGACCCTCTCGGCGCGGGACGGCCGGCCGACCGACCGTTCGCGCTCCCTGCTGCTGACGGCGGTCGGGCGCGTCGAGAACAAGGGCATGGGCTGGAACGCGAACCGCACGTCGGTCGGCCGCGCCTGGGGCCAGGGGCCGACGCGCGCCGAGGGGATCCCGGCGGCGATTGCGCTGGACAGCCGGGCAAAGTCGGCGACGGTGTACGCGCTCGACGGCGCCGGGCGGCGCCAGGGGCAGGTGCCGGCGGAGGTGGCGGACGGGAAGGTGACGTTCCGCATCGGGTCGGCCTACCGCACGCTGTGGTACGAGGTCGTCACCGACGCAGAGGAATGAGAAGTGGGGAGATAAAGCCCACGGGATGCCACCCGTGGGCTTTGATAACTCCTCACTCCGCCTGCGTCGTCGCGCCGCACAATTCCAGTAATTCGCGATACCATTTCTCGGTCGCGGCGGCGCGGCCCGGCAGCGCCACCGTCCCCCAGATGATCGACAGCGTGCGGCGCGTCTCCGGCGCGGTCTTGGTGCGCTGGGCGTCCTTGACCGCGTTCCCACAGGGGCCGTCCGTGTCAGCCAGGCACAGCAGTCCGCCCAGATCGATCGTTTGCCCCGAGGCGTTGAAGATGTAACTCGCGCCAGGCGGCGCCACCTCCACCCGGAAGGGTGCGCGGGCACGGTCCAGATCCACCACCGTGATCGGCAGGCCGCTGTGCAGCGATGCGACGTTGCAGGCGTCCACAGCGAGGTTGATTGACGCGAGCAGACCCTCCCGCACTGCCTTGATCAGGTATTCCGACGCCGGCTTGCTGCGCCCGGTCGGCTTGAATCCACCGTGCCGCAGGAGCGCGCGCACCGTCTCGCGCACAGCGTCGTCGCTGCGCAGCGGGGCGGGCGCCTCGACCCGCAGCAGCGCCTGCAACTCCGGCGGCGACGGCATCTCGCCGAGCGGACGCGGGAACTGGGTGAGGAACGCGCGGAGATCCAGCAGCGGGTGAGGAGCGACGGTGAGCATGAGGGTGTTATAACTTCTTCCCTCATGTGGGGACACGGCTCCTGCCATGAAAGGGGAAGGCGGTATTCCGGTACTGGTGGTCGGAACCGGAAGCGGCCGCGCTCCAGGCGCTGTTCCGGGTGTTTAAAGGCGGCGGCCTGTCGCCTGCGGAGAGGTGATGCGCGAGCGCGCCTGACCGCCGCCTGTGGCCTGGCGACTCAATTCCGCCAGGCCACAGGCGGCCGGTTTGGGTTACAGGATGCCGGCGCCGAAGCCGCCCTCACGCTCGTCCGAACGCGGCGCGACCGGCGTTTTGCTCTCGTGGCTGTGGTGCGTGCCGCGCGGGCCGTGGGTATGCGCAGCGTGGGTCCGGTAGCCGTCGGTCCGCGACCCGCCGTTCAGGTCGGCGACCAGGGCGGTGTACCCTTCGTCGTACTCGGCGTCGTAGTCGTCATAGGTACAGATGTACCCAGGCTGCTTGGACCGGACGCGCTCCTCGTTGAACGCCTTGAGCACCGCCGTCTGGATCACCTCCCGGCAGGCGGAGTTGATCGGGTGGGCGATGTCGGCGTGCAGTTTCGCCCGACCGTCGGCATCGCGGGTGGCGCGGTCCTCGTCGAGCTTGTGGCCGCACTGGTTGCAGTAGCGGGCGCGCAGGTGGTTCTTGCAGCCACACTGCCCGCAGCGGTCCGTCAGCTTGCGGCTCGGCATGGCCACGAACGACCCCTTGGTGCCCTCGATGATCTTCAGGTCGCGGACGACGAACGCATCGTCGAACGTGACCGAGCAGAAGGCCTGAAGCCGCTCGTTGTTGTCGTCCATCAGCTTGATACGGACTTCGGTGATGACCACAGCTGTTCTCCTTTTTTACCTGTGGCACAAGCCTGGGACGGGTCTCCCTCGTCCTGAAGGGCGGTGTTGGACCCCGCGCGGAGGTCCGGGGGCGCCCGTCCCTACGCGCAACTATGAACCGAGTACACGTGCGCTTTGCCCCTCTCGTCCGGGTCGTTGCGTAAGGCGTGGGCGAGGCGGACCGCCTCGCGATGGTTGCGGCACAGGGCGAAGAGGGTACTCCCGCTGCCGCTCATCGCCTCCCCGGCGGGCGCCGTTGCCCTGAGCCGGGTCAGATACTCCGCCAGTTCCGGGTGGATGGCCAGGGCCGCGGGCTGCAGGCGGTTGTGCAGCCGGCGACCGACCGCCTCGACGTCACCCCGGGCGATGGCCTGCCTCATCCCCTCCGCCGACAGCGGCCGGTCCGGCACGGCCACGCGGCGGTAAACGTCCGCAGTGGACAGGCCGAACGGCGGGCACAGCAGAACCAGCGCCAGGCGCCGCGGCAGCTGGACGGGCGCCACCTTCTCTCCCCGGCCCGTACACCAGGCGGCCGGGGTCGCAAAGAAGAACGGTACGTCGCTGCCGAGTCGCGCGCCGAGAGCGGCCAGTTCCACGTTGGTGAGTCCAAGGCTCCAGAGCCGGTTCAGTCCGGCCAGCGTCGCGGCGGCATCGGTCGAGCCACCCGCCAGCCCGGCGGCCAGCGGAATGCGCTTCACGAGTCGGACGCGCGCACCACGGGTACAGCCGGTATGCTGCCGCAGCAACTCCGCCGCGCGCCGGATCAGGTTGTCGGAGCCTGTGGAGAGGTCGGGTCGGTTGCACCGGAGGAGGATATCTCCGGTGGGATCCTCCTTGAACACCAGCGTGTCGTACAGGCTGACGGCCGCCATGAGCGTTTCCAGCTCATGAAACCCGTCGGCCCTCCTGGACAGCACCTCCAGGTAGAGATTCACCTTGGCCGGCGCCCAGGCCACGACGTCATCGGCGTAGTGCGCGATCAGCATCGGGGGTAGGGCAGGAGGGGAAGGGAACCCCATCCGTGGGAACGAGCAGACATACCCGTCGAAAGTCCTTTTTCTGCGGGTGCGGGCCGGGAAGGCATCCTGGCCCTGTGACCCAAGGTGCGTTACCTGGAAGCGTCGGGGAGGATCTTACCCGAGAGCGGGGGAGGGCGTCAAGTCGGCTCTCTGGAGTAGTTTTCGAGTTTTTCGAGCTGACGGAGATCCAGGAGCCGACCCGAGCAAGCTGGTGAGCCCGGCGCGGCACGGGTGACGACCCGGGCGAGGGGCCGGGTCAGATAACCGTCCCGTCAGGGACGACGGCCCCGTTCGGAAGGACGACGATCCCATCGCGGATCACGTGGTTCGGGCCGTCGGCCCGCTGCACCCGCGCCTGGTTCGTGATGCGCACCCCGCGGCCGATCCGGCAGTTCTTGTCCACGATGACGCACTCGAGGACCGAATCGTCGCCCACCCCCAGCGGCGGGGCGGTGCCCGCCACGGGCGGAGCCCCCTGACCGTCGTAGTAGTTCGCCCCGAGCAGGATCGCGTCGCGCACCGTCACGTTACGGCCGATCCGCGTCCGGACCCCGACGACGGATCGTTCCAGCCGCGACCCGCGCTCGATCACGCAGCCGTCGCTCAGCAAGCACCCGTCCACCTCGGCGGCGCTGACGCGCGACGCCGGCAGGTGGCGCATGTGGGTGTAAATCACCCCCTGCGGGCTGTTGAAGTCGAATGGCGGTTCGCTTCCGGCGAGGGTCAGGTGGACCGCGTGGTACGATCGGATCGACCCGAGATCCTCCCAGAATCCGTCGAACGGGTGGGCCTGGAATCGGTATGTCCCCAGGGCGCCGGCAAGGATCTCCGTGGCGAGGTCGTTGGCGGACGGGGCCGCGTTGAGCAACTCGAACAGCACCTCGCGGCGGATCAGGTAGATGCCCATGTTGGCCAGGTACTCGCGTCCGCGACTGCGGATACCGCGAGCGTCGAGCCAGGCCGCGGACGTGCGCAGGGCGGGCAGCCGATCCGGCGCCGGCTTCTCGGTCATGGCGACGACCCGCCCGCCCTCGTCCGTCTGGACGATGCCGAAGCCGGGGGCGCGGTCGGCGCCGACCGGCTTGACGGCAAGGGTGACGTCGGCCCGGGCGTCGCGGTGCGTGCGGACCAGCTCGCGGAAGTCCATGCGGTAGAGTTGATCGCCGTAGAGGATCAGCACGTCGGTACACGGATCGCTGTGGACGTAGCGCAGGTTCTGGCGGACAGCGTCGGCGATACCGCGATACCAGTCGGCCGTCTCGTTCGTCTGCTGGGCGGCGAGGATTTCGACGAACCCGTGACCGAACGGATCGAAGCTGTAGGTGTTGCCGATGTGGCGGTGCAGGCTCACCGACAGGAACTGGGTCAGGACGTAGACGCGGTTGATACCGCTGTTGATGCAGTTGCTGACCGGGATGTCGATCAGCCGGTACTTCCCGGCGAGCGGGACGGCCGGCTCGCTGCGCTGCTTGGTGAGGGGATAGAGTTGAGCCCCACGACCACCGCCCAGAATCAGGCCCAGGACGTCTTGCACGGAGAAGCTCCTCGCGATCGTTGCGCAGGTGATTTGGGTCCGAGCGTGCGATCCGTTCGAGTCCCTCCGCTATGGTAGGGCGCGAGCGAAGGAGCGGTGAGATGCAAGCTGAAAGCCCACGGGACGCCACCCGTGGGCTTTCAGCTCCTCCCTCCTCCCTCCCCCAGAGCGGCAGTCACGCCTTCGGCGCAGCCTTCGGCTCCTGGAAGGGCTCGATCTCGACCGGGATGCGGAAGGTCTGGTGACAGCGGTTGCAGGCATTGGCCAGGTTGACAAACGTGGTCCGACTCAGAGCGAAGTTGCGGGCGGCGGCGGCGCGTCCGAGGTCGGTGGCAGTCTTGCGCATTTCCATCGCCCGCTCGAACCAGGCCGGCTGGCCCTGGCTGCGCGGCGGGCGCAGCATCAGCAGATTGCCCGTCTCGGCGATCAGCAGCGCCTGCCCGCGGATGAACGTCCACGTCTGCACATTGGCCGGCTTCGCGCGCAGCAGCCGCTCGACGCCGCGGAAGTTGGCGTGGGCCAGCCCCTCCATGAGCAGCCGCGTCTCGGCGACCGGCTCCAGTTTCGGGGTGACGCGCGTCCCCGGCTCGACCAGGCGCGGGGCCGGCAGGAGCTGCGGCGCGGGCCGCTGGACCTGTGGTCGCGCGCCGGCTGGCCACGTGAGGAACACGGCCGCCCCAAGCAGCAGGCCGGCGAACACGACACGACGGACCATCGCGCTTCCCTCCGGTAAGCAGCGGTTGCCAAACTGGCCCCGCGCTGGCGCGCGGGGCCAGTTTGGCAACCGCTGCTTAGCGCTTCGGCGCCGGCACCTGGACCTGCACCTCGTCGCCCTCGACGCGCACCGCGTAGCAGCCGATCTTCACCTTCAGGTAGTTCGCCCAGGCGCCGTCCTCCAGCCGGAAACGCCAGGCATGCCAGGGGCAGGTGACCACTCCGTTCTCGACCCACCCGCCGCTGAGGGACGCGCCCATGTGCGGGCACAGGTCGTCGATCGCGTAATAGCGGCCGCCGCTGAGGAACAGCGCGATCAGCTTGCCGCCGACCTCGACCGTCTTCCCCTCGCCCTCGACCAGGTCGGTGACCTTGCACACGGTCTGGAACCCCCGCGGCTCCTCGCCCTTCGGCGTCGCGGACTCCATCGCCAATAACCTCCGGTTGATCGGGCCGCCGACCGTGCAGGCAGTCGGGGACTCGCCGGGGACAGCGCCCGCGCTGGTGTTCACTGCCATCCCCCCGTCCCCCTGGCCCTCGCCGCCGGGGGCTGTCATGATTATATCTGTTCCACCTGCAGCGCGGCGCAACGATCGGGAGGCGTAATCATGCTCGAGATCGAGATGAAATTCCCGCTCGCGGACTTCGGTCCGCTGCTGGCCCGGCTGGCCGAGTGGGGGGCAGCAGAGGCGGCGACGGTCCGCGAGGAGACGGACCACTACTTCAACGCCCCGGACCGCGACTTCGCCCGCACCGACGAGGCCCTGCGTCTGCGCCGGATCGGCCCGACCAACCTCGTCACCTACAAGGGACCGAAGCGCGACGCCCTGACCAAGACGCGCACCGAGATCGAGGTGCCGCTGGCGGACGGTCCGCGCGTCGCGGAGGACTTCGCTGGCCTGCTCATGCACCTCGGCTACCGCCCCACCGCCGTCGTCCACAAGAGCCGGCACATCTACCACCTGCCGCGCGAGGGGTTCGATCTGGAGGTGTGCCTGGACGAGGTGGATGAGGTCGGGTGCTTCGTGGAGCTGGAGATCCAGGCGCCGGAAGCGGACCTGGAGCGTGGCCGCGACGTGCTGCTGCGCACCGCCGCCGAGCTGGGGCTGTCGGGCTCCGAGCGGCGCGCGTACCTGGAACTGCTGCTGGAGAAACGCCAGCGCGCGTCGTGAACGGGAGCCGCCATGCAACCGCAACTCGCCGGGACCGTCCCGGAGGTCCGCCGCGCCGTGGCCGGGGCACGCGCCCGCGGCCAGTCCGTCGGGCTGGTGCCGACGATGGGCGCGCTCCACGCCGGCCACCTGAGCCTGATCCGCGCCGCTCGCGCGGAGACGGGGTACGTCGTCGTGTCGATCTTCGTCAACCCGACCCAGTTCGGGCCAAAGGAAGACCTGGCCCGCTACCCGCGTCCCCTCGACCAGGATCTGCGTCTGTGCGCGGAACAGGGGGTCGATCTGGTCTTCCACCCGGAGCCGGCCGTCATGTACCCGCCGGGGTTTTGCACCTGCGTCGAGGTGGAGGGGCTTCAGGACGTTCTGTGCGGTGCGTCCCGGCCGGGCCACTTCCGTGGGGTGGCGACGGTGGTGCTGAAGTTGCTCACGATCGTCGGCCCGCACGCCGCGTTCTTCGGGCTGAAGGACGCCCAGCAGGTACGCGTCATCGAGCAGATGGTTGCCGACCTGAACGTGCCGGTGACGGTCCGCCGGTGCCCGACGGTGCGCGAGTCGGACGGCCTGGCGCTCAGCTCGCGCAACCAGTACCTGAGCGCGGACGAGCGCCGGCGGGCGACGGTTCTTAATGAATCCCTCGCCGAGGTGCGCCGGCGCGTTGAGGAAGGCGAGCGCGACGCCCGGGAGTTGGTGCGGTTGCTCCGCGAGCGCGTCGAGGCGACGCCCGGGGTGCGGCTGGACTACGCGGCTGCGGTGGACTTCAACACCCTCCAGCCGGTGGAAGAATTGCGGGGCGCGGTCCTGGTCGCGTTGGCGGTCTACTTCGGGACGACGCGGCTGATCGACAACGTCCTGCTGAACGTCCCGTAACGTTTGCTGCGCTCGCTGGGGGCACCCTCTCAGCCGGTGAGCGGGTTCTCGGGCATCTGCTCCTCCGCCTCACCTGTCTGCAGCTGGGCCAGTCGCCCCATCAGGGCGACGCCGCCGGTGATCGCGGCAAGACTGACGATGCCGGCGACGCACCAGACGGCCAGCGAAACCGCCACCATGTTCTCGGTCTTGTGTGCGATCAGGAAGCAGGTGACGGTGCCGGCGGTTATCATCACGACCATCGGCACGAGCATCGCGGTGCGGCCGGCCATCCGTGCCGACTCGTTCGGGTCGGGCAACGACATGCCCTGCTCGAGGGCGCGCAGATTTTCGGTGTGCTGCATCTCCGCCTTGCGCAGGTGGGCGCGGAGGAGTTGCGGGACCAGCACGATCAGCGTGCCGACCAGCATGGCGAACAGGACCAGGAGCATCAACTCGCCACTGTGGCGCTCGACGACATCGTGCATGCGCGGAAGGGGGTTTGGGCACACCGGGGGGCCGGCTCTTCGGGGGAGGCGCCCTCCCCGCCGGCTTCACTGTACCTCACCGGGCGAGGATTGGGAAGCGCGGCGTTCTCCTGTCCGAGCCCGCCGCGCCGCCACCGCGGCCTCGTAGAGCTGGAGCATCTGCGGCAGACACACCTCCAGGCTGTAACGCTCGCGCACCAGCGCCGCCCCCGCCGCCCCCAGGTGCCGGTAGTCCTGGGGCACATCGAGCACCCGAGAGGCGGTGCGTGCCAGCCCCTCGACGTCGAAGAAGTCCTCCACCAGCCCGGTCTGCCCGGGCTCGATCAGTTCGCGCACCGGGGCCGTGTCGGACGCGAGCACGGTCGCGCCGCACGCCAGCGCGTTCACCAACGACCAGGACAGGACGAACGGCACCGTCAGGTAGATGTGCAGGTCCGTGAGGCAGAACAGGTCCGCCAGCACCGGCGCCGGAACCAGGCCGGTGAAGACGAAGCGTGACAGGTCGTAGTCGCCCTGCGCCAGCACCCACTCCTTGAACGTCAGCCTGCCGGTCATCTCCCGATCGCCGCCGTAGCAGACGCGGTCCTGGCCGACGACGAGGAAGAGCACGTCCTTGCGCATCTTGCTCAGGACGTGGGCCGCCTTCATGAAGATGTCGAAGCCGCGCATCGACTCCATGCCGCGCGAGACGTAGCTGACGACCTTCATGCCGTCAGGAATCGCGAACTGGCCGAGGCGCCGGGGCAGGCCGGTGCGCGGCTTCCACATGTCGATATCGATGCCGTCGAAAATGACCCGGACCTTGTCGTGAAAGATCTTCGGCAGGCGGGCGCGCTGCCAGTGGGTGGGGCTGTACCCGGCGTCACAGTTCTCCAGATCGAGCAGCAGGGTAGCGTTGCGCGCGCGGGCGCGGAGGCGGTTGAGCGGCGGTGACGGGAAGTCCGGCCGGAAGTCCATGTCGGCCCCCCGGGGCTGGTAGAAGTACTCGAAGTAGTTGACGATCGGGCAGTCGTACAGCTCGCGCAGGAAGACGGTCGTGAGGAACCCTGAGTGGGCGACGACGAGGTCCGGCCTGAGGTCGGGGCGGCTCTGGAGGGCCTCGTACAGGGCGTGGCTGTGCCAGATGGCGTTCTCGAACGTGCGGCTGCAGTAGTGAGTCCGCTCGGTCGCGCCGCTCTTGACGTGGTACTGGATGCGCTCGATCCCCTCGACCTGACCGGGGCTCTGCTGCGATGCGAACGAGCAGCGGAACCCCTTCTTCTTGACGAGATACTCCGCAATGTGGCCGAACTGGGCCGGGAAGTTCTGGTGGACGAAGAGGATGTGCATGAGGAGGGGTAAAGTCCGAGATCGGTAGTCCGAGTCCGAAGCGTAAGCGAGGGGCGAGGCAAAGACCCGCGCTGACACTTCGGGCTCGGAAGGTTCGTCATTCCCCGGCGATGTCCAGGCAGTAGATGTTCCGCAGGTCACGCAGGTACAGCCGGCGATTGGCGGGCGTCGGCACGGTGCGGTTGTCGCCGAGGAGGTTCCGCACCCGCGCCACCTCCAGGTAGCCTTTCGGGTTGGCGTGGACGAGCACCAGATCGCCGGTCTTGGTGACGATCCACAGGTGCCCCTGGGCGAGGGTGATGGCCGCCTTGCCGAACTTCTTCTGCGACCAGCGCAGCGCACCCGTCTCGAGGTCCACACAGTTCAGGTCGATCTGCTTGTCGAACTCGCCCGACAGACCGTACAGGTGGCCGTCGAGGTGAACGGCGTTCGCCCAGTAGGTCGTCAGCTTGCCGCCCTTGCCCTTGCTCGCCCAGACGACCTCCGGCTTGCCCTGGGTCTTCAGGCGGAAGAGGGCCGACCCGACCCGCTCGCCCGAGGCGACGAACATCAGGTCGCCGATGATGAGCGGCGTGCAGATGTTGACGTCGTACTCCGTCTCCCACGGGATGCGCCACAGTTCCTTGCCGGTCTTCGCCTCGACCGCCAGCAGCCCGGGGGCGGTGAAGAAGATGATCTGCCGCTGCCCGCCGACCGTCGTCGCCACCGGGGAGGCGTAGGCGGCCTTGTCGTCGCCGGTCTGCCAGACCGTCTTGCCGGAGCGCTTGTCGAGCGCAGCGACGCCGGCCCCCTTCGCGCCGGGAATGACGAGGACGAGGTCGCCGTCCACCAGCGGCGAGGCCGACAGACCCCAGGTGATATTCTTGGCCCCGAACTCCTTCAGCAGGTCGCGCCGCCACACCTCCTTGCCGGAGGCGGCCTCCAGGCAGACGACCGGCCCGCTGACGGACTGGGCGTAGACGTGGGCGCCGTCGAGGGTCGGCGTGCTGCGGGGGCCGTTGCCGTAGGCGTTCTTGAAGTTCGGGGCGATCTTCGTCTGCCACAGTTCCTTGCCGGTCGCCGCGTCCAGGGCGAGGACGAGTTCCTCGGTTCCGCGCTGAACCAGGGTGACGGCCCGCCCGCCCGCGACCACGACCGAGGAATAGCCCTCGCCGCCGGGGACTTTCCAGAGGATCTTCGGCCCCTTCGCCGGCCACTGGACGAGCAGACCCTTCTCGGGGGAGGAGCCGTTGTGGTTGGGGCCGAGCCAGTTCGGCCAGTCCGCGGCGCTCACGCACACCGGGGCGAGGAGTACGGCGACGCACGCGAGCGACAGACGAACGGAAACCGCGGTCATGGGTCGGTGTCTCCTTGGACGGGAACGGCCCGCGGGCGACAGTGCGAATTGTAGTTCCTCGGGGCAGGGTTCGTATATCAAAAACGAGTTCCGCCAGCGCGGACCAACCCCTCCCCCCGCCCTCCTCCCCGAAACGGAGAGGGGGGAGAAGGGTGCAAGCGCCTGGGTGATCATTCCGGCGCTTCTGCCCGGCTTCTCCCCCTTCCCGCGCAGGGAAGGGGGCCGGGGAGTTGGGTTTCCGCCGTCCAACGCGAGCACCTCATGGCCATTCGATCGACCTTCCACATCGCGATCCTCCCCGGCGACGGCATCGGGGTGGACGTGACCGCCGAGGCAGTCAAGGTGCTGCGCGCCGCCGAGCGCGTCTCGGGCCGCTTCACCCTGGAGCTGAAGGATTACCCCTGTGGGGCCGATTGCTATCGGCGCACCGGCGACGACCTGCCGACCGCCACCGTGGAGGCGTGTCGCGCCGCCGACGCGGTCCTGCTTGGCGCGATGGGCCACCCGGACGTGCGCAAGCCGGACGGCACCGAATTGATTCCGCAGGTGACGCTCCGCGTCCTGCTCGACCTGTACGCGGGGGTGCGGCCGTGCCGGCTCTACCCAGGGGCGCGCTCGCCGCTGGCGGGGGTGCGGCCGGGCGACATCGACCTGCTCATCCTGCGCGAGCAGACCGAGGGACTATTCGCCTCGCAGAACGCCGGCATCGTGCTGCACGACCAGCTCGCCACCGACACCCTGGTGATGACGCGCGCGGGGGTGCAGCGCGTGTGCGAGTTCGCGTATCGCCTGGCGCGCGTGCGCCGCCGCGCCGCCCCGGACGCGGTCCGCAAGGTGACGTGCGTGGACAAGGCGAACATCTTCAAGAGCTTCGCGTTCTTCCGCAAGGTGTTCGACGAGGTTGCGGCCGCCAACGCCGACATCGCCAGCGAGCGCACCTACATCGACGCCCAGGCGCTCTACCTCGTCCAGCGTCCGGCGCGGTTCGACGTGGTCGTGACGGAGAACCTGTTCGGCGACATCCTGTCGGACCTGGCGGCGGGCCTGATCGGCGGGATGGGCATGGCGCCGTCGGGCGACGTGGGCGACCGGCACGCGGTCTTTCAGCCGGCCCACGGGACCGCCCCGGACATCACGGGCAAGGGCATCGCCAACCCGGTGGCGGCCATCCTGTCGGGCGGGATGATGCTGGAGTGGCTCGGCCAGCGCCACTGTCAGCCGGCACTGGTCGAGGCGGCCGAACGGATCGAGCGGGCGGTGGCGCGGGTGCTGGAAGAAGGGCAGGCGCTGCCGGTCGATCAGGGCGGCTCGGCGACGACGGCGCAGGTTGGGGATGCGGTCGCCGCGGCGCTTGGCGCGTGAGCGCGTGAGCGCGTGAAGCGTGCGCTCTACCAGCCCGGAGCGCCAGCGGCGAGCTGGTTATGACATGATCTTGCGGATCGGCTCGGCCCCCTCGACGCCGACGAGCTTTTGATCGAGCCCACCGTAGAAGTAGGTCAGCCGGTCCGGATCGAGGCCCATCAAGGTCAGGATCGTCGCGTGCAGGTGCTTGACGTGGAGGCGGTCCTCCACGGCCTCCGACCCCAGCTCGTCGGTCGCGCCCACGCTCACTCCACCCTTGATCCCGCCGCCCGCGGCCCACATCGTGAACCCGTAGGCGTTGTGGTCGCGCCCGGTCCCCATCGCGTATTCCGCTGTCGGCTGTCGGCCGAACTCGCCGCCCCAGACGATCAGCGTCTCGTCGAGCAGACCGCGCCGCTTCAGATCCTTGATCAGCCCGGCGATCGGTCTGTCGGTCCGGCCAGCGTGGTGGGTGTGGTTGCGCACCAGGTCGCCGTGGGCGTCCCAGTTGTCGTCGTTGTGCGCCCCGCCGGCGTACAGCTGGATGAAGCGCACGCCGCGCTCGACCAGCCGCCGCGCGAGAAGGCAGCGCCGCCCGAAGTCGGCGGTGCGCCGGTCGTCCAGGCCGTACAGGTGCTTCGTCGCCTCGGTTTCCTGCGTGAGATCGACCGCCTCGACGGCGTGGGTCTGCATGCGGAAGGCCATCTCATAGCTGGCGATACGGGCCGACAGGTTGCTGTTATCGGCGCGGGGCGCCTGGTGCGTGGCGTTGAACTCGTTCAGACTATCGAGCAAGCGCCGCTGCATCGCGGAGGTCATCCCGCGCGGCGGCTGCAGGTCGAGGACCGGCTCGCCCACCGAACGCAGGATGGTGCCCTGGTAGGTGGCAGGCATGTAGCCGCTCGCCCAGTTCTTGGCACCGCTGATCGGTCCGCCGGTCGGGTCGAGCATGACCACGAACCCCGGCAGGTTCTCGTTGACGCTGCCCAGGCCGTAGTTCACCCACGAGCCCAGGCACGGGCTGCCGGAGAGGATCTTGCCCGTGTTCATCTGCAGCATCGCCGAGCCGTGGATGGGCGAGTCGGCAGTCATCGAATGCAGGAAGGCGATGTCGTCCACGCACGTCGCCAGGTGCGGGAACAGATCGCTGATCCGCTTGCCGCACCGGCCGTACTGCCGAAAGCGCCACTTCGGCCCGACGATGCGGCCCTGGTTGCGGTGCCCGCCGCGGCCGAACGTGCGCACCGGGACAGTCTGCCCGTCGAGGCGGTAGAGGGTCGGCTTGAAGTCGAAGGTATCGACCTGGCTCGGCCCGCCGTACATGAACAGAAAGATGACGCTCTTGCACTTCGCGGGGAAGTGCGGCGGGCGCGGGGCGAGCGGGTTGGCCGGCCGGCGCGGCTCGTTCGCTCGCGCAGAGCCAAAGAACCCGTCCGTCGATAAGAGGCCGGTCAGGGCCAGGCCGGTGAAGCCGGCGCCGGCCTCCCAGAGGAACTCGCGGCGCGTCCGCCGGCAGAACGATCCCGTGGGGTGATGGCTCATGGCAGGTTCTCCGTCGCGCCAATTCCCGGCGAGTACCGAGTACTCCCGGGTGGGATCTCAGTCCAGGTAGACGAACTCGTTCAGGTTCAGCACCATCAGACAGAAGTAAGTTAACGCCACCTCCTCGGACGCGCCGTCCCGGCGCAACCCGCGAATCAGTCCCACGCCGCGGCGCACCTCCGCGTCGGCGGGCGGGCGCGACGTCGCCAGGAGCAGCGCGAGCCGCACCTGTGCCGCCTCGTCGTTGCTCGCCTCGCGGCGCAGTCGCCCGGCGAAGACGGCCGCCTGCTTGTTCAGAAAGTCGCTGTTGAGCATCGCCAGCGCCTGCGTCGGCTGCGTCGTGGCGAACCGCAGCGGCGTCGAGCGGTCCGTCTCGGCGATGTCGAACGTCTCCAGGATCGGCAGCAGCAGCGAGCGCTTGACGTGGACGTAGACGCTCCGCCGCGCCTGCTCCTCCGGCGGGGACTTGCCCCATCCGCGGCCCGGCACCGACTGCCCCGCCAGCACCTCCGGCGGGATTTCGGGGTAGATGCCGGGTCCGTACATCTTGAGGTTCAGGTTGCCGCACACCGCCAGGATCGAGTCGCGGATCTCCTCGGCGGTCAGGCGGCGCATGTCGAAGCGCCAGCACAGGTCGTTCGCCGGGTCGGCCTTGAGCCCCTCGGGTGTGGCGCGCGCCGACATCCGGTAGGCGCTGGAGGTGAGGATCAGGCGGTGCAGCGCCTTCATGCGCCACCCACCGCGGACGAACTCCGAGGCCAGCCAGTCGAGCAGTTCGGGGTGCGTGGGTCGGTCGCCCTGCAGGCCGAAGTTGCTCGTCGAGCGCACGATGCCGCGGCCGAAGTGGTACTGCCAGATGCGGTTCGCCATCACGCGCGCCGTCAGCGGATTGGTTGGCGAGGCGATCCAGTCCGCCAGCGCCGTCCGCCGCCCGCTGCTCTGCACGCCCGACAGGGGAGACGGCAGGGTCGGGGTGGCGCCACCCAGGACGACCGGGAAACCCGGTTCGACCTTCGGTCCCCTGGCGTGCGGATTGCCGCGCAGGAGGACGAACGTGTCAGGCGCGCGTGTGCCTGCCTCGGTGACGCACAGTGCCAGCTCGGCCGGCACCTTCTGCTTCTTGAGGGTGTCGAACGCCTTCTTCAGCTGCTGGTAGCGGGCGAAGCGCTCCTTGCCGAGCAGCCGCAGCCCGTCGCGGGTGATGGCCTTGACGAGATCCACCGGACGCAGCTCCGCGGCGGACGCGGACAGTGAGCGGCGCGCGAAACCGGGGCCGGACCAGCCGACCGCCAGCCCCAGCCCGAACGTTCGCTGGAAGTAGTCGAGGCGAATCGGCACCCGACCCTGCGGCAACTCCACCGTCGTGGACCGCTCGGTGCCGACGCCGTGGATGCCGTCGTACTCGACCACCTTCTTGCCGCCGACGGTCAGGCGCGAGCCGTCGTCGGAGTCGAGGTAGAAGGTGTACCGGCCCGCCCGCGGCACCAGCAGCACGCCCTCGAACACGAACCCGAACGAGTCGTTGCGCGTGCGCGGCGCCAGGTCGAACAGCCCTCGCGGCAGCTTGCCCGCGTCCTCGTGCTTGAGCGCGTCGAAGTCGGGCAGTTTGTCCCAGGCGCTGCGATAAAAGCGATACTGGAGGTCGTCTATGTCAGACTGACGCGGCCCGTCCTCGCCCTTGCGCGACAGGGCAACGAACTGCCGCTCGATCTCGCGCAGGGCCGCCTGGGCCTGTTCGCGCTTCGCCTCCAGCGCGCGGAGCTGCGCCTCGTAAGCCCGCTTCCCCTCGGCGGAGACGATGGGCCGCTGGTCGGTCGGGCCGTTGCCGCCGCGGTAGTGGTTGATGTTGTGGAAGAACGCGAGCAGCCGGTAGTAGTCCTTCTGCGGGATCGGGTCGATCTTGTGGTCGTGACAGCGGGCGCAGTCGATGGTCAGCCCCAGGCACACCTGCCCGACCGTGGTGAGGACGTCGTCGAGGCCGTCGTACCGGGCCAGAGCCGGGTCGCTCGGCTCGTCGTCCCAGATGCCCAGGCGGTAGAACCCCGTCGCGATGAGGGCGTCGGGGCCGGCGTCGGGCAACTCGTCGCCGGCCAGTTGTTCGCGCAGGAAGCGATCGTATGGCCTGTCGCTGTTGAACGCCCGGATGACCCAGTCGCGGTAGCGCCAGGCGTTCGGCTTGGGGTTGTCGCGCTCGTAGCTGTTCGTCTCGGCGAAGCGGACGAGGTCGAGCCAGTAGCGCGCCCACTTCTCGCCGTAGCGCGGCGACTCGAGCAGGCGGTCGAGCAGATCCTCGTAAGCGCGGGGCGAGGCGTCGCTCAGGAAGCGCTGGATCTCCTGCGGCGTGGGCGGCAGGCCGGTCAGGTCGTAGGTGACGCGGCGCAGCAGTTCCAACTTCGGGGCGGGCGGGTTCGGGCGCAGATCCTTCGCTTCCAGTCCGGCGAGGATGAAGGCGTCGATCGGGTTGCGGACCCAGCCGCGATCCTTCACCGCCGGCACCGTGGGCCGTTTGACCGGCTGAAACGCCCAGTGGGCGCGATCCCTGTCGGTGATCTGGAACTTGCCCTTGCGCGTGCCCCCTGCGACCGGCGTGTCGGCCCCGGGCCACGGGGCGCCCATCTTGACCCAGCGGGTCAGGGCAACGACGTGTTCCTTCGGTAGCCGCTTCGTGGGCGGCATCTTCAGCTCGCGGTCCTGGTAGTGGATCGCCTTGATGAGCAGGCTCTTCTCCGGGTCGCCGGGGACGACCGCCGGCCCGAGGTCGCCGCCCGCGAGGACGGCCGCCCGCGAATCGAGCCGGAGCCCGCCGCGCTGCTTCTTGCCGCTGTGGCACTCGAAGCAGTTCTCGGCGAGGATCGGACGCACCTTGCTCTCGAAGAACTGCAGCGCGGCCGGGTCGGGTGGGACGGGCGGCTGCGCTTTTTTCGGCTGGGCTGGCGCACCCAGCGCGAGCGCCAGCAGGGCACCAGCGGCGAGTCCGGGAGGGAGTCGTCGGCTAGCGAGATTCACGGTTGGCATCGTATTGACGGTAGCTGGCGTCTGGGGTTGCGGCACGGGCGCGGAGCCTGGGCGACGGGACTCCATGCAGATTAGTATCCGGATCGGGGCAAGGGATTGCAACCACCAAAACCCACCGGGCAAATTATCTTGCAATCTCCGCGCAGCTACCTCATCCTGGCCAGTGCATCGCGGCGGAACGTGCGCCGCGCGGCCCCGATCGCCCACCCTGTCTGGCTGCGGTGGTCCTCCGTTATATCCGATTGGCTCTCGTGCCAGGGTTGTTGCCCATCCCTGAGCGGCGCGGGGACTGGCCCGTTCTCCGCGTTCGCCGAGGGCGCCATCCCCGTCTGAACCGGAGATTGCCCATGATGAAGGAACCCCAGCCCCCTTCCTGGGCACCGAGCCCGCCCCCGCGCCGCCGCGGTTTTGCGGCTGCCTTTGCCGCGTTCATGGAGGAGCGCAACATCTTCTGGGGCGAGCTGATTGGGGCCGTGCTCATCGTCGGCTGCTCGGTCGCCCTGATCGTCACCCTCTGGGACGCCCTCGCCGCCAACCCGCTGTTCAAGTTCTGCACCTTCGTCGGCGCCGACGCGCTGGTCACGGGCGCCGGCCTCTACACGCTCCGGCGCTGGAAACTGGAGTCAGCCAGCCGCGGCCTGCTGCTGATCGGGCTGGCGCTGGCGCCGGTGGCTCTGCTGGCGATGATCGTGCCGGTGGACGGCGGCGGGCGGCTGGAGGTGCCGGCGCAGTTCGCCTCGCTCCTCGTCCTCGGTCTGCTGGCTTATACCGGCGGGCGTGTGCTGGTGCCGGATGGCCCGGCGGCGGTGGCGGCGGCCGTGATCGGCGCCTCGGCCTGCCAGCTGCTCGCCGTGCGACTGGTGGGACCAGCGACCGGAGAGGTCCGCTTTCTGCTGGTGGGGCTGGCGGCGACGGTCAGTCAGTGTCTCGGCCTGGGGGCATACCTGCGCGGCGTCGGGCGAAAGCCGATGGGCGCGGTGCAGGCCAACGGCGTCTTCCTCGCCCTCGGCACCGCGACGTTTGCCCTGGCCGTCACGCTGGGGCTGCTGATCTACCAGGCGGGCGACCCCGCGCTCGCCCTGGGGTGGACGTCGATGCTGCTGGCGCTGGCAGGACTGCCGGTCCTCGCGGGTGGGCTGGTCGTCCACCGCGGGCTGCAAGACGAGCGCAAGGAGGCGGGCCGGCGAGCAGCTGGGACCGCGGTAGCGCTGGCTGGCATGGTGGCGATGCTGCTCGCCGTCGCCCTGGCCTGGTCGCGGCCGGCGCCGGTGCTGGCGGTCTGTGCCCTCAACTTCGCCGCGCTGACCGTGGTCGGTTTCCGGGCGCGGCTGCCGATCGCTCACGTGGCGGCCCTCGGTTGCTTCACAGTGGCGTACCTGGTCGGCTTCTACCTGGTGAGCGGGCGCCTGGACATTCCGCCGGAGGAACTGGCGGGGCGACTGACGGTGCTGGCGGCCAGCGCGGAGACGGGGACGGCGCTGGCGGCGCTGTTCGTACTGTTCGGCATCGTGGGCGAGTTGCTCGCCCGTTTCGGCCGGCCGCGGCACGGCAAGGTGTACGCGCTGGTGGCGGGCGGGGTGGCGGCGCTGAGCCTGATGCTGGTGACCATGCGCGGGGTGAACGAACCGGGGCGAGCGGTGGGCGCTTACGCTCTCTACGGTGCCGGCATCCTGGTGAGCAACCTGCGCTGGCGGCGCGCCGAGGCAACCTATCTCAGCCTCGGTCTGCTCGGCGTTGCGTCCCTGTGGGGTCTGTGGTGGGCATACGGGCGCGTGGTGCCGGAGTGGGCGGCCGCGCTGGCCGTGGAAGGGCTGGCCGTTGCCGTGCTGGCCGCCCTGTGGCCGCGCCCATCGCTGCGCGAATCGGGCGACGCCGCACGGGAACTTGCGGAGGGATATCCGCCGGACAGCCTGCCGCCGCAGGAAGACGCCTACCGCCGGCCGCTCGCCTTTTGCGGGCAGGTGGTGGGCTGGATCGCGCTGGCGCTGGCGGGGTGGTATGCCTTCGTGGCGGCAGCCGACGGCGGCATGCGCGCGTGGCCGTTTGCCCAGGTTGTTAGCGCGCTTGCCCTTGCAGCCCTGTGGGGTGTCAGCGCGGTTGTCGGCCAGCACGTTGTTCACGCCCGGCTCGCATCGTGGCTGCTGCTCGGTGCCGTTGTCGCGGCGGCCGGCTGGCTCGGAACCCGGACCCAGGTCGAGGAACTCGGCGGGCTGATCGCGCTGTGTCTGGCAGGTGCAGGGCTGGGCATGGCGGGCTGGGCCGTCGTCGTCGCGCGGAGGCCGGCGAGTACCACAACGGTCTGGTCCAGCCTGCTGGCGCCGGTCTGGCTCGAAACCGCCGCCCTCGCCATCCTGCCCGCGCTGGCCGTGGCGCTCACGTCGGCAACCTGGCCGTGGCACAGCGTCACTGCCTCCTTGCTGGCCGCGACCGCGTTCCTGCTGGTGAGACACTCGACGGCGCACCCTGTCCTGGTCGAGGTGCCGGCGGCGGCGTGGACCTGGGTCGGCGCGACACTGGCGCTGGGGGCGCTCGTCAGCCTGGCGGTTTGGGGACCGGGCGCGGCGCACGTCGCGCAGCCCTGGCCGGTGGCCCTGCTCTCCCACGCTACCCTGGTCCTGGGGGCGAGTCTGCTGCTTCGGGCGCGAGGGGCAGCTGCCACCAACGGCGGTTCGACGGTGGAAGCAGACGTCGTCATTCCACTCGGACGCTCGGCACTGCTCTCCTCCTTCCTGGCGGTGCCGCTGCTGCTCGGTCCGGACCGGGCGTCGTTCGGGGCGCTCGCCGGTCACGCGCTGTGGCTGGCGGCGTTGTGGCTGGTGATGGCGTGGCGAGAGCGCTGGCCAATCCTGTTCGCGGGATTCCAGGCGGCGCTGGCCGCAGCCGTCGTGCTCGCCGGCGCGGTCTGGCGCGGGGTGCCGGCGAGCCTGGAGGATCTTCAGGTCCAGGGGATCGGGCTGGCGGCGCTGAGCCTCGTGTGGGTCGTGGTGCGGCGCGTGCTGCGCGCTTACCCGGTCGCACGTCATCTCCTCGATCCGGGCTGGCCGCAACCGGACCGAATCCTGCTCGCAGCGCTGCTCCTTGCCCAGCTGATCCTCGCCGCGACGGGCATCGCGCCGGGGGTGAGCGCGGAGTTGTCGCCCGTCATCGCGGGGGCGCCGCCGACCGCGGTCGCCGGGGTGGGCGCGGCGGGCTGGATCTTGCTCGCGGTGCTGGCGCTGGCGCTGCTTGTCGAGTCGTGGGACGAGGTGGAGGCACCTGCCCTGCTCGGGCTGATACCGCTCGCGCTGGCGGTGCCGGCGCTGGTCGCAGGGTTGGCGGCCGAGCAGCGGGCGGTCGCCTCGGCGCTGCGCTGGGGGCTTGGCGTGTGCTTCCTGGGCTGCTCGGTCCCGCTCTGGTGGCGCGGCCAGCTGGCGGGCCTGCTCCGGCGGGCGGGCCGGCGCATCGACACGACACTCGACGCCTCCACGGCGGCACGCTGGTCGCTCATCGCCTGCGCCGCCCTCCCGGTGGTGCTCCTGACGCTGGCGCCGATCGCGGTCCGGCTGAGCGGACACCTTCCGGCGGGACCGCTCGCCGAGTCGTTCTTCGTGCGGGCCGGGCGCCTGGTCGCGACGGTGGTGCCGCTGGTGCTCGTGTGCGTGGGGCTGGTCGGGCATGCCCTGCGCGAGAAGTCGCCGGGGTACGCATTCGCGGTAGGGCTGGGGCTGCACGTCGGCCTGTCGCTCCTGCTGCGCTACCACCACCGCGGAGCAAACCTCGAAGATTGGTGGGTGTACCTGGCGCAGGTCAACGCCAGCGCGGCTGCGGTCATGGCCCTGCTCTGGCTGGCGGCGCGGCGCCACCTCTACGGCGAGAGTCGGTCGGGGATGCTCCTGGTCGTGCAGGTGGCCATCGGTCCGGCGATCAACGCACTGTTGCTGGGCAGCCTGGCGCTGGGGCTGGCGGTGCAGGTGGCTGGCGCGGTGCCCGCGAGCGTGCAGCAGGGCGGCGGCCCGTGGGGCTGGGTGGCTCTGCTGCTGGCCGGGGTGGTGCTCGGATGGGAACTGCGCGGCCTGGCGTGGCAGGGCGCGGGGCCGGTGGGATGCGCGTTGCTCGCGGCACTTGCTGTGCCGGCCGCGTGCGCGGCGGCCATGTGGGGGGCGGACCTGCTGCCCGGCTTCCACGCGCTGGGCGTTGGGTGGGCGGCGGCCGCGGCGCTCCTGCTCGCGGGCGGCTGGCGCGAGTTCCCGACCACGACCTCGCGAGAGGGCCGGGCCGAAGCCGTCCTGCCCGCTCCACTGGTCCGCATCTGGGTCGCCGTGCTGGGCGGTCTGCTCGTCGCCCTGGCGCTGCGCGAAGCGGCGTACAACCCGGCGCGGCCCGCCTGGCCAGTCGGAATGGTGCTGGCCGCGAGCGCGCTCCTCGCAGGGATGGCCCTGTGGCAGCGGCGTGAGGGGTGGGCGCTCGCTGCGGCGCTGGGGCTGAACGTGGCCGTGTCCCTGATCGTCTGGCGGGGGTACGCGGCGGACGAGCCGGGCCACTGGTGGGTGCGGCTGGCCCAGGCGAACGTCTTCGCCAGCGCCGCGGGGGCGATGCTGTGGCTGACCGCCGCGCGGCGACTCCACGGTGAGCGGCGGGCCGACCCGCGCACGGCACCGCTGCTCACCGTCCAGGTCGCACTTGCCCTGCTGGGGAGCGCACTGCTGCTCGCCGGCCCCGCGTTGCAGCTGATCGTGCAGCCGGCAGTCGCCCATCCGAGTGTGCTGCAGGCGGGCGAAGCGTGGAACTGGCTGGCGCTCGGGGCGGCGCTGGCAGCCGGGTTGTGGTACGCACGCGGGACGCCGGCCTATGCGGCGGGGCACGTGCTCGGGGCGGTCGGGCTGGCTGTCGGCGTGCTCGCCGCCTGCACGGTCCGGTTGCGGGGCGGCGAGGGCTGGGCGGCCTACCACGTGCTGGCCGGCGCCGGAGGGCTGACCGGCGCGGGGCTGCTGCTGGCGGGCTGGGTGCGGCTGCGACTGCGCCGCGATGAGGAGACGGCGGCACTTCCGGTCGATCGGATGCGGGCCGGGTGGCTGGCGGGGTACATCGCACTGCTGGCGGTCCTCGGGCTGCGCGCGGTCTGGGAAACGCCGTTCGGTCCGTGGTGGCCGGCGGGGATGGTCCTCGTCGCCGGGGGGCTGGCGGCAGGGCTGGCGCTGTGGCGCGGCCGCGAGGCATGGATGCTCGCGGCGGGGCTGGCCGCGAATGCCGCCGTGTCCCTGCTGGTGGTCCACCACCGGGAAGCGCTGGCCGCATGGTGGTACACCCTGGGACAGGCGAACGTGCTCGTTGCTGCGGGCGTGGCGCTGGCGTGGTTGGCGCTGGCACGGCGACTGTACGGCACTGGGCGACCGGAAGTGAGTGCGGCCCCACTTCTGAACCTGCAAGTCGCGCTCGCCCTGCTCGGCGGCATCCTGCTGCTGGCGGTGCCGGCGGTGGAAGTGATTGTCGCACCGGACGGCGTACATCGCCTCGCGCTGCAGGCGGGCGAGCTTTCGGGCTGGCTGGCGCTGCTGTCCTCGCTGGCGGCGGCCGGCTGGTACGCCGGGCGCATTCTGATACGTGGAGCCGCACACGTCCTCTGCGGGCTCGGCCTGGCGGTCGGCGTGCTCGCGGCCTGCACCGCGCTGCAGTGGGCGCCCGGCGTTCCGTGGGTGTCGTACCACACGCTCATGACGGCGTGGGTGCTGACGGCACTGGCCACGCTCGTCGGTGGTTGGCTGGCGGCGCGGCGGAGAGCAGGGACGGACACAAACGGGCCGCGAGGTCACCTTGACGGCGCTGTCCTGGCGTGGCTGGCGGCGGTCGGCGTGCTCGTGGTCGGGCTGGCGCTGCGCGCCGCGCCGCACGATCCGACGGGGCACGCCTGGGCGGCCGGGGCGGTGCTGGGGGTGGGCACCCTGTTCGCCGCGACGGCCCTGGTGGAACGGCGCGAGGGCTGGGCCTTCGCGGCCGCGCTGGCGCTCGAACTCGCCGTCGGCCTGGTCGTCTGGGAGTCGCACCTGGGCCGACCGTTCGAGGAGTGGTGGGTGTTCCTCGTCCAGGCTGTGACAACGGCAGGGGCGGGCACGGCTCTCCTGTGGCTTGCCGCCCGTCGCCCCCTGTACGGTTCGAGAGTTCCGCGCCTCGGCGAGGCTCCGCTGCTGAACGTGCAGATAGCGCTGCCCCTGGCCGGCAACCTGGTTCTGGTCGGCGCTGCGGCCGTCCACCTGATCGCACACCCCGACGCCCTCGGCCATCTGGTCACGGCGGTGGGTGAAGTTGGCGGGTGGCTGGCGCTCCTGGCGGCCGGGGCAGCCGCGCTCCGGCACCTGCGTACGATGGCTGGCCGCGTGAGTCTGCACCTCGTCGGTGGGCTGGCTCTGGCAGCAGGCGTGCTGGCCGCCTGCACGGCGGGGCGATGGCAGCCGGCCGGGGAATGGCTGGCGTACCACGTCCTCGCCGTTGGCTGGACTGTGGCCGGCGCTCTCCTGCTCGCGATTGGCCGGAAGCGCTGGCCTGCGCCGTTCGGGGTGGAACGGCATTCCGCCGACGAGACGCCCGCGCGACTCCCGGAACTGTGGGCGCTGCGCGGCTGGCTCACTGGGGTCGGGCTGCTGGTACTTGGGCTGGCGCTGTGCGCCGCCGTGGACGATCCGGCTCGCCCGTGGTGGCCCGCAGGGATTGTGCTCGCCCTGGGCGCGCTGACGGCGGTGCGCGCGGCGTGGCAACGACACGAAGGCTGGGCGTTCGCGGCCGGGCTGGCGCTGAACGTTGCCGCGTCGCTGGTGCTGTGGCGGGGGGAGCACGTCGGACTGCCCCACCCGTGGCCGCTGCGGCTGGCGCAGGTGAACGTGGCGGCCTGCGCCGTCGCTGCCCTGGTGTGGCTGGGGGTGCGACGCGCGCTGGGTCAGGCATCGCGACCGCGTCCGCTGCTGACGTTGCAGGTGGCTCTCGCGCTGGCCGGCAACGTGTTGCTCCTGGGCAGCGCCGCCGCCATCCTGGCGCTGCAACCGACGCCGGTACATGAGGTCGTGGCGCTCGCGGGCGACGGGTGGGGCTGGGCGGCCCTGCTCCCGGCGCTGCCGGCAGCCGCCTGGTACTTCGGTCTGGCCGCCCGCAGCCGGGCCGCCGAATTGCTCGGCGTGGGCGGGCTGACGCTCGGCGTGCTGGCGGCATCGACCGTGGCCGCGTGGGCGCCTGACACCTGGGCGGCTTACCACTCGCTGATGACAGCGTGGGTCGTCGCTGGCTTTGTCCTGCTCGCGGCGGGCTGGGCGGCGTGGGGCAGGTATTCTTGCCTGCCGAGCACCGATGAAACTTGCCTTCCCCGCATCTCCGAGGACTCTGTCCGCGCGTGGATCGGGTCGTTCGCCCTGCTGGTGGTGGCGCTCGCCCTGCGCGCCGTGGCGTGGGAGCCGGCCGGCCCGTGGTGGCCCGCGGGCGCCGTGGGGGCGGTCGCGCTGCTGTGCGGCGGGGTGGCGCTGTGGCAACGGCGCGAGGGCTGGGCGTTTGCCGCCGGACTGGCGCTCAACCTCGCCGTTTCCCTTCTCGCCTGGGGGCAGCACCACGGCCTCCCGCTGGGCCGCTGGTGGGTCTTCCTCGTCCAGGCGAACGTCCTCGCGAGTTCCGCGGTGGCAGTGATCTGGCTGGCCGCCTACCGGCGCTTCTACCCGGACCGCGCACCGGGCCGATTGCTGCACCTGCACGTCCTGCTCGGGCTGGCGGGGAACGCCGGCCTGCTCCTGCCGCCGCTGGTCTGGCTGGTCCTCGATCCGGGCGGCCTGCCCGCAACCGTGGCCCAGGCCGGAGGGCCGGTGGGCTGGCTGGCACTGCTGTCCGCGGCGCTCGTCGCCGGGTGGCACCTGCGCCGTGTCGGCGGGAGCGTCGGGCTGCACACGCTCTGCGGGCTGGGGCTCGCGGTGGGGGTGCTGGCAGCGAGTTCGGTCGTCGGGGAGGGAACGCGGGGGTGGGAGGCGTATCTCGTCCTCACGGCGGCGTGGGCGGCCGCCGCCTTCGTCGTGCTGTTCGCTGGATGGCGGGCGGCCAGTGTTCGTCCGGGCCTCGACCTGCGTCCGGTGCTGACATGGGAAACCGCCATCGCGCTGCTCGTCGTCGGGCTGGCCCTGCGCGGGTTCGGGAGCGCACTCTTCGATCCGTGGGGATCGGTCGGGGCGGTGGCGGCGGTCGCTCTGCTGTTCTGCCTCACGGCCCTGTGGCGGCAGCACGAGGGGTGGGCAGTCGCCTCCGGGCTGGCGGTTAACCTGGCGGCGACGCTGACCGTGATCCACTACCAGCAGACCGCCGACTGGGGCGCGCTCTGGACGGTGCTGGTGCAGGTGAACATCATCTCCGGCGCCGCCACCACCCTCATCTGGCTAGCGGTGCGACGGCAGCGCTACCTCGACCGGGCGGAGGAGGTCGGCACCTCGCCAATGCTGAGCGTCAAGATCACCGCCGAGTTGGCCGCGAACGCGCTGCTGCTCGTCGGGCCGCTGGCCCTCCTGATCGCTACCCCGGGCATCCAGCACGACCTGGTGCGGCAGGCGGGCGACCCGTGGAGCTGGCTGGCCCTGCTGATGTCGCTGACGGCCGCGGCGTGGCGCTTCCGCCACATCGCGGGGCGCTTCGGCGTCTACGTCGTCTGCGGCCTGGGCCTGACCCTCGGTACGCTGACCGCCTGCACCGCCAACCACTGGGACCAGTCCGACTGGCTGTCGTACCACGTCCTGACGGCCTTCTGGGCGGCGACCGGGCTGATTGTCGTGGCGGCGGGGTGGAAGGGCGACCGTGAGAGTGACAATGTGGCGTCACCAAATGCGGCCCCGATGCCGGCGCCTCCCTCGGTATTCTCCGCCGAGGTGGTCCGCCACGCGGTGCTGCTGTTCAACGTCCTGCTGCTCGGGCTCGGACTGCGCGAGGCGGTCGAGCCCGATACCAGCGCATGGTGGCCGGCGCTGACGGTGCTCGCGGTGGCGGGGTTGAATGGGATGACGGCTGCCTGGCGGCGCAGCGCGGGGTGGGCGTTCGCGGCCGGGCTGTGCGTCAACGTCGCGACAACGCTGGCTGTCTGGAAAACGAACCGCGGGCTCGACCCGACCGGCTGGTGGGTGGAACTGGTGCAGGCGAACGTGCTGGCGGCGGCGTTGACCGCGCTGGGGTGGCTGGCGGCGCGGCGCCGGCAGTACGTACACGGTCGGCCGACCCCCTCGCCGCTGCTCCGGGCGCAGGTGACCATCGGTCTGATCGGCAACGTGGTGCTCCTCGTTGGGGCGTGCGCGTGGTTGATCGCCCGCCCCGCCGTGCCCCACGAGCACTTCCTGCAGGTCGGCGGCGGCTGGGGGTGGGCGGCGCTGGCCGTCGCGACCGGCGCGGCGCTCTGGCACCTGGGGCAGACGCGGGCGCGGGCCGGCCTGCACCTGCTCTGCGGCATGGGCCTCGGCGTTGGCGTGCTGGCTGCGAGCAGCGCCGCCCGACTGACGCACAGAGACGGCTGGCTGGCGTACCACGTCCTGATGTCGTGCTGGGCGCTGGCTGGGGCTGCGGTCCTGGCCGTAGGGTGGGTGAGCAGTCACCGGAGAGCGAACGAGTTGGCGGGCGAGTTGCCGACCCCGCCGCTCCTCACCGTGGAGATGGTCCGCGGGTGGGTGGCAGCGGTGTGCATGCTGGTGATTGGGCTGGCCCTGCGCGGTGTGGGCGCGGATCCGTCGGGCTACTTCTGGCAGGCCGGCGCGGTGCTCGCCGTCAGCGTCCTGGCGGGCGCGATGGCCCTGTGGCAGCGCAGCGATGGCTGGACGTTCGCCGCGGCGCTGGGCGTCAACCTGGCCGTCTCGCTCCTGTTCTGGGATCACCATACAGCCGCTCCCGTCACCCACTGGCCGCTCCGGCTGGCGCAGGTGAACCTCATCACCGGGGCGCTTACCGCGCTGCTGTGGCTGCTGGCCCGCCGACTGGATCGCGCCGGGGTGGCGCGCGCGCGGACCGGCGAACTTCTGGCGCTGCATGTCAACGCGGTGGGGGTCGGGGCGGTGTGTCTCCTGGGCGGAGCGGTCGGATTGCTGATCGGCGCGCCGGCAACGTGGGCGGCCGGTGCGGAACACCCGCCGGCCGCGGACTGGGTTCAGAGGGTCGGCGACCCGCTGGGTTGGCTCGCCCTGGTGCTGGCCGGCGCTGCGGTAGCGGCCTGGGCGCGCCAGCGCGGGGTGTCCGCGCCGCTGCACGGTGCGGGGGCGGCCGGGCTCGCGCTGGTCGGCCAGGCGGCGTGTACCGTGGAGGCCTTCGCTGCAGGGTGGGGGTATCGGACGCTGCTGGCCGGGTGGGCGGCGTTCACCCTGGTCTACGTCTTCCTCGCGCGGCGCCTGGTGGCGCGGCGCTCCGCCGAGGAGCAGAAGGCCTCGCCGTGGGACGCGCTGACCGCCGAGGCGTGGCTCGGGGGCATGGTCGTGGTCGTGACCCTCCTGGCGCTGAATACAGCCTTCTGGCATCGCGATCGAGCGTGGGCGGCGGGCGCCATCGCGTTGACGGGTGCCGCCGCGGCGGCCGTGGCCGGGTGGCGGCGACGCGAGGGCTGGGCGTTCCTCGCCGGGCTGGGCGTCAACCTCGCGGCATCGCTGCTGGTCTGGGACGGCATGGCCAGACAGTCGGTCCACGCCTGGTGGCTGTTTTTGGTGCAGGTCAACGTCATCGCCGGTTCGGGCGTGGCGCTGGCGTGGCTGGCCGCGGCGCACCGACTGTACGGGATGGTTCGTCCGGGCGCGGCGTCGCTCTTCAGCCTGCAAATCGTCCTCTGCGTGGCGGGTAACGTGGTCCTGCTCGTGCGGCCAGCGGTCCTGCTGATCGGGGAGCCGAAGCCGCTCCATGCCCACGTCGCCGAGGCAGGCTCGTTCCTGGGGTGGCTCACCCTCCTGCTGACGATGGCGGCCGCGGGATGGTACGCCGGACGACTGCTGGCGCGCGGTCGCGTCCATGTCCTCGGCACGCTGGGGCTCGCGCTGGCGGTCCTGGTTGCCTGCACGGTGGCGAACGTGGCGGGCGACGGCTGGCTGGCCTATCGCACCCTGACTGTCGGTTGGGCGCTGACCGGCGCCGCAGCACTTCGCGGCGGCTGGAGGGCGAGCCGGCGCTCGCATGTCCTCGATGAACCACGGAGCGCCATCGTGCTCCCGGACCGTGGGCTGTCGGCCTACCTCTGGGTGGCGGTCCTGGCCGGGGTGGTGCTGGCGCTCGGGCTGCGCGGGGTCGGGGCCGACCCGCTGGCGCCGTGGTGGCCCGCCGGGGTCGTGCTGGCGGTGGGCGCGCTTGCTGCCGGACTCACGCTGTGGCGGCGTCAGGAAGGGTGGGCTCTGGCGGCTGGACTGACCGGCAACCTCGCCGTGTCGCTGGTGCTGCTGCATCTTTACGCGGACCGCTCGCCGGAGGACTGGTGGGTGTACCTTGTGCAGGGCAACGCGCTGGCTGCGTCCGCGGCGGTGTTCCTGTGGCTCGGCGCGGCGCGCCGACTCTACGGGGTCGCCCGACCACCCCTCGACCTGGCGCCGTTGCTGGCCCTTCAGAGTGTCATCGCAATGACACTCGCTGCGGCGCCGCTCGTCATCGCCGGACTCGGCCTGATCGCGATCCCGGACCAGGCGCCCGTGTTTGTCCGGCTCGCGGGCGGTGCCGCGGGCTGGGTCGCGCTCCTCGCCGCGCTGGGAGTCGGTCACCGGCAGGTGGAGCGTCTCCTGACACGCAGCCGCGTTCACATCGTCGGAGTGGTCGGGCTGGGCGTCGGGGTGCTGAGTGCAAGCGCGGCCGCGCGGGAGGGGTCGGGGAACTGGCTCCCGTATCACGTCCTGATGGCGAGCTGGGGTCTGATCGGCCTGGCGGTGTTTAGCGTCGGCTGGATAGATTCGCGCCGCGCCACACGCGAGAGCGGGCGGCCGGCGCTCTTGCCCGGGGCGGTGCAGGCGTGGGTGGCCGCACTCGCGGGGGTGGTGCTCACGCTCGCGCTGCGCGGGGTCGGCCCCGATCCCGCCGGCACAGTCTGGGCAAGCGGCATCGCGCTGGCGGTCAGCGCGACGGCGGCGGTCATGGCACTGTGGCGACGCAGTGACGTGTGGGCGTTCGGTGCCGGGCTGGTTCTGAACCTCGGCGTCTCGCTGCTGCTCTGGGAGACGCGCGGCGGGCGTCCGCTCTCCGGGTGGTGGGTGACCGCGATCCAGGCCAACGCCCTGGCGTCCGCAGGCGTCGGGTTGCTCTGGATGGCGGCGCGATGCTGGCTCGACGGCGCGGCGCGCCCGCTGACAATCCCGCTGCTGACCGTGCAGGTGATCCTCGCGCTGGCCGGGAATGCGCTGGTACTCGTCGGCCCGGGCGTGCGCCTGGTTACGCACCCGGAAGCGGTCGGGGCGGGCGTGGCCGGCGTGGGCTCGCCGCTGGGGTGGCTGGCGCTGCTCGCCGCCCTGGCCGCCGCCGGGTGGTACTTCGGGCGCCGCGCCCGCTCTCCGGCTGACGTGCTGTGCCTGGCGGGGCTGAGCGTCGGCGTCCTCGCCGCCTGCACCGCCGCACACCTGGAGGAGCGGATGCTCTGGATCGCATACCACACGCTCACCGCTGCGTGGACCCTGACCGCGGCCGCCGCGCTGGCGGTCGTCTGGCTGGTGGGACATCGGACGGCAGAGGGGCAACGGGCCGAGCGGCTGCGGTACGCACCGACGTCGCTGCAGGTGTGGGTGACAATGATCGGCGGGCTTGTGGCCTTCCTGGCGCTGCGCGAGTTCGCCCACGGCACGACCGGGACCGCCTGGCCGGTGGCGATGCTGCTGATCGTCAGCGCCCTGGCTGGCGTGCTGGCGGTCTGGTCGCGGTCGCAGGCCCACGTCTACGCCTCCGGCCTGCTCGCCTGCCTGGCCGGGTCGATCCTCCTCCGGGCGTGGGACGCGCCGCTCGATCTGCTCCGTGTCAACGCTCTGTCACTGGCGGTGATGGCGGCCCTCTGGTCGGTGGTGGAGCAGCGCCTTCGCCGGTGCCTGCCGCCGTTCGACCTCCGCCGTGGCTGGGTGCCGTTCAGCCACGTCGCCGCCCTGGTCGCGACCTGCGCGCTCGCGGGGTTGGCGGTCGTCGGCGTGGGGGCCGACCTGGCGCGCCTCGGCGTGTCGGTTACCAGTCCACTCACCTGGACGGCGCTGGCGGTTACCGCCAGTGCCCTGGTGGTCAGCCTGCGCGACCCGGACGCGCGCTTCCCGCTCCCCGGCCTGTACGTCCTCGGACTGTCGGCCGGAGCGCTGGCGCTGCACGGCCGGTTGCCGGCATTGCTCTGGCTGGCGGGGCCGCTCCTGGCCGGGTTCGTGCTGCTCGCCACGCTGGCCTGGCGCGCCGCCGCGACGCGGCCGACGCTGGTGCGCACGCTCGCGGGGGACGCTGGGCGCGGGCACCGGCCGGGCGCGTGGTTCGCCCCGGCCCAGTCGGTGCTGGCCGGCGCGGCGCTGGCCCTGAGTCTGTGGGCGTGCCTGGCCTTCGCTGCCCTCTCGGAGCGGTTCGCGGGGCCGCTCGCCGTCGCCCTGGTGATTCCGTCGGTACTGCTGGCGGGAGGCGCGGGGCAGCGCCGCCGCGCTGCGCTGCAAGGCACCCTGCTTGCCCTGGTCGCGCTGTTTGCGGTCGAGGCAGGCTGGGCGCTCCTCGACCCGGGCGTTCCCCTCGTCTGGCTACAGCGCTCCGGCGTGCTCCTGCTTGTCAGCGCCCCGCTCGCGGTCGGGTACGGGCTGGTGCTGGCGCGACTCGCCCGGCCGGAGACGGGGTGGGCGGAGCAGGGCCGGCGTGGTGGGAACGCGCTTGGGGCGCTGGCCGTCCTCGCCCTGGTCGCGGTGCTGGCGCAGGAAGCGCTGCTCTTCCCTCCGTGGGGCGCCCCCGCCGCGTTACCACCCGCAGCGCTGGTTGTCGCCGTCGCGGCCGCCGTCGCGGTGCTGGCCGTCACCGCCGTCTGCCTGGCGGTCGTGCCGGGGTTCGATCCGTTCGGCCTTTCCGAGCGCGGCCGCACCGCCTACGTCTACGCCGCCGAGGTGCTCGTGATGCTGCTATTCGCCCACCTGCGACTGACCGCCCCGCACCTGTTCCGGCGCGGGCTGGAGGGCTACTGGCCGTTCCTCGTGCTCGGCCTGGCGTTCCTCGGGGCGGCGGTCGCGGAACTCTTCCGCCGGCTGCGCCTGCGCGTGCTGGCGGAACCGCTCGAGCGCACCGGCGTATTCCTGCCGATGCTTCCTGTCCTTGTCTTCTGGGTGCAGCCGCCCGGTCAGTACGCGACCGTCTGGTTCCTGGTCGGGCTGCTGTATGTCTTCCTGTCGGTGACGCGGCGGTCGCTCGGGTTCCTGCTGTTGGCGGCGGTCGCGAGCAACGTCGGGCTGTGGCTGGTGCTGCACCAGAACCAGCTGGCGTTCCTCCGCCACCCGCAGCTGTGGGTCATTCCGTTCGCCCTCACCGCCCTCGGGGCCGAGCACCTGAACCGGGACCGGCTGACGCGCGCCCAGCGGACCGCGCTCCGGTATCTCGCGCTAACCGTGATCTACCTCACGTCGTCGGCGGAGGTATTCCTGGCCGAGCTGGGGAACGAGCCGGTGCGGCCGCTCGTGCTGGCGGGACTGTCGCTCCTCGGCGTGTTCGCCGGCATGCTCCTGCGGGTGCGCGCGTTCCTGTTCCTCGGGTCGGGGTTCCTGCTGCTGGGCGTGTTCGCCGTCATCCGCCACGCCGCTCACGCCGCGGCCGACCGGGGCCGTATCGTCTGGCTGGTGGCCGGCATCGTTCTGGGGGTGGTCATCTTCACCCTGTTTGCCGTTTTCGAGAAGCGACGCAACGACGTGATGCGGCTGCTCCATAAACTCAAGGACTGGGAATGAGCGCGGCCGCGCGGCGCGCCGGGGTGGGACCACGCCCAATCGGAAGGAACGGCACGATGACGATGCAAGCGGCGATGACGGTTCGGGAGCTGTACGACCTGCTCGGCGTGCTGATGCAGGAACGCGGCGTCGCGCCTGGCACGCCGGTCCTGATGCTCCAGCGCATTCCGGAGGAAAGCTCGTTCCGCGAGGTGGGTCCGGTCATGGACGTGGGCGTCCACCCGCAACTGGGGTTCGTCGCCCTGACTGACTGGCTCGGCGGCGAGGACACGGCGCACGCCTGACCGGCGCCCCATGCCTCACGCCGCCTGGCGCGCCTGCTCCTCGGCGCGCGGGGCCGACTGGTGACGCCGGAACAGAACCTGGCTCCACCAGAACGGAATGAGGTGCGCGAGCGTCCTCGGGATATCGGTCCAGCGGACGGTGCTGCGGCCGCGGACGCGCGGCCGGTGGCGGACCGGCACCTCGGCCACCGCGTAGCCGAGTTGCCGCGCCCGGGTGAGCATCTCCGCGTTCACGAAGAACCCGCGTGATTCGGGCAGGAGGTTCGCGAGGGCGTCCTTGCGGAACACCTTCAGGGCGCAATCGCAGTCGCGGACGCGCGTCCCGAGCAGGCGCCGGGCCAGCAGGTTGTAGCCCCACGAGGCGAAGCGCCGCGGCCACGGATCCTGGCGGTTGGCGCGGTAGCCGACGACGAGCGGATACCGGGCGATGAGGGGAAACAGGGCGGCCAGGTCGTCGAGGTAGAACTGGCAGTCGGCGTCAGTGAAGGCGACCCGGTCGAACCGCGCGGCCTCGAAGCCGGTGCGCAGGGCGGCGCCGTACCCGCGGTTGGTCGTGTGCCCCAGGATACGGACCTGGGGCCGGTTCCAGGCGGCCGCCGCCGCGACCTCGGCCGTCGCGTCGGTGCTGCCGTCGTCCACGATGAGGATCTCATAGCGCCGGACGACGCGCCGCAGCGCCTCGTCGGCCTCGCGAACGGCGTGGCGGATGCCAGACTCCTCGTTGTGGGCGGGGATCACCAGCGACAGCGACCCGCCGTCACACGTCGGTTGACTCGTGCGCCCTGGCATGGCTCGGTTGCCCTCCTTGACCCTGGACGGAGCGTGAGCTTACCAGGGGACGCCTTTTCCGGCCAGCCGGGTTTCGGGCCAGTCTTTCCCAGATCTCCAGGTGGTCCGCAACTGCCGGGAGGCGTGAATCGTCGTATGAGTGGGGCGTGTCGCCGCACGCTGGCGACGCCCGTTCACCTTATCGGAGACCTCCCATGAAACGGATCTTCCTGGCCGTGCTCGGGTTTGCCGCCCTGGCCGTCGCACTGGCGGTGCCGGCGCGCGGACAGCCGCCGAAGCTCAACCCCGACACCGCCACCCTCGTCAAGAACAATACCGCGTTCGCCCTGGACCTGTACCGCGAACTCGGTCAGAAGGACGGGAACCTGTTCTTCTCGCCGTACAGCATCTCCAACGCGCTGGCCATGACCTACGCCGGTGCCCGCGGGGAGACGGCTGCCGAGATGGCGAAGACGCTTCACTTCTCCCTCGGCCAGGAGCGCCTGCCGGCCGCGTTTCACGACCTGATCGGCCAGTTCGGCGGGGCCGGCAAGCCGCGCAAGTACCAGCTCACCGTCGCCAACCGGCTGTGGGGCCAGAAGGACTTCCGCTTTCTGCCCGAGTTCGTGAAGCTCACCGAGGCGAACTACGGCGCCGGTCTCAAGGAGGTGGATTTCATGCGCGCGACCGAGCAGGCGCGCCTGGCGATCAACGCCTGGGTCGAGGAGCAGACGAAGGACAAGATCAAGGAGCTGCTCAAGCCGAACGTCCTGACGCAGGACACGCGGCTGGTGCTCACCAACGCCATCTATTTCAAGGCCGCATGGATGTGGCCGTTCAGCCCGCAGGCGACGTCTCCCGGCGACTTCAAGGTGTCCGCCGCCAGGACGATCAAGGTGCCGCTGATGCACGGAAACGTCCCCACCACTTACCTCCGTACCGACACGTTCGAGGCGGTGGAGCTACCATACGAGGACCGCGACCTGTCGATGGTCGTCTTCCTGCCGAAGCAGGGCGGACTGGCGGCGTTCGAGAAGACGCTGACGGCCGCGAACCTGGCGACGTGGCAACGCGGTCTGAAGTTTCACGCGGTCCAGGTGACGCTGCCGAAGTTCAAGGTGACCGACGAGTTCATGCTCGGGTCCACACTGGTGAAGATGGGCATGCCGGCCGCCTTCGACCCGAATCGGGCCGACTTCAGCGGGATGACGAGCCAGGCCAAGCTGTTCATCAGCCACGTCGTTCACAAGGCGTTTGTGGACGTCAACGAGGCCGGGACCGAGGCGGCCGCCGCAACTGCCGTCGTGATGGCCACGGCGGCGGCGCCGCAACCGGCGACGTTCACCGCCGACCGGCCGTTCGTGTACCTGATCCGCGATAACCGGACCGGCAGCATTCTCTTCCTCGGGCGGGTCGTCAACCCGTCCGCGTGAGCGCCCGTCGCTGACGCTATCCGGACCAGGTTCTTTCCGGGAAAGCCCACGGGTGGCGTCCCGTGGGCTTTCCCGGAAAGAACCTGGACGCCGAGCGAACGCTTACTTCCCTTTCATCGACTCGATCAGGATCCGGGCCGTTTCCGGCCGCATGATGCGCGGGTCGGGCAGGACGCCGGCCCGCAGCTTCTCGCGCAGCTCGCGCCCGCTGATGGATACCGTGTGATACCCCTTGGGGGCGTACTCGTCCACCAGGCCGACGCGCCCCAGTTCCTCGTAGAACGCGGCGAAGCCAACCTTCACCGGCTTGATGAGCAGCTCCCCCTTCAGCTCGTCGAACTTGCGCTGGGCGGCCAGGCCGTCCCAGATGTCCTTGCCGTCGTCGTAGGGGGCGTCGGCGTGCTTGCGGCCAATGATGATGTGGGTGAACCCGAAGTTCTGCCGGTAGATCGCGTGCATGATGGCCTCCTTGGGTCCGGCGTAGAACATCTTGATGTCAAGGCCCAACAAAATCAGGTTGTCGGTGAACTTGCGGCCGGCCTTCTTCCAGACCGCCTCGTCCACGTCGCCCTCGCCCAGCGCCTTGCTCTCGATCAGGGCGCGGTAGGTGCGCATGCGGGTGGCGGCGTCCACGTCGTCGCCCTTGGTCTCGCCGACCAGCGGGTTGAGGACGGCCCCGGCGAAGTGGCCCTCGGCCGCCAGGCGCTCGGCGCCGGCGACCAGGGCGTACTCGTGGGCCCGGTGCAAGGGGTTGCGGGTCTGGAACGCGACCACCTTCTCCCAGCCCTTCTGCCCGAACAGGGCGCGCGTCTCGCGCGGCGACAGGACGAACTGGCCGTACTCGGGGTGCTTTGGCTGGGGCAGGACGCGCACCGTCCCGCCCACCAGCGTCGCGCGCGCGTCGGTCATCGCCATGCGGCCGCCCGGGTGGTCGGTGCGCTCGGTGCCGTAGACGCCCTTGATGTAGCGCGGCTTGTCCCACGGGAAGACGTCGGTCACGTCCAGCGTCCCGACCACGTCGTTCTGGCCGTTGACGAGGGCGACCGTCTGGCCCGCCTTCAGGGAGCCGGCCTGGTCGGCGGCCACCGGGAAGGAGATCGGGATGGTCCAGGCGTAGGCCTTTCCGCCGTGCAGGATGACCTCGTCGGCGAGGACGCGGTCGTAGGTGGCGCGGTCCATCGGCCCGGTGAGCGGGCTAAGGCCGCCGTCGCCGAGACGGTAGAGGCTCGACAGGTCGGCGTCGCTGACGGGCACCTTCGGGAGGGAGGCAGCCCGCTGGCGGAAGTCGCTGACCTCCTCGGCCGGGACCATGCGGGAAACGGGCTCGGACAACCCACCGTGCGGGGGGATCAGGTCGGACATCAGTTACGCTCCAGGGGAAACCGTAGGCAGTCAGCAGTCATTCGATCAGTATCGGCGTGTGCGGTGGGCATCTACTGCCTACTGCCTGCTGGCCACGCCGGCGGCGTCGAGGACGGCGCGGATGATCTTGTCGTAGCCGGTGCAGCGGCACAGGTTGCCGGCCAGGAAGTGGCGCACCTGCTGCTCGGTCGGGCGCGGGTTCTGGTCGAGCAGCGCCTTGGCGGCGACGAGGAACCCCGGCGTGCAGATGCCGCACTGCAAGGCCGCGTTTTCGAGGAACTTCTGCTGCAGCGGGTGCAGGCCCTCGGGCGTGGCGAGACCCTCGACCGTCGTCACGGTGCGGCCGTTGACCTCGGGCGCCAGCACCAGGCAGGAGTTGACCAGGCGACCATCGAGGAGGATGTTACAGGCGCCGCAGTTGCCGTTGTTGCAGCCCTCTTTCGTCCCGGTTAGACGCAGCTCGTCGCGGAGCAGTTCCAGCAAACTCTGCCGCGGCTCGCACAGGACATCAACGTCCCGGCCGTTGACCTTCACGCGCACATGGATCTTCTTGCTCACCGCTTACCTCTCTTTCGCCCGCTCGACCGCCCGCCGCAGAGCCCGCCGCACCAGCACGCCAACCAGGTGCCGCCGATAGTCGGCAGCGCCGCGCATGTCGCTGATTGGCCTGGCGGCCGCCCGGGCCGCCTCCGCTGCCTTCTCGATCCGGGCGTCGGACAGCGGGACGCCGGTCAGCGCCGCGGCCGCCTCCGGGACGAGGAGCGGCGTCGGAGCGACCGCCGCGAGGGCGATGCGGGCCGCCGTGCAGCGCGCCCGGCTCTCATCCAGGGTGACCGCCACGCCGGCGCCGACGACGGCGATGTCCATCTCGTTGCGCGGAATGAAGCGCAAATATGCGGCCCCGAACCGCGGCGGCGGCGCGGGCAGACGCAGACTGACCAGCAGTTCGCCCCGGCCCAGGACGGTCCGGCCCGGCGCGGTGCAGAACTGCTCGACCGGCACCTCGCGCGTTCCCTTCGGGCCGGCGACGACACCCACCGCACCGTGCGCGATCAGGGCCGGGATCGTGTCGGCGGCCGGCGAGGCGTTGCACAGGTTGCCGCCGACGCTGGCCCGGCTCTGCGTCTGAATCCCGCCGATCAGCGACACGGCGTCGATCAGTCCGGGGTACGCCTTCGCGATCTCGGCATGTTCGTAGACCCGGTAGCACGGCACAGCGGCGCCGAGGCGCAGCCCGGTCTTCGGATCGTAGGCCAGCTCGTTCAGCTCCGGGACGTGCTTGACGTCCACGAGGACGTCCAGGTCGCGCCGGTGTTCGCGGGTCTGCACGATGATGTCGGTCCCGCCCGCGAGGACGCGCGCCCGCTCCCCCTGCTCGGCGAGCAGGGCAACCGCCTCGGAAACCGTCCTTGGGGCAACGTAATCGATGTCTTTCAAGGGGGACACCTCGACACGGCGGGTGGGGTCTGGCTCCGGGAGGGAGCGATCCGCCGGAGAGGAATGTTGTATCAAGAACACGGCCGGCAACCACCCCGGGTAGGCGGCACGGCCGGGCGGCGCAACCGCCGCCCGGCCGTGGTGCGGATCCCTGACGACTCACTTGCCCTTCAGATCCCAGTCCTTGGTGTTCGAGCCGGAGGTCACCTCGTACTCCAGCGTCGTCTGGACGTTGTACTTCGGCGGAACGATTTCCTCCGTCACGTCCTGGGTGGGGCTGTCGGGCGCGTCGTACAGCTTTTTCTTCCCGACGACCTTCGAGCCGCTGATCATCACCTTGGCGCGGCCGACCGGCACCCGGGCCGAGTAGCGTCCGTCCTTGATCTGATCGCCCGCCGTTTGGCCCTTGCCGTCCGCCGGGATGAAGGTGATCGCCCCGTCCTTGATGGGGACGCCATTGACCTTGACCGTCCCGCTCACCTGACCTGCCGAACTGCCACAACCCGTCACGGCCAGCAGGGTCAGGATGAGTCCTGCGACCGGCGCGGCGCGTTCGCTTCGCATGCGTCACACCTCGGGAGCGTTCTGGGAGGTACTCACCGGCCCCGGCGCGCGTCCCTCCCGCCCGGCGCGCCCGGCAGCGATCGTTATATCAGTTGAAGCTGCCGACCACCTCGTTGCCGTTCATCGTCCCCAGCGCCTGCCAGATCGCCAACGTGACCGTGTCCGAGATGAACTGGATCGAGCCGTCGCAAAAACTGACGTTGACCCCGCCCGTGTGGCGGCTGCGCGCCGTGTTGAACTGACTGCCGGAGGTGCTGACCGGCATGAGCGGGTCGCCGTTCTGCTGGGCCCAGTTGACCACGTCGGGAGCGGTCGTGTTCGGCGTGGTGACGGTGTGGAAGCGGAAAACGCCGCCATCGTTCTGGATGTCGCCGCGCCAGTCGTCGTCGTTGGGGCTCGTCGCCATCAGGTATTCCGCCATCATCAGGGTGTTGGACGTCCCGTCCGTGATCTGCATCAGGCGGGTGATGCGCGACGTGCTGCGATTCCCGTTGAGGTGCGCGAAGGGCGCGGTGACGCCTCCAGGGTTCGACCCGTAACGGGTGACTCCCCAGTTGACCACGTAGTTGCCGCGCCGGCGCTGGTAGTACGAAACCGTCAGGTCCGAACCGTTGTCGCTCGGGCAGTAGTAGAGCGGAACCTTGGCCCCGGTCAGCCCGTTCAGCGTGTTGCCGATCGTTGCCGGCGCCAGGTAGAAGTGCTGGGTGGTGAGGTTGATCTTCGAGGACAGGGCGGTCTGCTCGATATAGGGCCAGAGGTACATTAGACTTACTGCACAATAGGTAGCAGGGATGCTGAGGCGGGGTTTCCCCCACCCCAGGCTGGTCAGGAGAACATCAGGTTATGCAGCCCGGCGACG
>JAANMY010000853.1_pt1 | contig 39040 bp, 34 predicted proteins | sample 7279691 | NCBI WGS metagenome assembly JAANMY01 (sample SAMN14094543, study PRJNA606508) | bioreactor metagenome | isolation source: A lab-scale SPAN reactor treating ammonium-rich wastewater day 388 | place: Ireland: Galway | collected 2018-02-07 | reverse complement strand
CCATTGACCATTGACCATTGACCATTGACCATTGACCATTGACCATTGACCATTGACCATTGACCATTGACCATTGACCATTGACCATTGACCATTGACAATTGACCATTGACCATTGACAATTAACAATTAACAATTAACCATTCACCATTCACCATTGACCATTAATCATTACCTAACCGGTAGTAATAGACGCTAACGCGGGTAAAGTGGGCCTGATCCTGCAACTGCCCTGCCGTGGCCAGCCAGCCGCGGATCAGACCCTGGCGGTCGTAGAAATCGGCCTCGCTCTCTATCAGCCACAGCCCCTCGTAACCGGCGGCGATCGCTTGCAGGGCAGCCGGCAGATGGGCGGCGTCGGGCTCGCGGTTGGCATAGGGCGCCTCGGCCCAAGGATAGGGGCCAGGGTCGTAATAGCGGTAGGTGTGGCGGATGTAGGGGATGAGGAACAGGGTGAGGTCTTGGGCCTGCCGCCGCGGGGCCACGTACACGGCCGCGGCCCGAAAATCAGATTTGAAGGGCTGCGCGGTCTGCTGCCAGCCGGCAACGGTCTGCCAGCCCAGCAGGATCAGCAGCAGCAGCGCGGCCAGGGCGCGGCTGCTGCCCGCGACTTCGATCAACCCGCCCGCGATCAGCAGCAACAGGGCCGGCAGCGTCCAGATCAGATAGCGATCGGTGAAGAAAGGGGTGCGCAAGGAAAGGGCGAACAAGCCCAGCGCGGGCAGAAACCACCAGATCAGCAGCAGCCGGCGCGGGCGAACGCCCCCGCGCGGCAGCAGCAGCGCGGCCAGCAGCAGAAAGATGGCCGGGGCAAAGAACCAGCGCGCGGGCAAGGGCAGCACGCCCCACAATTGCCCGGAAAAAAGGGTGAGGAGCATGCGCGATAAGGGGATGAAGGCGTAGCCGGTGCGGAAATCCGCGTCGCGCAGCAGCGCCCACTGCCACCAGATCAGGGGCAGGTAGGGGAGGATGAGGGCAAGCAGGGCGAGGGCGAAATCGCGCCAGCGCCGCCGCCAGCGGGGGTGCAGCAGCAGCCAGAGCAGTTGCATGGGCACGATCCACACCGTCAGCACGTGGGTGTAGATACTGACCGTGGTCACAATCAGCCAGAGCAGCCAGCGACCCAGCCCGCCCTTTTCAGCGGCCCGGACAAAGGCCCACATCCCCAGCAAAACCAGCGTCACCACCAGGGCGTACATCTTCCCCTCCTGGCTGTACCAGAGATGGTAGGGATTGACGGCCAGCAGCAGGGCCGCGAGCAGGCCCAACCGCGCATCTCCCAGGCGCTTGCCCCATACGAAGATCAGGGGCAGGGCCAGGACACCGGCCACGGCGCTGGGGAAGCGCAGGGCGAACTCGCTGCGCCCCGCCGCGGCCAGCCAGCCGCGCAGTCCCAGGAAAAAGAGGGGGCCGTTCTCGCCGGGCCGGGTGAAATTGCCCAGCACCTGCGCCAGCGGACGGGTGGCGAAGAGCAGGCTATCCATTTCATCCCGCCACAGCGATTGCACGTCCAGGCCGTGCAGCCGCCAGGCCCAGGCCAGCAGGAACAGGGCCAACAGCAGCGCCCGTGTGCGGCCAGGCAGAGGGTTCATGCCGGCGGGGGCGGGCCTTCCTCTTCCGCCCCGACCAACGCCTGCGCCCGCCGGTACAGCAACCAAAATCCCACCGCCAGGATCAAGAAGAAGATGAATCCACAACCCAACAGAAAATAAGAGCTGTAGAGGACAAAAGTATCGATCAGCTGCACCAGCGCGTCCGGATTGGCGGCCGCGGTTTCCGCCGGCGGGGGCGATGCCGGATCATCGACTGCCATCACCGTGGCGGTGATGGTCGCGCCCGCCGCGGGCAGGTCTGGCGTGGGCGTGTCGGCAGGAGCAAACGGTGTGGGTGTGTCGCCGGGTGGGGGGATGGGCGTGTCCGCAGGCGGGGGGATGGGCGTGAAAGTAGGCTCGTCGAAGGGCTCCTCCTCCGGTTCCGGCTCGAAGAAGGGGGTGTCGGTGGGGAAGGGGACATCGGTGGGGGTGGGCGGCGCCTCGGTCTTGGGCGTGGGAGTGGGGGCGTCGCCGCCGGGCGTGGGGGGCAGGGGCGTATCGGTGGAGAAGGGCGTGGGCGTGGGGGGGATGGGCGTGTCGGTGACAGGCAGCGGCGTAAAGGTGGCCGTGGGCGGCGGGGACTCGCTCTGGAAAGCGCCGGCCGCGTCGCGCTGAGCCAGGGACAGCCCCAGGGTCAGCAGGATCGTCAAAATCGCCACCCCCAACAGGGAGGGCCAGGCGGAGCGGGCAGGAGCGGAAGCGCGATTCGGCATCAGCGGTGGCGGCGGCGCACGGCCACGAACGCCGCGGCCGGCACAGAGAGCAGCAGCAGCGCGGCCAACACCAAAGCCACCGGCAGGCCATCCGCTTCCAGATCGAGGGTGATCACCGCCATTTCGCCGCTGCCTTTGATGATCAGCGGCTGGTGGATGACATGCTCTGGGGTGGGCGACTGGAAGGGCGCGGCTGTGACAGCAGGGAACCCCGCGCTCAGCAGCACGCTGAGCAGCAGCAGGGCCAGAAAAAGCAGAGAGGATCGAGAAAGACAGGGGCGCACAGGGGAGATTATACAACGACCCGCGCAGAGTGTATAACTGAGTTGACCCCAGGCGCTTCCATTGCTAGACTTGGGGCAGTGGTCAGTATTCAGTGGTCAGTGGTCAGTGGTCAGTATGCGACATTGCGTGAATTTGGGTATTAATTAATCATTAATGATTAATTAATACCCAATATCCAATACCCAATACCCAATACCCAATCATGAAAATCGGTGTTCTTGCTTTACAAGGAGCTTTTCGCGAGCATATTGCCAAATTGAACGTGCTGGGCGCGACCGCGACTGAGGTACGGCTGCCCGCGGACCTGGACGACCTGGACGGCTTGATCATCCCCGGCGGCGAGTCGACGACGATGGGACGCCTGGCCCAATCCTACGGTCTGGTGGCGCCGCTGGCCACGTTCAGCCGGTCGCGGCCGGTGTGGGGCACCTGCGCCGGCCTCATCCTGCTGTCGGATCGGGCCACCGGCCAAAAAAAGGGGGGCCAACCCCTGATCGGCGGGCTGGATGTGCTGGTGGACCGCAACTATTTTGGCCGCCAGGTCGATAGCTTCGAAGTGGATCTGGAAGCGCCGGCCCTGGCCACGGCAGCCCGGCCCGAAGACCCCACCGGCAGCTTTCACGCCATCTTCATCCGGGCGCCGGCGGTGCTGGAGGTAGGCCCGGCGGTGGAAGTCCTCGCCCGCCTGCCCGATGGGGTGATCGTGGGCGTACGCCAAGGCCATCTCATGGGTGTAGCCTTTCATCCCGAACTAGGCTCGGATCTGCGTTTTCATCGCTATTTCCTGCAAAACATTTGCGCTAACGCATAAACGGTATCTTTTCAATAATTTGTGGTGAAATCTCCAAGCCCTAAAGTTTTTAGAAATCTTGTAACAATTCACCTTATTTTGTCATTGCGAGGGGCGATAGCCCCGAAGCAATCCCCAACGCTGATTGACATCCACAAAATTGACGAACCACCTCGGAGATTGCTTCGCCATGCGACCTGCGGTCGCCCTCGCAATGACACATTAGGTGAACTTTTACGAAATCTTTAGAGTTTTTCCTCAATGGGTATCCACATGCTACGTTCCGATCTGGTCGCCTATCTCGACAATTTGCTCAACATCCACCTCATCGCCGATTATGGCCCGCAAGGGCTGCAAATCGAAGGCCGCGAACAGGTGGAGAAGATCGCGGTGGGCGTGGACGCAGCCCACCCCACCCTTGATGGCGCGCTGGCCGCCGGCGCGGACATGTTGATCGTCCATCATGGCCTCTTTTGGGGCGGGCCGCAGCGCATCGCCGGGGCCTTTGGCCGCAAGGTGCGCCGCATCATCACCGCGCACCTCAATCTCTACGCCGCTCATCTTGCCCTCGACGCCCACCCCACCCTGGGCAACAACGCCGAACTCTGCCGCCTGCTGCACTTGCAGCCCGCCGGCGGCTATTTCAGCTACAAAGGCACGGATGTGGGCCTGCTGGCCGAGCCGGACGCGCCCCTGGCCCTGAGCACGCTGGTGGAGCGCTTCACCGCCGCGGTGCAGGCCCCGCTGCGGGTCGACGCCGCAGGCCCGGCGCAGGTGCGGCGCGTGGCGGTGTGCTCCGGCGACGCCAGCCGCAGCCTGGAGGAGGCGCAGGCCCGCGGCTGCGATACCCTGGTGACCGGCGAAACCGATTACACCATGGTGCACATGCCGGCAGAACTGGGCATGAATGTGATCTACGGCGGCCATTACGCCACCGAAACCCTGGGCGTGCAGGCGCTGGCCCGACATCTGCACGCCCAGTTCCAGCTGCCCTGGGTCTTCATCGATGTGCCCATCGCCCAGTGAGCACAGGCCGGACGCGGCCTTTTCCCCACCCTCTCCCCACTTTTCCACAGGGTTTTCCCCATGAAATTCGACGTTGTCCTCGATGCCGACACCCCCGCCCAGATCCGCGCCGCGGCCCAGGCTGCCGAAGCCTTCGGCTTCGACTGTTTGTGGACGCCGGAAACCCGGCATGATCCCTTCTTGCAGATCGCCCTGGCCGCGGAGCACAGCACGACCCTGCGCCTGGGCACGGCCATCGCCGTGGCCTTTGCCCGCAGCCCCATGCAGACCGCGTACACCGCCTGGGATCTGGCCCGCTACAGCCAGGGGCGCTTCCTGCTTGGCCTGGGCACGCAGGTGAAGCCGCACATCGAACGCCGCTTTGCCATGCCCTGGGACAGCCCCGCCGCCCGCTTGCGTGAGTACATCCTGGCCCTGCGCCACATCTGGCAGGCGTGGCAACAGGGCGAGAAGCTGAATTTCCGCGGGGAATTCTACAAATTCACCCTGATGACGCCCTTTTTCAGCCCCGGCCCCATCGCCCATCCACAGATCCCCATCTACATCGCCGGGGTGAACCAAAAGCTGTGCGAACTGGCCGGCGAGCTGAGCGACGGCTTCCACGTGCACCCCTTCCACACCGAGGCATATCTGCGCCAGTGCGTCCGGCCCTGGGCGCAGGCGGGCGCGGCGCGGGCAGGCCGCGATCTGGCCGAGGTGACCTTCAGCGCCTCTGTGTTCGCCGTGGCCGGCGACGACGCCGAGGAGCAGGCGCGTAACCGGGAAGCCGTGCGCCAGCAGATCAGCTTCTATGCCTCCACCCCCACCTATCACACCCTCTTCGACTTCCACGGCTGGGGCGATCTCTCGGCCCAACTGGGGCGACTGGCCGCGCGGCAGCGCTGGGAAGAGATGCCCGCGCTGATCAGCGATGAGATCATCGACGCGGTGGCCATCACCGGCGCGTGGGAGGAAATCGGCCCGCGCATCCGCCAGCGATACGCCGGTTTGCTGGATCGGGTGACGTTGTATCTGCCCTTTGTGCCCGGCCGCCAGGATGCGAGCTGGCAGCGGGCGCTGGCCGGCTGGCGCGCCGCCTTCCCCTGATCCTCACGCCCTGAGTATGGGGATCATTCCCCGTCGTCGGGGTGGTGAGACAGCGCCTCTGCCAGGGCTTGCAACAGGCGGGGGGGCAGCAGCGCCCGATCCACCTGCCAGATCGCCAGCTTGACGGCGGTGCGCTCCAGTCCCTCGATATCCACCTCGGTGAACAGGGGCACGCAGGCAATGGTGATGCCATCCTCCTGCAGGTAGCCGCGGGCAATGGCTACGGCCTTGAGGGCCTGATTGACGGCGCTGGCCCCGATGGCCTGCGCCTCGGCATAGTGGCTGTCCCGAATAACACCGGCAATCGCCCCGGCCACAGCGGTCGAGCGCGAGCGGGCAGATACTTTGATGATGTCCATGAAGGGGTCTACCTTCTCCACAAGCGGGAGCTGCGACGGGTGGGCTTTGGCTGGCGACGGATACAGCGGTGGGGACATGCGGCAAGCGTCATCGCCAAAGAGCGCTGCTTTTCGGAACCGGTTTCACCACCCTGGTGTGCAAAGAAACGTGGACAAGGGCGCCGGCGCTGCCTGCCGGCAATCGCGGCAACCTGCTCCATTGTACACCACGGTTTTGTAAAGAGCAATACGTTGCTGCACCCTGCTTGACGCGCTGCGGCATAAGGGGGTATGATTTCTGCTGTATCGCGTCACGGCGCCCGCGTTTTGGCGCCGCACCAGCCCAGGGAGCGCCTGCGCGCGCCCCGTCCTATCCTTTCAGGAGGAATCCTATGGAGAAGCCCTGGCTCAAAAGCTACGAGGCGGGGGTGCCGGCCTCGTTGACTTATCCAAACACCTCGATTTGGGGGCTGCTGAGCACCGCGTTCACCGACTATCCCTACCACAAGGCCCTGACCATGACCCTGCGCTATCTGCCGTTGGGTCTGAAGATCGGCGTTTCCTTCACCTACCGCCAGTTGGAAGAGCGGGTGGAGCGTCTGGCCACGGCGCTGGCCGGCATGGGGGTGAAGAAGGGAGACCGGGTGGCCGTGCAGACGCCCAATTCCCCCGGCGGGGTGATCGGTTTCCTGGCCGCCACCCGCATCGGCGCCATCGTCGTCAACACCAACCCCACCTACACCCCGCGCGAGATGAAGCATCAGTTCCAGGATGCCGGCGCCGAGACGATCATCCTCTGGAACGAGTTGTACCCACGCTTGCAAGAGATCCAGGCCGAGACCAGCATCAAAAATGTGGTGATCTACAACCTGAACGATTTCATGGGCCAGCCCTTCGCCGCGCTGCTAAAACGGGCGCGAGAGAAGGAAGGCACATGGGTGGATGTGCCAGAAGGCGCAGGGGTGCACCAGATGACGCGGCTGATCGCCACGCATGCGGCAACGCCCCCCGATGTGCCGATCGATCCTGAAGATGTGGCCCTGTTTCAGTACACCGGCGGCACCACCGGTCTGCCCAAGGCGGCGATGCTCAGCCACCGCAACCTGGTGGCCAACATCTTGCAGTGTTCGGCCTGGCTGACCGACCTGGAGCCGGGCAAAGAGAAGATGATGGGCGCCATCCCCTTCTTCCATGTCTTCGGCATGACGGTGGCGATGTTGCTGGGCCTGCGCACGGGCGGCGAGGTGTTCGTGCTGCCCAACCCCCGCGACATCGGCTTTGTGATGGAACAGATCCAGCGAGAGGGATGCACGGTGTATCCGGGCGTGCCGGCCATGTACATCGGCATCATCAACCACCCGCAGGTGGCGAAATACAACTTGCGCAGCATCAAAGTCTGCATCTCGGGGGCCGCGCCCCTGCCGGTGGAGGTGCAGAAGCGCTTCGAGGAGCTGACCGGCGGGCGGCTGCGCGAGGGCTATGGCCTGACCGAGGCCGCGCCGGTGACGCACGCCAACCCGATCTACGGCCACTCGAAGGCCGGCGCCATCGGCCTGCCCTTCCCCGATGTGGAGGCCCGCATCGTCTCCCTCGACCCCGGCCCGGATGGCAAGCCGGCGCCGCTGGGCGTGGGCGAGGAGGGGGAGCTGGCCCTGCGCGGGCCGCAGGTGATGGTGGGCTATTGGAACAAGCCGGAAGAGACCGCCAAAACCAGGGATGAGGCGGGCTGGCTCTACACCGGCGATATCGCCAAGATGGATGAGGATGGCTATTTCTATATCGTCGATCGCAAAAAGGATCTGATCATCGCCTCCGGCTACAACATCGTGCCCCGCGAGGTGGAGGAAGTGCTGTTCGAGCATCCGGCAGTGCAAGAGGCGCTGGTGGCCGGCGTGCCCGACGCCAAACGAGGCGAAACGGTCAAGGCCTATGTGGTGCTGAAGCCGGGCCAAACCGCCACTGCGGAAGAATTGATCGCCTTCTGCCGGGAGAATCTGGCCCCGTACAAAGTGCCCAAGTTGGTGGAGTTCCGCTCCGAGTTGCCCAAGTCGATGGTGGGCAAATTCCTGCGCCGCGTGCTGGTGGAGGAGGAGAAGGCCAAGCTGGCCGCGCAGCAGAAATGATGCAGCGCGGCAACCATTGAGCAGCGGAGACGACGGCTAGCATCCAGCGTCGTCTCCCACCTGCCACATCCTGGCCTGGGGTTAGATCAATCCCAGCACCGAATGATCGCCCAGGGTGAGTTTCAGCGCCCGCGGTTTCAGTTCCGATTTGACCACTTCCACGTTGCGCCCGATCAGGCTGTCGGTGATGCGCGCGGGCACATCCATGATCTTGCTGTGTTCGAGCACGACGCTGTGCTCGATCTCGGCATTTTCCACCAGGCAATGGTGGTAGATGGAGGTGAAGGGGCCGATGTAACTGTTCACCACGCGCGTGTTCTCGCCGATGATTGCCGGCCCCCGGATCACACTGTTGATGATCTCCGCCCCCGCTTCTACCGTCACCCGCTCATCCACCCGCGATTCCCGATCCACAAACCCGGCGATGGCCGGCGTCAGCTCTTCCAGCACCTTGGCGTTGGCGGCCAGCATGTCGATGGCTTTGCCGGTGTCGATCCACCACCCGCGGTGGATGTAGGGATGGACGTTGTAGCCCTGCTCCACCAGCCATTGGATGGCGTCGGTGATCTCCAATTCCCCGCGCCAGGAGGGTTTGATGGCGCGCACCGCCTCATGCACGTGGGCGTCGAACATGTAGATGCCGACCAGCGCCAGGTCGCTGGGCGGGTTGCGGGGCTTTTCCACCAGCCGTTTGATGCTGCGATCAGGGTTGAGCTCGGCCACGCCGTAGTGTTGCGGCTCTTCCACCCGCGTCAGCACGATCTGGCAGTGGTACTCGGCCTGCTCGAAGTCCCGAATCAGCTTGCTGATGCCCCCTTCGATGACATTGTCACCCAGGAACATGACAAACTGCTCATCGCCCAGGAAATCGCGGGCAATGGCCACGCAATGCGCCAGGCCCAGCGGCGCTTCCTGGGGGATGTAGGTGATGTCCACGCCCCAGCGCCCGCCCTGCCCCACGGCATCGCGCACGCGCTGGCCATTTTCATCCATCCCGATGATCACGCCGATCTCGCGGATGCCGGCAGCGCAGATGGCCTCGATCACGCGGAAGAGCACCGGTTTATTGGCCACGGGGATCAGTTGTTTGGCGTTGGTATAGGTGAGTGGACGCAGGCGTGAGCCTTTCCCGCCACTAAGGATCAGTGCTTTCATGGTGTTTTCAGGAGGTAAAAACCCTAAAGATTTTAGAAACCTTTAGGGTTTGGGACTTTCACACAAAGTTATTAAAAGGTACACTTTTCTGTTATTTCTGCCCATAATAATCAAAAAGCCCCTTTTCGGCGGCGGCGTTGTTGAGGACGGCGCCGATCAGCCGGGCATTGACTTTGGCCAGCAGGGCCTTGGCGCGCAGGGCATGCTCCCGCCTGGTGTGGCCGGCGTTGACCACCAGCAGCACGCCATCCACCTTGGCGGCCAGCAGGGCGGCGTCGGTGACGGCCAGCACCGGCGGCGCATCGATCAGCACCAGATCGGCTTCGGCGGCCACGCGCTGCAGCAGCGCATTCATGCGGGCAGAGGCCAGCAGATCCGCCGGGTTGGGGGGCAGCGGCCCGCTGGGCAGCAGCCGCAAGTTGGCCACGCCGGTATCCTGCCAGGGCAGGAGCGCGTCCGCGGCGAGCAGGGCGGTGGCTACGCCGAGGTTGTTGGGGCCGCCGAAGATTTCATGCAGCCGCGGCCGCCGCAGATCGCAATCCAACAGGGCCACCTGCCGCCCGGTTTGGGCGTAGATGACGCCGAGATTGGCCAGGGTGGTCGATTTGCCCTCGTCAGGCGTGGTGCTGGTGATCAGCAGCGTGCGCAGGGCGTGATCCAGGCTGGAGAACTCCAGGTTGGTGCGCAGGCTGCGATAGGCTTCGGCCTGCGCGGAGCGGGCGTCGGTGAGGGTGATCAGGTCGGGTGTCATGGATAGAGCCTTCAGGAGGTGGGAGGGATGGCGCCGAGCACGCTGAGATTGAGCGCCCGTTCCACATCTTCGGCGGTGCGCAGGGCGCTGGCTTCCAGCCATTCCAGCAGCACGATCACCGCGGCGCCCAGCAGCGCGCCCAGAATCAGCCCGGCGATGGCGTTGGTGAGCGGTTTGGGCCGCCACAGCGGGGCCTCGCGGGCATTGTCCACGATGCTGACATCGATCTGGTCGCGCTTGTCCTGCTCCTGATTCCAGGCCTCGCGCTCTTCGGTGAAGATCTGGGCCATGGTCTGCACAATGCTGACCGCGGTTTGGGGGTCGGGGTCTTTGGCCACGATCTCGATGATGAAACGATCCGGCTCCGGGTTGACCTCGATCTCGGAGAGGAGGAGATCGGAGTGCATATCCAACTGCGCCCGGTCGATGACCTTGTTGGCCATGCGATGCGTGAGCAGGTTGGTCTGGAAATTGCGTAACAGGTCTTTGGTGGAGTTGCTCAGCCCCCAATCGGCGCGGGCGGGGAGCACGCTGACGAGGATGCGGGCGCGGTAGATCGGCTCCTGCAAGCGGCTGAAGCCGAACGCGGCGGCCCCGGCAATCAGGGCGGCCAACAAGATGATCCAACCGCGGCGGCGGAGGATGGTGAAGTAGGTCTTGAGTTCCATGGCAAAGAGGGTGTGAATTGGCGGCGCAGTGAAGGGGTGAGGGCGGCGCCCGCGCCTATTCTAGCACAGTGGTGGGGCAGGACGAACTTGCCGGCCTGGCCCCGCCGCTGCCGCGCTTCACTTGCGGGGGATTTCGCCCAGCACAGACAGGCCCAAGGCCTGCACCTGGTCGCGGGTGCGGAGGCTGTCGTCCAGGTATTCGAGCAGAAAAGCGATGGCCAGGCCGGCCAGCAGGGCCAAGAGGACGCGCAGAGGCAGATCCAGCCGCTGGCGCAGGCTGGGGCCGAGGGCCGCGGCCTCTCCCCGGTGGATGAGATAGACCGCGCCCTGCCCGGCCAGCAGCCGGGGCATGAACAGATGGGCGTCGGCCGTGAGGGTGGCTGTGACCGCGGCGGCGATGGCCCGCGCCTGCTCGGCATCGCCGCTGTAGACTGTGACCTGCAAGATGCGGTGCAGGCTGCCGGTTTGCGTGCTGCCCTGGATGACGCCCGGCGGCACGACGATGCCCTGATCGGCCAGGCGGGCAGACACGGCAGCCGCAAATTCCGAGCCTTTGACGATCTCGGCGAAGTCGTCGATCAGATATTCGGAGGCGAGGGCGGTGTAATAGCCGTCGTAATCGTAAGCGCCAGCCGGGTCGCGGGGCTGCACCCCCACGCTGAAGGAGAGTCCCAAGGCATAGGCGGGGGGCCGCGGCTGCCAGGGCCGCTGCACGGCCAGGGTCAGGGCCAGGGTCAGCCCCGCCAGCAGCAGCGGAATCCACCCCCGGCGGCGGAGGATGTCGAAATAGGCGCGAAGTTCCATGGTGGGCATGAGGCGGGGGGATCTGCGCCGGCGTGTGGCGCAGGCAAGGCCAAGTGTGGCCCCTCCGCCGCCGGGTGTCAAGTCTAGACGATGGACGATAGACGATAGACGATGGATCGTGCTGCCCGCCATCGTCCATCGTCTTTCGTCTATCGTCCAATCTGCGATCAGGGCTTGGGCTCGCGGGATCGCGGCCACAGCGATTCCAGGCCGCTTTGGCCCACGCCTTGTTGCGCCGGCCCCAGCCGCGTGGCTTTGCCCTCGCTCTGGCCGGCGTCCGGCGGCAGGGCCGGCGCCGCATCGGGCAGGGAGAGGGTGGCCTGGCCCAGCGCCACATCGTCGATGAACAGATTGCTGTTCAACGAGCCATCGGTATCCGCGCGCAGTTGCAGTTCGACCGTCTGGCCGGCGAAGGCGCTGAGATCGACGGTGCGCAGGACCCAACCATTGGTATCGCGGGCGCTGCAGAGGGTGAAGGCGTCGGCCAACTGGGTGTTGTTGATCACCACGCCGCCGAAATCGTAGCCGCAGTAATCTTGAGAGGCGATCCAGTACCAAAAGCGCAGGGTGGGGTGGCTCTGGGGGATGGTGACGCGCTGGGTCAGGGCCGACAACTCGTTGTCATCCCCGCCCAGCCAGGCGGCCCAGGCGCCGCCATGGGGGGTGATGGTTCCCGGCAAATCGCTGCCGGGGAAGATGAGATGCCAGCCGTTGGAGGAGTAGGAGCGCCACCCCACCTCGCGGCCCTGCTCGAACCCGCCATTGACCAGGGCCGCCGCGCCCCCGGCGCTGCGCACCGATCGCACGATATCGATGCGATTGCCGGCGTTGTCGTAGATTTCTGCCCCGATCATGAAAGCACGATCCGCCGGCACTCCGGACATGTCCCACACGATTTCGTAGGGCGCGGTTGTGTCGTCGGCGATGGCTCGCCAGCTGCCGGCGCCGTTGGAGGTGAAGCGTACGCGGGCGATGCCGGAACCGCCGGCATTGTCCTGCGCCTGCACGCGGATGCGTAGCGGCGCGTTCACCACCGCGTTGGGGGCCGGCTCCAGAAAGCTGCCGGTGGGCGGGGTGGTGTCTGTGGTGGCGCGTTTGGTGATCCAGCGGATGCGGTCGGTGCGCTGATTGGCGGCGTCGTAAATCTCTGCCCCCACCATGCAGCGGCGGCCGTTGGGGACATTGGCCATGTCCCAGAGGAATTCGAAGGGGGCGGCGACGTCCTGAACCAGGCGTTGCCAGGCGCCGGTGCAGTTGGAGGTGAAGTACACACGAGCGATGGTGGCCCCTTCCACCCGCAGCAGCAAGGGCGGGACAACCTCGGCGTTGTTCGCCGGGGAGGTGAAATCGGGAGGCGGGTTGCCGCCCACGCGGGTGATGGTGATGACGCGGTTGGCGCGGTTGCCGGCGACGTCGTAGATCTCGGCGCCGACCATGAAAGGCGTTTGGGCCGGGACGCCGGTCATCAGCCATTGGTACTCGAAGGGGGGCGAGGTGTCCTCGGTCAGCAGCGCCCATCTGCCGCTGCCATTGGTGGTGAACTTGACGCGGGCCACGCCGGAGCCGCCGGGAGTGTCCTGCGCGGTGACGCGCAGCCACACCGGCGCGGTCACCTGCGCCCCGTTCGTGGGGGAGGTGAACTGGCCATCAGGCGGCGTGGTGTCGGCGCCGCCGCTGCCCAGCGCGTCCAGGGCGGCGTGGATCTGCAAAAGCCCGTGGCCGTAGAGTTGATCGAAGCCGGCCGCGCCCAGATCGCGGGCGGAGGATTGCAGGGCCTGTTGGATCTCGACACGGGTGGCGCTGGTTCGGAAGGAGCGCAGCATGGCCACGGCTGCGGTCACGTGCGGCGTGGCCATCGAGGTGCCATCCCAAAAGTAATAGGCCCAGCCATTCGCGGCCGTGAAGGTCTGCTGCAACACGCCGTCGTCATAGTTATCCTGATTGCGGTCGTAATTCGTATCCCCGCCCGGGGCCACCAGAGTCAGGGCCGCGCCGTAATTGGAGTAGGGCGCGCGCTGCTGCCGCGTCTCCACCGCGCCCACGGCAATCACCTGCGGATGATTGGCCGGGAAACCAACCACGCGTTCGTTGGAATTGCCGGACGCGGCCACGATCACGATGTCGGCAGCCGCGGCCGCGGCCAGGGCGGTGTTCATGATCGACTGTGAACAGGCCGGCCAGCCCTGAGTGCCGCAATCGCCGCCCAGGGAGAGGTTGATCACCCTGGCGCCGTGGCTGCGCGCCCAATCGATGCCCTGGGCGATGTCGCTGGCCGTGCCCGACCCGTCGCGTCCCAGCACCTTGATCGGCATCAGCGTGGCCGCGTGGGCCAAACCGGCCACGCCGGCGCCGTTGTTGGTGCACTGGGCGATGGTGCCGGCCACGTGGGTGCCATGTCCCTGGTCATCCAGGGCCGAGCCGGCGCCGCTGCGGTTGGTGACGGCGTTGAATTCGTCCACAAAGGTGTGGCAGGCAAGATCGCTGCCTTTGGCCACGCCGGTGTCGATCACCGCCACCTTGACGCCCTGCCCGCGCGAGCGATCCCAGGCTGCCTCTGCCTGCACCATGGGAAAATGCCATTGATACGAGTAATAGGTATCATTCGGGCGCATTTCCGGCGCGTTTCCTGTATCCAAATGCAAACCCACGCCTTCCAGCGGTTCTACCTGATAGATGTAATCCATCTCAACCGTGAGAATTTGTTCCGATTTGCTTAATCTTTCCAATGCCCCGGAAACGGACTCGCCCGCGTGGACAGGCGCTTTGTACCAGTCCGCGAAGATCGGCTCGTATCCCTCCGCCTCCGCCTCCGCGAGATCGGCCATCTGCACCAACACATACTCCGGGGCATGCGGGTGCGCGTCATCGCGGGCCGCGCCCAGTTTGCCCAGCTTGCCGGTCAAGGGATCGGGCGGAGAAAGGGCCGCTACCGCAGGGGGCATGCCTTGCCCGCCGGCAAAGAGGCAGGCAAGGATCAGGAGAACCAACAGGACGCCCAGAGATCGGCGTTTCATGATGAACCTCGCATTGAGCGGGAGCCGTTTGCACGCCAAACGGTGTGGAGGGCCGTTCCGCCGGGGCGAGAGGGAACGGTATACAAAGCGAGCGGGGAATCGATTATAATGCCGCCAACGCCATCCGCGCAAGCGTGTCTCTTTCCTGACGACAGCCTCTCATGTCCACACCCCTCTCCCCTCCCTCTCTGCCCTTCGTGCTCGTGCGTGGGGCCGGCGACCTGGCCACCGGCGTGATCTATCGCCTGCACGCGGCCGGGTTCCCCATCGTGGCCACAGAATTGCCGCAGCCGCTGGTGGTGCGCCGCACCGTGGCCTTTGCCCAGGCGGTGTACGATGGCGCGTGCACCGTCGAAGGGGTGACGGCCACACGGGTCGAGGACGCGGTCGCGGCCCGGCAGCTGGCCCTGGCCGGCGGGGTGCCCATCCTCCCCGACCCTGATGATGGGGTCATCGCCCGCCTGCGGCCCGCTGTGCTGGTCGATGCCCGCCTGCGCAAGCGGGGCGGGAGCGCGTCCCGCGATCAGGCGGCGCTGGTGATCGGGCTGGGGCCGGGGTTTACCGCCGGCGAGGACTGCCACGCGGTGATCGAAACCCAGCGCGGGCATGATCTGGGCCGGGTGTATTGGCAGGGATCGGCGCAGCCCAACACCGGCGAGCCGGGCGCGGTGGCCGGCTTCACGCACGAGCGGGTGCTGCGGGCGCCGGCCGCGGGCCGGTTCTGGCCGCAGGTCGACTTTGGAGATCGGGTGGCTGCGGGGGCCGCGGTGGGCGTGGTGACGCAGGCGGATCTGCGCACGCCGGTGTACGCCCAGGCGCCGGGCATGATCCGGGGGCTGCTCTATCCCGGCCTGACGGTGTGGCCGGGGATGAAGATCGGCGATATCGAGCCACGCGCGGATTCGCGCTTCCTGACCACGATCAGCGACAAAGCCCTGGCCATCGGCGGCGCGGTTTTGACAGCCGTCATGACATGGCTCAATCAAAAATAATCCCGCCCCACGCCCCACGCCCCATGAACACACCCCCCCACGAACCACTACGCATCGTCGGCATCTGCGGCAGCCTGCGCGCGGTCAGCTACACCCGCATGGCCCTGACCGAGGCCCTGGCCGGGGCCCGCGCCCTGGGCGCCGAAACTGAATTGATCGACCTGCGCCATTATGCCCTGGTCTTCTGCGACGGCAGCAAGCAAGAGGCGCAACGCGCGCCCGATGTGGCGCGGCTGCAAGCGCAAGTCCGCGCGGCCCACGGCATCCTCCTGGGCACACCCGAATACCACAGCGGCTACAGCGGCGTGCTCAAGAACGCGCTCGACCTCATGGGTTTCGAGGAGCTGGGCGGCAAAGTGATGGGGTTGGTGGCGGTGTCGGGCGGGGGCATGGGCGCGGCCAACGCGCTCAACGCCCTGCGCGTGGTGGGGCGCTCATTGCACGCCTGGGTGGTGCCCGAACAGGTCTCCATCGCCCAGGCCTCGAAGCAGTTCGACGCCGCCGGCCGGGCGGTGGATGCCGATCTGGCCGAACGTCTGCACGCTGTGGGCCGGCAAGTGGCCCGTTTTGCCTATCTCCATTCCTCCCAACAGGCGCAGGAGTTCCTGCGCCTGTGGGAAACCGCGCCCGCCAATCCCGGCGGACGCTGATCCCACCACGGAACAGACACTCAGGAGCCGGTGATCATGCCTATCCCTCGCGCCCTCCTCTTGCTGCTGGTTGTGATCCTGGCCGCGTGCGCGGGGCCGGGCGATCTCCCCTCCCCGATCGTCGCCCCGCCCGCGGGCGCATCCGCGGCCGCCGCGGTCTATCAGCAGGTCTCCCCGGCTGTGGCCTTCATCGAGACAGTCGATAGCACCGGCAGCGGCGCCCTCTTGCTCGATCGCTACGTGATCACCAACGCCCATGTGGTGTGGCCTTACACCCGCGTGCGCGTGGTCTTCCCCGATGGCGCCGAATTCGCGGACGCGTCCGTGCGCGGCTGGGATCTGACCGCGGACCTGGCTCTGATCGGGCCGCTGGATACGGCGATCACGCCCTTGCCCCTGGCCGACGGCGAAGACCTGCCCATCGGCAGCGAACTCTACCTGATCGGCTATCCGGACGAGTACGAAGCCTTTCCCCAGCCGGCGATGACCCGCGGCATCCTCTCGCGCCTGCGCCAATGGGAAACGGGCGGCATCACCTACGTGCAGACAGACGCGGCCATTGCCGGCGGCCAGAGCGGCGGCGTGCTGGTGACCGAGCGGGGCAATATCATCGGCATCTCCGGCTTCATGTACGGCGATTCCTTCGCGTTGGTAGCTTCGATGGCCGATATGGTCGATCGTTTGCAGGCCCTGGCCGGGGGCAAAAGCGCAGACCCCGCGCCCACGCAGCCGCCGGCTCGCCGGTTCCAGGGGACGCTGGACAACGTGTGGAGCACCGCGGTATACCGCATCGTCGCGCCGCCGGATACAACGGTGGATATCGAAGTCGCCAGCGACGCCGACCTGAAATACACCGTCCTCGATATCGATGGCGACCCGACCCTGGAGGTGGACGACGTGATCAGCGGCGCCGAGCAGGGCGCGGTGACGCTGACGCCCGACTACGCGCCCTATTTTCTGGTGATCGAACAGTTCGACGAGACGCGCTCGCGCTTCACCGTCCAGGCCAGCGCCGATCTGATCCCCTTCCCCGACGCCGAAGATGGCCGCGCCGCGGTCTGGGATGACTGGCTGGCCGGCACGATCGACTATCCCGGCGACTACGATTACCACACCCTGACCTTGCACGCGGGCGATCTGGTGCAGATCGATGTCGATTCCTTGCAGATCGATAGTTTCGTGCAGATCTTCTTTTTGAATGAGTGGGAAAATTATCAGGCCTGGAATGACGATGACGGCAGCGGCATCTACGGTGAGAATGCCCGCTTGATCTACCAGGCCCCGGCAGATGGCGAGTATGTGATCACGGTCTCGGCCTACAGTTACGGCGGCGATATCCCGGTGGGCGGCTATTTCCTGCGCCTGACCACCGCACCCCCCGGCAGCGAACCCGCGCCCTATGGCCCGCCCGGCGAAGAAGAGGAGGAGGGGAGCGATGAAGCGCACACGCGCCCGGCCCGCGGGCAGCAATAGCCGGGGCAAGGCGGCGGCGCGGCCATGAACCTGTGCACGGCCCTGCGCCTGCACCCCGGCGCGATCGTGGCCTTCAGCGGCAGCGGCGGCAAGACCACGGCCATGCTGCGGCTGGGCCGCGAGCTGGCCGCGGCCGGGCAGCGCGTCATCGCCACGGCCACCACCCGGCTGGGGCTGGATCAACTGGCCCTTTTCCCCGCGCATCTGATCGCGCCCGGGCGCGACGAAATCACCGCGGCCCTGGACGCGCACGGCTTCGTCTGCGTCATCGGCGGCGAGGACGCGGCCCAGGGCAAAGCGCTGGGCCGCGATCCGGCGGCGGCAGCCGGGCTGGCAACGCTGGCCGATCTGGTGTTGGTGGAGGCGGACGGCAGCCGCGGCCTGCCCCTCAAAGCCCCGGCCCCGCACGAGCCGGTCATCCCCCCGCACAGCACCCACGTCGTCACCCTGGCCGGGCTGTGGGCCTTGGGCCAGCCGCTTGGCCCGCAGATCGCGCACCGGCCGGAGATCGTCGCCCGGCTCAGCGGCCTGCATCCGGGCCAGATCATCACGCCCGCGGCCCTGGCGCGGCTGCTGTTGCACCCCGCCGGCCCTGCCCGCGGCGCGCCGCCGGGGGCGGAACGCTATCTGCTGCTGAACGGCGGCGGAGAGGACAATGGGGTATGGGAGCGTGTAGATCGCCGGCCCATACCCGAAATCGGATCCCTGACCTCCCGGCTGGCTGCGGATCGTCGTTTTCGGGCCGTGCTGCTCGGCCAAACCGCGCACGACCCGCCCATCCTGGCCCGCTCCAGCCACAGCACCGCCATCATCCTGGCCGCGGGCGCGTCCACCCGTTTTGGCGCGGCCAAGCAATTGTACGACTGGCACGGCCAGCCCCTGCTGCGGCATGTGGTCTTGCAGGCCCTGGCCGCGGCGGTGGAGGAGGTGATCGTCGTGCTCGGCGCCCATTTCGCGGCCATCGCCCCGGCCCTGCACGGCCTGCCAATCACCCTGGTGTACAACGAGCACTGGGCCGCGGGCCAGAGTACGAGCATGCAGGCGGGCTTGCGCGCCTGCGCGCCCGGCGTCGAAGCCGCGCTCTTCCTCCTGGGCGATCAGCCCCATCTGCCCCCGGCCCTGCTGCACGAGATCCTCGCCACGCACCGCCGCACCCTCGCGCCCATCGTCGCCCCCCGACATCAGGGCCGCCGCGGCAATCCCGTGCTCTTCGACCGCGCTTGCTTCCCCGAACTGATGGCGATCCGCGGGGACAGCGGCGGCCGCGACCTGTTCCAACGCTATGCCGGGCAGGTGGCCTGGGTCGAGGCGGGGCCAGAGGTGCTGTTCGACCTGGATAGGCCGCCAGAAACCGGCGCTTTGTGACGTCGCCCACTTGGCCCGCGCCCGCGGCTGCGGTAGAATCGGGCCATGCACATCCAATTCCTCTACTTCGACGGCTGCCCTTCGCACGAGAAAGCGTTGGCCCGGCTGCGCCAGGTCATGGCGGCGGAGGGCGTCAGCGTCCCCATCGCCATCATCCAGGTCGAGACCGACGAACAGGCCGCAGCCTGGCATTTCACCGGCTCCCCCACCATCCTCATCGAGGGTCAGGACATCGACCCGCCGCCGGTCGAAGCCCAATCTGCCCTCACCTGCCGCGTCTATCGCCTGGAAGATGGCCGCTACTCGCCCCTGCCCGCGGCGGAGACGATACGGCAGGCGTTGCGCGCTGCCGCTGTTTGATAGTGGATAGTGGATAGTGGATAGTGGATACCGGGCATTGCGAAGACGATGATCATCTCAGTACCCAGTACCCAGTACCCACTACCCACTACCCACTACCCACTACTCACTACCCACTCCTGGAACACACATCCATGTCCAACCTCAAGCCTGGCGATCCCGCCATCCCCTTCGTCCTGCCCGGCGTCGATGATCGCGCCTATGCGTTTGCCGATTACGCGGCCAAGGCCGCGGTGGCGGTGATCTTCAGCTGCAACCACTGCCCCTATGTGCTCGCCTGGGAGGATCGCATGATCCAGATCCAGGCCGATTACGCCGGCCGCGGCGTACAACTGATCGCCATCAACAGCAACGATGCTGTGCGCTATCCTGCGGACAGTTTCGAGGCGATGAAACGCCACGCCGCGGCCAAAGGCTTCAATTTCCCCTATCTGCACGACGAATCGCAGGCGATCGCCCGTGCGTACGGCGCGGTGCGCACCCCGGAAATCTATCTCTTCGACGCGGATCGCGTCCTGCGCTACCACGGCGCCATCGACGATGAGTACGACGACCCGGCCGCGGTGCGCGAGCACTATCTGATCGCGGCCTTGGATGCAGTGCTGGCGGGCGAGCGTCCTGCCATCTCCCAAACCCCGCCGGTTGGCTGTACGATCAAGTGGAAATAGTCGGGTGAGACGATTCGCGCCTCACCTGCGCAATCGCAGCCACCCCAGGGGCGTCAAATTCGGCCGCGCGCGGCAGGAGCGATGCGCCTGAAAGTCAGGCGAACTCCAACACCGGTACCGATAGCCGCGGCGCTGTCAGCGGCGGCGCCTGCATCAGCCGCTCCATCTCGCGCACCACTGCTGCCGCGAAATAGCGCTCTCCGCAGCGGGAACACACCCGCGCAGGGACATGTTCGAAGATGATGTGCTGGCCGTGACGGCGCCGGTAGACCGTGACACGTTTTTCGGTTGTCCCCAGGGGGGTGTGGCAATATTCGCAGAAATCAGGCATAGTCATTGGACAATGTATACGGTGATAATCCGGAGCAAACCCGATGGTAGCAAACGACAGATGACTTCGATGTCATTGGGCACTGCTATCTGTCGTATTACGTACCGCTCCCCTCGAGGATCGTCGGTCAGCGTTGCCACCAACTGTCCATTTTGCAGAACCGACATGACATCCGCATCGCTCAAGTTGTCTTCCTCCATTTCGTCGAGGGCGTGGGCCGTGTATTCGTAACGCCCCAAGCGGACTGCTCGTCGAATCGATGCTTTGCTCATACGGCCTGGCTGGTTTTCGTGGGTGGCAGATCGGTTAGCGTGAACTGTTTGGCAGGGATGGTACAAGTATCGTTGCAGCGGGCGTCATTATGACACAGCGATTGGCCGCAGGCAAGTAGGTGCGACGCATGGCAACCCGCGTCTTGCAACCGTTCATTGCTCCATCGCGCTGCCGCGGCTGCCATCGCCTTGATTTGACAGCCCATCCAGATCGAGATACTATCTTGACATCAAGCTATCTTTACACCGAGGTACATCCACATGACGGTCAATCTGGTGATCAAGGTCTCCCCGGAAATGCGCAAGCAAGCGCGCGCCATTGCGGCCCTGCGCGGCGAAACCATCTCGGACGTGGTGCGAGCGGCGATGACGAAATACATCCAGGATGCATTGGAAGAGATGGAAGACATCCATGAAACCGATGCCATCCTGGCCCGCATCAAAGCGGGCGCGGCGACGCACAGCCATGACGAAGTATGGGTCAGAATGGTCGAACTAGAGGCGCAGGGTGCTCTACCAGCTTGAATATAGCGATGAGGCGATACGGAAACCTATGAGGGCTTGGCCCGGCTGAACTAGCGATTGTCGCGGTCGGCGCGTTGGGAGTAGACGCCCTCCACCGGCATGGCGCTGACGGGCAGCGGCGCGCCTCACCTGCGCAACCGCAGCCACCCCAGCCCCGCCAGCAGCAGGAGCAGGAGCGTGGCCGCGAGGGGGAGCAACAGGGAGGGGGGGCGCGGCTGCACCTCGAGGGGGAAGGAAACAGGGCCCGCGCCCGCCACTTCCACAGTGATCTGCCAGAGGCCGGGCGTGGGCAGGCGCAGATCGGCCTCGTAGAAATAGGGGGTGGCCGCGGCCGCGGTGCTGGCGCGGCCCCGCACCTCGCCGGTGCCGTCCGCGGGGGCCGCGAGCACCTCGATCTCGGCGTCGGTGACCGCGGCGCCGCTCGCGGCCAGGGCCAGGGCAATGGTGAAATGCATCACGCCGGCGGCCGGCGGCTCCGGGTTCGTCCAGACGGTGATCTGGTAAGGCCCGACCGGGGCCAGGATCAGTTGCGGCTGGCCGCCGCCGTGGGCCAACGCCGCGCCTGTCAACGCCAGCCACAGCGCCACAGCCGCCAAAATCATGCCGGCGCGCGGCCGCCTGGCCCGCATCACCCCTGCTGCTCCTGCCAGCGCAGCCGCAACTGCACGGCCGCGGCGGCCCCGCGGCGGCGCTCCTCTGCTGCCAGATGCCGGGCCGCCAGAATCAGCGCGGCCAGCAGATACATCATGCTGCCCCCCACCCACATCAGCACCCCGCCGTACATCTGGTCGGCCATGACCGTGACGCCCCAGACGCGCGGCACCGCCACATAATGCTGGTACCAGGGGGCAGAGGCAAAGGAGAGGGCGACGCCGAGGATCATAGTAGGCGGCAGCGCGGCCAGAACGTAGCCGGCCCGCTTGAGATAGCTGAGGGGCCGGTGGAAGCGGGGCGCGGCCGCGGTGACATGCCAGCTGAAGATCATCGCCGCCGCAAAAAAGTGCAGATGCTCCAGATCGTGCACCCAAGCGCTGCGCAGGGTCAGATCGTACAGAAAAGGATCGTGCCAGACCCAGACCGCGGCCACGAGAAAGAGCCAGGCCAGGAAGGGGTGTGTGATCTGGGTGAGGCCGCGGCGAAAGGGGGAGGGCTGCGCCAAAAAGGCGGCGACGCGCTGCCGCGGGCGCCGCGGCAGGCCCCACAACAGGAAAGGGTAGGGGTCTCCCAGCCAGATCAGGGGGGCGGCGACCATCATGATCAGCAGGTGCTGGATCATGTGGACGCTGAAGAGCAAGGCGCCGAAGCTGTCCAGCCCGGAGAGGAGCGCGGTCAGGAGGATGGCGAGGCCGCTGAAATAGGCCAGCAGCCGCCAGGGCGTGGCCAGGCTGCGGCGGCGCTGCCGCTCGATCTGCGCCAGGCGGCGCCAGCCCCGCAGGTAGAGGATGCCCAACAACAGGGGCAAGGCCAGCACTTCTGGCCGCCACTCCCAGGTGGTGAAAAGCTCGCGCAGCACCTGCATGGTTGGGGCAAGCCGGCCGCGTCAGCCGCGGCTCGGCCCAATCCTCAATGACCTGGCCCCACCGCCACACCCATCAGGTAAAGGGCGGGGTAGAAAAAGACCCAAACCAGATCCACAAAGTGCCAGTAAATGGCCGCAGCCTCGACGCCGTAGAAATTGCGCGCGTGAAAATGCCCTTTGTAGCCGAGATAGGCCACCACCCCCAGCAGAATCACGCCGGTGAGGACGTGGAAGGCGTGCATGCCGGTCATAAAGAAGAGCACATCGCCGTAGATGCCGAATTCGCCGCCGGTGGCGGGGTTTACCGGCGCGGTGCGCCACTCCAGGCCCACCACGCCCACCAGGAAGAGGAGGCCGAGAAGGATGGTAATGCCGGTGCTGCGCAGGAATTCGATACGGTCGTCATGTTTGATGGCGACTTCGGCCCGGTTGATGAAGAAACTGCTCACCAGCAGCATGGCGGTCACACTCAGGCCCAGGATCTGGTCGAGGTGTGGCCGCGTCGCGCCCCAGAGGTAGAAGCGGGCGGCAAGGATGCCGCCGAAGAGGAACGTCTCGGACAGGAGGAACAGCCAGAGACCGAGACGGTTCATCTGCAAGCGTTTGGCGGGGGAGATGCCGCCGGCGGGGGGGGTGTGCGCTTCCGCAGTCATCAATGGCCTCCTTCCTCGGAAAACAGGGTGGTGATGTGCATGTAGTAGTAGGCGATGAGCGCGGCGTTGATCAGGGCCAGGACGAAGAGGATGGTGACAGAGCCGTTGAGCAACTGGGCGGTGTAGTAGTCCAGCACCTCCAGGATCAGCAGGGCGATGAGGACGATCAGGCCGCGGCGGAAGAGGCGTTTTTTCTTGGTGGGATCAGGGGCTGACATGGGGGTCTCCTCGAACTTCAATGCGCGGGTGTGGAGGCGGCGGCGCCGCGGCTGGGCGACATGTTGACGTAGACCGATCCGGGCAGGCCGTAATCATAGGGGTCGCCTACCACCTCGAAAGGCTCGGCGTAGTTGTGCTCTGGGATGGGCGAGGGGATCTGCCATTCGGGCGAACGCGAGCCCCAGGGGTTGATCGCCGCCACCTGGCCCCGTTTGGCGCTGATCCACAGGTTGTAGACGCCGATGAGCACGCCCAGGAAGATGATGTAGCCGGCGATGGTCACGATCAGTTGCATGCCCTCGACGCCGAGGGCCGGATCGTAATCGACGATGCGGCGGCGCATGCCCAACAGCCCGGCGCGGGCCATGGTCAACGACATGGTGTAGAAGCCCACGGTCTGCAAGGCCCAGTGGATCTGGCCCAGACGCTCGTTGTACATGCGCCCGGTGATCTTGGGGAACCAGAAATAGAGGGCGGCGAAGAAGGGGAAGACGAATCCGCCGAACATGGTGGCGTGGAAGTGGCCGACCACGAAATAGCTATCGTGCAGGTGCAGGTCGGTGGAGATGGTGGCCAGGGGCGGCCCGGTCAGCCCGCCGATCAAAAATACGGCGATGGCGGCCAGCACGAAGAGCATCGGCGTGGGAAAGAAGAGCTTGCCCCGCCACACCGTGCCCAGCCAACTGAAGAACTTGACGCCGGTGGGCACAGCCACCAGCATGGTCGAGTACATGAAGGGCACGCGCAGCGCGTCCTCGATGCCGGCGGCGAACATGTGGTGGCCCCACACCAGAAAGCCCATCAGGGCAATGGCCATGCTGGAGAGGGCGATCCATTTGTAGCCGAACAGGGGCTTGCGCGAGAAGACCGGCAGCAGCTCGGAGATGATGCCCAGCCCCGGCAGGATGAAGATGTAGACCGCAGGGTGCGAATAGAACCAGAAGAGATGTTGGAAAAGGATGACGTTGCCCCCCTCCGCCGGGTTGAAGAAGCCCATTTGCAGATTCCGCTCCAGCACCACCATCAGAAAGGAGAGGCCGATGAATTGGGTGGCGGTGAGCTGGATCAGCGAGGTGGAGAGGATGGCCCACACAAAGATGGGCATGCGGAAGAGATTCATGCCCGGCGCCCGCATCTTCAGCGTGGTCACGATCAGGTTCAGCGACCCCAAGATGGAGGAGAAGCCGAAGTAAAACATGCCGATCATGAAGAAATTGATGCCGATCGGCCCCCGCACGCTCAGCGGCGCGTAGCCTGTCCAGCCGGTGTCCCAGCCGCCGAAAAAGATGGCCATGATGATCAGGATGGCGCTGGGCACAGTCAGCCAAAAGGCGAACCCGTTCAGGCGGGGGAAGGCCATGTCGGACGCGCCCAACATCAGGGGCACGAGGTAGTTGGCCAGGCCGCCGATGCCCAACAGGATCGAGGCGATCATGATGATGCCGTGCAGGCTGATGTAGGTGTTGAAGGCGTCGGGAGAGAGGAATTGTCGGCCCACCGCGGCCAGCTCGGTGCGGAAGATCATGGCCAGCGTGCCGCCCACGCCCATGATCAGGATGCCGGTGACGGTGTATTGCACGCCAATGACCTTGTGGTTCTGGTCGAACCCGAAATAGCGCGTCCATGCCGGCCTGCCCGCGGGCGGGCCGTGCTGCTCTGGCGTGTGCATGCCCCGCGTCCACTTCAGCCAATCGCTGAGGGCGCCGACGCCGAGCAGGAAGCCGATCGGGGCCAGAGAGGCGCCGCCCACCCAGGCCGATTCCGCATCCCAGCCCAGGCCCAGGCCCAGCCGCACGAAATGCGTCAGCAAAATGCCAAGCACAAAGCCGATAGCCATGCCGACCAGCCCACGGGCCAGACCCAAGGCAGGATCCAGGCCCAGCATCAGCCCCACCGCGCCCAGAAGCAGGCCGGCGGAGAGCAGAGGCGCCAGGGCGTTGAAGAAGGGGGTGAAGCCGGCAGAGAGGGCCGGGATGGCGGCCAGCGGGGAAAGCCCCACCAGCGCCCGCATCACCGTGAGCAACACAGCCCCGGCGACGAAGCCAACCACAAAACCGAGAAACATTCGGGAAGTTCGTGACATCGGTACAACGCTCCTGACGAAAAGAAAAAAGGCGAGGCGCGCGGTCTATTCCAGCGTCTTCAGATAGGCGATGATGGCGTCGATCTCAGAGGGCAGCAGGGTGTCGCCATAATTGGCGGGCATGAGATTGGCGAAACCGGCCACGATCTGGCTGCCGGGGTCGATAATGGCAGTGCGCAGATAGGCTTCGTCCGCGGTGATGCTGGAGCCATCCTCCAGCGCCTCGGTGCGCCCGAACACGCCCTTCCAACTGGGCCCCACCAGTTTGCTGCCGTCGAGCGAGTGGCAGGCGATGCAGCCGTTGGCCTGCGCTAATTGCTGGCCCAACGCCACGATATCCTCTTCGCCTGGACCCTCGCCGGCCCCACCTTCCGGTTCGACATACGTTCCCAGCCGCTTCTGCACCCAGATATCGAACTCGGCGGGGGGCAGCACATTGACCGGGGCCAGCATGGCCGCGTGCCCGGTGCCGCACAGCTCGGCGCAGCGCACCTTGTACGCGCCCACCTCGGTGGGGGTGATGCGCAGATATTTTTCCTGCCCCGGCACCGTGTCCTGTTTCAGGCGGAACTCCGGCACCCAAAAACTGTGGATCACATCCTCGGCCCGCAACACCAGATGCGCCTTGCGCCCCGCGGGCAGGTTCAACTCGCCCGCGGCAATCCCATAGTCAGGATACTCGAACGACCAACTCCACTGCCGGGCGGTGACGATCACTTCCAACTCATCCGCCGCGGCTGCGGTTGTCTGGCGCAGCACGCCCAATCCCAGATAGCTGAAATAGAGCACCACAGCCAGGGGCAGCACCGTCCACAGGATCTCCAACCGGGTGTTGCTGTGGAAATAGGCGCCGTCGCCAGTATCTCCTGGTTTGCGCCGGAAGGCCACCACCGCATAGAGCAGGACGCCGTTCACCAGCACATACAGGAAGATGATCACATCCATGTGCAGGCCGAACAGCCAATCGACCGGCCCGGCCTCGGCGCTGGCAGCCAGCGGCATCCACGCCGGCGGATCGGTGAGGAAGAGCAGCAGCGCCGTCAGCGCCAGCACGAGGAGAATGACATTGATGAAATGCTTCATGCACGCAACTCCTTGGTCAAGATAAAAATTGTAATAAAATCCACAAAATTGCAATACCTTCTCAAAATCATCTACTATTTTGTAAGAAAAACGGCATTTTTTGCGCCTTGACAGCTATCCATCCCGCAGGCTGACGCATGATAACCAGCGCCAAAAGGCTTGTCAAACGCGCTGGCGTAAGATGACTTCCTGATAAGCGGCCGCCGGGCCCGGCGCGCTTGTGCTATACTATGCCTGCCCGTTTGCGTCTCACCCCGCCCCCCGTCCTGATCTATGCCCGTCCTCTACAACGTTCAAGTTCGCACACACACCGGCGGCGTCCGCGATGTGAATGAAGATGCGGTCAGCACAGTGCTGGATTGGCGGGGGCCGCTGGGCCTCAGCGATGCGGATCTGCAAGCGCGAGGGCATCTCTTTGCCGTGGCCGATGGCATGGGCGGGCACGCTGCCGGGGAAGTGGCCAGCCGCCTGGCAATCGAAACCCTGTTCCGCCACTACTACCAGGGGACGGCAGCGGCGGAACCGGCCCTGGCCGCGGCCATCGCCACGATCAACGAGGCCCTGTGCGCGCAGGCCGCCGCGCAGCAGGCATTTGCCGGGCTGGGCACCACCCTGGTGGCGGCGCTGCTGCACGGGGACGCGCTGACCCTCGCCAATGTCGGCGACAGCCGCGCCTATCTCTACCGCGGGGGCGAGCTGACGCAGATCACCCGCGATCACTCCTGGGTGGCCGAGCAGGTGGCCGCGGGCGTGCTCACCGCCGAAGAGGCCGCGCGGCATCCCTACCGCAATGTCATCACCCATTCCCTCGGCCCCGACCGCGACCCCAGCCCCGAATTCTTCCACCTCACCTTGCAGAAGGGCGATCTGCTCTTGCTCTGCTCCGACGGCCTCAGCAACCTGGTCTCGGATCAGGAATTGGCGGCGTTTCTGGCCGCGTACCAGCCGGACGAGGCCGCGGACGTGCTCTTGCAGTACACGCTGGAGCGGGGCGCGCCCGACAATGTCACTCTGGCCCTGCTGGCCTTCCAGGGCGAGCCGGTCCCGCGGCCGCGGCGCGCCTGGCCCTGGGTGCTGGCCGCATTCCTGCTCGTGGCCGCGCTGGCGTTTCTGTTGCGCCGGCCCCTGTTGCAGCTTTTACCTGGGCCGGCCGGCCTGATCGCTACGGCCCGCCCCACCCCGCTGCCCCTGCTTACACCCTCGCCGCCGCCCACAGCCACGCTCCTGCCCCCCCTGCCCCCGCCGCCGGCAGGCGAGCTATTACAGGTGCGCGAGATCGCGGCGGGCGTCCCTCCGCCGGCGCTTGCCGATCCTGGCATGGCTGACAGCGCCGACTGCTTCGCCATGCTCCGGCCCCTGCCCGACTGTTTCGTCTTCGTCGTGCGCGGGGCGCTGGATCCGGCCCCGGCAGCCGGCCCGGTATGGTCTGCGGTCCTCCGCCATGCCGCTGCCGACGGCGCCATCCATGCCTACCGGTTCACCGTGCGGGAGGGGGTGGCCGCGGCGGCGCTGCCTCCGTCGCGCGGCAGCATCGTCACCCTTGTGGCCCGGCCGGTGGATGAGAACGCGTCCGGGCAGGAGGTGGGGGTGCAGCCGCTGCTGCTGCTGGATGAGCAGGGCAGCCTGCTGTGGGCGCACGAATCGCCCGAGGGCTGGCTCAGCCCGCAGGGGGCGCTGTGGGTATACACACTCGCCGGCCCCAGCGGCAGTGATGCTCTGGGCGCGCCCCCGCGCGCCGCTGCCGCCGGCGAGCCGATCCTACTCTTCGGCCACTGGCTGCAAGCCACAGAAAATGAGGCGGTCTGGCAGTTCCAGCCCCTGGTCGCCCCGCCTTACGAGCTTGGCGAAGACGCCGTTTTTGCACCCAAATGATGGACGATGGGCGATATGCTATCGCCCATCGTCCATTCTCTCTTTCTAGCGCAGCCCGGCCAGGTCTTGCAGGATGTGCCAGTTGGCCAGGCGGTCGGCCTCGGCTGCGAGCAGGGTGTCGGAAGGGGCGCCGTCCTCGGCGAAGTTCTTGGCAAAGCGGCCCTCCCCACGGGCGAAATCGATGAAGGTGAAAGGCTCTTTGGTCTTGGGATTGATGTACCAATCGGCCTTGACATTGGGGTTGCCCTTGAGATCGAGGCGTTCGCGGATGGTGTCGCCCCGCCGCGGATCGTAGATCAGCAGGGGGAAGGCGCGGCTGTCCACGGCGGCGCGGGCGCGCTGCGAGGATTCATGGTCGCCGACGCCATGTTCGGGCTGGCAGGTGGTATAGACGCTGATCACCGCCGGGCCGCGGAATTCGTTCGCTTCCATGATCGCCCGGTAGAAATGGTTGATGTGCGCGGCGGTGGTCTGGGCTACGTACACATTGGGGTGCATCATGGCGATCTGGGCCAGCTCTTTGCGGCGCTCGCTCTTGCCCAGGTCGACCTTGCCGAAGGGGCTCATCTTGGTGCCCTGGCCGGTGAAGGTGGCGGTGGAACTCTGGCCGCCGGTGTTGGAATAGACCTGCGTATCCAGCATCAGCACTTTGATGTCCATGCCGCTGGCCAGCATGCGGCTGAGCGCGCCGAAGCCGATGTCGACGATGGCGCCATCGCCGCCGATGACCCACAGGCGCTTGTCGTGCCAGCCCAGTTGATCCCAGCGCGCGCGTACGCCCATGGCATCGGTGGGGCCGTTCTCGAACAGGGAGTTGGTCCAGGAGACGGTCCAGGGGTTGTAGGGGTAGGTGCTGCCATAGACGGTGGTGCAGCCGGTGGAGTTGACGATGCCGATGTTCTGGCGGCCCACCTGGAAGGCGGTGGCGGCCAGCCACATGCGCAGGGCGGTGGCCTCGCCGCAGCCGGCGCAGGAGCCGGCCCCGCCCACGTAGCCCAGGGTCTCATCCTTCAGCATCATGTCCACCAACACGCGGTCGTTGATGAAGCGGTCGGGGGTGGCAGGCAGGCTGCGGAAGAAATCGAAAGCCTGTTTATAGCGGGGGATGGTCTCCTCCTCCTTTTCGATCATTTTCAGGGCGTTGTAGCCCAGATCCGCGCAGACTTGCACACACTCGGCGCAACCTTTGCATTTGGTGGGGTCGATGAAGATGCCGAAGAGGCCGCCGCTGCCCGGTTCTTTCTTTTCGGGCACGCTGTAGAATTTGTTGGTCTCGGCCCACTGCTGGCCCAGCCATTGCCGGCTGGTTTCGGGCATTTCTGCCAGCGCCTGTTGCAGCGCCGGCGGCTCGACCACCCGGCCGAGGATGGCGGTGTCGGGGCATTCGGTGACGCAGGACATGCAGCCCACGCAGTTGGCGTGGTTGAATTCGGGGATTTCGGGGGCGATGTAGGAGAAATCGCGGAACGCGCCGGTGCCGGCAGGGATGAGCGAGCGGGCCACGCCCAGATCCGCGGGCAGTTGATCATCGCCGGCCACGTTGTAGGCGCCGATCACGCGCTCGTTGAAGTCCTCGACGTAGCCTTCGAGGTCGAACTCGAAGATGGTGGATTCGATGCCCACGGCGTGGGTCTCTTTGGCCGACCCCGCCTCTTTGATCAGCGAGCCCAGCCCCGGCGCCCCGGTCGTGCGCGAGTAGATCACCTCGGCCTGCTGTACCGGTTCTTCGTCAATTAGGGTGATAGGATGTGATATGGCCATGGTATTTTGGTTTGTTTGTTTGTTGGTTGGTTTGTTGGTTGGTTGGTTGGTTTGTTGGTTTGTTGGTTGGTCGGTTGGTTGGTTGGTTGGTTGGTTTGTTGGTTGGTTGGTTTTTAGATTTGTTAGCTAGTGGACTGATAGATTAGTACGCGAAACCAACCAACCAACCAACCGACCAACTAACTAACCAACCAACCAACTCCCCCCCTACCCCCGCAAGGGCAGGCGGGCGAGGTCGGTGACGGAGAGGATGCCGACGGGGCGTTTGTGGCCGTTTTCCTGCTGCACCACGACCAGACGATGCACACGGTTCTCGATCAGCTTGCTCACTGCGTCGTGCAGCGCCTCCTCCGGCGTGGTGGTGATCACCTCGCGGGTCATGATGTGCTCCGGCAGGATGTCGGGCAGGGCGGTGAACTCGCGGTTGCTGGCCTCGGCCCGCACCAGGTCGGTCTGGCTGACCAGGCCCTGCAAATAGCCGGCCTGATCCACCACCACCACGGCGCTGATGTTGCGCTGGGCCATGGCCTGCGCCACCTTGGACAGCGGGGTGTTGGGCTGGCAGGCGATGACGCCATGATGCATGACATCCTGCACCCGCTTGCCCGCGGTTTCCATCTCCAATTGCTCTTGCACATCGATCAGAGAGCGGGGCACTTCCTGCACCTCGGTATAGCCGCGACGCACCGCGGTGAGGTTGTCCTGCACCACCTGCTCTCCCCGCTTGCCAAAGTATTTGCGCAAGCTTTTCTCCACGCCCGCCAGCAAATCGGCCTCGCTGAGCTGGCGGGACTGCAAGAAGGGGGTGGATTTGAGGAAGACGCCCAACAGCACGATGCCCTGCATCCGCACCTGCAAATCTGGCTCGGAGGCCACCTCGCGGGCGATGGCGGCGGCGTCCAGATAGAGCACCCGGATGCGGCGGCGGCGGATGATGCGGCGGCCATATTCGGGGATGTTCTCCCACACCGCCTTGGGATCAGTGTGCCGCGATTGCACGAAGATGGCGCCGCCCTCCTGAATCCCGATCAAGGGATTGCCCAGATTGAAGGCGTTGATATCGTTCAGCGGCACGAATTCGACGAATTTCAGCTCGCTATGCGTGCGGATCGGCTCCTCCGCCGCCGTGAGATAGTAGGTGGTGGGCAGCCCCTTCTTCTCCGAGCCATATTTGGGATAGGCCTGCACGTACAGATCGAACAGATCGCCGACGATGGTAGCGATGACCTTGTTGGTCGTGACCGAGCCAAAGCCGCCGACAGAATGCCCGCGCATCGAAAACGCGCTGGCCGGGCGCACATCAGGATCGAAGCTGTTGTCCAGCGCCAGCTCATGGCTGATGCCCAGCACGAAATAGCGGCGGCCATCATCCACCATGTTCTTGACCACGGCAATGAAATCGCCAGGGCGCACATCGCGGCTGCCCAGGCCGGCCGCGCCGCTGAAAACCATCGGGATACGGTGCAGTCGAGGATAGCCGGGGGCGTCGATCAGGGCGTCGGCGAACGCCGCCTTGATCTCGGCCGTGAGGGGGTTGCTCTGGCCCATGGGGTTATCCATGCGCTCCAGCACAGTAAACGCCTTTACCCGGCCCAGCGCTTCCACCAATTCGGGGCCGGGGAAGGGCCGGAACGCAGTCACATGCACCACGCCCACGCGCAGCCCTGTCTCCCGCCGCAGATAATCGACCGTCACCGCCGCGGTCTCGGCCATGGTGCCCATGCACACGATGGCGTATTCGGCATCTTCCATGCGATAGGACTCGGCCAGATCATACCGGCGCCCGGTCAGGGTGTAGAACTCATTCATCGCTTTCTTCAGGATCGGCTTGACCCGGTCGTAGAAATGGCGCTGCGCGATCTTGCCTTTCATGTAGCTGTCCTGGTTCTGCACCACGCCCGACATCACCGGGTTGGCCGGATCCATGAGATTGCGCAGCTTGACGCGCGGGTCGCCGATGTACTGTTTCATCAATTCCGGCTCCGGCAGCACCACATTCTCGATCGTATGCGTGGTGAGGAAGCCATCCTGACAGTTGAGGAAGGGGGTCTCGCTCTCCTCGGCCACGCGGCGGCTGATCAGGGCCAGATCCGCGGCGCCCTGGGCGTTGCGCGCGAAGAGAATGCCCCAGCCGGTGTCGGCCACGCCCATGACATCATCATGCCCGGCGTGGACGTTGAGGCTGTGGCTGGTGAGGGCGCGCGCGCCGATGTGGAAGACCGCGGGCAGGCGCTTGCCCGAGATCACATACAACACCTCTTTCATCAGGATCAGCCCCTGACCGGAGGTGAAGTTGGTCACGCGACCGCCCGCCAGCGCAAAGCCCTCGGCTGCCGAGGCAGAGGAGTGCTCGCTTTCTGGCTCCATGAAGATCAGGCGGTCGCCCCACAGATTCTTGACGCCGTTGGCCACGGCCTGGGCGTAGTTCTGGCCCATGACGGTGGAGGAGGTGATGGGATAGGCGCAAGCGCCTTGAGAGATGTTGGTTTCCACCCAACTGATGGCGCCGCTGCCATCGGTGGTGGTGGTCATGCCCGGAAAAGGAAATTCAGGTTTGTTGCCGTTGGTGGACATTGATTTGGACTCCCGTGCGGTTGAAAACAACGAGGGATGGGAAGAGATGAATAAACGAGTGCTCCTCGCCAGTGACGATCTGATCGGGCGGGGGCGGACGCCGGCGCAGCATCGTTGCTACCCAAAACACATTGTACACGACTTGTGCGAATTTGATAAGTGAGTGCGATCACGGCTTGATCACCGAGATCTCCCCCATCTTCAGCCCCGGTTCCCCACCCTGGCCGCCCGCGCCATAGCCCGGCCGCGATCAGGCGGGGAAGGAGAGGGTGATCTCCGCGCCCGCGCTCGGCCTTGCGGCCAGCGGCTCCCCCACCAGATCGTACTCCATGGCCCCGGTGATGCGCGCCTCCAGCATCTGCCCCACAGGCTGCCGGCCCGCAATCAGCACAAAGCCATCGATCTCGGGCGCGTCGCGATAGGAGCGGGCCAGGGTGATGCCGTCGCCATAGCCCTCGGTGAGCACGGTCAGCGTCCGCCCGATCTGGGCCTGATTGCTGGCCAGAGAGATGCCCTGCTGCAGTTCCATCAGCCGCTCCCACCGCTCGCGCTTGACTTCCTCCGGCACCTGGCCGGGGAGATCGGCCGCGGGCGTGCCCGGCTCTGGGCTGAAGAGAAAGGCGCCGACTTTGTCGAAGCGGATGGCAGCCACAAAATCGAGCAGGCCGGCGAATTCGGCCTCGGTCTCGCCGGGGAAGCCGACGATGAAGGTGCTGCGCAGGGCGATATCGGGCATGGCCGCGCGCAGGCTGGCGATGGAATCGTGCACCATCTGCACATTTGCGGGCCGGTGCATGCGTCGCAGCGTGTCCCGGTGCCCGTGCTGCAAGGGCAGGTCAAGGTAGTGCAGGATCTGGGGCGTGGTCGCCATGGTTTCGATCAGCTCTGGGCTGATATGGCCCGGATACGCGTACATCAGGCGCAGCCAGCGCAGGCCCTCGGCCCGCTGGGCAATGGCGTGCAGCAGGCGGGGGAGGCTGTGCGGTTCCCCCTGGTCGCGGCCGTAATCGGTGGTGTCCTGGGCGACGACGATCACTTCTCTGGCCCCGGCTGCGGTCAGCGCCTGGGCCTCGGCCACGATGGCCGCGAAGGGGTGCGAGCGCAGCTTGCCCTTGAAGCTGGGGATCGAGCAAAAGGTGCAGGGCGCGTTGCAGCCGTCGCTGATCTTGAGATAGGCGCTGGCGCCCTGGCGTTGCGCCCGCGGGGTGGGGGCTTCCGGCGCCTCTTCCGGGTCGCCCAGGAGTTGCAAGCGCTGGAAGCGGCGGCCCTGGCGGCTCTGGCGCAGCCGCTCCACCAGGGGGACGATCTCACGCCAGCGGCGGGTGCCCAGCACCCCATCCACCCCCGGCGCCTGGGCGGCGATGATCTGGCTGTTGCGTTCGGCCAGGCAGCCCGCGGCCACCAGCACCTGCTGGCGGCGCTTGCCCCGGCTAAGTTCTTGCAACACCTCGATCGATTCCTCTTGCGACGCGGCCAAAAAGCCGCAGGTGTTGACGATCAACACATCGGCCTGGGCCGGCTGAGCGGCGAGGCGGTAGCCCTGGGCGTTCAACAGCGCGGCCATGCCGTCGCTATCGACCTGGTTCTTGGGGCAGCCCAGGGTGAGGAGGTAATAGGCGGGGCGGGCGGACATCAGGGCGCAGCGGGCGTGGCTGTGGCTGTGGCCGTGGGCGTCGGCGTCGGCGTCTCGGCTGCGGCGGTAGGCGTGGCCGTGGGTGTTCCTTCGGGCGTTTCCGCCGCGGGATCAGGCGTCGTCTCCACCGGGGCGGTGGGTGTGGGCGTGGGCGTCTGGCGGCGGATGGCGCCGGCGTCGAGCGTCCAGATATAGGCCGCGATCTCGCCCACCTCGCCCAGATCGCTGACCGGCTCGCCGTTGACGATGACGCTGACGCCGCCAGCGTTGCCCACCAGCAGTTCCAGGCGTTGGCGGGCGCTGAAAGTCTGGGCAAAGCCCGGCGGCAAGAGTTGCTCGATCACCAGTTGGCCATCGGCGCTGACCCGCGTCCACGACCGTTGGTTGACGCGGAATTCGAGCGTAATCTGCTGCACCGGCATGGGCGAGGGGGGCGCGGTGGCCGTGGCTGTGGCGGTGGCCGTGGCCGCGGGCGTGGCCGTGGCCGTGGCCGCGGGATCGGGGGAGGCGGCGGGGGGCGCGGGCGTGGCCGCGGGGGTGGAGGTGGCCCCATCCAGGACGATCACAGGGGTTTGGGGCGCGGCGCCGGCCGGGGGCAGGGTGGCAGCGGGCGGGGCCTGACCTGGCCCGGCCTGATCGCCCAGCAGCAGGGGCAGGCCAAAGCGCACCAACAGAAAAACCAGCAGCAGCACCGGGATCAGAGCCAGCAGCAAAGCAAAGAGACGCCGCGCCCATTGCGGGCGTGGGGTCGCCGTCCCGTATAGATCGAGATCGATGGGACGGTAGGCTGTCGTTGTCTCATCCGGGACAGCGGCGGCAGGGGAGGCGGCGGAGGAGGCAGGGGCGCGGCCCGCGGCCAGCAGGGTCTCGATATCGAGACCCAAAAAAGCGGCGTATTTGCGCAGGAAGCCCCGCCCCACGGTTTCGTTGGGCAGGTCGTCCCACTCTCCGGCCTCCAGTGCGGCGAGGTAGCGCTGGCGGATGCGGATTTGGCTTTCAACGTCGGCGAGAGAAAGCTCCTGGGCTTCGCGAGCCTGCCGCAGGAGCTGTCCGGAGTCCATCATGCGAGTGGCAGCGGGGGGAACAGAAAGAGGGGTGGAGAGGGATTATGCGGGGGCGGGGGGGAATTGTCAAGGATGGCGCGGGTTCGGATGCGCGCCGTTTCCGGCCCACGGGCCGGCCATGCGGACGAATCCCCCGCCCCACCCCCCCAAAAATCTTGTGGCATTTGTCACCAACCCCCGCCAATGCTACAATCTCCCCAACCAACAAACCAACAAACCACCCACCCAACCAACAAACCAACAAACCACCCAACCAACCAACAAACCACCCCCCTGGAGGCCCTGACGTGGAACTCAATGGAACCTATACCTTCGCTGCCCCGCCCGAACTGGTTTGGGATGCGATCATGGACCCGGAGGTGCTGGCCAACATCCTGCCCGGCTGCGAAAGCCTGGAAAAGGTGAGCGACAGGGAATACGCCGGCGTGCTGAATGTGCGCGTAGGCCCGGTGCAGGGCAAATTCAGCGGCGCGGTGCTGCTCTCGGAGATGAATCATCCCGAAAGCTTTCATATGGACATCGACGGCAAGGGCGCGGCCGGGTTTGTGAAGGGCGGCGGCGACGCCAAGCTGACTTTTGTCGATGGCCAGACCCTGCTCGATTACAGCGGCGAGGCCCAGGTGGGCGGCCGCATTGCCAGCGTGGGCCAGCGGCTGCTGGACACCTCCGCCCGCTCCATTGTGCGGCAGGGGCTGGAGAGCCTGGATCGCATCATCCAGACGCGGCTGGCGCCGGCGCCCGCGCCTGAACCCGCGCCCGGTGAAGCGCCGCCCCCCTCCACACCCCCCGCCCTCACCCCGCCCTCCGAATGGGATGTGGCCCTGGGCGTGGTCAAGGATATTTTCGAAGAATTCGTGCCGGAGGAGAAGCGCCCGCTGGTGTTGGGCGCGCTGGGGGCGCTGGCCGTGCTCATCCTCGTCTGGCTGCTGAAGGCGATCTTCGGGCGGGATGACTGAACGCCGCGCACAGCAAAGGAATAAGAAAAGCCCTGGCGGGTGTGGCAACCGGCCAGGGCTTTTTGTTTGGCAAGGGGTTGGCGAACGGCTAAACGCCTACTGACACCACATATTCGGTCAGGATCGACCGGCGACGCCGCGCCCGTTTAGCGGTTTCGATCAATTCCCGCACAGTTTCGATCAGTTCGTCCACCGTTTCAGGTGTGAACGAGACTTCTCCATCCGCCGGGCATACCCAGGCATAGACATTGGGCACGCGCACAGAAACATCATCATCCGCGTATTCAAAAGTGACAGGGCGCCACTCTCTGGAAACATGATCTTTGCCGCAGGTAGGAACAGGAAGGTGGTTCATAAATCAACTTTCACGCCGTTTTTGGCGCTTATCTGAGTTTTTTGGCAGGTAATTATATTTTGTCATTGCGAGGGGAGACAGCCCCGAAGCAATCCCCAACGCTGATTGATACTCAAAAAATTGGCAAACAACCTTAGAGATTGCTTCGCCTTGCGACCTGCGGTCGCACTCGCAATGACACATCAGGTGAACTATTACTCCGATTTTTAGTAGTTGTGAAGATATCACACATTTGTGGTTTTGTCAGCCAACCTTCTCCACCTTCACCGCGCAGACCTTGAACTCGGGGATCTTCGCCTCCGGATCGAGGGCGGGGTTGGTGAGGAAATTGGCCGCGGATTCGGCGAAGTGGAAGGTGGTGAAGATCAGCCCCGGCTCCACCCGGTCGGTGATCTCGGCCTTGGCCAGGATCTCGCCGCGGCGTGAGGAGACTTTCAGCAACTCGCCGGGGCCGATGTGCGCTTTGGCCGCGTCCTTGGGGTGGATTTCCACCAGCGCATCGGGATACATCGCCGCCAGGTTGCGCGCGCGGTGCGTCATCTCGCCGCCGTGCCAGTGGTAGAGCACGCGTCCGGTGGTGAGCATGAGCGGATACTCGGCGTCGGGCAGTTCGGCAGGGCTGACATGGTCGCTGGCCACGAAACGGCCCTTGCCGCGGCTGAATTTGCCCACATGCAGGATCGGTGTGCCCGGATGCCATTCATCCGGCACCGGCCATTGCAACTGCGCGCCCGCCTCCAATCGTTGCCAGGTGGCGCCGGCGTAGATCGGCGTGAGCGCGTTGATCTCCTCCATCACATCGCTGGGGCCGGCATAATTCCAGTCGGCCCAGGGCGCGTCCGGATCGATCTCGACCACCTTCAGGTCGATCAGGCGCTTGGCCAACTCGTCGATGATCCACAGATCCGGTTTGGCCTCGCCGGGCGAGGCCACCGCCTTGCGCACGCGCTGGATGCGGCGTTCGGTGTTGGTGAAGGTGCCTTCCGTCTCGACGAAACTGGCCGCGGGCAGCACCACATCGGCGAATTGGGCGGTCTCGCTGAAGAAAATCTCTTGCACGACGATGAACTCGGTCTTTTGCAGCGCCTCGCGCACGTGGTTGAGATCAGGGTCGCTGGTCATCGGGTTTTCGCCGATGATATACAGGCAGCGCACCTGGCCCGTTTCGGCCGCGTGCACCATCTCGGTGACGGTGAGGCCGGCGCGCGGGGAAAGGCCCACACCCCAGGCTGCCTCGAATTTGGCCTGGATGGCAGGATCGGTGACGCGCTGGTAGCCGCTGTAGACGTTGGGCAGGCCGCCCATGTCGCAGGCGCCCTGCACGTTGTTCTGCCCGCGCAAGGGGTTGACGCCGCCGCCGGCCACGCCCATGTTGCCCAGCAACATCTGCAAATTGGCGCAGGCCATGACATTGGGCACGCCCACCGTGTGCTGGGTGATGCCCATGGCATAGAGCAGGCTGCCGGGCCGGTTCTCGGCCAGCATGCGCGCGGCTTGTTCCAGATCGGCGGCAGGCACGCCGGTGATGGCGCTGGCCACTTCGGGCGTGTATTTGGCCACCAGCGTCCGCAATTCCTCGATGCCCTCGGTGCGCTCGGCGATGAAATCGGCATCTTCCCAGCCCTGGCGCAGGATGATGTGCATGAGACCGTTGAGCAGGGCCAGATCGGTGCCCGGTTTGTGTTGCAGATGCAGGTCGGCGTAGTCGGCGATGTCGATGCGCCGCGGGTCGGCCACGATCAATTTGGCCCCGCGCTGGCGCTTGGCCCGGCGGATCTTCGTGCCGATAACCGGATGTTGTTCGGTGGTGTTCGAGCCGATGATGAAGATGCACTGGCTCTGCTCGGCGATGTCTCGGATCGAGTTGGTCATCGCCCCGCTGCCGAAGCTGGTCACCAGACCGGTGACGGTGGCGGAGTGTCACAAGCGGGCGCAGTGGTCGATGCTGTTCGTGGCCAGCAATTGCCGGGTGAATTTGGCAAAGAGGAAGTTCTCTTCGTTGGTGCATTTGGCCGAGGCCAGCACCGCGAAGGCGTCGCCGCCGTGCGCGGCTTTCTCCTGGGCAAATTTGCGGGCAACGACGTCGAGAGCGGTGTCCCAGTCCACGGCGATGAATGAGTCGTTGGGAGATTGGTGGCCATTGCTTCCCACCCTGCCCCCCAGCCGCTTGGTCGCCTGATCGGCCAGGCGCCACTCGCCGCTGGCCAGGCGCGCGGCCTGGGTTTCGGCATCCAGCCACTTGGCCCGCACCAGGGGCTGTGTAAGCCGCTGACGGTGGTGGACATAA
>JAANMY010000849.1_pt1 | contig 39249 bp, 36 predicted proteins | sample 7279691 | NCBI WGS metagenome assembly JAANMY01 (sample SAMN14094543, study PRJNA606508) | bioreactor metagenome | isolation source: A lab-scale SPAN reactor treating ammonium-rich wastewater day 388 | place: Ireland: Galway | collected 2018-02-07 | reverse complement strand
TGCTCTCCGGAAGGCATGTGCGGCCGTCGCTTTCCTGAAAACCACTCGCTCCGGCAAACCCAGGGTGACATCGGCATCGTTATTCCGACAGACTCCTAGCAGGTCGATTCGAGCAGCGGCAAGCAACACCACCCGCGTCATCTCGCCGCCATACCGTCACGGTGTTCGATTGCCATCGGTCACTTCGATCTTGAGACGGCCGACCGTCTGGGCAATGTCGAACAAGACCTGGATGCCGCCCTCGAACAGCGCCAGGTGCGTCGCATCGGAGGGAAATTGCCCGAGGGTGGCATCCACCGGAATCCAGCGATTCAACCAGACTTCGTTCCAAGCATGGTAGAGAAACGCTCCGTCGAGATACACCAACCCGGCAACCAGCCGTACGGGTATACCGGCAGCCCGCATCAACGCTGCAAGAAGAACTGCATGTTCATTACAATCGCCTTCACGGCGCTCGAGGACCTGCACCGCATTGGGCAGGCTCACCGTCGGAACCTTTCGAAGATTCTCGTGCACCCAGGCATGGAGCCTGCGCGCCACCTGCTGTGCGTCACGTTCGCCACCGGCGATTTCCTGCACCTTTGCCCGGATGGCGGGATGGTCGGCCTGCACGAGAAAATCGGCGGCCAGTTCTCTCTCGAAAGCGTCATGCTGCAGCCACGGCAATTGGAATGTGTCTTCCACACCGACGTGTGTTCGTTCGATCGTCAGACTCCCATCCGGTGCGAACGATTGGCCCGTTCCGGTAGGGATACGCACCGCTCCCGCCTCCACCTTCAGGTGGAGCGACGGACGAGTGCGAGGCTCGTCGATCATCGAAGTCGGGATCGCGGCAGCACGAGTGATGTCGACCACGCCTTGCTCTGACCAATCCAACCGCACGGCCTGTTCCGGCGCTTCACGAACCATGACGAAACCCATGGAACCCTCTTCGCGCAGGAAATTCCCTTCTTCGTCGAGCCAAACCGTGCTGACCATCTCACCCATTCGACTCACCACCCGCCAGCCCAGGCGTGCAGGGGAAGCATCGGGGACCGGCTCCAGTCGTTCCACCTCGAACGAAAGCGTCTTGCGCGACAGACTCATGGGATCGAACACTTCGGCGCTGAGACGCTCGCCTGGGCGTAGGGCTTCGCCGCGTAACCTCTCGCGCAGAAAACCGGGATACGAAAACGAGGCATCACGCGGAATCAGGAACGAAGCCGTCTCCGCCCCGAACGCCGTCTCGATCCGTAGACTTCCCGCTTCCTCTTTTCCATCGACCCGAAGACCGACAGCGGAACCCCCCAATTCGAAATGGAAAGAGCGTAACTGAAGCTCGGAATCGAAATCGGCCGCCGCGCGAACGAGCACCGATTGAAGCGAATCGAGCATCTTGAGTCGCAGGGTCGACTCTTCCGTATACGTCACACCGTCGGTTCGCCAATCGACCGTGGTGCAACTGAAGCCGATCTTTCGGCCCTCCTGGTAGATCCCCGTCCACCATTTTCCCGAATCTTTCTGCCTGGCTGGTTCGTTCTGCGGCAGAGGGCTGTCGCGCCGGAATTGGATCAGTGCGACCGCAACGACAGCGATCCACGCAAGGACGAAAACACCACTCATCAGGCGGTACATGGGCCTCCACGGTACGGAGAAAGGTCCGTAACCTTCTCGTTCCGAATGCACAACGGGAAGAAAGACCCTACGGATCGCCTGCTTCGCTGTGGACATTCCGCTTCGCGGCAAGTAATTCAAGCCTCATGGCAAATCCCTCGGCCGAAGAGGTTAGCGCCTTCCTGACCGGACGTTGTGAGGTGTGCCAACGGCAAGTGCTGACAACGATCGAGCTGTCCGAAGACGACTCTTTGATTTTCCACTGCCTGGAGTGTGGAGGGATCGTCGACCGAGGGTTTCGCGAGACAGCCGGTTCCGGCGGCCTTTCCGACATTGGTTACGAGATTTTCACTCCGCGCACCTGCGGAAGCGGCGGCGGTTGCCGCCCATCGGGCTGCAACCCGATTCCGCCTGATGTCAAATGTGATACGTAAACGGCCCGCCAGAGCACGGGAGGAGACCCTGGCCCACGCCGGAGACGGTCGCGCATCGTCCGTTGCTCCGCCACGATCTGGAGCGCGACACGAACGCCTGTGCTGGCCGGTGCCCCATGGCGACCGGGACGATTGCTTCTCCAGGCGCACATCAGCAGGGACGCCGTAGATGCCGGACTTTCGTCGCCGCCTGGGTCGGACCCAACAAGTCATCTATGATCGGAGCAACTCGATCTCATCGATCCCGCTGAAGGCATCGCCCCGGCTGCTCGAGTTGGTGGCCGCCTTGCCGGCGACTCTGCAGACAGGGGATCCGAGACTCGTGCAGTCTACTGCCCAGGCCATCACCGACCAGATCTGCGCCAGCCTGCGCGTGCCTGTTGCGCGCGTTTTCGTGGAAGGAACAAGACCTTCCAACCCCCGAGGCGAATTGCACGGCCTCTACACCCCGCACACGCGCGGCACCCCATGTATCAAAGTGTGGATGATCACGGCCAAGCGAGGACAGGTCGTTGCATTCAAGACGTTTCTACGCACGCTGCTGCACGAAATCTGCCACCATCTCGATTACACACTCCTGCGTCTTGGTGATTCGTTGCATACGGACGGTTTCTACAAGCGCGAATCGAGCCTCTTCCACCAGATCGGCGCCTCCACTGTGTCTCCGCGGCGTAACGCCCCTCCAAACGTGCGGGCACTTGCCCAGAAGTGAAAGCAGGAAGGCTCCCTCTCCCGCCGCAGCGTGCAGGAGAGGAGCCCGAAAGAGGTTCGATCCCGGTTCAGAAGTCGGAGAGGGTAGCGGAACCACAGGGATTGGCCCGAAGATCAACCCGTCCGTTCTCCTTCTTCATCGAAAGGCGTTTATGGCCCCGGTTCGACAGCGGTCAGAGCGCCGCTTCGAACAGACCCGAAGCACCCATACCGCCACCCACACACATGGTGACGATACCCCAGCGCTTCTTCTGCCGTTGCAACTCGAGCAGCAGGGTCCCCGTCATCCGCGCACCGGTCATCCCGTAAGGGTGGCCGATGGAGATGGCGCCGCCGTTCGGATTCAGACACGCTGGGTCGATGCCCAACCGGTCACGCACGTACACCGCCTGCGACGCAAAGGCCTCGTTCAACTCGACGATATCGATATCCGAGATCTTCAGGCCGTGGCGCTGCAGCAACTTGGGCACCGAGAACACCGGCCCGATGCCCATCTCGTCCGGTTCGCAACCGGCATACACACAACCTCGGAAAAAGCCGAGCGGTTTGATGTTCAATGCCTTGGCGCGTTCGGCCGACATCATCACGACAACGGCCGCTCCGTCGGAGAACTGCGATGAATTGCCCGCCGTCACCGAACCACCTTCACGAAATGCCGGCGGCAGCTTTGCCAGGCCTTCCATCGTCGTGTCCGGACGGTTGCATTCGTCGCGGTCGACCACCACTTCCTTGTCCGAACGGGTCCCCGTCGCCTTATCGACCACTTCCATCGTGACCTTCATCGGTACGATCTCGTCCTGGAACTTGCCGGCCTGCTGAGCCGCCGCCGTACGCTTCTGTGACGTGAAGGCGAATTCATCCTGCGACTCGCGGCTGACCTTGTACCGTTCGGCCACGACTTCGGCCGTCAGGCCCATCGGCATGTAGATTTCTTTCTTGATCTCCATCAAGGTCGGGTTGAACAGATTGTTCTTGTTGAAATCGTTCTGCAGCATGGTGATCGATTCCAGACCACCAGCCACCACAGCGTCAGCCCCCTCCACCTGCACCATGTGCGCAGCGACAGCGACCGCATTCAGTCCGGACGAGCAGAAACGACTTACCGTGCTGCCCGGCACCGACACCGGCAGACCGGCCATCACCGCCACGTTACGGCCGACGTTGAACCCCTGCGGACCCTCGGGAAATCCCGTACCCATGACCACATCGTCGATCTCGGCAGGATCCAGATGGGGAACCTTTTTCAGCGCCTCACGGACACAGTGGGCGGCCATGTCGTCCGGACGTGTCTTGTTGAATGATCCTCGAAACGATTTGGCCATGCCCGTGCGGGCCGTGGCGACGATAACGACATCACGCATTGAACGCTCTCCTTCGTAGGTGGAATTCCGCCGTACTCTTTCAAGAGCGCGGCTCTGATGCAAGCGAGCACACACCCTTCGATGCATCGAGTGGCAGGATTCCTCCTGGGCCTCCGCTTGCGTCACGCCGGTCCCTACATTTTATTCGCCAACTGCGTTAGCCTGTCACGCCATGTTGCGTCGATTGATCGTGCCGGCCATCCTGGGCCTGGCCTGCGCCTCGCTGCCGGCCGCGCACGCCACAGCGGATGACGTTTCGCCGGTCGCCACACGACGGACCATCCAGATCCCGCTGCGTTTTGACGACGATTTCATCCGCGAAGCCATCGCGGCACAAGTCTACACCACCGCCACGGGGAAAGCCGTCCTATGGGACGATGGCACGGGTTGCGGCTTCCTCAAGCTGCGCGAACCTCGTGTCCAGACAACAAACGGGCGCGTGCGCGTCACCTCACGCGGTGAGGCTCGAGTCGGCACGCCGTTTGGCAATTCCTGCATCGCGCCGGTGCAATGGGACGGTTACGTCGAGCTCTTCGAGGAACCGGTTCTCGCGGCCGATCAGAAGAGCCTGCAGTTCCGTGTGGTGGAATCGAATCTGTACGATGCCAACTGGAGAAAGCCCTTCATTGCGGGACGGCTGTGGGACGTCATCAAGAAATACGCCCATCCGAGTTTCGAATCGGTGCGCATCGACCTGCGCGCGGCTGCCGACGACCTGCGCGCCCTGCTGCCCGACTTATTGCGACGTGACGATCTCGAACGAGTGAGCCGCGCGGTGGAGTCGCTCCGCCTGCAGTCGGTCACCGCAACTGATTCGGGGGTCGCTGTGGACCTGGTGTTCGATGTCGAACCACTCGGTGGGACCGGTCCCGTCGCAGAGCCGACGTTCAGCCCCGAAGAGCTACAAAAGTTCGAGGCTGCCTGGGAACAGTGGGACGCCTTTCTCACCTACGTCGTCAAATTCATCTGGGGAGATTCGCTGCTGAGCGACCTGCGCCAGCCTCTGGCCGATGTCCTGCTCGATGCCCGGTACGACATCCTGGAAGCGCTGGCCCCGGCCGACGGCAGGCCGGATCCGGTGCCAGACCTGTTCGTGCGCACCTGGGAGCGCTTGTCTCCCGTGGTACGGCAGATCGCCTCGCACAAAGCAGGTGCCCATGCTGTACGTTATTTCAGTTTCATTGCAGCGGCAGACGCCCTGCGGAGTCTGCAGGCCGCCGGGCCGGATCTCGGCGTCGATATTTCCGCCGATGGTTTGCGCCGTCTGGTGCGCATTCTGGCTCCTGATGACGCCGGCGATCCGCTCGTCTACGACACCGCCATCGATCCGCAGTTGCGTTTGCTTCTCGGATTCGGGCCCCCCCTGCCCTCACCCGACCTGACAGATGCGCCCGCCGACGCACGGTGGGACTGGCACGACTGGCTCCTGCCGCGCGCCGCGTGGGCTGCCGGGGAGATGCCCGATACCGGCGGCCTGAAACGCTGGATCGCGCTCCCCGAGACGCTGGACAGTTATCTGGATGCCGTACGCGAGGTGCTGAACACGGTGACCGCGCAGACGCTGGAAAGCAAATCGCTCGATCCGGCGTATCACCAGGTGTATCGCAATCTCGTTCTCGCCACCGCCTGGCAGGAAAGCTGCTGGCGCCAGTTCATCGTGCAGAAAGGTGAGATCACCTTTCTGAAGTCGCCCGTCGGCGCCGCCGGGATGATGCAGGTCAACGAGCGCGTCTGGCGCGGCCTCTACGACATCAAGGGGCTGCGCTGGGACATCCGCTACAACGGCCGTGCCGGCGCGGAGATCGTGCTCCACTACCTCAACGATTACGCGATAGCGAAAAAGGAGCACCTGCATCCAGGCGGCGTCGAAAATCTCGCGCGTGCCACGTATGCCATCTACAATGGGGGCCCCGGGCAGATCGCCCGCTACCGCAAGGCGAACACGAAACCGTTTCTCAAAAAGATCGACACCCTCTTCTGGGAGAAATATGACGCGGTGAGCAACGGCCGGGCGGGCGACGTGGTCAAGTGCTACTCCGGCCGAGGCTGAAGGACGGGAGACCGGCAAATCTCCCGTCCTCCTCGCAGCCGGTGGCCGTCGATCACTGGCGCGGGCTTGCGTCCGGCACTTCGGTCCCATCGCTCAGGAGGAAACCAAAGGCCTGGTTCAGCGCATCCGGCACATCAATCGTCACAGAGTGCCCATCCACTTCTCCACGACCGTAGTCGGACATCACGAACCTCCAGATGCCACTGCAACCGGCGGGATTCACGCATCCGCCGCTCACCTTCAGATCGGGGAGATTCATGGCCAGCGCAAGATCGTCCGTCGTCCGGTTCGGGACAACGCTGTCCACCACTCCTTCGTGCATGAGGATCCGTTTCAACGGAACCCCGGGTAATTGATTCCCCGGCGTCGTGATATACGGCGCGTAGTTGATCGGGTCGGCCGAGTCGAGGGCCCACTGCGCGGTTTGCTGGAAGCGCCGTAGAAACAGGGGAAATACCGGACTCTCCACGGGAATGCTGGTATTCAGCGACAACAGGGGTTCGAGTAACTGGCCGATCTGTCGAGACGTCATGATGTTCGGCAGCCCGCCCCCCGGCACACTGAGCATACCGACTTCAACCTCTGGCTCCACGGCCATGAACAGAGTCCCCATGATCCCGCCAAGGGAGCCGCCCAGATAGAGGCGATGGCCGACATCGACCTCGTCGAAGGGATAGATTCCCTCATCGTGGGCCAGCTTGATCATCCGGATCACCTGCATGAAATCCACCACTGACTGGCGGAAATACTCGCGGGTCGTCCCCATCGTCTGCAGATTGAAAAAATTCGTCACGTTGCCTCGACGCCCATGCTGCAGAGCCGAGATCCCGATGGTGATGACCGGGATGTCACGATCGATATTGCTGATCTGGCCGACGTCCTTGCCAGAGCCTCCCAGACCATGTCCGAAGAGTACAATCGGATAGCCACCGGGAGGTTTCGGCAGCTTGGGCAGAACCATGTAGAAATCGAGCTTGTTCCTGGTAGGGATCTTCGTTCCGTACACTCTTGCTTCTTCGAACGGGCCATTTGAACGCACGCGGAAGTCGTATGCCTCAAAATATCCGATGGCCACCTTGGAGACGTTACGGGAACTATCGCGCCCGACGATCTCACGGTACTGCGGTGTCCCCTCTCCAAAAATGCCGGTCTCCAGATTTCCGAAAGGCCGATCGAATACCGGCAAGCCGGGACGCAGGTCGCCCGACTCCGGATCGAGACGGTTCTTGATTGCAACCATGTCATCAGTGGTCGGCTGCGTGGTGAAGAGATCGAGCAGCACGATTTCGTCAGATCGGATATCGTAGGATCGATTCAGATAGGCGACCACGGGTTCGAGTTGCTCGTGCAGATCCTGTTGCTCTCCCACCAGCCCCGAGCCATAGAGGAGATTCAGGAAATCCTCGGACGGCCGCGCCGGATTGCCGTACACATCGACCACCGCGCGGGTCACGACCAGCACGTATTTCGTCCTGGGTTTCAACGGAACGATGGGATAGACCTCGATCGCGTTGTCGGGATCATAGGGCCGAGCCGTAATCGGATGCGGCGCTGCCCGCAGGTTGTCGTACTCGAGCAGGAGAAATCCCCGAGGAAATGCACCCGCATCCGGCGCCATCGGTCGATCGAAGCGAACACGAATCGGCGCAAACGTCGACCACCCTCGCAGCTTGAGTTGTGCGGCCTGCATCTCTGCATACTGGAAAGCCGCCTCGAGTTCGGGGGTACGCGGCACATCGATGAAAAGGTACTGTGGGGGGAGATCCGTCAATCCATTCTCATCCAGCAGCCGGTCGCTCGGATAGGGGTTCATCGGATTGTTCGGATCGAAAGAAAACTGCGCCACAGCTTCCACCGGCGTCGGGATCGAGGTCCAGGTAGGCGTCGCGGTCGCGGTGGCGGTGGCGACCATGGCGGATGGCGTTGCCGATGATGTCGCCGATGGAGGAACCGCCGTTGCCAGCGAGGTGGCGGTCACCGTGGCCGGCGGCATTGCCGTGGCGGTTTCGGTCGGCACGGCCCGTACGGCTGTCGATGTCCGTGTCGGTTGCGGAGTCCATGTCTCGGTGTTCCGCATCGTCGCTGTGGCAGTCCATGGCACAGTCGCCGTGGACGTCGGTGTGGACCAGGTATTGCTGATACGGTTGTCGCCGCACCCCGCCAACGCCAGCGCGATGCACCCAAGCACCGCAGATTTCCAACCAAGATCCGCCAAAGTTCACCCCCATATTCGAATTGTGGTTGCCTAAGCGGGGGTGTCTGACAAGTCAAGCGATCATGGTGCGAAACGCCTCTCAGAGCGACTGAACCAACGTTGCAAGGCGGTCAAGTAACGGCAGCACGACGTCGGACGGTGCCGCTGGCAATCCGAACAGAGCCCGCTCGACTCCGAGAGCGCGGTAGCCTTCGACCACCTTCGCATCCGGCGGTGCGCCAAATACGGAGACCGAAATACTGCGAGGATCACGTCCCGCTTTTTCCGCCTTCCGCCATAACATCTGTATGTCCGCTTCGAGCTGGGGCGCCCGGACACTGATCGGCATCCAGCCGTTGCAGTAATCCACGACACGTTGCAACACCTGTGGCGAATGCCCGCCCAGAAGAATGGGAGGATGTGGTTTCTGAAGCGGTTTCGGCCAGGACCAGATCGGATCGAAGTTCACGAACTCACCGTGATATTCAGCCTCATCCTCGCTCCAGATCCGCTTCAAGGCAGCAACCTGTTCGCGCATCTTTTTCCAACGTGTCTTGAAGACTGTGCCGTGATGCTCCATCTCTTCGGCGTTCCAGCCACCGCCAATACCGAAGATGACGCGGCCGTTCGAAAGGGCATCCAGACTCGCCACTTCTTTGGCAAGCGTGATGGTATCGCGTTCGATGATCAGACAAATGCCCGTCCCGATTCTGATTTTTTGAGTCACCGCAGCAGCAACCGCCAAACCCACGAACAGGTCGTAAGTATGCAAGTACTCCTTCGGCAAATCTGCCCCTCCCGGCCACGGCGTGTGGCGGCTTGCCGGGATGTGCGTGTGTTCGGGAAAGAACAACGACTCAAAATTCCGTGCTTCTGCCTCACGGGCCAGTTCGTCCGGCCGAATCGCATAGTCCGCAGGAAACATCGATACGCCAAAGTGCATGAGACCTCCGTTTCCCGCTCTCCTTGCCAGACCGTCCCGTTCTACGCCAGAGTTGCACGACCGAATCCGGACCGCTGTCGCACCGCATCACCGCATGCTAAGGGCGTCGGAATCATCCGAGCATCGGAATCATTCAAACGCACCCGATGTTCTTGCGGAAGGAACGACTGACATGTGGAAATCGAGCGCACTCCTGCTCACCAGCTTCGCGCTGCTTGCCCAGACGGCCCTGGCGGTCACCGTTGTCGTCGAATCGACAAACGCCACACCGGGCGACACCCCCTACATCTGCGTCAATCTCCCCGACAATGATGGACAGGTTTCAGGCATCCAGATGGATCTGAGTTGGGATCCCTCATGCCTCAATATCGTCACCCAATCCGCGACCGAAGGCGCCTGTGCCGTAAACCCGGCCACGAATCGAACGACATTCCGCACACGGGTAAACGCCGGCAACTCGATGAAGGTACTCATGTTCAACATGAGCGACACCACGCCCATCCCGGCCAGCGAACAACAGCTCTTCTGTTGCCAGTTCCAGGTCAGCCCAGCAGCGGCCGGCCGTACCTGTGGTATCAATCTGAGTAATGTCATTGCCTCCAGTGCGACAGGAACTCGACTCCCGGTGTCGCCTCGTCCCGGCACCATCACAGTCGGTGGCGCGCGCGGTGACAGCCAGATGCACGGTGGCGGTGGTCTTCCAGGCGCCCTCGTGATTCCACCGATAGTGACCGGTGGTGAGGCACCCGCACCGGCTGCTGGTAGTGCAGGTACAGGCGCCGCCGGCAGTGGAGCCGCAGCGCCCGCTGCGGGCAGGGCCGTGGTTCCAGCGGCACCGGCAGCACCCGCGGTTCCCGCTGCCCCGGAGGTGCCGGAAATCCCGGCCGCCGAGCCGGTTCCCGACGGTGCAGCACCCGCTGCGACCGTAGGCGCGGAGCACGTTGCCGGCACACCCGCAACGGATACGACGCCACGACGGACCCCTGCAGCAGGGAGCCCGACAGTAAAATCTACGGTAAAGGAAACGGCAAAGCCGATCGGAACTCCGACGCCGGAAGCTCACAAAACCGATCACAAAGACACGCCGACACCGAAGAAGAAAAAGAAGTAGAGCGAACGTAGGTCCAGACATTGCCCGGTGGACCGGCCGGATCGCACCAACCCGCTGGCCGGTTCACCGGCCGGCGTTCACCGGCCTTCAGATGCCGTCAAGTCTCCGAATAGCGAAATAAGCGGAGACCAATGACGAATGAGGCGGCGCCATAGGCAAGCAACACCAGCAGCTTGGGCGCCACCTCGAGCAATGTCTTGTCGCGCAACATCACGTCGTGGATCGCAAACATCGACCACGTCGTCAGAGCGCCATGCGCAATCGTCTGCATCCACACCGGTTGTTCGTAGAAAGGCCACCAGCAGCCTCCCAATGCCGCCAGGATGAACAGCGAAGAGAGACCAACTGGAATGATCTGCTCGCGGGTCCGCGCCAGACCGGCAATGATCATGCTGAAGCAGGCCATCGAGGAAACGATACACACCGCCACGATCAGCATCGTGATCGGAGAGTGACCGAGTGTCAGTCCGTAAACGAAGTGACCGAAGAGCAGGAGCACGACCATTTGCAGCGTCCCGACGATGAGGCGCGCCAGGAGTTTCCCACCGAGGATCAGTGACTGCGGCACGGGCGCCATGGCAAGACGGCGCGTCGTCCCCCAGATCTCCTCATCGCGCAGGCCGAAAGATACGCTGAAGATCAGGTTCAGCAGTACGAACATCACGGCAAACCCTGGAATGTGCTGTTCGAGCGACGAAAATTTCATTCGCTTGGCCGTCAGGCTGCGCTCTTCCATCTTGAGCAGTTCCTCGCCGAAGGGATCCCCCAGCGACGAAGCCTCCCGTTCGGCCAGGAGAAAGATCACCTTGATCGCCTGCAACTCGGTCCACTGGGCGGGATCGGTCAACAGCTCGATAGTGGAGGGCTGGTCGGTCAGGTAGCGCTTGCTCATGCCGCCCGGCATCACCAGCATGGCCGGCGCGCTGTTTTCGACCGCCACCATACGTTCTGCCGTGGCCCGATCGACCTCCCGGACATCCAGATGTTTCCGGAAAACCTTGATCAGCACGTTGGCAACCGGGCCTTGATCCTCATTGACGATCGGAAAGAGAATGCTCTGCGTGCCGATCCCGGATTGCGTCTCCGACACCACCACGATGACGATAATCGGCACGATCAGCATCGACACGAGGGCAGACCGATCCCGCGCGATCAGGCGCAGATCTTTCAGCATCACACGCAGCAACCTCACAGGTCGTCTTCTCCACCCTTCTGGTTTTGACCGGGACCGTATTTCTTGCGCATCCGCTTGAGAATCTCCTCCGGCTCGGCGTTGGTCAACAATCGGTCCAACTGCCGCCGGAAGTTCGCCGTCAGGCTCATATCCTCGATCTTGATGTCGATGGCCCGCCAGACACCGCCCGCGTTACGCAGCATGTAGCTGACGGTAAACTCATCCCGCGGCGTCATGATCGTCGTATCGACGCGCGCCGAATCACCGTTGACCTCTTCGCCCGTGTAGCCGAAGTCGGGCTTCTCGAAGAGCAGGAGTTTCTGAACGTAGGTACGCTGGAACAATTCACGAAAGAGGGAGAGAAATTCCTTTTGCTGCGCTGGCGAGAACTTCGGCCAGTGTTTGTCGAGGGCCTGTCTCCCGATCGTCTCCGTGTCGAGGAAATCCCCCAGCAGATTGGATAACTGTGCCAGTTTTTCGTTGTGCGGCTCCTCGGTATCGACGATCTTGCGGGCACGTTCCAGAACCGAACGTGTCAGATCCATCGGCGCAGCGGCAAAGACCGGGGTCGTCCCCGCAACAGCAGTCAACGCGATGAAAAGGAGAGGGATGCAGAGTCGGTTCGCCATCTCAGTCGCGCAATTCCTTGCCTGTCAGTTGTAAGAACAGGTTTTCCAGGCTCAGCGGTGCAATCTCCATGGCAACGCTGTCGCCATAGCGGCGGAGCGCCTCCCCCAAAGGTCCCAGGACACGTACGGCACGATTGACAAACACCCGCGTCACCACCTCCTGCTGTTCGATCCGGCAAACACCTGCCGTGTTACGCAGATTTTCCAGATCCGCATCGCGTGGCAGTCCGCGCAATTCAATCACCTCCGAGCATCCGGCTTCGGTGAGCAATTCGGCGAGTGCCCCCATGGCGATGATCCTGCCTTCATCCATGATGGCGAGACGATCGCACAGGCGCTCGGCTTCCTCCATATAATGGGTCGTGTAGAGAATCGCCGCACCGGTGCTCTTGAGCCGATGAACGATGTCGAAGATATTCTCGCGCGAGTGTGGGTCCACCCCCACGGTCGGCTCATCGAGAAGGATGAGTTTGGGATCATGGATGAGACTCACGGCCAGATTCAGCCGCCGCTTCATACCGCCCGAATATTCCGCCACTTGATCCCGGCTGCGCGATTCCAGACCCACAAGCTTCAGGAGCTGGCTGATCCGGTGCATCATGGCCGCTGGCTCGACCTTGTACATGCGACCGAAAAATTTGAGGTTCTCGATGGCACTCAAATGCGGATAGAGGGAAATCTCCTGTGGCACGACGCCAATGATCTTCCTTACCGCCCGGACATCGTTGCGCACACTGTGTCCGAAGACGAAGGCATCTCCTTCGGTTGGTTTGAGATGGGTCGAGATGACCGAAATCGTCGTCGTCTTTCCCGCTCCGTTCGGCCCGAGCAGCCCGAACACTTCGCCCGATCGGACTTCGAAACTGAGGTCCGACACCGCTTCGGTTACACCGTACCTCTTACGCAACCCGCGCAATTCGAGGGCCGGCACGCCCTTGACCGCGGAATGATTGGCCGCGGGGACGGGCACCGTGTCAGTTGGCCTGTGACTGTAGCTCATTGCCGAGGTCGTGGGATACGAAAGGTCTGCTTTTGCGCGCCCGAGTGAATCGCTTTCAAGCAGATTTGATTCTTCGGGGGAAGCCCTTGCAGCCGAGGTGAGGCTGGTATCTATCGTCATGCACGGAGGGCGGGAATGCGAGTGCGCACGATTCTGTGGGGCAGCGTGGTACTTCTGGCGGCGGCGGCCGTCCGGGCGGAGCCAACAGCCAAATATGATCTTGCTGCCTGTATCAAGGCGGCCTTGCAGAGCGACCCCGACCTGAAGGCGGCGGCCGCCGAGGTGGCACGCGCCCGGGCACAGCTCGACGAGGCCAGAGCGGGCAAATGGGGACAAGCCGAATATACCCAGATCCTCGGCTTCGTTCCCGGCGCCAAGGGCGATATCCTCGATCCTCCCCAGGAAAACCGCAACAGCCTTCTGAAGGGACTCGGACCGTTCACCCGTTTGAACCTCTCCGTCAACGTTCCGCTATGGACCTTCGGGAAGCTCGATGCTGCGCTGGAAGCAGCGCAAAATGGGCTCGATGCGCAGCAAGCCGGTGGCGCCGCCCGGCGGGCAGACATCATCATGAACGTCAAACGCGTCTATTACGGCGTCCTGCTCACCGAGCAACTCTCCCTCGTCCTGGGCGACATGCTGGACACAATGGAAAAAGCCGTCCGCAAGACCGAGGAGCGCCTCGAGACAGGCACGTCCTCGGTCACCGAAATCGATCTCCTCAAACTGAAGACGGGACGCGCCAAGTTTGCCCGGGGGGTGGCCGAGGTCAAAGCTTCAGCCGCTTTGAGCCGCAGCGCGCTGGCGCGAACGATTGGCCTCCCGGTCAACGCACATGTCGAACTGGAAGAGCAGCGCTTGAAACCGGTCGAAGCCTCACTGGCGCCCCTGGAGCAATATCTGGCGGACGGTCCGCCCCGGCGGCCCGAGACCGATCAGATTCGCACCGGCATCGCGGCACAGGCGGCACGCGTCGAACTGCAGGAAGCCGAACTCTATCCGTCGGTCTTTCTCAGCACGGGTTTCCAATATGGCTGGGCACCCGGCCGAACGCGGCAGAAAAATCCTTTTGCCGCCGAAGATTTCAACTACACCCATCCCGTCGCCGCACTCGGCCTGCATTGGGATCTCAATATCCTGGGCAACGTTGCCAAGATCGACCAGGCCCGCGCCGACCTCGACAAATTGATGGCACAACAACGTAGCGCGGAATCGGGATTTCAACTGGAGATTCACAAGGCCTACGGTGAGGTGGTGGAGGCACAGGAGACGATGAAGTCTGCCGACGAAGGACGGCGTGCCGGGCGCAGCCTTCTGGTTCTGACGGTCGCCAATTTCGATCTCGGCATCGGTGACGCCGAGGAACTCTTCAAGGGCCTGGGTGCTTACACGGAGGCGAGCAGCGATTATCTTCGTGCCGTTCACGATTTCAACGTGGCGATCGGCGCCCTCAGCCGTGCCGTGGGCAGCGAACTGGCTGGGATCGAGTACTGAGGACATCGCCTCGCCGATCAGCCGAGGTCCGCCCAGCAACAGGAGAACACTGGTGGAGGCGCCGGGAACACTCGGCTATAGCGGCGCCACCGTGATCAATGACGCTTCCGTATTGCGACCCGCCCTGCGCGGCCGGCCACCTCGATCCGCCATGGCGTTTCTTTTTTGCGCCGTTCTGGGGGGCTGTGCCCTCTTCCCGGCAGATCAGGAAACCACCATCCATTCGGTGCGCCGTGAAACCATCGAACGGCACGGCGATCTCGAAACCGAACCGGCGATGCCGGCGGATGCCCCCACACCCGCGCCATCGCTGGACGAGGAGAGCCTTCCCGATGCCGTGGCGGCTACTGCCACACCGGAGACAGATTCACCGCACGCACTCGACTCACTCCCACCCGACTCACCAGCCGATCGAGCCGCATTGCCGCCGGGCGCCGCGCCAGTTGACTCCGTCCTTTCCCTGATCGTGCCCGCAACACCGCCCCAGGCAGCAGCAGCACTTCGACTCGTCGAACAGGGCCGCCTCCTTCTCGCCGGGAATCAACTCGCCCGCGCGCTGGAAGATTTCGAAAAAGCCATTGCCCTCGATCCAACCAGCCCCTACGGATACTATTTCCTTGCTCGAACCCACTACACAAACCGGCGCTTCGACCAGGCAGATGGCTTCATCACACGTGCGGCCACGCTCGGAGACCGGGCCAGCACCGTGTGGCAGGTCCATATCGCCGTCCTCCAGGGTCAGATCCTCGAGGCAGTTGGCCGCTACCCGGAAGCCCGTCAGGCCTATCAGCGGGCCTTGCAAGCAGACCCGGGAAGCACCACGGCCCAGGCAGGCTACCGCCGGTTGAATCCATAACGGTCCGATGAGAATTCTGGCGATTGAAAGCTCGTGTGACGACACCGCCGCCGCCGTGCTCGATGGCCGGCGCGTGCTGTCCAACGTCGTGGCATCGCAGGATGACGTCCATCGCCCCTACGGGGGTGTCGTGCCAGAACTCGCCTCGCGCTCCCACATGCGCCGCATTCTGCCCATCATCGAAAGCGCCCTCGAACGCGCGGATACGACGCTGGAGCAGATCGAGGGCGTCGCAGCCACCTGTGGCCCTGGCCTCGTGGGCTCTCTCCTGGTCGGGCTCTGCGCCGCCAAGACGATCGCCTTTGCCCGCAGGCTGCCATTCGTCGGCATCAATCATCTCGAAGGACACCTGGTCTCCGTGCAACTCGACGAACCGATCGAGTTCCCGTACGTCGCGCTGCTCGTCTCGGGTGGCCACACGAGCCTCTACCGCGCCGATGCGTTCGGGGAATACACACTCCTCGGCGTCACCCGTGACGATGCCGCCGGAGAAGCCTTCGACAAGGTGGCAAAAGTGATGGGGCTCGGTTTTCCGGGTGGGCGCGTCATCGATGAACTGGCACGGCGCGGCAACAACCGGGCCATCGCCTTCCCGCGGGCACGCCTCAAACCCAGAAAAGATGCCACACCGTTCGACTTCAGTTTCAGCGGTATCAAGACAGCGGTCTGGCAGTTCGTCCGAGACAATCCGCTCACGACAGACGAGGACGCGGCGGACCTGGCGGCAAGTTTCCAGGAGGCCGTCGTCGACATGTTGCTCGACACCAGCTTTGCCGCGGTGCGTAGCGCCGGAGCCCACCAGTTCGTAATTGCTGGGGGCGTTTCCGCCAACTCGCGGCTGCGGGAACGCGCCGTCGCCCTGGGAAACGAACACAACGTGCGTGTGGCGATACCGCCGATGCGTTACTGCACAGACAACGCCGCCATGATCGGCCTTGCTGCCAGCTATCGCATGGAAAAGAAGCGATTCGATCCATTGACCCTCAACGCGAAGGCCGATCTGGAACTATGAGCCACGTGCGCCGGCAACGCTCACGAAACGCCCCTGGACCGGTACGCCGCGTCCTCGATGATCTCGGTCGCGGTGCGCGTAAACGGCTCGGGCAACATTTTCTCGCCAATCCAGAAACGGCGAGCCGCATCGTCGCGCTGGCTGCCGTGTCGCGCGAAGACCGTGTCGTCGAGATCGGTCCCGGACTGGGCGCCCTCACCGAGCCACTGCTGATCATCGGCTGCGAACTGTGGCTGATCGAGCTGGATTTCGATCTTGCGGCACGCCTGCGCGAACGCTGGGGAGATCTCGGGCGGGTCCATGTGGTTGCAGCCGACGTTCTTGAAACCAATGTGCCAGAACTGATCGGTCCCGGTGCGCCAGCCGTGGTGGTGGCCAACCTCCCCTACAATATCGGCGCCGCCATTCTGGCGCATCTCCTCGCCACACCGGACTCCTTTGCCCGTCTCGTGGTGATGCTGCAACGTGAAGTCGCCGAACGGCTGCGCGCCACACCGGGAAGCCACGATTACTCTGCCCTCTCGGTTCTCACACAGGCCGTGGCACGGGTGGAGCGTGGCCTACGAATTGGCCCGGGCGCCTTCGTGCCGGCTCCGAAGGTCGAGTCGGAGGTTGTGATCATCACCCCGCACGGCGAGCCGCCCCTGGCCGCAGAGGAATTGCCATCATTCCGGCGCCTGGTTCGCACCGTCTTTTCACAGCGCCGGAAACAACTCCTCAACAGCATGCGCGGCCTCGACTGCGACCCCCGATCCATCCTGAACGCAGCAGGCATCGATCCGATGCGGCGGCCCGAAACCCTCTCTCTGGAAGAATTTGCGCAGTTGAATCGAGCCCTTCTTGCGGGACGGTAGAATGCCTGAACTCCCCGAAGTCGAAACCGTCCGCCGTTCCCTGCTGCCACTCGTCGGAGGGCGCATCACCGGCGTGGACGTGCGGGAACCCAACCTGCGCCTGCGTCTGCCGGACGATTTCGCCAGGCGCATCCATCACCTGCGCATCGAAGCACTTCAACGGCGAGGGAAGTACCTCTTGTTCGGGTTGAGCAACGGCGAGACTCTGCTCGCACACCTGGGCATGACCGGCACACTGCTCCTCCGCCCCACCGAGGCCCCACCGTCCCGGCACGACCATGTGAGATTCCGGATCGACACGGGCGGCACCCTCGTGTTCAACGACCCGAGACGCTTCGGAAGCCTGCGCCTCGGACCCCTCGATTCGTTCGGCGAAATCCAGCACATCGGTCCCGAGCCGCTCGACGAAGCTTTCACTCCGGCAACACTCCATGCCGTCACCCGTGGCCGCAAAAAGCCCATCAAGACCCTGCTCATGGATCAGTCCTGCGTCGCCGGGATCGGCAACATCTACGCAAGCGAGATCCTCTTCGGCGCAGGGCTTCGACCCACCCGGGCGGCACACCGGCTGACCCGCAGCGAAACCGCCCGCCTGCACGCTGCAATGCGGCAGGTGCTGGACGAGGCCGTAGCACTGGGAGGAAGCACCATCTCGGATTATCGGGACGGCCACGGCCGCACCGGCTATTTCCAACTCACCTTCAGGGTGTACGGGCGCGACGGCGAGGACTGCACCTCTTGCAGGCAGCGTATCCGCCGAATCATCCAGGCTGGGCGCAGCAGCTTCTATTGCCGGAGCTGCCAGCACTGACTCGTCAGCGCACGACGAGCACCGGACAGCGTACGTGGCGCAGCACACGTTCCGCCACGCTTCCCATCAGAAGATGCTTCAAACCTGTATGACCATGCGTAGCGATGACGATGAGATCGGCCTTGAGATCGCCGGCCATCCGGATGATCTCTTCGGCTGGAGTGCCACGCGCCACCACGATCCGGCGGCGAACCGTGGAAAGCTCGGGATCTTTTGGAATTCGCTCTTCCAGCGCATCCCGGGCATCGCTCTCGGCGCGGAGGACAACATCGGGATTCAGCAGCTCACCAGGATAGTACTGGGCGTAAAGAGGATTCGGCACGACCACCGGTTCTACGATGTGACAGAGGATCACCTCCGCGTCGTGATCGGCCGCCATGCGAAACGCGTGCGGAATGGCATGATCGCCGGCCTCTGAAAAGTCTGTCGTCACAAGGATCGTCTTGAATCTCTCCTGCATGAGTTCTCCCTCGGTTGTTCCCAACCTAGCACGATTCCGTTCCCGGCGACGAGACATCCCCGGAAACAAGCCGCCCAACTGCCGGCACAGCCGGCTCTCCCTCAGATCACACTCCTGGCCGATGCACCCACCAGCGCCGTTGCTCGACCGCACCCCTTCTGGAATGTTGGGGCAATGTTCACAGGAATCATCGAAGAAGTGGGTCACGTCACCGAGGCCACCGCTGGCCGTCTTTGCATCCGGGCACCGAAAATCCTGGCAGACGCCAAGCTGGGCGACTCGATCGCGATCAATGGCGTGGACCTCACCGTGACCGGCCTTGGGGAGGATCATTTCACCGCCGACGTCATGCCGGAAACCTACCGCCGATCCAACCTGGGAGATCTGCACACCGGAGACGCCGTCAACCTGGAGCGCTCGGTCCGCCCGATGGATCGGCTGAGCGGACACATTGTGCGCGGCGTCGTCGAAGGCCGGGCCCAAATCGAATCCTTCACGCCGGAAGACGACGCCATCATCGCACGTTTCCGCGCCCCGGCCGAACTGTTGCGTTTCATGATCGTGAAAGGGCCGGTCGCCATCGATGGGGCGAGTCTGACGATCATCGACAAGACGGCGGAGACATTCTCGGTCTCACTCGTCCAGTACACACAGGAAAACACCACTCTCCTACGAAAAAAGCCGGGGGATTCCGTCAACATCGAGACGGACATCATCGCCCGATACGTGGAGAATCTTCTCGAAAATCGCGCTCTGTAGCCCTACCCGCACGAGCCGGTTCAGGTAGCCGGACCCTGGGCGGGCGTTGGGTTTTCGCCTGCCACGTAGCGGCTGTGAAGCCAGGCAAGGAAACGCTCCACACCTTGCACGACCTGGGCCGTGCGAAGTGACGGGAAGATTTCGAAGGCGTGTTGTGCGCCCGGCACTTCGGCGTAGAGCACCGGGGATTGCGAGACATTTCTCAGGGCAGATACGAAGTGCCGCGCCTGGGCCACCGGCACCAGCGTATCGTGATCCCCGTGGATCACCAGAAACGGCGGTGCGTCGGCGCGCACCTGGGCGATCGGCGATGCTTTTTCGTAGGCTTCCGGTGCCTCCTCCCGCGATGCCTTCATGACTCGCTTTTCGAGCAGCCGCAGGAGATCTCCGTTTCGCAGTGTGTGATACCGATCGGTGAAGTCATACACGCCATAAAAAGGAACACAGCCCTGGACGCGCGTATCCACATCTTCGAAACCCGGTTGGTACTCCGGGGCATTGGGGGTGAGCGCAGTGAGTGCGGAGAGGTGCCCTCCTGCCGATCCTCCCGTCACAACGATATAGGCAGGATCGAGTCCGTATTCCTCGCCGTGCTCGTGGATCCAGGCGATGGATCGTTTGATGTCGACCAGGTGGTCGGGAAAAGTCGCATGCGGGCTCAGCCGGTAGTCGACACTGACACAGGCCCAACCGTGGCGTGCCATGTGAACCATCAGGGGAACCCCCTGTTCATTCTTGCTTCCCAGACACCAGCCGCCACCATGCACCTGCAGGAGGACCGGACACTTGTTCGGATGTGAACGGCGCCGGTACACATCGAGCCGCAGGTCAAGCCCAGCAGCTCGTGTGTACTTGAGGTTCCGGATACGCTCCACCTCGGGATGCCGGATCGGAAATGGTTGCACGATCGGCTTCCAGTCGATGTGGTTGTCGAACGACGGCCGTTGGCCGCCGCGAATTTCTTCCTGATATCCAGGACCGAGTCCCTGAGACAGCGCCTGTTCGATCACCGTGCCGGCACTGCTGCTGGCCCAGTATGCCCGCCACAGACCGACCCAGGTCACCAGGAGGATGCCCAATCCGAGAATCCCCGACCAGCTTCGCAACACACCCGAATAGACGAAGAACAGGGTCACGAGGACCTGGAATGCAATCGCATGCAGCGCCAATTCCCCGGTGAGCCAACCGAAGAGGAAGCTGGCGACGGCCCGTTTGCCGGGCGCATACGCCGGATACCAGACGTTATAGGCGAGCAGGGCGGCAATCACCGTAAACGATAGGAAGATCCAGGACACCATCTACCTCCTTACTCGCGTACGATTGCGTTTTGACTTCGATGGTTCAAGCCATCGAGGCGTCATTCGCCGTCGGGAACCAGCACCGTGTCATGCAACCAGTGGGCGTCGTCACGCTCCGGGTAATCGATATTGTAGTGCAGGCCCCGGCTTTCCTTGCGGTACATGGCCGACCGGATGATGAGTTCGGCGACCAGCGCGATGTTCCGGAGTTCAATCAGGTCGCCTGTAATGAGAAAGTCCCAGTAATATTCTCGAATTTCGTGCTGCAGGAGATCGATTCGTTTGAAAGCACGCATGAGACGGCGATCGGAGCGCACGATCCCCACGTAGTTCCACATGATGCGGCGCACTTCGTCCCAGTTCTGTGTCACCACCACCATCTCATCACTGTTCACGGCATTGCCCGGGTTCCACACCGGGAGATCCGGTATGGCGGTGCGATCGGTACGCAGCAGAGCACAGGCGGCCTCGGCAGCGCGGCGCCCGAATACGAGTGCCTCGAGCAAGGAGTTGGAGGCGAGGCGGTTGGCGCCATGCAGACCCGTCATGCTCACCTCGCCGGCAGCATAGAGACGGCGGATGTTCGTGGCCCCGTGCTGGTCGGTCACCGCACCGCCGCAACAATAGTGTGCCGCCGGGACGACCGGAATCCACTCCCGTGTGATGTCGATTCCGTACTGCTGGCAGCGCTCATAGATGAGTGGGAATCTCTCCCGCACGAACGACGCGTCCCGGCCGGTGATGTCGAGGAAGACGTGATCGAACCCGCGTCTCTTCATCTCGCTGTCGATGGCACGCGCCACGATGTCGCGTGGCGCCAGTTCCGCCCGCGTATCGTAGCGCTTCATGAACGCCTCTCCATCGGGCGCACGCAGAACCGCTCCTTCACCGCGCATGGCTTCCGTGATGAGAAACGACTTCGCCTGCGGGTGATAGAGACAGGTCGGGTGAAACTGGAAAAACTCCATGTTGGCAACGGGAACACCCGCCCGGTACGCCATGGCAACGCCGTCTCCGGAAGCAACGTCCGGGTTGCTGGTGTAGAGGTACACCTTACCGGCCCCTCCGGAAGCCAGCAGCGTGGCACGCGCCAGAAAGGTCACCACCCGTCCGGTCTTTACGTCGAGGGCATAAGCGCCCCAGCAGGACGGCTCGCGGATGCCCGGCTCGAACTTCGCGTCGACCAGCAGATCCACCGCCATGTGACGTTCCCGCACCTCGATGTTGGGATTCTTGCGAACCGCTTCCACCAGGACGCGCATGATCTCGTGGCCGGTCGTGTCCAACGCATGGAGGATACGCCGGTGGCTGTGGCCACCTTCGCGTCCCAGGTCGTATTCGCCGTCATGATCACCCGAACGAGTTGAAAAACGCGCCCCGAGGTCGATGAGTTCGCGCACACGGCGCGGTCCTTCCCGTACAACGAGGTCGACGATCTCCCGGTGGCATAGGGAGGCGCCGGCCGTCATCGTGTCCTGGCTATGATCCTCGAAAGAGTCCTCCGGACTCCACACCGACGCGATGCCGCCCTGGGCATATTCCGTCGCACTTTCCGGCAACCGATCCTTGGTCAGAACGATGACAGATCCGACCTCGGCCGCTTTCAATGCGAAACTGAGTCCGGCCAGGCCGCTACCGATCACGAGAAAGTCGCTCTGTTCCACCATTCAGCGTGTACCATACGGTCCGTGGGCCGCGCCATGTCGCAGGCAAAAATCGGTTGCTTCAACAGCACTTCCTTTGTACGGTCGCCGGCGTCATGCGAAAAGGCGAACTGGTTGTCTGTGGTGTGGTGTGCCTGCTGGGGTTTCTGGCGGTCCCGGCACAGGGGGACATCTACATGTATCGCGATTCGCGTGGAGGGCTGCATTTTTCCAATGCGCCGACCGAAGCGAAATACCGGTACTACCGTTCCGAAGCGGAGATCTGGCGGCCCGTACGCTGGACCAGTTGGGGGAGCCGTTGGGTCGATCCGAAACGGCACAAGGCATACGACTCTCTCATCCGTGATGCGGCTGCACGGCACCAGGTCGATGCCACGCTGGTGAAGGCCGTCATTCGTGCCGAGTCTGATTTTGTGCCGAACGCGGTTTCGCCCGCCGGGGCCCTGGGGCTGATGCAACTGATGCCGGACACAGCGCGCCTGCGCGGTGTCGGAAGTGTCTTCGAGCCGCGCCAGAATATCGAAGGCGGTGTACGCCATCTGCGCTATCTGCTCGACCGCTACAGCGGGAATCTACGGCTTGCCCTTGCCGCGTACAATGCGGGCGAGGGAGCGGTGGACAAAAACGGCGGCATCCCACCCTACCCGGAGACGCAGAACTACGTGGTCCGCGTCATGCGCTTCCGGGACCGTTACCTCCAAGAGCAATTCGTCCAACGGAACTGATCCGAGCAAACGCCCACCTCTGGCCCTTTCCGAATCGGATGGGGAAAGAGTGGGATTCCCGGGCAACAGGCAAATCACTGGCCGCGGTCGACCGTTGCAACTCCAGAGTCGCCGCAACCCCGGCAGCCATGCTACTGGGATGGCGTGTGGCGCCACTGGGCGAATCTGCCGAATCTCCTCACCCTGATCCGGATCCTGCTGATTCCGGTCATGCTCGTATTCCTCTCCTATCCGGGCAGGGGCGCCAGTGCTGCGGCTGGTGCAACTTTCATCATCGCCTCGATTTCGGATTTTCTCGACGGCTACCTGGCACGGCGCTGGAACATCAGCACCACGCTGGGAAAAATTCTCGATCCGCTCGCCGATAAGCTCATTGTAGCCGCTGCGCTGATCATGCTCGTCTCCATTGGCCGTGAGCCGAGCGTTCCACGGTGGATGGCCATTGTCATCATCGGACGGGAGATTGCAGTCACGGGGCTGCGGGCCATCGCGCTCAACCACGGGGTGGTCGTGGCCGCCGAGGAACTCGGAAAGTACAAAATGGTTTTCCAGATGTTCGGTCTGACGGGCTTACTTCTGCACTACGACTTTTTCGGCATCGCGTTCCACTACGCCGGCATGTACTTTCTGTGGATCGCGCTGATTCTCGCTCTGTGGTCGGGAGTCGACTACCACATCAAAACGATCCGCCAACTCATGAAACCCTCACCCGTGACGTAGCAGTTGCGCACCCCCCAGGTGCATGTTAACTCACGCGACTGCCTCAACGGCACGCGCGCCCTTAGCTCAGCTGGATAGAGCACAAGACTACGAATCTTGGGGTCGGCTGTTCGAATCAGCCAGGGCGCGCTCCCTTCCCTCCCCCGCCCTTCCTCTGCGAGACCGCCTCCGGCACGGGTGTACGCACATGCGGACAGTCGAACAGGGCCGCGTCGATCGCTGCAACGATCTCGTCGATGGTAATGGTCCCATCCCCATCACGGTCACCTGCTAGACAGTCTTCGACCGGAATCTCCCCGAGGGCTATGGCGACCATCGCCATCAATTCATCGATCGTCACCTCGTTGTCGCCATTACAATCCCCGACACACTGACCGGCGAGCATGGTGGGCGTCGCGCTTGCGGTCTCGGTTGCTGTCGCGGTCGGGGTCGCCAACTCGGTTTCGGACACGTCTGGCGTGGGAGTCTCGGTTGGCGTTTCGGCCGACAGTGTGGTGGGTGTTTCGCCTGGCGAAGCAGTCACCGCCGGCGATGGCTGCGGACTGGGCGTGACATCGGGCGTCAGCGTGTGACTGGGCACCACCTCCGGCGTTGCCGAAGGTGGTGCCGTTGGGCTGGGTGTTTCCGACGGCGGGGGCGTGGCGCTCGGGATCTCCGGCGGCGTTACCGTCTCTGTCGGATTCTCCACCGCCGTCGGTGTGTGTGGCGGTGGCTCCGTCGGGCTTGCCGTGGGTGTCCAGGTCGATGCCGGCGTGTCCGATGGCGTTGGCGTGTTCGTGGAAGTGGCACTTGCCGTGGGGGTGACCGTCGCCCTCTTCGTCGGGGTAAATGTCGGATCATCCAGCGGCGCCGCCGTCCGCGTCGGTGTGGATGTCGCGGTCACCGAAGAAGTCGGCGTCGTGCTGTCTGTCGGTGAGAATGTCGCGGTCGCCGGGAAAGTAGGTGTCGCACTATCCGTCGGTGTGACGGACGCGGTGTGCGATGCCGTCGGAGACGGCGTCGATGTCAGGCTGAAGGTGGGCGTGGCCGTAGGTGTCCCGGTTGCCGTTGCCGCCCGGCTCGTCGTTGGAGTCGCACTCCGCGTCCGCGTGGCCGTGCGCGTGACCGTCGGGGTCGTCGTCGGGCGCGGTGTCAGCGTATACGTTGGACTCTCCGTGCGAGTGCGGGTGGGCGTGCGCGTCGGGGTGCGCGTCACCGATGGGGTCCGGGTCCAACTGAAGGTGCGGGTCGGTGTGACGGTCGGGGTCGGCGTCCAGGTATAAGTCGGCGAAGGAGTCGGTGTCCCGGTCGGACTCGCCGTGGCCGTACCAGGGGGTGGGACGGTTGCCGTCCACGTCGGAATCGAACTGGCGGTCGGGGTGGCGCTGGAGGTCCCGGTCGGCGTCATCGTCCAGGTCCGTGTCGCACTACGGGTGGGCGCTGGCGTCTGTGTCGGTGCCAGCGTTGCGCTTGGTGGCGGCGAGAGACTCGGCGAGGGAGTCGGCGTGTCCGTTTCTGTCGCAGTCCGCGTTGCAGTCGTTGTCGGCGGCGGAGTCGCCGTCCAGGTTGCCGGCATGGTCGGACGCGGCGTTCCTGTTTCAGTGAGCGTAGCCGTCGGTGTGCGTGTGATCGTGGGTGTACGCGTGGCCGTCCAGGTCGGTGTCTGGGTACGGCTCGGCGTCGGCGTCTTTGTCGGTGTCCCCGTCCGGGTCCCAGTCCGCGTTGGTGTCGGGGTCCGTGTCGGTGTCGGCGATAGAGTCGCTGTCGCGCTTGCCGACATGGTTGGATAGGGTGTTCCTGTTTCTGTGAGCGTGGCCGTCGGCGTGGAGGTGATCGTCGGTGTGAGCGTGGCCGTCCAGGTCGGTGTCTGGGTACGGCTCGGCGTCGGCGTCTTTGTCGGTGTCTCCGTCCGTGTCCCGGTCCGCGTTGGTGTCGGGGTCCGTGTCGGTGTCGGTGTGCGTGTCGGCGTCGTAGTGGGCGACAAGGTCGGACTGGCTGTCTCGGTTGGCGTACGCGTGATCGTCGGCGTGTGGGTCAACGTAAGAGTAGGCGTCGCGCTGGGCGAGGGTGTCATCGTCCGAGTGTAGGTCGCTGTGGGCGAAAATGTCGGCGTGCGAGTTGGGGTCGTCGTAAAGGTAAGCGTCGGAGTCGATGTCCATGTCGGGGTGTGCGTCACGCTGGGCGAGGCGGTCGGTGTGCGTGTCGGCGTCGAGGTCGGGGTGTTCGTCTGGGTCGGTGTGCGTGTCGGCGAGTTCGTCGGGGTGTAAGTCCCCGTTCGCGTCGGACTCGGGGTCGGTGTCCAGGTCCAGGTCGGTGTGCGCGTCGGCGTCAGGGTCGAGGTTTGCGTCTGGGTCGGTGTGCGTGTCGGCGAACCGGTGGGTGTGTCTGTCGGTGTTCTCGTCGGAGTGTGGGTGAGAGTCGGTGTACGGGTCGGCGAACCGGTCGGTGTTTCGGTCCCCGTTTGCGTCGGACTCCGTGTCATTGTCGGGGAAAATGACGGGGTGTAGCTCGGCGTCAATGTCGGAGTGTCCGTCGCGCGCAGGGTGGCTGTCGGAGAGAAGGTCGGTGTCCACGTTTTCGTCGGAGAAAGAGTCGGCGAGACGCTCGGCGTGAAAGACGGCGTTGGCGTCGGGCTTCGGCTGGGCGTTGCTGTGGCAGCAGCGTTGACCGTCACCATCGCTCCCACCGGGGAACAGGGAGCCTGTTCGGTCTGATTGGTTTGATCGTTAAAGTACTCGAGGCGGCAACCCGCGCTGACCGGTGTGGTGCAGGCATCCTCTGTGAAGTAGACCGGCGTCGACCCCACCTGCGCACCGGTGAACCGCAGAGTCAGCAGTGTGACGTTGCTTCCGCTGATCGGACTTGGACAGACCAGACCAGCACAGATGCGCCCGGGAACGGGGAATGCCGCTATCGTGAAGCAACCAGGCAGCCCGGCGCCAAGCTGGATGTCGCTCTGGGTCAGGTTCAGGCCCGCGGGGGAGTAAGCAAGCCCGAACGTGAATGCGTGAATGATCCCCGGTTGATCGATCTGCAACGACAGCGTCGTCGTGTCCCCAGGGCCGCTGATCGTCGCAGAGGCCGGCGTCAATTGCACCGTCGCTGCACGTGCCGCTGAGCCCCACCCGAGAGAAAGCAGGATCGAAATCAAAAACGTGGGCCACGAGACACGAGTGTTCAACACGTCGTTCTTCTAACGGGCTGATCCCGCTAATCAACGACAATTTTATGTGCCCTGAGACAATCTGGTCTTGCATAGGGGGTGGACGACGTGCTTACCGGCCCAGCACCACCCTCGCCCTGCATGGCGCACAGACCAACGTCCACACACCCAGGGCTCAGATTTTCTTTTCTTTTTCCGCCCAATAGGGATCGCGTAGCTTGCGTTTGTAGAGCTTCCCGTTCGGATCACGGGGCATTGCTTCAATGAAATCGACCGAACGGGGGCATTTGTACCGTGCCAGCCGCCCCTGGCAGAATGCGATGATTTCCTCTGCCAGTGCAGCCCCGGGAACGGCGCCGTCCGTCGGTTCGATCACAGCCTTCACCTCTTCTCCCCAGTCTTCGTTCGGAACGCCAAACACCGCGGCATCCGCTACCTGGGGGTGGCTGAGGAGCGCCGCTTCGATCTCCGCCGGGTAGATGTTCGCACCGCCGGAAATGATCATGTCGATCTTGCGGTCACAAAGGAACAGGTAGCCGTCCTCATTCAAGTAACCGATATCCCCTACGGTGAAGAAGCCATCGCGGCGGTTGGCATCGGTTTTCGCCTTATCTTTGTGGTACTCGAAATCCATACCGCTCATCTTCATGTACACGGTGCCCGGTGTGCCCACCGGACAATCTGCCCCGCTCTCGTCGAGTACCCGGACCTCGGAGCTCGGCCATGCGCGGCCGACTGTGCCCGGATATTGCAGCCACTGCTGTGGCGTGACGAGCGTGCCACCCCCTTCGCTTGCCGCATAGTACTCGTAAATCACGGGACCCCACCACTCGAGCATCCGCCGTTTGACCTCGACGGGACACGGTGCTGCCGCATGGATCACCTGCCGCCAGGACGACAACGTGTACTTTTCTTTCACCTCGGCAGGAAGTGCGAGCAACCGGTGGAACTGCGTCGGCACCATGTGCGTCGTCGTCGGACGATACCGATCCACGGCGGCCAGGCAGCCCTCTGCCGTCCACTTGTCCATCAAAATGATCCGATGACCGAAGTGGAGGGAACACCCCATGAACATCATCACGGCCGTGTGGTACAGGGGCGAGCCAACCAGGTGTACGTTGTCGTCTTCCGCCTGAATTCCGAACATCGTCAGAAACATCGCGAAAGCGGAGAAAACCATGTCTGGATCATAAGGAGACAAGGGGCGGCGAATCCCTTTCGGCCGGCCCGTCGTTCCCGACGTGTAGTTCATCACCTGCCCGGCCGCCCGGTCTGCCGGCAGCCCATCCGATTGCCCCTGGCTGAGTTCCGCATAGTTACGGAACCCCTGGATCTGACCGGCCGCAAAACGCGCACTCTCCGGAAAGCCGATCTCCTCCACGGCAGCGGACAGGCTATCGGCGTAGCGCTCCGAACCGACGAGCACCTGGGCTCCTGAGTCCTGCAGAATGTACGCGATCTCCGACCCGGTGAGATGTGTGTTGATGGGCACCAGATAGAAGCCCGCCTGCATCGCAGCCAGATAGACCTCGACCATCGGTGCGCCGTTGGGGAGGACCGTAGCCACAACCTCCCCTTTGCCGACACCGGCATCGCGAAGCCCGCCGACCAGACGATTCGAAGCAGCCAGCAGTTCTCCCGCTGAAAGGACGGCACCATCCGGATCGACGAGCGCCGCCCGCTCCGGCTGTTTCTGCGCGATTTTCCAGAAACCGTACTCCATCTCCTACCTCCAGACCGTTTTCTCACCCGGGCCGGCACATCCCGTCAATCTGAGGGAAGAACAGATTCCCTCTGGATCACGGGCCGGCGCGGCTATCAGGGCGATCCTCTTGCCAGTTGCCTATACGTCTTCTCTCCTGGCGCGCAAAGAACCTCTGCCCGAGTGCCACGCCATTGCTTACGCAAGACCAACGCACGAAGCCGGAACCCCGGAAGTGACCATCCTTCACCGGCAAACAACGGCGCGGGACAGAGAGCCCCATTGACGGATGGTTGTCCGCTTCGGTGGATGGGGCTACACAACCAGATTCGGGAATAAAAGACATGGCGACGCCCGATACAGAGCAATTTGCATTCAGTGACCAGGCTCCCTGGATCATCGAGAGAGAGAAGATCTCATGGGCACACGATCTGGCCGCTGTGCGGGCGCAGACGTTGGCGGAGTTGCCCCAACTCCTCGAACGCCGAACCATTCCTCCCGTCACCCGGTTTGCGGAAACCGCCCTTCGTCTGGGAGGAGCACTGGCCTCGTGGTACGTGAGAGATCGTCGCAAAGGCGGCAGCATCTCGCGGCACGGGCTGTCGCATCGTCTGCGTGACGCCTTCGAGCGACTCGGCTCGCCGTACATCAAACTGGGCCAGATCCTCTCGTCGGGAAAAGGTATTTTCCCGGACGAGTTGGTGGGAGAGTTCAAGACTCTGCGCGACCAGGTGAAACCGGAACCTTGGCCGGTAGTGGAACAGGTGTTGTTGGAGGACCTCGGACGCCCGATCGACCAGGTGTTCGCCTCCTTCGACCGCACAGCTCTGGCGGCAGCATCGATCGCCCAGGTCCATGCCGCAACACTGCGTACGGGTGAAGAGGTTGTCGTCAAGATCCAGCGCCCGCGTGTCGCCACACTCGTACGCCAGGACATTCAGGGGATGGCCTGGATCGCGCCTCTCCTGATCGGGCGCATTCCGATCGCTGCACTGGCCAATCCACCGGCACTGGTGGAATTGTTTGGAGAGACGATCCTCGAGGAACTCGATTTCCGTCTCGAAGCGGAAAACATGTTGGACATCGCCGCCATGTTTGCCGATGCCGGCCAGCGCATCATCATCGTGCCACGACCACATCCAGAGTTGGTGACAAAGCGTGTCCTCGTGATGGAGCGCCTATCGGGCTACTCCTACGACAACGTCGAACACATGCGTGAGGCCGGCATCGACACCTCGGGTGTTCTGCGTGCGCTCATCATCGCACAACTCGAAGGAGCGATGATTTACGGCGTCTTCCACGGCGATCTACATGGCGGAAACATGTTCGTCACGCCGGAGGCGAAAATCGCTCTGTTCGACTACGGCATGACGGCCCGCATGGACGAAAAGCGCCGGCTGGCGTTCCTGCGCGTCATGATGCTCGGCATGATGGGCAACCTGCGTGGCCAGATCGAAGCCTACAAGGACCTCGGTGCACTCGCGCCGGACACCGATGTGAGGGAACTGATCCGCACTTTGAAGCTCGACCAACCCGTGATCGACCCGACAACCCTCACCTCCGACCAACTGACGAACGAAATCCAGCACGTCACCAAGGCCCTCATGGGCTATGGTGCCCGCCTTCCCAAACCGCTGATGTTGTTCGTCAAGAACATGCTGTTCCTGGACGACGCCATTGCCCATCTCGCGCCGGACGTGAATATCCTCGAAGAGGTACTGCAGATCTACGGCTATTTCGTGCAACACCACGCCGACAAGATTTCCCTCGAGGCGGGGCTGGATCCGAGCCAGCAGGGATTCGACATCGACATGTTCAAGGCAAGTCTCGGCTTGAAAAAGGACACCGACGCGATCACCCACCGCGATCTGCAAAAGCGCCGGAAAATCATCCGCGAGCGGCTCGACGAAGCGGGCTGGCCACGCGTTTGAGAGTCCCCCACTACCGCACCGGCGCTGGCTATGGCATAGGGCAGGCATGCTGGCGATCGGCGACAAGGCACCTGAGTTCGAGGCGCCCTGCGGTGATGGGCGTCATTTCCGGCTACGTGATTTTCGTGGCCGGCGGCACGTGATCCTGTACTTCTTCCCGAAAGATTTCACGCCGGGCTGCACCCGGGAAGCGCAAGGGTTCCGCGACCGGCGGGCAGAGATTGCAGGACTCGACGCGGAGATCGTGGGCGTCAGTGCCGACAGCGTCGAGAAGCACGCCTCCTTCGCCGAGCGCTACCGCCTCCCCTATCCCCTGGTGAGCGATCGCAGTGGCCTGATTGCGAGAAAATACGACGTGGCGCGATTGGGAGGATGGCTACCGGCCCGGCGGGTCACCTACGTCATCGACAAGCAGGGGATCATCCGGGCCGTCATCCAGAGCGAACTCAGCATCGACATGCACATCAAGGAAGCCATCAAGAAGCTCGAGGAACTGCAACGCGACTGATCCGACAGCCTCGAGCTTTCCTGAGGGAAACGACTGGTGCGCAAGTTGGTACGGCTTATTTCCCGTCCTTTTTCGCCATCAGTTCGATGAAATCGACACAGCGCGTCGCGTAGCCCGACTCGTTGTCGTACCAGCTCACCACCTTGAAGAAACGGTCATTGAGCTGGATACCGGCGGCGGCATCGAAGATACTGCTGTGTTGATCACCGATGAAGTCGCTGGAGACCACTTCTTCTTCGGTGTAGGCGAGAATGCCCTTGAGAGGACCATTCGCGGCTGCCTTCATCGCGGCATTGATCTCCTGCAGGCTGGTGGCACGGGCGGTACGGAAGGTCAGATCGACAACGGAGACGTCTGCCGTCGGCACACGGAACGACATACCGGTGAGCTTGCCCTTCAGGGACGGGATACACAGGGTGACTGCCTTGGCGGCGCCGGTGCTGGCGGGGATGATATTGACGTAGGCATTGCGTCCACCGCGCCAATCTTTCTTGCTCGGGCCATCCTGTGTCGGTTGCGTGGCGGTGACGGCGTGCACGGTGGTCATGAGACCCTCTTCGAGACCGAAATCATCGTTGAGCACCTTGGCCACGGGGGCGAGGCAATTCGTCGTGCAACTCGCATTGCTCAAAATCGCGTGTTTGGCCGGATCATACTGCTCGGCATTGACGCCGAGGCAGAAGGTCGGCACCTGGTCCGGCTGCGCCTTGGTGGGGGCAGAGAGGAGGACGCGTTTTGCGCCGGCGGCGATATGTTTGCTGGCGCCATCCAGATCGGTGAAGAGGCCGGTCGATTCGAGGACATAATCGACGCCCAGATCCTTCCACGGGAGTTGTGCAGGATCCTTCAGCGACATCGTTTTCGTGGTGCGGCCGTTGACGGTGAAACTATTCTCGGTGGCGCTCACCTCGGCGAGTTTACAATTCGGGCGGAAGCGGCCGTGGGTGCTATCGTACTTCAGGAGGTAGGCCAGATTATCTGCCGGAACCAGATCATTGACGGCGGCAATTTCAATGCCGCGTTCCGTGGCGATGCGATAAAAAAGACGACCGATACGACCGAACCCATTGATGCCCACGCGAAACGCCATTTCTCGACCTCCTCAGGTACAGCGAAAGTATGAACTGAAAACACGATAGAGAGCGGCGGATATTAGATCAACAACGGGGAGAAGAAACGGCGGGCAGCGGACGTATGAGAGGCGAGACAGCAACCGCCCTTGCAACGCGAAGCGCTTTCCGCTTTTCCCGAGGCGCACGCGCCCGTAGCTCAGATGGATAGAGCGGCTGGCTTCGAACCAGTAGGTCGGGAGTTCGATTCTCTCCGGGCGCACTCTCCCTCTTGCGCAAGACCAACCACGAATGCAGGCACCCGGCCGTGGGTCCCGCGGGGGTGCTGCTGCAGAATGCGGTAACCACGGAAGATACAGTGCAGGCTCTCACCGAGTCTGGTCGTATCCAGGATGATCTGAAACATTCCCTGATCTACACGGTGGCCATCCTACAGCCCTCCGTGCACCGCTGACACTGCTCCGGACATCCCCTGCTTCTCAACGCCGATCAGCCGACATCTCGATTGCCCCAAAGATAGAGACACCCCCAGCCAATCGAATCGACTCTCCGAGGCTCACGACGGGCTCCGACGGGTCTCATTGACTCTTTGGCGCCCCCCGGACTTCGAGGCCTGCTTATCAGCGAGCTTCGTTCGTTTCGGGACCGACAACAATACGCGACCCTTGCTTCGTCGAACCTTGACTTGCTGCTTGCTTGGTAAGAAGGTACCAAGCTCGAAGTACGACGCCCAAAGGGAGAGGGAGACGCCTGCATGGCCACGGAATCAACCAAGGGTTCTCAGATTCACGTCCGGGTCGCTGCCGACCTGAAGAAGGCGCTCAAGATCTTCTGTGTACGCGAGGGGACGACGGAGCAGACCTGGGTGGTCGATTTGGTAGAGGCCGAGCTCACAAAGCGCGCTCCAGATCTATGGTCGCATTCGCGAGCAAGAAAGGCCGGGAAGTAGGCGACCATGCAGAGGGCAAAGCCGGTGTCGGCCGTTGACCTAATGCGCCGCTACCATGCGGCGGATTCGAACTAACTCATGAGCACACTCAGAGACCTCCAACCAACGCCGCCATATACGGCATTCTTTTTGATGCGCTCGTCACGTGCCCTCAGTCGAGGTCGGTAGCTTTGGCATGAACGTCTTTCAGACCCATTCGCGAATCGTCCACGATTACGCGACCTACATTGGCAGCTTCCTGAACATCGCCGATCCAAACATCCGCGAGGTTGTCGAAAGCGAGCTGAGCCAAGGGAAGCTCTGGCCTGAGCCACTCCTGCAGTTCAACCCGGCCTTCGAGATGGCAGGCAATGTCGCTGACCTCTGCCAATCGGGCGTTCTTCATCCCGACATTGCCGACATCTACAACCTCTTCCACTCCCGCGACCTCTCGCCCGCAAAGGTCGCCAAGGTGAGCAAGAAGCCACAGGGTGAAGCCGAGCGTGGCTACCAGGGCCTGCTCGAGCTGCGCCACCTGCACCGTGACCTCAACCTCACCGTCCGCGACGCCTACGACTGGCAAGATCTCGATCTTGGCCACAACTTCCACGAAGTCGAGACGCTGCCGGAGAACGACCGCGTACGCTACACGATCAGCCCCGCCGCCCGCAAAGAAGTCCTGCGGCGCCTCCTAGCTCTCAACCACGAACGCGCCGCGGCGGCGGTTGCCATGACATCTGCCGAAAGCAAACCGTCACGCCGTAAAGCGCGAACCAGCGATGCCGAAGGAGACCTCTTCGCGTAGCGGTTGAGGTTCATGAGTGACTATGGTCTGGGAGAACTCTAACTTCATTACCGAGCTGGACCTCGGCATCGCTTATCGGAAGGCAAAGGCCGACCTCTATTACGAACGCGATCACCCGAACTCGTTCGCGCTTTGCGAGTATGAGTCCCAGCTCGAATCCAATCTGACTCGCTTACTTGAGAGGTTTCAATCGGACGATCTGGAATGGATGACGCAGCCCGAGTTCGTGGGCGATTGGTCTGTGATTCCGAAGGATCTTGACGACGGCTCAAAGGACAAAGACTCGGCCACTTGGCGACCGTCGGACCCTGACAAGTCTTGGCAATCACACGTCGGCACCCTTCGTCCCCGGCGGCCAGCGGCACAGTTCCGCTTGGTTGGTTCTCACAGCATCGACTTCCATGTCACGTCCGCGCTCTGGATGCTCAAGGTCGGTCACATTTACGATGCTGTTCTGGGCGACGAAGCCTTTGGCTCTCGCATTCGGCGCTATCGCCCGCAGCGCGATGGCGGCGTGGGAGAAATAAATTTGGATTCTCTCGGTTCATTCCGGCCGTACTTTCGACCATTCGGCCAATGGCGAGACAACGGACTCCGCGCGATGCGCCAAGCACTGGAGGACAGGAAACGAGTAATCGCGATCACGGCTGACGTGCATCAGTTCTATCATCGAACCAGCCCTGACTTTATTCTCGATCGGGAATACCTGGCTACCGTCGACCTGACGGACAAGCTCGGAGCTGACGAATTGCGCTTCACCGAAGGCTTTCGGAATGCCCTGCGTGCCTGGGCGGCACGAACCCCGATCCACCGTTCTGATCCAACCGTCGGGTTACCCGTTGGTCTTCCGGCAGCCAGACTGGTCGCCAATGTCGTTCTGGCCGAGTTCGATCGGCTCATCTGTCGTGGGCTCACCCCTTTGTACTACGGTCGCTACGTCGACGACATCATGCTGGTGTTTGAAGATAAGCAGGGATTTCAGAGCGATCGCGAAGTCTGGAAGTACATCCAAAGACACGTGGGTAAGGCGCTGCGTGTGAGAGCCCCCAAGGGAAAACTCGAAGTTCGCTTCCATCGTTCATATTTGGGCAACGGCGAGATCGTCTTCGTGGGAGAGAAGCAGAAGGTGTTTCTGCTCGACGGACCAGGAGGCATCGCGTTAGTGGGATCACTCGAGCGGCAAGTGCGCACCCGCGCAAGCGAGTGGCGCGCGCTGCCAGACATTCCGGAATCACCAACGGGGCTGAGCGCTGATATCGTTTCCGCGTGCGGAAAAGATGGCGAGGATGTCGACAATCTGCGCAAAGCCGAAGCACTGTCGACTCGTCGTGGGGCACTAGCCATCCGCCTTCGAGACGTCGAGGCATTCGACCACGATCTGCTTCCGGAGCAATGGACGGCACAGCGAAAAGAGTTCCTCAGTGTGGCACGGCAGCATCTCCTCGCCCTGCCGCAATTGTTCGATTTTGCTTCATACATCGGCCGGATGTTCGCGTTGGCGATTTCGTGTCGCGACTACGAGGACGCAATTGCGTTGGTGGGGCGCTTGAATTCGGTCATCGAGACAATCCGAGCAGATTGCACGGTGGGGCTTGCAGCAGGAAAATGTGAGGATCTCGGTGAGGGTGAGGATGTCCTAGATCGCTGGCGCGATCACATAGGCCGTGCGCTGGCCGAAGCACTAACCTCCGGGTTGAGCCATGCTCATCTGAATGACGCGATACACATTGGAGAAGTGCTACGGCAGCTAAAGGCCCTGTTGCGGCAATGGCATCTGCCCTTGGATGATGCCTCGACGGCTTTTCTCTGGTCACGACGATTCTTTGTGCACGATCTGGCGCGCGCCCCGTATCGACTGCGCTTCTTCCACTATGGCGGCACGCGGAGCTGGCGCACTGGAGACATAGGCCAGGAGGAGATCACGCTTCCTGGGAACTTCCCGTTTTGTGATCCACAACGGCACTCGTGCGTGGCATCATTCATGCGAACGCTTTCCGAATCGCATGACGTTGTACCCACTGTGCCTGTTGCGTTGCTGTACCCCACGCGGCCCTTCACGGTTCCTGAGTTCTACTTTCTTGTGCCTGACCTTCTCGGATCGGGGGACAAGGGAAAAATCGCCGAGTGGACGCTTGCCTTTCGAGGTTTTCGCCCAAGTGGCGAGATGCCTGGTGCTGGCGAGGATCAAGGTTCGATCGCGATTTCGCGGCGGTTCGTGCCAGGTCCCGTGCACGTTGCAGTATCTAGCTGGAAGACATCCAACGATAGTTGGAAGGCCTCCGCAGCGTCGATGTCCGATCCTGATCGCACGCGGTACACCCGGCTCAACCGACTACTCAATGACGTGCTTCGGGCACGGAACCGTGTTGATTACCTCGTGTTGCCGGAGCTCGCGGTACCTCAACGTTGGTTCTTTCGGCTGGCCAACAAGCTGGCCGCAAGAGAGACATCGCTAATCGCTGGAATCGAGTACATCCATCACGGGTCAGCCAAGGTCGCTAATCAGGTGTGGTGTTCCCTGGTCACGGACTTTCTTGGCTTCCCATCGCTCGTGATTTACCGCCAGGACAAAGAGCGACCAGCCTTGGACGAGGAGAAGCTACTTTGGGACACGGCAGGAAGGGAGCTTGCTCCTCTGAGGAAGGCCTCGAAGCCAGTCGTTCGCCATGGCGGCTTCCACTTCGGTGTTCTGATCTGCAGCGAATTGACGAACTTGGAGCATCGGCGTAGATTTCGAGGACGAGTTGATGGTCTCTTTGTTCCCGAATGGAACCAGGATACCGAAACATTCTCGGCCCTCGTAGAAGCATCGGCACTCGACATTCACGCCTATATTATCCAGTGCAACGATCGCATGTTCGGCGACAGCCGGATTCGCTCTCCTGCCAAGGACTCTTGGAAGCGAGACATCGTCCGACTCAGAGGAGGAATCGAAGAGTACTTCGTCATTGGCGAGCTTGACGTCGCCGCCCTGCGAAAATTCCAAAGTGCCAATCGATCTCCGAATCAACCGTTTAAGCCCGTTCCCGACGGCTTTGAAGTAGATCCAGTACGAAGACGGCTACCATGACGCACGATCTTGCACTCGACGCCAGATACCGAAAGCCAACAGAAACCATCGCGCAGAAATGCGGAAGAGGCCGGAGTGTTGATGCTTGATCTCGTCACAGCGGTTCGTTTCGATCGCCGCATGGGCAGCGGCAAGACATGGCCCTGCCTGTTGAGCTGCGCACGTGCCGACGGGGAGGAGACGGAGGTCGTCGCCAAGTTTTCCGCCGGGTGCGAGCGTCAGGTCGGTGGTCTGATCGCCGAGGCCATCGCTGCGATTCTGGCGGCAGACCTTGCCCTGCCCATCCCGCAACCGCTGGTCGTCGAGTTCGACGCAGAGTTCGTTGAATTGATCCGATTGCGCGATCCCGCTCTGGCGGAACGAGCCGCGGCCAGCCTTCCCGTGGCCTTCGGTTCGAGCAAGCTACCCCCAGGCTTCGCTCTTCTGCCACGGGGCAAATCGGTACCACAGACGCTCCGTCCTCAGGCTGCTGAGATATTCGCGTTCGATGCTTTGATCCAGAATCCGGATCGGCGGCAGGAAAACCCGAACTGCCTCTTGGACGGGCGCAGCTTTGCCATCTTCGACCATGAGCTCGCCTTTATCACGCGAGGCATCATTGGTTGGCGTCCCCCCTGGGAGGTAGGCGCCTTGGCGACCCTCAACGGTTTGAAAGAGCACGTCTTCTTCGCGGATCTACAGGGCAAGCCTCTGGACTTCGGTCGCTTCAAGGGCGCGTGGGAGGCCATCTCAGATGCCAGACTGCGAGAGTACCGACGGGCCTTACCCGAAGCGTGGGCGGACGATCATGGAATCGCGGACGAATCCCTAAACTACATCGCCAGCGTGCGAGAGAATATCGACCCGGCTTTGGCCGAGATAGCGAGGGTGCTGACATGAGCAAGTTGCTGTCCTACACGTACACGGTTCTTCGCTACGTTCACGATACAACGACGGGTGAATTTGTGAACGTGGGCGTAGCGCTCTATGCGCCAGAGGCTCGCTACGCGGGCGCGGTCTGTCGCAGCACCTACGGGCGGCTGAATAAGGTTTTCCCTGGCATCAACCCCGATCATTTCAAGTCGCTGATGCGCCATATCCAGGCCCGCTTCGAGGAACTCGGCGAACAGTTGAGCACCGAGCTGCCGTTGGAGACCCCGAAGACCGTTGAGGAGTTAGCACGCCGGATTCTACCACCCGACGACAGTGCCCTACAGTGGGCGCCGATAGGCAGCGGTCGCTGCACCGATCCGCCGAACGCGTTGGAGCGCCTGTTCGATCGAATGGTGATGCAATACGAAGACAAGACAGTCAGAGAGCGGCGCACGGAGGATGATGTCTGGCGCCACTTCAGGCGCACGCTCGAATCCAAACAACTACTCCGGTACTTCGAACCTAAGAGGGTCGCCGTTCCTGATGACGAGGTCGAGTTCCAGTACACATGGAAGAACGGGGTACTTCACTGCCTGGAACCCGTGTCCTTTGATCTGAGCACTGCGGAAGGCATCAAGGAAAAAGCTCACAAATGGCTTGGGCGAATTACCAGCATCGCGAAGGCTGATGAGAAATTCCGGCTGTATCTTCTCGTCGGACAACCACAAGATGAGAGGCTCGAAGCAGCGTTTAACAGCGCGCTCAGCATTCTTGGGAAGATCCCCGTCGAAAAAGTTATCTTTCGCGAGGAGCAGAAAGATGAGTTATCCGATTGCATCGCGAAGGAAGTCGCCGGGCACCTTGGTTCGGTATCGCACGGTCAAAGCTGACGCCGAAGGATCACAGGGGCGGGTCGATGGCGAGGCTCAGACCGCGATGCGCTCGATCTCGTCGGGGCTGACCTGGTCCGTGGTCCAGTCGTAGACCATCGTAGTCCGGCGATCCACTCTTGCCGGGGAGCTACGGGGGACAGGTCTGCTGAGCGTTCTCCAGAGTCCCGACTGCTTCGCGATCGCGAGCAAGCCGATGATCTGGTGCCAGTAGTGCTGCCAGTTGGCAATCGAAAATGGCCGAAAATGGCTGAAACTGGCAGAAGGAAGAATTGCGGTAAGTCCTTGAGAAACAAAGAAAGTCGTTGTCAGTCCCGGTCCTCCCCTTCGTCGTCGGACGGGCTTCGAACCAGTAGGTCGGGAGTTCGATTCTCTCCGGGCGCATAACAAGATCAATGACTTAGTACCTTCAGGCATAAATATGGCAACGTATTTTAGTTGCGGATGCCCGGCTCGTCCTGTAGGTTCCTCGGAGCGGAGGTGGGGCAGATGCCGAGG
>JAANMY010000847.1_pt1 | contig 39358 bp, 28 predicted proteins | sample 7279691 | NCBI WGS metagenome assembly JAANMY01 (sample SAMN14094543, study PRJNA606508) | bioreactor metagenome | isolation source: A lab-scale SPAN reactor treating ammonium-rich wastewater day 388 | place: Ireland: Galway | collected 2018-02-07 | reverse complement strand
GCTCGGCGGTTGGATCGCTCGGCCAAGCGCTTCCTCGGGTGGCTTCAGATGGCGGCGTGCGTCATCCTGGTCCGCTCGGGTTTTGTCCGGTAGTCCTTAAACTACGTTCAACGACTTATGACCTGACTTTCATTTTTTCCGGTGACTGTTAGAATGATGGTGTGGCTGAACGCAACTTCGCCGAGAACACGCCGCATGATCCACGCGCCGCGCTTGCTGCTGACGATGGGAGACGTTGCCGGCATCGGCCCGGAGGTGATCGCCGGAGCCTGGCCCGAGCTGATCTCGTTCTGCCGCCCGGTCGTGGTGGGCGACCCGACGTGGCTGCGGCGGGCTCTGCGACTGGTCCGCTCCCCGGCCGCGGTCGCGGTCGTCGAGACGCCCGCCGACGCGGCCCCATCCGCGTCGGTGGTGCCGTGCATCGCCGCGAGCGACGCGGACCTAGCGGCACTCGAACCGGGGCAGGTCAGTGCGGCCGCGGGCAGGGCCGCCTACGACTTCCTGTGCGCCGCCATTGACCTGACGCTGGCCGGCGCGGCGGACGGGATCGTGACGGCCCCGCTGCACAAGGAGGGTCTGCACCTGGCGGGCTTGCCGTACCCGGGGCACACGGAGATCCTCGCCGACCGGACGGCGACGTCCCGCTACGCCATGATGCTCCACGTCCGCAGCCCGGAGGTGCCGGCCGGACTGGGGGTCATCCACGTCACCCTGCACCTGGCACTGCGCGACGTGTTCCGGCATCTGACGACTGACGCAGTGCTGGAGAAAGCCCGCCTGCTCGATGAGTTGCTGTACCGGCTGCTCGGCCGGCGGCCGCGCCTGGGGGTGGCGGCGCTGAACCCGCACGCGAGCGACGGCGGGCTGTTCGGCGACGAGGAGGAGCGCATCATCCGCCCGGCGGTGGACGCGGCCCGGGCCGATGGCATCGAGGCGAGCGGACCGTGGCCGTGCGACACTCTCTTCCAGCGCGGCCGGCGCGGCGAGTTCGACGGAATCGTGGCGATGTATCACGACCAGGGACATATCGCCCTGAAACTGCTCGGCGGACTCCACGCGGTCAACATCAGTGTCGGCCTGCCGATCGTGCGGACGAGCGTCGCCCACGGGACCGCCTACGACATCGCCGGCCGCGGCGTCGCCGATCCGACCAGCATGGTCGAGGCGGCGCGCGTCGCCGCCCACCTGGCCGGGGCGCAGGCCGGCCGCGCGGACCGGCCGCACGCCACACATCACGGCCCCGAAGGGGCGGGGGGCCGGCGCGAGCGTGCCAGGGAGACATCAGGAGGACGGTGACGGATCTGCCGCGGCATGGGACGACCAGTCCGGAGCGCCAGCGCCGGGTACTTGGAGCGCCCCTCGCTGGCGCTCCGGGCTGGTCACCTGTCGCGTCCACCGTGCCCGCCCCTCTCGATTTGCCGGGGTTTTCCTTGACAGCGGCATCTCCCGCATTTCTAATCGCATCGATACATATGGAAATCTCACTCCGGCTGCCCTGCTCGAAAGCCCCCGTGCCGCGGTGAGTATGGGAAGGAGCCCCGCAGGCCGAGGAGGTATCGCTCCGGATTCAGGGAGTGAACGAACGACAACCCTCTGACCTCCGACCGACTCGCTGACAACGCCCACTGCGAACGACCAACCTCAAACCATGACCAGCCCGTGTACTGGCAGCGTACCGCCCCGCGCCAGATCTGCTCGCCGGGACGCAACGCGGTTACCTTGCAGATCACGTTTCAGCGGAGATGCCCATCATGGAACTGCTTTCGTGGCTGCACGCTCCCAGGGCCGCTCGGCGCGAGCGAACTCGCTGCCCGACGCCGCGGACCTCTCGTTATCGCCCGCTCGTCGAAACGCTCGAGGACCGGCTTACCCCGAGCCACTTCCGGTACAGCTCCCTCACCTGGGAGCCCACGACCGGCAACGAGGTTCTCTTTCACATGCAGCAGGCCTACCGCCGGTCCTACTTCGGCACGCCCACACCCAACGTCGGCAGCGTCGTCCAGGACGGCATTTCCGTGAATTTCGGCGATGGCGCGCTCGGCCCGGCCAGTCTCCGCGTCCTTTCGGTGAACGCCGCCGAGGACTTCTTCGTCGCCGAGGTCGTCCGGGACGTTGGCGGCGGGGTGTACGCGGAGGGCGTTCTCCACACCTATGCCGGTCCGGGTCCGTTCCTCGCGTTCTTCACGAGCAGCGCCCGGATCAGCTCCTCCCGGAACAACGCCGGCGGGACGTATCGGGTCGAGACGGACGTCACCCCGGGGACCGGGAACCGTCCGCCCGTCAGTAACCTGCCCCCGCTCGTTCAGATCGTGGACAATCAGCTTAACACGTTCCAGATCCCGGCCACCGACCCGAATGGCGACCCGCTGACCTTCCGGCTTTCGACGTCGCAGGAGGCGAGCGGCTCCTCTACCGGGTTCACGCAGCCGCCCGGGTTGACGATGAGTTCGAGCGGCATCCTGACCTGGGACGTTCGGGACGGCGTGGTTACCACGGCCGCTGGCGACCTCTGGTCGGTCCAGATCATGGCGTCCGACAGCAACGGTGCGCGCGTCCCGCTGGACTTCTTGCTGCAGGTCGTCTCGACCTTCAACAACGCCCCGCCGGACATCGACGTCCACCCGGCCGGGCCGATCACCGCAGGCCCGGGCACCGCGCTGCGCTTCAACGTGGGCGGGCACGACCGCGACCCAGGTGACACGATCGTGCTCCAGGCTCTGAACCCGCCGGCCGGGATGACCTTCACTCAGATCCCGGCCCCGGTCGGCAGCCGCGCCCAGCGGGTGACGCTCCAGGCGTCGTTCACCCCGACGGCAGCACAACTCGGGTCCGTGTTCGTGCTCAACTTCCAGGCCACCGACCGCGGCCGCCTCACCGACATGGTCGCGGTCACGGTTCGGGTCGTCGCGGGCGGCGGCACCGCCCCGCCGGTCGTCGCCGCCGACGCCTACAGCGTCCAGGCGAATACCGTGCTTCGCGTCGCGGCCCTCGGCGTTCTCGGGAATGACACCGACCCGCAGGCTCTGTTCCTGACGGCGGCCCTCGACGCCGGCCCGACGAGCGGCACGCTCGCCCTCAACCCGGACGGATCGTTCACCTACACGCCGGCCGCCGGGTTCATCGGGACCGACACCTTCACCTACCGCGCCGGCAACGGCTCGGTCGCTTCGGCCGTGACCACGGTGACGATCGCGGTGGTCCCGCCCGCCGCGCCGATCGGCTTCACCGGGACGATTTCCCTGGACCCCGACGCCGCCGTCAACCTTCTGTCCCGCGGGGTCGATGCCGGGGAGACGGGGCGGACCGTTTTCCTCGACCTCGACGGAAACGGCCAGCTGAGCGCCGGGGAGCCCAGCGCGACCACCGACGCCGACGGCGCCTATCGGTTCACCAACCTCCCTGCCGGCACCTACACGATCCGGCAGGTGTTCCCCCCGTGGTTCGTGGCCGTCGCCCCGCCGGGCGAGCTGCGAACCGTGACCCTGGGCGTGGGGGGGCCGGTCGTGGTGACGGGGGTGGCGAATCTGTACGGCCCGCCTCCCATCCCGGACGCCAGCACGGCCTTCATCCACGGCCTGTACCGCACCATCCTCCGGCGCGACGGCGAGCCGGAAGGAGTCCGCTTCCACGTCGGCTTGCTGACCGCCGGCAAGACGCGGACGGAGGTGAGCGCTGGCATGTGGCAGTCGCTCGAACATCGCCGCCTGCAGGTGGCCGACCTTTACCGGAACTTCCTGCGGCGCGAGCCCGAGGAGGCTGGCCTGGCGTTCTGGCTCGACGTGTTCCAGGGAGGGACGGACGAGGCGACCGTGGCCGAGGCCATCCTGTCGTCGGCGGAGTACACGCGGCTCCACCCAACCGACGCCGACCTGGCCTCGGCCCTGTACACCGACCTGCTCGGACGGGCCGGAGACGTGGAAGGGCTGCGGTCCTGCGAGGCACTTCTGGCCAGCGGGGTGCCGCGCGCCCAGGTGGCGGCAAGCATCTTCCGGTCGCCGGAGGCCGTCAACGCCGTCGTGAGCAGCCTGTACGTCGGCTACCTGTGGCGGCCCGGGGAGGAGGCGGGCAAGGCGTTCTGGCGGGACGTGCTGGACGACGTGAGGCGACTGTCGGAGGTGGTCTGGGGGTTCCTGGCATCCGAGGAGTTCTTCGCGAACGCGCGGGCGCAGACGGCGTGAGCCGCCGCAGGGGGCGGGGAAGTCGTACACCCTGCCGGAAGGCTCGCGGGAATAGTTCCACAACGCGAAGAACAGCGTGGCCGTTACGCCCGCAGCCAGTCGAAGCACCCGAGGGCATCGAGTCGCGCTTGCAGATGCGTTTTCTGTTCGGCCGTCAGGTTCCCGTTCGGCAGGCGGGCCGGGCCGACCTCGACGCCCAGCAAGCCCATGACCGCCTTGGCTGCCGCCATGTAGCCCAACCCGGCGAGGAGTTCGATGAGCTGCACCGAGCGGTACTGCTCGACTCGCGCCGCCGCCAGATCGCCCCGCGCGAAGGCGGCCAGGAGCCGGTGGTAAACGGGCGCGGCGAAGTTGAAACTGCTCCCCACGCCGCCGACCGCACCGACCGCCAGGGCTGCCAACAGATACTCGTCCACGCCCCACGGGATGTCGAAACGCCCGCCCTGGGAATGGAGGCACTGCTGATAGGCCATCAGGTCCGCGTTGGTGAACTTGATCCCCGCCAGCGTCGGGATGCGGTCGGCGGCGCGGGCGAGAAACTCGGGCATGGGGAACTGAACGCCGGTCAGGGCGGGGATGTCGTAGAAGTAGAACGGTGTTGCGGGTGCGGCGGCGGCGATGTCGGCACAGCAGGCAACGAGGGTGTCCAGGGACTTCGGTTTGAAGTAACTCGGCGACAGGGCAGCGATGGCGTCGGCGCCGAGAGTTTGCGCCTGCGCCGCCAGTGTGCGCGCGTCGGTGAGGCAGTTGGAGCCGACGTGAACGACTAACCGCTGGTTCGTACCCCGGACGACTTCGCTCCAGCGTTTCGCCAGGGCGAGGCGCTCCTCGACGGTGAGCGAATGGCTCTCGCCCGTGCTGCCGCCGATGAACGCGATCTTCACGCCGTTGCGGTGAAGGTGTTCGGCCTGCTTCGCGACGGCGGCGAGGTTCAGTTGGCCGCCGGTGGTGAACGGCGTGTGAGTCGCGGCAACGAGGCCGTGCAGTTTGATCGTCATCGGGGTTGCTCCTGGTTGGTGAGTTCGGGCCGGGGTCGGATGAGCAGCACCAGCACGATCGAAAGGATGGCGAGTCCGGCGAAGCCGCCGAAGATGGCGCTGAGCGGTACGTCCCGATCCCGCAAGACGCCGAAGCCCCAGTCGGCCAACCCGCCGACGCTGATGCTGAAAAAGTTCATGATACCGTAGCCGGTCGCCCGGAGGTGCGGGCGAGCGATCTGCGACAGGATCGGCATGTTGTTGCAGTCGAAGAAGCCCCAGCCGAGGCCGAAGACGATCAGGAACGCCACCGCCTCGGGGAGCGACCCGGCGTTGCCCACGCCGAAGATCGCCACCACGATCAGGCTCATGCCGATGGCGCTGACGTGGATGCGGCCCCGCTCATTCGTCCCCATCCAGCGATCCGCCAGCCAGCCGCCGACCGCGACGCCGAGGATGGCGGCGACCTGCCAGTAGAGCGTGGCGGAGACGCCAGCCAGGCCCTGGTCGATTTGGAACTCCTTCTGGAGGATTCCTGGCATCCAGTCGCGCACGACCCAGCCGGCCATCGCCGGTAGAGTGAAGTAGAGCACCAGCAGCAGGAACGAGACGTTCGTCAGCAGTTCTCGTCCTGCCCCGATGGGGGACGCCCGAAGATCCGTCTCCCGCCCGGCCGGTTTCGCCACGTCCCGCAGGAACAGCACCAGTGGGAGAGCGTAGAGCATCCCGAAGACGCCGCAAGCGGTGAAGGCAAGGCGCCAGCCGAGGCTGGGGTCGGCCGCGATGTAGCCGCCAAAGCCGCCAGCGATCACGCCGAAGTAGATCGCCATCTGGTGCAACCCCACGGCCCGTGAGCGGGTCGCTCCCGTGTGGTAGTCCGTGATGAGCGCCAGCGCCGCCGGGATGTAGAACGCCTCGCTGATGCCCATCAGCGACCGCGCCCAAAGCAGCTCGTTGTAAGTCGTGACCTGCCCGGTCCACCACGTCACCGCCGACCAGACGAACAGGCTGCCGCAGATGGTGAGCCGGCGGCTGAACCGATCCGCGATGTACCCGCCAATGAGGCTGAACACCGCGTAGACCCACTTGAACTGACCGAGCATGAACCCCCAAAGCTCCTCGCGGTTCTCGGCCTGACCGAGACTCGGGATGGAATCCATCACGGAGGTCTGCATCGACGCCAGCATCTGCCGGTCGAGGTAGTTCAAGAGCGCGACCGGCATGAGCAGCACGACGACCAGCCACGCCGTCCGAGAAACCGCGGTTGGGGGAAGCATGGCTGCGGTTACTCCTTCGGGAGGGTGTTGGAACTGGCAGCGAGCGCAGCAAACCGTGGCATCGTCCTCATGCGGATTCCTTCAGCAGCCGCCAACAATACCACAGCATGCGGGGCAAGTGGAACGGCCCCTTCCACATGTTCCCCTTGAGCCGCGTCGAGACGCGACCGTCCCGGTGCAGATAGCCGTACCACTCGCCAAACTCCGGGTCGGGGAAGTGGGCGAAGCTCCACTCGTGAACGAGCCGGTGCCAGCGGGCGTACTTCTCGTCGCCGGTCAGCGTCCAGGCGAGCAGCGTGGCGATGATCGCCTCACAGTGCGGCCACCAGAACTTCATGTCGTGCCAGTATTCCTGCACAGGCAGACTATGCAGGTCGCGAAAATAGAAAATGCCGCCGTGTTCCTCGTCCCAGCCGCGCTGCCACATCCAGTCAAGGATTGTCAGCCCCAGTCGCACGAGGCGCTGGTCGTCTCGCCGTTTGCCTTCGTGCAGAATGAACCACGCGCACTCGATGGCGTGGCCGGGGTTCAGTTGCCGCCCGTCGAAGTGGTCGATGATCTCACCGTTGGGTCCGACGATTTCCATCAGGGCTTCGTGTTCAGGCTTGAGAAAGTCGCGCTCGATCTCAACGATACTCCAGTCGATCCACTCCGTACAGGTTCGCCCCCGAACGTGGACATCCCCCAATTGTTCGCGGAGTTCCTGGGCCGTGAGCAGGCTGAACATCAACGGACCAACGCCCTTCATGGGTCGAACGGCAGGCTCGATTTTGGCCGGCATCCGGCCCGGCGTAAAGGAGTAGTCGAGGTACGCATTGAAATAGCGGATCGCGTCTTCGGCGGCTTGCATGTCTCCGGTCGCCTTTGCGTACACCGCATTGGCCATGGCGGCGAACGATTCGCTGTAGACGTACCGCCGCATCCGCAACGGTCGGCCGTCGCGGGTGACGGTGAAGCAGAGTTTGCCGCCTGGTCCGCCGCCGTGTCGTCGCAGAAACGCGATGCCGCTCCGGGCCGCGTCGAGCCACTCCGGGTTCTTCTCGATGGTGTTGTACAGGGTGGCGAACGTCCACGCTCCCCGGCCCTGGAACCAGATCGACTTGTCGGTGTCGAGCACGGTGCCGTCGCGGTCGAGGGCAGTGAGGTAACCGCCCTGTTCGCGGTCCAGACCGTATCGCAGCCAGAACGGAATCACATCACCGAGCAGAGCGTGCCGATATGTTGCGGCGAGGACCGCACGGCCTTCAGTTGTCGTCACGTTCATGAGTTCCATTCTCGGGTATACCAGCGCCGTTTAGGGTCTTCGATATCGCGAGATTTCTTCTCGCAGATCCCATCCACCTCGCGGAACGAAAGCTGGCGGCGGCCTCAGGGTTGCTGACGGAGTTGTACGATGCAGTCGTGGCCTTTCCAGAGAGCAGTGAGCTGCCGCCAGCCGCCGCCGGAGATCGGTTCACTGGCTTGCGCGATTCCGTCAGCGGCACGATACCATTCGACGGCATACGTTCCCGTCGCTTTCCGCAGGTCCACGGCGACGGCGACCGTCTGTGCATCGCGAGGACGGGCGTGTTGGCCGTCTTCCGCCACATGCGGATGATAAATGAGAAACTCCTGCTTGCCGCGGCTCATCAGCCTGGGCGCGCGAATTCCCGCCGCACCAGCGACATCCTTCACGAGAGCATCATTCGGTTCAAAGTCGGAGAGTTCGATCTGCCGTTTGATGAAATACTCGCAAATCGGTTTGACGCTGTCCAGACCCTTCAGCGCCGCGGTGAAACGCAGAGCGGGTTTGGTGGGGCGGCACGTGGGGCGGTTGCCCGTTTGGCCATAGGGATGCACGGCCCACCAGCGCCCACCGTGGTTTGCCGACCCGCCGGCCAGCAGCCACGACCAGAACAAACGTCGCTGCCAGTAGTCCATGTGGGACGGGTCCAGCCGCGCGCCGTGATAACGACCTGATCTCTGGCGTAGTGGCAACCCATCGGGAACAGCACGACTTGCATATATATGTCGAGGTACTCGTCCAGCAGCCATCGCAGGCGATCGTCGGCGGTGCGGAAGTGCTTCAGGTGCAGCTTCGTTAGCGCGTCGTCGGTGAAGTATGCATCGCGCCACGGATCGACGAGGTTGCGGCGCGACTCCAGAAAACCCGCAGGTCCAGTCGCCAGAGACGAAGGCAGTGATGTGATCCCGCGATCGGCCACGTCACGCACATAGGCTCGTGCATCGTCGTTCGAGATTGGTTTGCCCATCGCATCGTGCGCGCACAACCAGAAATACGCCGTGTCGTTCAGGTTCAGGAACCAGCGGCCGTTCTCGGTCATCCACTGCCGCGGGTTCCGCGGGTGGCTCAGGAGGCGGCCGCGGAGTTTGGACGGCTCGCACCGGAACGTTCCGGTTTGAAAAGAAAAGAGGGACAAACCCCGTAGTTTTTCCGGAGCCGGCTCCTGCGGCAATGGGAAGCCGAAAAAAGAACAGGCACCGCGCCCCGGGCGCGGTGCCTGTCCGCTCGGGTGAGCCGACACCGCCCTACTGCTTCGAGCTGGAGTCCTGGAAGTAGATGATGGGCCGATACCCCGCGAACGCGCCCTCGAAGCCGACGGTTTCGAGGCGGGGAGCCGCCTGCCCGTTGTCGTCGGGAGCCACCAGGGCGCGGGGACTGACCTTCGCGCTCATGGCCCGCATCACCTGGCCGCGGGCGTCCTTCAGGCTGCGCGGCTGGGCGGGGACGGCGCGGAGGCTGACCGGCCCGATGGCGGCCGGCAACGCCTTGCCCTCCGCCTTCCGGAAGACGTACAGCTCGACCTTGCCGCGACGCGGGTTGCCCAGGTCCGTCAGCACCGACTCACTCTCGGAGAGCACCTTGAACGGGTTGAACTTCTGCAACGTGTAGTAGCCGCGGATGGTGTAGGTCTTGCCCGGCTCCAGCACCCACATCGACAGCTGTTCCGGCGAGAGCGCCTCGGCCGACTCCCCCTCCAGGGTGTTGATACCGTTGACCAGCAGCACCACCCCCAGACGCTCCTGCTTCGCCTTCAGCTTGAAGACCACCTGCTGCTTCTCCCGCGGGGTCGGCACCGTGTACCCCTGCGGGCCGGGCTTGCGCGGGACGGCCGCCCCGTCGTAAACGATCTGGAAGTCGAGCAGGTCGTCGAGGATCGGGTCGCGGGCCTCGGACGCTGGCTTGACCTTGCTCCGCTCCACCGCCGCGTCCGCGACGGCGTCGTCGTCCCCCTGCTTGAACGGCACCGTCTTTCCCAGCGCCCGCTTCGTCACGCAGAAACTCTGATTCATGTCAGCCAGCAGCAGGCGCGTCGTCGGGACGGAGAACTCGGCCACCGGCCGCGGGGTCGGATCCTTCGGCGTGAACTCCTGGATGACCACGGTCGTCTGCTTCAGGTCGTCGGACAGGCGCAGCTGGCCGGTCAAGAACGCATCGACCGCCACCTTCTCGTCCCCCCACGCCAGGGGGTATTGCCGCCCGAACAGCTTTTCGCGACCGGGGCCGGTCGCCCAGGTGGCGGCCGGATTGTTCTTCGCCGCGACCATCCCGGCGTCGCGCGTCACGCCGAGCGGCACCTTGAGGTTGTTCGCAAGGATGAGGGCGTTTTCCAGCCGGGTCGCCATCAGCGAGGTGAGCCGGCCGGCGTCGAAGCGGGGCTTCTCCTTGCCGACCTGAAGCTGGAACTTGAGGACGCCGACGTTCCTGTACCCGCGGTCGCGCAGGTGCTTCATCAGTTTGGGGCTGTGCTGGAACAGCGCCTGGTCGATCTGGTCGGCCCGGGCGGTCCCAGTCCAGATGACGAGGGTCAAGGCGGCGGCCCCCACGGGCCACACACGCGGGTTTCGGATCATGGCACGCTCCTTGGCAGTTCTTGCGGAAGGTCGGTCGGCGGTGACAGACCTGCTAACAGTTTATGCACACCGCGCGGGGAAACCGGCGGACATTTTTCACGGCGCGGACGGGGCGACCAGGCGCAGGTTCTCATTGAGGCTCGGCAGGAACGCGACCGGCGTCTGCTGGTCGCGTTCCTGCAGGACGCCGCCGTCGCGCAGGTCGCCCAGCACCGCCTGGGTCTGGACGACCACCTCGGTGAACAGTTCGCCAGGCTCCAGGGTTCCGTTCTTGTTCCGGTCCGCCTCGGCGAACGCCTCCTGCAAGGTCCGGCGAACGGCCGCGGAGAAGACGCCGAACGTCTTGCCGAAATCAACCGCCGGGTGCTCGAACGCGCTCTGCTCGGGGCGGCAGGCAGCCAGGATGATCGGCCCGACGCCGTCCTGAGTGAGGATGCGTACCGGGTTGGCCTTGGGGTTCTCCAGCCCGGTGCGCGTGTCCCCGGCGTGGCATGCATCCAGCACCAGGATCTTGTGGCACGGCAGGCCCACCAGTTCCTCGTAGAGGCGGTCGAAACTGACGGTCGTCTCGCGCAGCCGCTTGAAGTCGAAGTCGGCACAGCAGAAGAGGAACGTGCCCAGACCCCTGAGCTGTTCCTCGGGCAGCTTGAAGGCGTCGCGCAGCTCCTCCACGCGCGTCCCGTGCCCGCCCAGGTGGAAGACGAGGCGGTCATCCGGCTTGACCTTGCCCTTGAGCGCTTCCAGCTGGGCCAGGATCCTGGCGCTGGTCACGTCCGCGTCCAGCAACGGCGGGGCGATGTGGATGTTCTGGTACAGCCCCTTGCCGGCCTTCGCCCAGACCGACGCCATCTCGCTCGCGTCCTTCGCCGATTGCAGGGACGCCTGCGGCGGGTTGGACTTGCGGTAATCACTGACGCCGATGAAGACGCCGTACAGGTCCGGCTTGCGTCGGGCCGTGGGATTCGCCACCGCGGCCGGCCTGGCCTCGCCGCGCGCCCCGCCGCGGTTGTAGCACTGCAGGGTCAGCTTGTTCACCCCGCTGCGCAGCTTCTCCCACGGGATGAACACGCTCTGGCCGAACGCCCCGGTCGTGGGGTCGGGGCGCAGGGCCGCCCGGGTCGGCCAGTCCTCGTACCGATAGTCGTTGACCCACAGCTGCGCCCGCTCGAGTTCGTGGTTCTCCCCGGACCGGGACGGGACGGCCGTCAGGTCCACCGTTACCCCCTCGGCCGTCTTGCGGATGACCTTGACCATCACCTTCGGCGGCTCGATGTCCAGGAACGAGACCAGCTTGGCGCTGTCCTTCCAGTTCGTCAGGGTAGCCTTGATCCGGTCGGGGCTGTGGAACTGTTTGCGGAACTGCTCGGCCTTGTAGTAGTCGGGCGTCCGCAGCGGGTCGTCGTAGCTGCGCTGCCAGCCGATGAAGAAGTCGCCGTTGGTCGAGGTGTCGTAGTAGTAGTCGCGCCACCGCCACAGAACCCACTCACCGTCGTGCGTCGGGAAGAAGCGCCACACCGGCCGCTGGTAGACGCTGGTCAGCTGCTCGATCAGCTCCTTCCGCCCTTCGCGCTTCCAGCCGAAGTACAGCTCGCGGCCCGGGACCGGGTTTTGCAACACCTTCAGGGCGTTTTCGGGATCCTTCAGCCGCGGGTTCTTGACCGGGTCGCCGAAGCGCGGGTGCGGTCCAATCCGGTTGAACACGTATTCCTTGCCGGCCGACCCCATGACGCCGAGGGCAACGATCTCGTCCCCTCTCGTCAGGCCGGCTTCCCAGGCCGGGCTGCCGCCATCCACGTCGTTGACCAGCAGTTGCCCGTTGAGGAGGATGAAGTGTCCCCCCAGTTCCGGGTGGCTCGGCCAGTCTTCCAGGCTCCAGGCGGCAACTGTCTGGTCGCGCGACACGGTCACCATGACCAGGCGTTTCTTGTTCTCCACCACGTCCAGCGCCATCACCTCGCCCTCGTGGCCGCGCAGGATGCGCCGCAGGACCGGGCCGGACGAGGTCAGGTCGAACACGCTCACTCCCCACAGGTGCCCAACCGCCAGCCGGACCGGGGCGCCTTTCCGCGGCGGGAGAAAGGCGTAACAGCGCGGCAGGCGGTCGCGGTCGTGGTGGAGGGGGATCACGTAATACTTGCCGGCCGGGCTGCGCACGAACCAGTAGTAGGCGTTCTGCCGGTCCGAGTTCTGCAGGTTGGGCATGTTCTCGACCGCGATGCCCTTCTCCAGGCTGTGCAGGATGCGCCAGCCCGCCGCGTGGTCGGGCGCCGGCCGCGCCTTGAGGAGGTCGGCCAGTTCCACCGCCTCGAGCCGCTCGCGCGCCTGCCGGGCCAGCGGCTCGGCCTGCCGCACCAGCGGCGCCACCCCGACGGCCTGGGACGTTTTGGCCGCGCCGAGGAACCGGACCATCTCCTCAAACCGGGCGGCGGCACCCGCCTCGGCGTTCTTCGCGAGCGCCTTCTCGAAGACGGCGACGCGGGCACGGTCCTCCGCCCGGGGGCTGTTGGCCAGGCGCCCCTTGAGGAGCCCGATCAACCGCTCGAACTCGGCGAGTTTTCCGGGCAGGGTCTTGTCCCGGGCGACCACCTCGTCCTTGACCGCCCCTTTCGGCTTGGCCCACGTCCGCAGCTGCAGGTCGAAGACCCTCCACGGGCCGGCCCCGCGGTCGTTGGGCGACGCCGGGTTCCGGTTGCGGCGGTCCTTCAGGCCGAGGTAGCGGGCGTCGGGGGAGAGGGCGACGGCCCACAGCCCCGTACCCGGGCCGCGGATCTCATTGACCTTTTTCCCCGTCCGCAAGTCCCAGAGGGTGACCTCGTGGTCGTCCCCGCCCGCGACCGCGAGGTGATTCCCGTCGGGGTGGATGGCGATGGCCTCGGGGTTGTACGTCACGGGCGGCCCGCGCACCGGCCGGGGATTCGGGACGCTCAGGTCGCACAGGGCGACGTACCCCTCGATCTCCTTGTAGAAGTTGTTGACGCCCGGCTGTGGCAGCGCGATCACGCGGACGCCGACGGCCAGCCGGTTGTGGGTCGGGTCGAAAGCCAGCCGGTGCGGGTAGTGCCCATCCTCGAAGTTGATCAGGCGCCGCGCCTCGCCGTTTGGGAGCGACCGCATTTCAACCTGGGGCAGACCCCGTTCGGGGGCAGCGGCCAGCCAGCGGCCGTCCGGGCTGATGATGACGTGATGGATGGCGGCAAGGGTGAACCGGAACCGCTCCCGCCAGCGAAACTTGCCGCCCGGCGGCGGGACGGTCCACTCCAGCACCTGCCCGTTCTGGGCCACCGACAGAAGGGTGTCCTCGTCGAGGTAGTGGACGAAGCGGACGTAGTTGAACTCGGGGTACTCGGCCTTGCCGTTCTTGATGTTGTAGTGCCAGTTGAGGCGCCGCGGTTCGGTCGCCTCACCGTCCTTCAGATCCCACACCCAGACGCTGCCGTCCTGGGCGCCGTAGGCGACCTGCTTGCCGCTGGGCGCGAACGCCATCGACCAGATGGTGCCGTGGTCGGTGTTTTTCGAGCCGGTGAAGGCGTGCCTGGTGGCCCCGGTCAGGCGGTCGAGGACGGCGACGGAGGAGCCGCGGCTGGACATGCCGTGGCCGCCGATGGCGACGTAGCGCTGCTCCTTGTCGGGCGAGAGGGCGAGGGCGTAAATGTTGCCGCGGCTCTCGTGCCAGGTCCGCCAGCGGAGGATCGGCCGGTCGGCCGGTTCGAGCCCCTTGCCGGGGGTGTACCGCCAGACGCGGACCACCTTGTCGTCGCCGACGGCGAGCAGGTGGACGCCGTCGCGCGTGAAGGTCAGCACGTCGCACGCGCCGCGGCGGGCGCCGGTTTCGACGACCAGCCCGGGGGTGAAGTACTCGCGCCGGCTCTCGGTGTTCTGGCCGCGGGCGGCGCCGCCCCACGTCAGGCCGACCAGACAGGCGGCCGCGAGTAGTCCGACGCGGTTCCCGGAACGACAGGTCGAAGTGACGTTCATGATCGTGTGGGCTCCGGGTCGTGGAGCGCGTGATGAAGGGCGGCAGGCGGCCCGCGTTCAGCCCCTTCATGATACGCGCGCCGCGCAGGAAAGTAACGCCGTTTCAGCAGTTTTCGGAAACCGGGCAGGGGACGGCGCGCACACCCGGGCCGAGCCTGGCTGCTGACGCAGGCGCGGGATCCCTCGACCCAACTGTAGCTTGTTTTGATGCCCTTCGGCGTGGCCCGGGTGACCCTATCCGGTGAGGCCAGCGGGACGCCGGTCCCACTGGACAGGGCAGGGCCAAGGGGGATGGTGTGCTGGGAGCCTGGCCCACGGGGCGCCACCCGTGGGCTTTACCAGTCGGCCTTGACGCGGCGCGCGGGGGGGCTGTAAACTCTCCTCTCGCACCAGGTCTGCGCCTGATCACCCCCAGATGTCCAGGAAGAGACTACCCAGGATGTCAGGCAACTCTCCTCTCCCGGCCGCCGCGCCGTTCCGGCCGTTCTTCTGCTTCACCCTTGACACCGAGCCGGATGATCTGTGGGCAAACCAACCCACGCTCTCCTTCGCCCATTTCGACCGGCTCGCCGGCTTTCACCGGGAGTTGACCGACCGCGGCGCCCGCCCGACGTACCTGACAACCAGCGAGGTCGCGGAGCATCGCCCGTCCGCCCGCGTCCTCGGGCGGATCCTCGACACTGGCCGGGCGGAGGTCGGCGCGCACCTGCACACCTGGACGCGCCGCTGGCCGTTCCCGGTCCCCGATCTGGGCGCCCCGCCCGTCCACGCCAACGCCCACCATCTCGGGCAGGCCGTCGAGGAGCAGATGCTCGACTATACCTGCACCGCTCTCGAACGCGAGCTGGGAGTCCGGCCGGTGTCGCACCGCGGCGGCCGCTGGTCGTTGAACGGGCCGTCCGTCCGATCGCTGCGCAACTGCGGCATCCGCGTCGATTCGACCGTCACGCCCGGCCGCAGCTGGGCCGACCTGACGCACCCGCTCCTGTCCGGTCCGGACTTCCGGGTCAGCCCGCGCGGCCCGCACTACCTCGCCGGGGAGTCGCTCGAACCGCGGTCGGCGGGCGACATCCTCGAACTCCCAGTCGGGGCCAGTTTCCATCCGGACCGGCGCACCGCCGTGGGGAGCGGCGTATGGGTCCGGCTCCAGCGGCGGCTGCGTGCGCTCGCGGGGCGGCCGGCCGGCGTCCTGTGGCTGCGGCCGACCCTGATGACCCGCGCCCAGTCGCGCGCCTGCCTCGATCAGCTCCGGCGCGACCGCATCCCGGTGTGGGTGGCGATGGTCCACTCATCGGAGATCGCTCCGAACCGCCTCCTCCCAACCGAGGACGCGGTGGCGCGCTTCCGGCAGCGCTGCCTGGAGCTGATCGAGGACGCCCTTGCCCTCGGCGCGGCGAGCGCCACACTGGAGGAGGTCTGGCGGCACTACGACGGGCTGGCGGCGGCGGGGAACACGGCGGCGCTTCAGGAGGTGGGGTGAGTCGTGGCCGATGAAACCCGTCCCTCGCCCCTGCGCTTCGCCGTTGTCACGGGTTCGGACCTGGAGAGCGGGAGTACCCTCGCGTACCTGATCGAGACGACGGGCCTGCGCATCGAGAGGATCTACCGCGACACGATGGCGGTGGTCCGCCGGCCCGCCGCGGTTCAGCAGGGGCCGCGCTGGTTCCGGTCGTGGGGGGTGTTGCGGCAGCACCTGGGGCTGTGCCGGGCGATGCCGCGCCACTACGTGTTCAAGTCGCTGTGGACGCTGTGCGGGGTTTCGGAACTGGAGGCGCTCGCCTGGCTGGAGCGGCACGCGCCGCGGCTGCTACCCGGCGTTTGCGGGTTCCCACTCCCCCGGCAGCCACCGGGCCGCCCGCTGCTGCGCCGGCTCGACGCTGTCGCGGAGGGGTACGGGATCCCGCTGGTCCGCACGCCGAGCCTGAACAGCGACGCCACGGTCGCGGCGCTGAAGGCGGACGCGCCCGACGTGGTGCTCGGACTGGGCACGCGCATCCTGTCGGCGCGACTGCTGGCAGCCGCCCGGCTGGGGTTCCTCAACGCTCACTCGTCGCTGCTGCCGGAGTACCGCGGCGGCTGCACCGAGTTCTGGCAGTTGGTCCACGGCGAGCGCGAGACAGGGGTGACCGTCCACTGGATGGCGCCAAAGGTGGACGAGGGTCCGGTCTGCGCCCAGCGGAGCTGGCCGATTCCGCGCGGCTTCGACCACCACCGGCTGCGGCTGATGTCGTTCTTCTACCGGCTGGAGTTGTGGCGGGAGGTGATCGAAAGGTTGCTGCGCGGTGAGGTGCCGCGGTTGCCGCAGCGCCCGGCCCGCACGCCCACCTTCCGGGCGCCTTCGACAGCGGAGGAACATGCTTTCTACTGCCGCGGGGTACGGCCCGCGCTGGCGGAGGCGGGCTGACAGGACGGCACCGGGCGCGCTACCACGACCGTGCAGGGCGATGCGGTATCAGGGGACATCACGCAGCGCCATCCGCGCCGCGTTGAAGCCGCAGGCGCCGTGAACCCCCGCGCCAGGGTGGGCCGACGCCGAGGCCAGGTACAGGCCGCGGACCGGGGTGCGGTAGCGGAAGTAGGGGAAGACCGGGCGAAAGAACAGTTGCTGGGTTAAGCAGGCGCTGCCGCCGCCGAGGTCGCCGCCAACCAGGTTCTCGTCCATCGCCTCCAGGTCCGCGGGCGAATGCACCGCCCGCGCCCGGACCAGGGCGCGGAACCCCGGCGCCAACCCTTCCAGACGTTGCTCGATGCGGTCCGCGAACACCTCCCGGTGCCGCGCCCAGCCGCCCTCCAGGTCGTTCGGCACGCGCGAGTACGCCCAGAGAGTGTGCCCGCCCGGCGGCGCGCGGCCCGGATCGACGAGCGACTGCTGCCCCACGACGAGGTACGGGTTGGCGGGGAGTCGGCCGGCGCGGACCTGGCGCGTGAAGGCGAGCAGGTCGGCGAGGCTATCCCCGGCGTGGACCACGGCCGCCGCGCGCGCCTCCGGGGCCGACCAGGGCACGGCCCCGGCCAGCGCCCAGTCCACCTTGAACGTCCCCCAGCCGTAGCGGAAGCGCCGCATCGCTGCACGCACCCAGCCAGGTACATGGCGCGGCCGCAGCAGACGCAGGTACAGGGCTGGCGCCCCCACGTCTGCCAGGACCGCCCGGCGCGCCCGGAACTCCTCGCCGTGTCCGGTCCGCACCGCCACCGCTCGCCCGCCGCGTACCACCACCTCCGCGGCGCGCTGCTCCAGCAAGAGTTGTCCGCCGTGTTCTTCCAGCCGACGCAGCAGCGCCTCCGCGATCGCGCGAGCGCCGCCGAGAGGGACGCGAAAGCCGGGCGACGACGCCAGCAGCGCCAGCACCAGCCCCAGGCCGGCGCCGGCGAGATCCTCCGGGCCGAGATCGACGTGCAGCGCCAGACCGGGGATCACGCGGCGGGCAGCCTCGGTCCGAAACAGGCGTCGGGACAGCCCGGCGGAGCTGCGCACCCCCGCCAGCGCCAGCCGCAGCGCCTGCAACGGCCCCAGCCGCCACACGGAATCCAGGGCCGGAAGCGGCGCCAGCAGAGCCTCCGGCAGCCGCTCCCCGAGCGCTTGCCGCCACTCCGCTAGCCGACGCCACGCGGGACCGTCGGGGCCGAACGAGGCGGTGGCAAGGTCGAGGTCGCGCGCGATGCTGACGCAGGAGCCATCCGGGGCCGGGTGGCAGCTCTCCAGGCGGGCGTTCTCCCAGCGCAACCCCGCGCCCGCCAGGTCGAGGTGGCGGAACGCCGGGCTGGCGGCGAAGGGAAAGAAGGCAGCGCCCACGTCGTGCAGGTAACCCGGCAGGGTCAACTCTTCCGAGTAGACGGCGCCGCCGGGACGCGCCTTCGCCTCCAGCACCAGCACGCGCCAGCCGTGCCGCGCCAGCGTGGCTGCGGCCGCCAGCCCATTCGGTCCCGCCCCGATCACGACCGCGTCCGCGTCGCCGGGCATTTCCTCTCCGCTCTGGTGTCAGGGAGCGTGCTTGGGGCAGGGGCGAGGAGGCGGCCTCTCATATCACCTGATCCGACACTTTCCGCTCGGTTCGAGCCCGCGCTCAGGCTTCCGGATCGATTCCGAGTTCCTTCAACCGGGCAAGCCACCGGGCTGCCTTCCGGCCCTCCTGCTCGGCCTCGTGTTGGGCGCGTTCCTTCTCGGCACGCTCCTGCTCGGCCTCGTGTTGGGCGCGTTCCTTCTCGGCACGCTCCTGCTCGGCCTCGTGTTGGGCGCGTTCCTTCTCGGCACGCTCCTGCCCGGCCTCGTGTTGGGCGCGTTCCTTCTCGGCACGCTCCTGCTCGACCTCGTGTTGGGCGCGTTCCTTCTCGGCACGCTCCTGCTCGACCTCGTGTTGGGCGCGTTCCTTCTCGGCACGCTCCTGCTCGGCGCGCTCCATCAGCTCGACGTAGGTGGCGAACTTGCGGCCGTCCGGGTGGTACAGTTCCAGTTCCTTGCCGTTCAGCTGGAGTCTGACCCCGAGTCGCGGGCTGACCCACCCATCCATGCCAAAGATGAGCACGAGGTCATCTTCCTCCCGCAACCAGCCGAGCAACGTCCCCCGGTCCGGGTCATACACGTAGTATTCTTCCACTCCGTACCGCTGGTAGAACTTCCACTTCGCATGCATCTCGGCGCGCCGGTTCCCCGGCGAGAGGATCTCGAAGACGACCTGCGGAGCGACTCCGCCCTCGTCCCACTGGCGGTACGACCCGCGGTCCCCCTTCGGCCGGCCGAATGCAACGAGTGCGTCCGGAGCCTGGCGGGTGGTGTTGTCCCCCTCCACCGGATACCACAGCAGGTCGCCAGCGACGAATACGTTCGGGTCGTCCCGATACTGGGCCTGAAGCCCGCCCACAATGGTTTGGATGTACCGGAACTGCAGGGTGTTGTCGGCCATCGGCTGTCCGTCGCTGTCCGGATAAACGACCGCGTCCGGCGTCGGCAGCTGGGTCAAGACGTTCATGGCGGATATCTCCTCGTATGCCGACTTCCTCTCGCCCCTCAGCATACCCTCCTCCCGGACCGCGGTAAAGCGGAGCAGCGGCCGTCCAGGTAGCAGGGTCGGTCGACGAGAGGCGAACGTGGGGAGGTTGGACGTGGCGTGCCGCGCTCACCGGCAGCGGTCGAGGCGCCCGGTCAGGACGCGCCGTCGGCGGGCCAGCGGAAGCCGCCCTCGGTGTTGAAGGCGGCTGTCTTGATTTCGCCCATGCCCTCGGAAAGAATGGCGGCCAGGTCCGCCAACTCGATCTGTCCCTCGCGGATGCCGCCGGGGAACAGCCCGTGCGGATCGTCCACGGACGGCCGACCGACGATCAGGCAACTGACCGTGTACACCCGCTGCCAGCGGTCGCCGTCGGCCGGCGGCTGGATGTCGAGGATGTCGGTCGGCAGGACGGGCAGGACGAGCCGGGGGAGTCCGGTCGGGTAGCCGGACAGCGTCCAGATCTCCCCGCGGCGGGCCAGCAGCGGACACTCCCCCCGCGGACAGATCGCCTCGACGAGTACCGTGGCCTGGATGTCGGCCCGGGTCAGGTCGAAGCGGCCGTCGAATGTGGAAACCTCGACGCGGGCCGTGCGGACACGCACCCGGCGCTGGCCGTTGACCAACTCCGTCCGCTCCGTCAGGATGACCGCTGGCATGATCGCTCCGTTCGCTGTTCGCGCCGCTCGACTTCGCCCCGAATCGATTGTACGGGTTGTGCCAACTGCACCCCCAGGATAGTCAACGACAGGAGGATCGGCCGCAGCAACCCAGCCGCCGCGAATGACTTCGTGACCTCCTTGGTACTACAGCGCCTCCTTTTTGGACCTTCTGCGCCGCGCGGAACTCGCGCGGCGCAGAAGGTCCAAAAAGGAGGCGCTGTAGTACTAACCGAGGAAGGGACCAAAAACGAGGTGCGCGGCATCGACTTACGCTTCGGGCTCGGACAGCGCCGGCCGCGGGAGGCACGCCTTCTCGGTCTGCTGCGCCAGCCGCACGCCCTCGGTGGTGACGTGGTACTTCGCCAGCATGTTCGCCTTCTTCCACGCCGGTATGCTGGCCGGATTGTCGAGGTAGCGCAGGAACTGGCGCGCCACCTCGCCGAAGTGCGCCTCGTGCCCGACACGGTACGTGTCCGGGATCGTCACCCAGAAGCGCTCCGGCTGCGCCTGCACGCCGAGCCCGGGGTAGTCCTTCTGCAGTGCCGCCACCTTCCGCCCGAGCGCGGCCTCGACGGCACCGCGCTCTGCGGGCGTGTTGGGGACGACGAACAGTTCCGGCCGGTAGTTCTCGTCCTTGCCCTGCCGGACCTCGACGCGCGAGCGCGTGCCGCGAACGACGGCCAGGTGCGTGTCACCGGCGCCCGCGGCCGCCTCGAAGTCCCACAGTACGTTCAGCTTTACGTGGACGCCGCGCATCGTGTAGGACACCAGTGTGTTGCAGTAGTAGTCGAGCCGCCCCTCGCGCACCGCGTCCGTCAGGTAGTCGGGGAACCCGGGTTCGCCCGTCACGCGCTGGAAGTTGGCCGGGGTCAGCCGCGTCGGCCACCGCCGCGCGGCCACCATCCGCAAATCTCGGTGCCGGTCGATCGCCCGCTCCGGGAACAAAATCCACATCACCAGATCGACCAGGTGGGTGCCGACGTCCGTCAGCCCCTCGCCCTGCTGCGTCGTGTCGAAGAACCACGCCGGGCGCCGCAGCGGCACGCCCGCCACCGTCTTCATCAGGAAGTGGACGCTCTCCATGAATACGCCCGGTTCCTCCTCGGTGCCGGGCACCAGGGCGCCGAACGTCGCGGCGTCGTTGACCAGCTCGCGCTGCAGGATCGAGGTGATCTCGAAGCGCTCGGTCATGATGTCGTAGGCGACCAGCCCGCCGGCCTCGGCGGTGTTGAGCGCGTCCTCCAGTCGGGGCAGGTCTTCGGCGCGGATCACCCACGGCTTGTCGGCCAGAACGTTCAGCCCGGCGCGGACGGCGGCCAGTACGTAGGCGATCTTGTCGCGGTTGCGGCCGGACAGGACGACAACGTTCCCGGGCCGCTCGACCAGCGCCCGCTCGGCGAAATCGGGGCCAGCGTGGACCTCCAGTTCCCAGTCCGTCGGCCGCTCGCGGCGAGTGTTGAAGCCGGCGACGCGCCCCAGGTGGGCGAGCAGGTCCGGGCCGAACGGGCCATAGACGTGCGCCCGGCGCGCCACGCCGGGGTACATCTCCTTCTGGACCAGGGCGGCGTGGAAGTGGCCTGGATCCAGGGTAATCAACCTGACCTCGCTCATGCTCGCTCCCCCCTTCGTGACCGCGCCGCCCCGTTGGGGGAGCGCTTCCGGATCATCCTATGGGCGGTCCCGTCAACCGGGGACCGGGAGCGCGTTCTGGTTCGGAGCGAAACGTGGGGCGGGCCTGCGGTTTATTTCTGGCGCAGCATCGCCTCGATGTAGGCGCGGATCCTGAGAAACCCGCGCACGCACTCGGGGTCGAAGTGCGTCCCGGCCTTGTCGTGCAACTCGGTGAACGCGCGCTCGGCCGGCATCGAGGTGCGGTATGGACGGTTCGAGGTCATCGCGTCGAAGGCATCGGCGACGGCGACGATGCGCGCCGTCGGGTCGATCCGGTCGCGCGCCAGCCGGTCCGGGTAGCCGGACCCGTCCCAGCGCTCGTGGTGGTGGCGGACGATGGCGAGCATCGGCCCCAGGCTCGTGACCGACTCCAGGATGGCCGCCCCGAGGGCCGGGTGCTGCCGCATCTGCTCGAACTCGCTGTCGCTCAGCCGCCCCGGCTTGCGCAGCACCGCGTCCTCGACGCCGATCTTGCCGATGTCGTGCAGCGGGCCGCCGACCTGGATCTGGTGCCGCTCGGCCGTGCCGACGTGCAACTCCTCGGCGAGCAAGAGGGCATAGTCCGTGACGCGGCGGGCGTGGCCGTATGTGTACGGATCGCGCACCTCGACCGTCCGGGCGAGCGACGTTACCGTCTGGATGAACTGCTCGCGCTGCTGCTCGACCAGCTGAGCGCTCTCGATGCCGACTGCCACTGTCGCGCCGATGGCGTCGGCGAGGTGGAAGTCGTGCTGGTCGAACGGATCCTGCCCCGGGCCGCGGTCAATCTGCAGCACCCCGATGCGCTTGCGCGGGGACCGCAGCAGGGCACAGATGAGGGTGGCCATCGCCCCCCGGCGGACACTGCCGGCGAGGGCGAGGTCGGCCTCGGCGCTGGCGTCGCGGCATAGCAGCGACTCGCCCTGCCGGAAGCAGCGTTCGGCGAGGGTGCGGCTGTAGCAGCGCTGCACCGGCAGTTCCGGGGCAAGCACCTGGCGGAGGCGTAGCTCGCCGCTGACCGGATCCTCCAGCAGGATCGACCCACGCTGACACTTCAGGGCGCCGACCGCGTCCTCGAGGACCGAACGGACCAGGTCGTCGAGGGAGGCGAGGTGGGACAGGTGGTGGCCGGCGCGCAGCAGGGTGAGCAGGTGCTGATCGCGGCGCGGGTTGGCGGCCGCCCCGTGGGCGACGGCCTCGACGGCCTGGTCCCAGGTATGCTGCGTCGCCGCCTGAATGCGCACGAAACTGCCGGTGGTGCGAACGGCGTCCGAGACGGCCGGCGGCTGGGGGGCGACCTGCGGAACGATCGGCCGGCTCGCGACCTCCAGCCGGGTGACCTGAAAGACCAGAGCCCCGCACTGAACCAGGTCGTGCAGCTGGAGGGCGCAGCCGCCGGTGCCGACGCGCGTTCCGTTCAGCAGGGTCGGGTAGTGGTCGTGGTGGGCCAGGTCGCGGACCAGCCAGCGCGATCCGGTCGTGAGGATCTCGGCGTGCGCCCGGCTCACCGTCGGGTCATCCAGGCGGATGTCCACGTTCCCCTGGCGGCCGATGCGCAGCAGCGTGTCCGTCTCCCACTGCAACCCTTGCAGGCGAGGACACATGCCGGAAAGAACAATGCGGGCATGTCCCATTACCGAGGCCTTGTTTGAAGGCTATCCCGCTCCTTGATCCTGTCCCTCGCGGCTTCCAGGAGCGAACCAGAAGCCGAGGCAGGGCGCACCTGGGAGGTCGAGGCCGGCCAGAGGAAGTATAACTCACAATCGGGAGGGCTGGATAGAATGCGCTGGTCCGCCGGCGCTGGGCAATCCCTGGCCGCGCGATGCAACCGCTGGTACTGCTCAACACGATCGGCCTGACCGCGCGCCTGCTCCCGCAGGCCGCGCGGCTGCACGCACTGGCGCGGGCGGGATGGCACCGGCCGCTGCGCGAGGTGGTGCCGGCCGTCACCTGCACCGCCCAGGCGACCTTCCTCACCGGCCGGACCGTGGAGGAGCACGGCATCGTCGGCAACGGCTGGCTGTACCGGGACACCGGCGAGGTCCGGTTCTGGCAGCAGTCAAACCGCCTGCTCCAGGCCGAACCGCTCTACCGCACCGCCCAGGTCCGCGCCGCCGAGCGCGGCCGCACGTTCCGGTCCGCGAAGCTGTTCTGGTGGTTCAACCAGGGGGCCGCGGTCGATGTCAGCGTCACGCCAAAGCCGCACTACGGCGCCGACGGCAACAAGCTCTTTGACATCTTCGCCACGCCGGAAGGGCTGGCCGAGCGGCTGAAGGCGCAGCTCGGGCCGTTCCCGTTTCACACCTTCTGGGGGCCGAAGGCGGGCCTGCCGGCGACCGCATGGATTGCTCGCTGCGCCGCCGCGGTGCTCGGCACCGAGCGGCCCGACCTGACGCTCGTGTACCTGCCGCACCTCGACTACGACACGCAGCGACACGGCCCGAACGGCTGCGACTGGCCGCGCCTGCTGCGCGAACTGGACGACGCCTGTGCCCCGCTCCTGGACGCGGCGCGGGCGCGCGGGGCGCGCGTCTGGGTGGTCAACGAGTACACGCACCTGCAGGTGACCCGTGCGCTCGAACCGAATCGGGTGCTGCGGCGGGCGGGCCTGCTCAGGGTGCGCGACGGGCCATTCGGCGAGATGCTCGACACGTTCGCTAGCCGCGCCTTCGCAGTCTGCGATCATCAGATCGCCCACGTTTACGTCAACGACCCCGCCGACCTGCCGCGAGTGCGCGATGCGCTGGCGGGCCTGCCGGGCGTGGCGAAGGCGGCCGCCGGCGCGGAGCGGGCGGAGTGGGGACTGCGGCACGACCGGGCCGGCGACCTGGTGCTGCTGGCCGAGCGTGATGCGTGGTTCGCCTACCCGTACTGGCTGGACGACCGTCGTGCCCCCGACTTCGCGCGCACGGTGAACATCCACGCCAAGCCGGGCTACGACCCGTGCGAGCTGTTCTTCGACCCGAAACTGCTCTGGCCGATGGGGCGCATGGTGCGGCGGCTGGTGCGGAAGAAACTCGGCTTCCGCACCCTGTTCGACGTGGTGCCGCTCGACCCCGGACTGGTGAAGGGGAGCCACGGCGCGCCGGTCGTGGAGACGCAGGACCGGCCGGTGTTGATCGGCGACGGGCCGGCGCCTCCGGGCGACGAGGTGGCGATGACGGACGTGCGCGACCTGGTGTTGCGGGCGCTCGCAGTGGGCTGAGCGGCGGGCGCTCAGTTCTTTTGCGGGTCGTTGTGTCGGGGACGAGCGCCTGTCGTTCGCGCTCCAGGTCGAGCGCGGCCTGGCGGGCCGGCGTGGCGATACCGGCCTGAATGAGCGGAACCTCCCGTCTGTATAAGAGCAGGCGGACCAAAGCTCGGCCCGGGGCTCCATTGCATTCCCCTCCGGGAGGCGGCCCTTGGTTGGGGCTTGCAAAACCGGGTAGAATGGACTATGCAAAAGGACCGGGCGGGGTCGGCGGCTGCCGTACCAACCTGGACCCACGAACCGGAGCACCTCGCATGGCCGACTTCGTCCTCCACGTTGGCAGCCGGAGCGCACAGGGAGTGCGGCCCAACAATGAGGACCGTTTCGTGGTCGATCTGGCCACCCGCCTCTTCCTCGTCGCGGACGGCATGGGCGGCCAGGAGCACGGCGAACGGGCGAGCGGCCTGGCGGCCGACATCATCCCCCGCGTCGTCCAGAACGAGCTGGCCGCCGACCCCAACGCGAATAACGCCATCCAGCGCGCCCTGTCCGAGGCCAACTCCGCCATCGTCGAGGCCGGCCGCGAGCAACCGCTCGGCCGGCGCATGGGCACGACCGCCGTCCTGGCGCTGCAGAACAACGACCGCGTCTATGTCGCCGGCCTCGGGGACAGCCGGGCGTACCTGGTCCGCAACGGGCAGGTGACGCAGCTGACCGTCGATCACTCCGTCGCCCAGGCCCTGGTGCTCAACGGCGCCCTGACGCCCGAAGAGGCCCGCTGCAGTCCGCTGCAGCACATGCTCCACCGCTTCCTCGGCGCGCCCGACTCGTTCGAGCACGCCGACATCCACCCGTTCGAGCCACAGATCGGCGATCGGTTGTTGCTCGCCAGCGACGGCCTGACGAACCACATCACCGAGGATGACCTGCGCGAAGGTCCGCAGCGCTTCCCCACTGCGCAGGACTGGGCGGACCACCTGGTAGACCTCGCCCTCCGCCGCGGCTCGCGCGACAACGTCACCTGCGTGATCATCGCGTTCGACCAGCCCTGACCACCCCCGCACCCCTCATTGAAAGCGCACGGGTGACGGCCCGTAGGCCAAATGCTGGAGACCTGGCCCACGGGCCGTCACCCGTGCGCTTTGCGCAGCTGTTCCCCTGGCCCTGCATGATGGGGCCGGGGTCACGGTGCCAGGGCGGACCGCGGCAGGTTGTAGAACGCCAGCCCGATGATCACGTACACCCCCAGCAGCATCGCCCCCTCCATCCAGTGGCTCTCACCATCCTGGCTCACCAGCGCCAGCACCCCGACGGCGGTCAGCACTGCCACGATCTCCATTGTCGAGAAATGCAGGTCGAGCGTCGGCCCGCCGATCAGCAGACTGAGGAAGACGAGTGCCGGAGCGACGAACAGGGCGATCTGAATGCTGCTGCCGACGGCGATCGTCACTGCCAGGTCCATCTTGTTCTTCAGCGCCACCAGCACAGCCGTCGAGTGCTCGGCCGCGTTGCCGACGGTCGCGACCACGATCACGCCGATGAACACCTCGTTCATGCCCAGCGCCTTGCCGGCATGCTCCACCGACCCGACCAGGAACTCGCTCACGACCGCGACGCCGGCCGTCGCCCCCAGCAGCACCAGGAGCGAGGTCCGCCGGCTCCACTCCGGCTGGTGGTGCTCGCCCGTCGTCGGCACCTGGTCCTCCGGCCCGGCAAACAGGTGCTGGTGGGTCCGCAGGGAAAATACCAGGTTCAGGGCGTACAGCACGAACAGGATCAGGGCGATCTCCTCGCTCAGGTGGACGATCGTTTGCCGCTCGGCCGCCGTCGGGTGGCTGGCGTGGTAGATGTGGTAGTAGATGGTCGGCATCAGCAGGCCGGCGCTGGCCAGGGCGAGCAGGGTGGCGCCCATGCTGGCGGCCGTCGCGTTGAACACCTGCCGCTTGTGGTACACCCCGCCAAGCAGAATCGCCAGGCCGAGGACCAGCAGGATATTGCCGATGATCGAGCCGGTGATCGACGCCTTGACCAGGCCGAGCATGCGCTGGCTCCGGGCCGCCTCCTCCGGGATGGTCGGGTCGAGGGTGGCGGCGGAGATCAGGGCGATCAGGGCGATGATCAACTCGGCCGCGTTGCCGAACGTCGCGTTGAGCAGCCCGCCAATGCCGGCGCCCATCGTCTCGGCGAGGTTCTCGGTGGCCCGGCCCATCAGCCCGGCCAGCGGAATGATCGCCACTGCCGACACCAGGAACAATCCCAACTCCCAGTAGTGGGTGATCCGCAGGCCGACCGCCACCGGGACCGCCAGCAGCAGCCAGTAGAGCGGCTCCATCTTGAAGCCGCCGCCCGCGTTCGTGGTCGGAGTGTGCGCGTTCGCCATACCGTGGTTCCCCGGAAGTCATCCCTCGGGCTCACCCTGCTGCCGGGGCTGCCAGGGCGGCCCCGCGCCGGCAGAGCAGATAATAGACCGTGGCCCCCACGCAGCCGAGGGCGAAGGCGGCGTACAAAAGGGCGGACGGGCCGGCTGCCCCCCACAGCCCCGCGCCGACGACCGACGCCGAGCAAATCGCGAAGCTGCGCATCCCCCAGTACAGCCCGACGCCGCGGGCGCGGACCGCCTCCGGCATGAGGGACGTGATCAGCGCCTTGCGCGCCGGCTCACCGACTTCCCGCAGGCCGTAGACGACGAACGCGACCGGCAGCCACCCCGGCCCGGGCGCCAGCGCCAGGGCCAGGGGGAACAGCGCGAAGAAGACGAACGTCAGGCCGATGAACGGCTGCAGGCCAACCCGCTCGGTCAGCTTCCCGATCGGCAGGTACGTCAGCAGCGCGGTGGTGTGTTGCAGGGCGAACAACAGGCCGGCCGCCCACGGCGGGACGCCGAGGACGAGCAGGACGTACAGGACCACGAAGTCACGCACCAGCCAGTCGCACCAGCGCGTGAACACCTCCGCCAGCAGAAGGCGGCGCAACGTCGGGTGCAGGTCGCGGAGGATCGCCCAGTTCGACGGGCCGGGTGGCGGCGGCTGGCGGTGCGGCATGTAGCGGAACTGCATCGCCAGCGACACGACCGCCAGGCCCATCGCCGCCGCCACCAGCAGCCGCATCCCGGCGAACGGCCCCAGTGCCCCAATCGCCACGCCGGCCAGCGCCGGCCCGAGGATCTTCGGCAGCCGTTTCTGGATCGACTGAACGGCGAATGCCATCCCCCGTCGCGAGGCGGCGACGGTCGAGCCGACGGTGGTGAACGTGACCGGCACCGACAGCGGCTCCCACCCGACGATGAGCAGGGCGGCGACCACCGACACCCAGGCGGCCCCCTCGGCGAACACCGACCCGGCGAGGAAGAGGGCGTAGCCGGCGAGGGTCAGCACGCCGAAGAGCATCAGCGATCCGCGGTCCCCGAGCCGCGCCGTGAGCTGCCCGCCGCCGATGTAGCAGAACCCCTCGAAGAGGTTGCGCAGGAAGCCGTACACGCCCACCGCCCACAGGGCCGCCCAGCCGACGGCGCCGGCCGCGTCGCCTCCGGCCGGTGTGGCCTCGGCGACGTGGGCCGCCTGCTTGCCCTGGGCGCGGAGATAGGCCGGCATGAACGGCCCCCACAGCTCCTCGCCCAGCCCGAACAGGAGCACGGCCAGCAGGACGACGGCGACGGTGCGGTTGAGGGCCAGGAACCGCGCCAGCGAGTGGCGCGGCTCCGGTTCGACGTGTTGGCTCGGGTCTTGCGCTGTGTCCGCCATCGGAGTGCAGGATACGACCCGTCCGCCCGCGCGGCCGCGCCGCCGTCGTGGACGCGGCGGCGGCCCGCAGGCTATAACACGGGAGGGAGTTGACGGGCCTCGACACCTGCCCTGATTCACGGTCCGGGGGATGCTGTCCGGTTTTTCTCCCCTCTCCCCTGGTGGGAGAGGGGCCGGGGGTGAGGGGGTGAGGGGTCGGGGGCTTTGGCCCCCACTGCAGCACCCGGCCCCATCATGTGAAAGTGAGCGTCGATGCGCGCGCGTCAGGCCGTCATTCGGGAGCCGTTCCAGGTCGAGGTCCGCGAGGTCGAGCTGCCGCCGCCGGCGCCGAACCAGATCCTCGTGCAGACCGAGGTCAGCGCCGTCAGCCCCGGCACCGAGCTGGCCGTCTACACCGGCACGCACCAGTGGCTGCGCGACCCGAACCTGCCGGACTGGAAGTTCCCGTTCCGCTCCGGGTACAGCGCCGCCGGGACGGTGGCGGCGGTCGGGTCCGACGTGCGCGGCTGGCAGCCGGGGGACCGCGTCAGCTACCCCGGCAACCACGCCTCCGCGGAGCTGCTCACCCTCGGCCACGAGCGCGGTCGGCTCTGGAAGCTGCCCCCGAATCTCGACGCCGAGAAGGCGTCGGTCGCCTGCATCGCCCGCTACGGCATGGGCGCGTCGGTCCGGGCCGGGATTACCCTGGGCCGGTCCGCGGCGGTGCTGGGGCTGGGGGTGATCGGTCAGTTTAGCCTGCGCTGCCTGATCGCCGCCGGCGCTTATCCGGTGATCGGCCTCGACTCGGTCCGGATGCGGCGCGCGGCGGCCCTCGCGGCCGGGGCCGACCACGTCATCGACCCGGGCGAGGACGGCGGGCGCGCCGAGCTGGCGCGCTACCTCGGGACGCGCGGGGCGGAGGTCGTCGCCGACGCGACGGGCGTGTCGGGCGCGGTGCCGACGGCGATGGCGCTGGCGTGCGACGGCGGGCAGGTGGTGGTGGTCGGCAGCCCGCGCGGGCTGGCGAAGGAGGTCAACTTCTACGACGACCTGCACCGCCGCTATCTGGAGGTGACCGGCGCCCACGGCAACATGCTGTTCGAGCCGGCCCACACACGCCTCGCCGGCGCCTGGGACATCGACAAGGCCCAGCGCTGGCTGCTCGGGGCGCTCGCGTCGGGGCGGCTGAATCTCAGCGGGCTGATCACGCAGCGCCTCGCCCCGGAACAGCTCGGCGAGGCGTATGAGGGGTTACTGAAGAAGAAGGATGAGTATCTCGGCGTCGTCGTTCGGTGGGAATAACGGCAGCGACGAACCGCTCGATCTGTTTCGCGCCCTGCCGGTCAAGGACTCACCCCGCAGGTGATGACAAGACAGAATCCGATCGCCAGCGCAACACTGATGAACAGGCAGATCTTGAGGCGATAAACGAACGCCAGGTGCCGGAGAGCATGTGCCAGAGGCCAGGTCGCATCCCCCTTTGCCGCGGCGGCCTGGCGGAAGAGCCTGGCCGCTCGACGGGTCAGGATGCCGGTAACACCTATTCCTGCCCCCAGGAGGAAAACCAGTCCATCCCAGGTCAGGAACACGACGCTTCGAGCTATCTCCGGCCCTCTCGGTGCCTCTCGTATCAACCATTCCAAAATGCTGAAACCGACTGCAACGCCGAACAGGAGCAGAAGGCTCCCAAGAACTATCAATCCCGCGCCGAAAGCGGTCATCGTGGCGGCGAGGTGAGAGACCACTTGCACCTGGGGCTCAGGCATTCCTGCCAGCAAGTCGCCGGCCTCTCCGTGTTCGGACCAGTCATCCTCCGCCGTGTTCCACGGCTCCTCCCGAAAAACATCGCCCTCAAGGGGCGGTTGAGGTTCTTCGGGCTGACCTTTCGGGTCGGCCGGTGGAACGGGGTTGAACATGAGGCACTTCCTGGAAAGGTCGTCAGATGCGGATGAAGACCTTGTTGCGGTACATCCACCAACACGCCAGCCAGAACATCAGCCCGACCAGCACGGCTTGCACCGTTGGTGCCCACAGCGGACCCCAGCGGTCGAAAAGATCCTGTCCAAGGTGGGTCCGCAGCGTGGAGGCGACCCACGGCTTGAGCAGCATCGACATGGAGTAGATCGCGATCGAGTTGACGCCCACCACCACCAGCGGCCACGCCCAGCGGCGGTAGCCGAGCGCGTCCACGACCGCGTACAGCCCCGCCAGGATCAGGCAGCACCAGCCGGCCGAGTACAGCGCCCACGCCGGCGTCCAGATGCGCTTGATCAGCGGACAAACGCCCGTTGCATCGAGCAACCAGCCGGCCCCGAGCCCCGCCAGCCCCGCCGCGGTCAGGATGGCGAGCCGCCGTCCGTGCCCGTAGCGCGAACGCAGCAGCTCGCCGCACATCAGCCCGAACAGCATCGTCGCCAGCGACGGCAGGAAGTTGAGCGTCTGGTAGCCGCCCCTGTTGTACGTGTAGGGCGAGCGCTGCGGGAGCTGGTTCACCAGCCACAGGTCGATCGCCTGGCCGACGTTGGCGTTCTTGTGCCACGCCGGGCCAACGCCCGCGAGGTTCGTGCGCGCCCACTGGCGACTGACGCCGACCTCCGGCGCCCCGTCCGGGTAGATCCCGGGCGCCGGGTACAGGACGTAGAGCAGCCACGTCCCTCCGAGGATCGCCGCCGCCGCGACCGCCTGGACGCGCAGTGATCGGCCCCAGAGGAGGAAGAGAAACGTGTACCCCAGGCCGATCTGCGTCAGCACGTTCATCAGCGACCAGACCGTCGAGCGGCTCCAGTTGGAGATCAAAAAGATGCCGAGGAAGATCAGCAGCAGCGACCGCCACACGGCATGCCCGAGCAGGCGCGGGTAGGACTGGCCCTGCTGCCTGCGCTTGGCGTAGGAGAACGCCATCGCGACGCCGACCATGAACATGAACGACGGCTGGATCAGATCCCAGTAGCCGCAGCCGACCCACTCGACATGCTCGAAGTGGTGGTGGACGGTCGCCCAGAAGGTCGAGGAGCCCTCGGCGCGCAGGTGGTTCGTCGCTGTCGCCGCCAACCCGAAGCCGTTGAACGCGAGCGTCACCATGATCAGCCCGCGGTAGGCGTCGAGCGAGTGCAGGCGCTGCTTGACGAACGCCGGCTCGCGGTCCGCCCGGGGCGTCTCCGCCGGGGCTGCGCGCACCGACTGGTCCGGCTCCGGCGGCGCTGGCGGGGCGGAGGGCAGGGAGCTGTGGATGAGGTCACTGGCCATCGGGTCGCCTCCGGGTTTTACGAAACACAAGCGGGGCAGCGGGCCGGCCCATGAAGGTACACCGCCGGATGCCTCGCTCCTGGGGGGAGGGGGGCGACTAATTCCTGTCGCTCGTCTTACGAGCGGCGTCGCACATCGGCAAAGCCCTGGCCCGCCAGCGCGTCAGTCCCTGCCGGGCCTTGCTCGTTCCTCTACACTACCCCTGGGAGGTGCGCCCCATCGGGAATCCGGCGCGGCCTCCGGGACGGACGAGAGGTTGAGGGGGGGAACAGGACATGGCCAGCGAGATCAAACTCCCCGCGCTGGGCGAAAATGTCGAGGGGGGAGACGTCGTCGAGATCAGGGTCGCGGCCGGCGACCAGGTGCGCCAGGGGCAGGCGCTGCTGGAGGTCGAGGCCGAGAAGAGCACCGTCGAGGTTCCGTCGCCGATGGCCGGCCGGGTAACCGAGGTACTCGTCAAGAAGGGCGACCGCGTCACGACCGGCCAGGCGCTGTTCCGCGTCGAGGGCGGGGACGGCGCGGCGGCTGCTCCGGCCAAGCCGGCCGCAACCCCGGCCGAACCCCCGCGCCCCGCCCCGCCGCGCGCGGAGGAGCCGCAACGGAAACCGGAAGCGCCACCGAAGGTCGAACCGCCCCCCGCGCCCGCCCGACCGGCGCCCGCCGTGGCCGCAACGACCCCCGAAGGGGCCGAGAAGCTCGTCCCCGCCGGACCCGCGACCCGCCACCTGGCGCGCGAGCTGGGGGTGGATCTGCGCCTCGTGCGCGGCACCGCCCCGAACGGCCGCGTCACCCAGGAGGACGTCAAGGCCTACGTGCGCGACCTGGCGAGCGGCGCGGCCGTCCGCGGCGGACCGGCGGCGGCTCCGCCGTTGCCCGACTTCGAGCGCTGGGGTCCGGTCGAGCGCCGCCCGCTGGAGTCGGTCCGGCGCAGGACCGCCGAGCAGATGGGCCTTGCCTGGTCCCTCATCCCGCATGTCACCCAGCACGACCGCGCCGACGTTACCGACCTGGAGGCGTTCCGCAAACAGCAGGACGGCAAGGGGCCGAAGCTGACCGTCACCGCGTTCGCCCTCAAGGCGGCCGCCATCGCCCTGCGCCGCTTCCCCCAGTTCAACGCCAGCCTCGACCTCGCCAACGGCCAGCTCATCCAGAAGGGGTACGTCCACATCGGCGTCGCCGTCGATACCGAGCGCGGGCTGCTCGTGCCGGTACTCCGCGACGCGGACAAAAAGAACGTGCTGCAGCTGGCCCAGGAGCTGACCGAGATCGCCCAGCGGGCACGCGACAAAAAGCTCGGGGCCGACGAGATGCGTGGCGGGACGTTCACCATCACGAACCTGGGCGGTATCGGCGGGACGGCGTTCACGCCCATCGTCAACTGGCCGGAGGTGGCGATTCTGGGGCTGTCGCGCGGGCGGCTGGAGCCGGTCGTGTGGGGCGGGCAGGTGGTGCCGCGCCTGCTGCTGCCGCTGTCGCTGTCCTACGATCACCGGGTCATCGACGGGGCGGACGCGGCCCGGTTCACGCGCGCGGTAGCGGAGATGCTGGAAAACCCGTTCGTCATGCTCCTGCACGCATAACCGGAACGCATTCCCCAGATCCAACGACCGGCGAGCGCAACGGGTGTTGAAGAACGGCCGGCGAAACGCGAACATGGGGGAGCGAGTGAGCGTGAGGAGTGAGGAGCCAAAGCCCACGGGGCGCAGCCCGTGGGGGAAGTGCTGGAGACTCGACCCACGGGGCGCAGCCTGTGGGCTTTGACTCCCCAACTCTCCTGCGAGGACGACGGACATGGCCGACGTGACGGAGAGCGAACTGGTCGTGATCGGCGCCGGACCCGGCGGGTACGCCGCCGCCTTCCTTGCGGCCGACCGCGGACTGCAGGTCACCCTGATCGACCCGGCCGCCAAACCCGGCGGGGTGTGCCTCCACGTCGGCTGCATCCCGTCCAAGGCGCTGCTCCACGCCGCCCGCCTGATCACCGATGCCCGCGAGGGCGAGGGCTGGGGCATCCACTTCGACGCCCCCAGGATCAACCTCGACACTCTGCGGGCGCGCAAGGAGAAGGTAGTTGACACGCTGTCGGGCCATCTCGCCCGGTCGGCGAAGGATCGGAAGGTCAACTACCTGCAGACGCGCGCGACGTTCGCCGGGCCGCGCGAGCTGCGCCTGGAGAGCGGCGGGGCCGTGCGGTTTCAGAACTGCATCGTCGCCACCGGGTCGAGCCCGACGCGCCTCCCACACCTGGCCGTCGATAGCCCGCGGGTACTCGATTCGACCGGCGCGCTCGCCCTGGAGGACGTGCCGCCCACCCTGCTCGTCGTCGGCGGCGGCTACATCGGGCTGGAGATGGGCACCGTTTACGCCGCTCTCGGCAGCAAGGTGACGGTCGTCGAACTGATGGACACCCTGCTCCCGGGCGTCGATCCAGACCTTGTGCGACCGCTCGCGAACCGCCTCAAGGGGCAGTTCCACGCCATCCACCTGAGTACCAAGGTGACAGCGCTGGAAAAGGTTCCCGACGGCATCCGCGCCACCCTGGAGGGGGAGGGCGTCGCCGAGCCGAAAACAACGTTCGCGAAGGTTCTGGTGGCGGTCGGGCGCCGGCCGAACTCGCGCGACCTGGGGTTGGAGCAGGCCGGTGTCGAGGTGGACGCGAAGGGATTCGTTCGGGTGGACGAGCGGCGGCGGACGACGAACGAGCACGTCTACGCGATCGGCGACGTCGCCGGCGAGCCGATGCTGGCCCACAAGGCGGCCCACGAGGGCAAGGTGGCGGTCGAGGTGATCACCGGCGAGCCAGCCGTGTGGGAGCCGCGCGCCATCCCGGCGGTGGTGTTCACCGACCCGGAAATCGCCTGGTGCGGGCTGACCGAGACGGAGGCGCGCCAGCAGAAGCGGGAGGTGCGCGTCGCCCGGTTCCACTGGGCCGCATCCGGGCGCGCGACGACCCTCGGCCGGCCCGACGGGCTCACCAAGCTGCTCGTCGATCCCGAGTCGGACCGGCTGCTCGGCGTGGGGCTGGTCGGCGCCGGCGTTGGCGAACTGATCGCCGAGGGGGTGCTGGCGATCGAGATGGCGGCCACGGCCCGCGACCTGGCGCTGACGATTCACCCGCACCCGACCCTGACCGAGACGGTCATGGAGGCGGCCGAGTCGCTGCACGGACTCGCCACGCACCTGTACAAGGTCCGCAAATCGTAGGGCGCGCCGGTCCGGCCGTCGTCCACCGCCCGCGGAGCGAGCGGTTTCCATCCCTCACAGGATCAGGACGGCATGCAGCCCGGTCGCAGCCGGCGGGCGGGAGTGTGCGCGAGGAATCGGTCCGCACCCCTCCGCCAGATCCCCGTCGTTGCGGCGGACGGGGCCGTTCGGAGGGTGGAAACTGCGGGCTAACCTGTTGACGCGGAAGGCCGCTTCCGCGACGATTACGAGACACCCGGTTCCGATCGGAGGCTCCCATGCCCCTTGTCAAATGCACGGCGTGCAGCCGCAAGCTGAACGTACCGGAGACGGCGGTCGGCAAGCAGGTTCGCTGTCCCGCCTGCAAGAACGTCTTTCGCGTCCCGCTGGCGGAGGCCGCCCACCCGGTCGTTGAGGCCGTTGAGCCGGCCCCGGTCCGCCCGGCCGCGGCGAAGCCGGCCGCTCGCCCGGTTCCACCCCCGCCCCCCCCGGTGGACGACTTCGAGGATGTGGCCCCGCCGCCGCCGCCCCCGCGCAAACCGGCCGCCCGGGCGCCGGCGCCGCCCCCGCCTCCCGTGGACGACTTCGAGTTCGAGGACGACGCTCCGCCCGGCCCACCGCCGCGCTCCGGAGCCCACCGCCCTCCCGCGCCGGCGGGTGAGGGACTCGACGACCTCGACTTCGAGGAGGCGCCGCCAGCGGATCGTAAACAGGCCAGGCGGATCGCCAAGAAGGGTGTGCTGTGGCTCCAGCTCGGGTTCCTGTTCTGCCTGCTTGCCTATGTCGTGTTCGCCACCCTCATCTTCGGAATGGAAGGAGGGCGATCCTTTGCGCGAGCGGCCGAGAGCATGGCCGTGCTGGCAGGGCTGTCGGCCATTTACCTCATCCCGGTGATCTTCATGGCCGTGGGGGCCAGTCTGCTCGCCTCGTTGAGGGCCAGGGGAATGGTGATCACGGCGTGCATCTTCGCCTTCATCGCCGCCCTCCAGGCCCTCGCCTACGGCGGCTTCTGGGCGATCACCATGCTGGCGGCGATGAGCGGAGGTGTCGGGGTGAGCAGCCTGATTCTCTTCCCCGTCCTCATCGTGCTGTTCTCGTTCCTGGGCGTGGTCTTCAGCATCATCGGGGGGATTCGCGGCCTGATCCTTCTGGGCCGGCCGGAGGTGAAGGCGGCCTACGCTCGGTAAGTAGCGGTTGCCAAACGAGCCCCGAGCGCCAGCGCGAGATCCCCCCGCGCTGGCGCTCGGGGCTGGTCGGAAGATTTTGAAACGGCCGCTGTCGTCGCGGTGAGGACAGGGAGCCGCGTTGTCCTCGGAGTACACCATGCCCCAAGTGAACTGTCCCGCGTGCAGCCGGGCGCTCAGCGTGCCGGACAACATGATCGGGATGCAGGTGCGCTGCCCGATGTGCAGCCACGTTTTTCAGGCCGGAGCCCCCGCGGGAGCCCCGGCGCCGACGGCCGCATACCAGCCGCCCCAACCACCACCTCAACGGCCAGCGCCGCCGCCTGGCTACGACCGCCCGCCGCCCCGCCAGAGCGGGCCGGTCCCGCCCCCCGATGAGGATTACGGCCGCGACCAGTGGGGCGAGCGCGGGCACGGGGACAGCCGCGCCCGCGCCGTGGCGGGCGGCGCCGCTGGCTGGATGCTCGCGGCCGCGATCGTTGATACTGCCCTTGCCGGCCTGTCCCTCCTGGGAATGCTCATCACCGGCGGGACGGTAAGCGGCTTCGGCGGCCGGGGCGACGCCGTCGTGGCGGCCATCCTCATGGGGCTCCTCTGTGTCCTGATTGTGATCGTCACGCCCACGGTGTTCATCTTCATCGGCTCCAGCATGCTGCGCAACCTGCGCGGCAAGGGGATGGTTATCACCGGCTGTGTCATGGCGTTCGTGCTCTCGGCCTTCATGCTTCTGGGAGCGTTGGCGTCGTTGATCAACATCGCGGAGACCTCGCGCTACCGCGGAGGTGCCGCGGTCGTCGTCCTGCTGGTGATGCTGGTCATGTACCTGGCGGCAATCGCCGTGAACGTCACGGCGGGGATCAGGGCGCTGATCGCGATGGGAAACCCGGCGGTAAAGAATGCGTATCGTTGATGCCACCTCTGTCAGGGAGTTGCCTGTCCTGCTGCTGCCGGCGGGAGTATTTACCAGCCGCGAGCGCCAGCGCGCGGGAGTGACCTGACCGCGCGCTGGCGCTCGCGGCTGGTAACGCGAGCGCCGCGGTCGTACAACGTGAGTGACCTTTCCCCGCCGCGGCCCGCCCCCGCGGGAGGGATGAACTGTCCCTGGAGCCGTCATGCCGCAAGTCACCTGCCCGTCCTGCAACCAGGCGCTGAACCTCCCCGACCAGATGGTCGGCAAGCATGTCCGTTGTCCGCTCTGCAATAACACCTTCCACGCCACCGGCCAGTCGGGGCCGGAGCCGGCCGGAGAACCGGCCCCGGCGAGGTACGCCCCGCCCCGCGATCGCGACGACCCGTATGAGTACGACCGACCGCCGGCGCGCCCGCCGGCCCGCCGGGACTACGACGATTACGGAGAGGGCGAATATCGCCGCAGCGACGGCCCGATCAACGTCGGCCGCCGGACCAGCGCCGCCATCTGGATGATCGTCGCCGGCGTGGCGGATTTGATGGTCCTGATCGCCTTCTACGTGTTCATCTTCACCGTGGACCGCCGCCCACCGCCGGGGGAGGCGATCTTCTTCATCAGCCTCCTGGCGCTGGTGATCTACGTCATCCCGGTTGTGTTCTTCTTCGTGGCGGCCGGAGTGATGCGCAACCCGCGCGCCAACGGGTTGATCATCACGGGCAGCGTGATGGCGTTCATCATCGCCCTGGAACTGCTGTTTGTAGCGGGGATTTTCGCGATCGGGTTGGCGGTCACGCTCTCCAATCCGTGGGACAGGCAGCGCATGCCCGGGGCGGTGCCGGTGGTGTTCTTCCTCTCGCTGATCGGCCTCGCCCTGACGATCACCGCTGGCGTCAAGGGACTGCTCGCCATCTCCGCCTCGTCGCACCGGCCGCGCTCGGACTATTATTGAGGAGCGCTCACGCGCTGGCGCACCTGTTCTCACAGCGACCGGCTGCGCCGGTCGCTGGGCTCCTTCACCCAGGTCTGTGTCTCCGCGTCCCAGGTGTAGACCGTCACCCGCGGCTGCATGTAAAAGAACGGGATCGACGGGTCGGTCAGGGGCTGCAAGGCCGGCGGTTCGTCCTCCAGCTGGGCTCGCTGCTCGCGCAGGTAAGCCGCCTGCAGTTCGGCCTGTCCCGCCACGAACACGAATAGCGCGATCACCACCAGCCACGGGCTGGACAGCAAGAATATCCCGACCAGTCCGATCAGGGCGGCCATCCCCACCCCGACGCCCGCCGCGACCTTCGTCGCTTGCAGATTTCCGACCCCCATCGCGAGCAGAGCGCGCAGCACCCGCCCGCCGTCCATCGGGAAGGCCGGCAGCAGGTTAAACAGTACCAGCATCACGTTCACGATCAGCAGCCGGAACAGCATCAGACCGACCGCCGTCCCCAACATGAACGTCGGATCGAGCAGGGACATCACCATCAGCACGGTGATCAGGAACGCCCCGATGACGAGGTTCACGGCCGGACCTGCCAGGGCGATCCACAGTTCGTGAGCCGGCCGCTCCGGCATCCGTTCGAGCCGCGCGACACCGCCGATCGGGTAGAGGGTGATGTCGCGGGTGCTGACGCCGAACTGACGGGCCGTCAACGCATGGCCCAGCTCGTGCAGGAGCACGCAGCCGAAGGCCGCCGCCAGCACGGTCAGGTTCAGGGCCAGCTCCGCACCCTCCCCGCCGGTCCCCAGCAGAACCAGCGAGGCCGGCAGCAGCCAGAACGTCCAGTGTATGAACATGTCGATGCCGAAGGCCCGACCGATCCGCAGCGAGGAGAACATCTATTGGCCTGTCTTTCTTGGTGTTTCCGTCTCCTCCCGGCCCAGCGGCCAGGGGGAAAGTGCCGTCGAAACGGCACGGGCTCCTCCCCCAATTAGAGTGGTCAAGGTGGCAAAGGGATGCAGGAAACATGGACCAGCTTGAGCGCCGAACCTGTTGGCCCCCCTCCGCCCTCTAAATCATAGCGGCGGGGGCAAGTTGGCGATAGTCCCAACCGCCTTCACCCCAACAAGGAGTGCTTCCGATGAAACGACCAAAGGCCAGGCGCCAGACCCGAAAGATCCGGCCCTGGACATACGACCGAGCCTGCGGAGCCCTGGCTTACGTTAAGTCGGTGATGCAGTCCGCACGCGAGCACCGGCTGCAGGCGCAGCTTCACGACCTGCGTGCCCGCAAGCTCACCGACCGCCCCGGCCGCCCCGATCGGTTCGCTCTCATCGCCCGCGAGGACGCCCTGGAGCAAGCTGAACGGGCCAACGATCGCTTCGAGGAAGCCCTCGAAGAACTGGTCCGCATCGACGTGTACTGCGTCGATCCGGTCGGCG
>JAANMY010000846.1_pt1 | contig 39360 bp, 29 predicted proteins | sample 7279691 | NCBI WGS metagenome assembly JAANMY01 (sample SAMN14094543, study PRJNA606508) | bioreactor metagenome | isolation source: A lab-scale SPAN reactor treating ammonium-rich wastewater day 388 | place: Ireland: Galway | collected 2018-02-07 | reverse complement strand
TCCGAAGACCTGCGCGCCGAACTGCGCCTGCTGTCGCGCACCATCGCCGCCGCGCTCGGGGGCGCGGGCGGCAGCAAGGCGGACTGAGCCATGGCCCGCCTCGCCCGCCGCCGACCGCTGGACTTCTGGCCCGGCTTCGTCGACGCCCTCGCCTCGCTGCTGATGGTGATGGTGTTCGTGATCCTGATCTTCGTCATCGGCCAGTTCGTGCTCGCCGACGCGGTCAGCGGACGCGACCGTGCGCTCGCGCAACTCAACGCCGAGCTCGCTGCGCTCGCCCAGACCCTGAGCCTGACGCAAGCGGCGCGCGAACGTGCCGAGGTCAAGGTCGGCGAACTCTCCGCCTCGCTCGTCACGTCCGAGCGCGAACGCGAAGCGCTCGGCAACGAGATCCTCTCCGCACGCGGCGAACTCCACGCCGCGCAGGACGAAGCCAGGACCCAGCGCGAAGAAGCCGCCCGCCTCGCCACCGACATCGCGGCCCTGCAGCGCCTCAAGGCCGAACTCGAAGCCGAAGCCGCGCGCCTCGCCAGCGCGCTCGACACTTCAGAGCGCGGGCTCAAGGAACAGCAGGAGATGTCGGCCGCGGCGATCGCGCAGGTGGAACTGCTCAATCGCCAGCTCGCCGCCGTGCGCGAACAGCTCGAGCAGCTCAATGCCGCACTCGACGCCGCCAAGCTCGCCGCGAAGGACAAGGACCTCAAGATCGAGGAGCTCGGCCGCGAGCTCAACCTCGCCCTGGCCGCGCGCGTGGCGGAACTCGCGCGCTACCGCTCGGAATTCTTCGGCCGCCTGCAGGCCGTGCTCGGCGAGCGCAAGGACGTGCAGATCGTCGGCGACCGCTTCGTGTTCTCGAGCGAGGTGCTGTTCCCCACCGCATCGGACGAAGTCAGCGCCGACGGCATGATCCAGCTCACCCGCCTGGCCGAGACGCTGAAGACACTCGCTGCCGAAATCCCCGACGATCTGCCCTGGGTACTGCAGGTCGACGGCCACACCGACCGCCGGCCGATCTCCAACGCGCGCTTCCCGTCGAACTGGGAATTGTCCACCGCGCGCGCGCTCGCCATCGTAAAGTTCCTGCGTACGCAGGGCATTCCGCCACAGCGCCTGGCCGCCACCGGGTATGGCGAATTCCACCCGCTGGATGCGCGCAACAGCGAAGAAGCCTACGCGCGCAACCGCCGCATCGAGCTCAAGCTGACAAGCCGCTGAACGCTGCGATCAGGGCCGCCCGCCGTCACCGGGGCTGGCGGCCTGCTCCAGATCCCGCACCACCAGCGACAGCGCCTCGGTCGAGATCAGCACCTCGATCAGCGACATCACCAGCGACAGCGCGAGGGTCACGATGCTGGCGCCGAACATCCAGTGCCCCGCGCTCTGCGCGTCCAGAAACAGCGCAAACATCGACAGCGCGCACAGCAGGAAGCTCAGCACGCCGAAGCCCTGCATGTACTGCGTGAGCATGATCCGCCGCTTGAGTCCGGGAATCTGGCACTGCACGAGTAGCGCGGCGCGGTCGGGCGAGGTGTTGAGCTGGCGAATCACCTGCGCGAGCGTCAGGAAGCGGTTGGTGTAGGCGAGCAGCAGCAAGGAGATCGCCGGAAACAGCAGGGCAGGGGTGGTGAGGTTCATCGTTTTCCGTTGCCTGGCCACGGGCCTGAAGATTCAGGCCGTATTCTACCTACCCTGCCGTTGGTTGCCGGACCTGCACCTGCAGTGCCTTCGCCGGCCCGGCAAGCTCGTGAACCGACCTCCTGGAGAATCCGATGCGCGCTTCTGCCTTTCCCTTGCCGCACCGCCCGCGCGTGCTTGCCATGGGCGTCATCGCCGCTGCCCTCGCATTGCCGGCGATGGCCGCCCCACCGCTGCCGGGGCTCAACATCGACGTGAGCCAGACCTCGGTGTCGGGCATCTCCTCCGGCGGCTTCATGACGGTGCAGTTCCAGGTCGCGCACTCGTCCATCGTAAAGGGGGCCGGCGTCATCGCCGGCGGGCCTTACAACTGCTCGCAGGGGGACGTGATGCGCGCGCTCACCCAGTGCTCCTGCACCGGCGAACCGGCGGTATCGTGCAAGGTCACCCCGGCCAGCGCCAACGTGCCGGCGTTGGCGGCGGACGCCCAGGCCCTCGCGGACAAGGGCCTCATCGACCCGACCAGCAACCTGTCGAAGCAGCGCATCCTGACCGTATCGGGCGCCAGGGACACCCTGGTACCACCCACCATCGCCGACCAGCTGTCCGCCTTCTACACCGCACTGGGCGTGCCCGCCTCCAGCGTATCGCCCGTGCGCCTCGCCGACGCCGCGCACACCATGCCGACGCCCAGCTACGGCATCGCCTGCAACAAGGAGGCGGAGCCCTACATCGGCAAGTGTGGCTACGACAGCGCGGGCCAGATCCTGAGCTGGATCTATGGTCCGCTGGAGCCCCCCGGCGGCAAGCCGGTCGGCCGCTTCATCGAGTTCGACCAGCGCACCTACGTGCCCAAGGACAGCGGCAGCCGCTTCGGTTGGAGCACGGGCCTGGACAAGACGGGCTGGGCGTACGTGCCGGCGAGTTGCGAGAAGGGCGAGAAGTGCCGGGTTCACATCGCGCTGCATGGCTGCAAGCAGGGCCAGAGCTACCTGCCGCTGCGCCCGCCCCCCGGTGGCGGCCTGTACAACGGCACGCTGTTCGTGAAGCACACCGGCTACGACCGCTGGGCCGACAACAACAACATCGTCGTCCTGTATCCGCAGGCCGTCTCCATCCCGTTCCGCAATCCGAATGGCTGCTGGGACTGGTGGGGCTACACCGGTGAGGACTACGCGACCAAGAACGGCGTGCAGATCCGCACGCTGCGGGCGATGGTGGACGCGCTGGCCACCCGCCCCGCCACCAGGTAGCAAACCCGCCGCAGCGCCCCAGGAACGACAAACGGCGCCGAGGCGCCGTTTGTCTACTGCAGGTCCCGGACTGCGTTGGCGCACTTACATGCTGCGCCGGTACTGTCCGCCGACCTTGTACAGCGCCTCGGTGATCTGCCCCAGCGAGCAGTAGCGCACCGCATCGACCAGCACCTCGAACACGTTGGCGTTGTCGATGACGGCCTGCTGCAGCTTGGCCTGCCACTTCGGTGCCTCGGCCTGGTTGCGGGCGTGGAAGTCGGCCAGGCGCTTCAACTGACCCTGCTTTTCCTCTTCGGTCGAACGCGCCAGCTCGATCTCCTGCTGGGCCTGGCCCTTGGGGTTGAGGAAGGTATTCACGCCGATGATCGGGTAGGAGCCGTCGTGCTTCTTGTGCTCGTAGTAGAGCGACTCCTCCTGGATCTTGCCGCGCTGGTAGCCGGTCTCCATCGCGCCGAGCACGCCGCCGCGCGACGCGATGGCCTCGAATTCCTTCAGCACCGCCTCTTCGACCAGGTCGGTGAGCTCCTCGATGATGAAGGCGCCCTGATTGGGGTTCTCGTTCTTGGCCAGGCCCCACTCGCGGTTGATGATGAGCTGGATGGCCATCGCGCGCCGCACGGACTCCTCGGTCGGCGTGGTGATCGCCTCGTCGTAGGCGTTGGTGTGCAGCGAGTTGCAGTTGTCGTAGATCGCGATCAGCGCCTGCAGCGTGGTGCGGATGTCGTTGAAGTCCATCTCCTGCGCATGCAGCGAGCGCCCCGAGGTCTGCACGTGGTACTTCAGCTTCTGGCTGCGCTCGTTGGCGCCATACTTGTTCTTCATCGCCACCGCCCAGATGCGGCGAGCGACGCGGCCGATCACCGAGTATTCCGGGTCCATGCCGTTGCTGAAGAAGAAGCTCAGGTTGGGCGCGAAGTCGTCGATGTGCATGCCGCGCGCCAGGTACGACTCGACGTAGGTGAAGCCGTTCGACAGCGTGAACGCGAGCTGGCTGATCGGGTTCGCACCGGCCTCGGCGATGTGATAGCCGGAGATCGACACCGAGTAGAAGTTCTGCACCTTGTTATGGACGAAGAACTCCTGGATGTCGCCCATCATCTTGAGCGCGAACTCGGTGCTGAAGATGCAGGTGTTCTGACCCTGGTCTTCCTTGAGGATGTCCGCCTGCACGGTGCCGCGCACGGTCGCCAAGGTCCACGCCTTGATCTTCTGCACCTCGTCCTCGGTCGGGTCGCGGCCGTTGTCGGCCTTGAAGCGGGCGACCTGCTGGTCGAGCGCGGTGTTGAAGAAGAAGGCGAGGATGATCGGCGCCGGGCCGTTGATCGTCATCGACACCGAGGTCGTCGGCGCGCACAGGTCGAAGCCGTCGTACAGCACCTTCATGTCGTCGAGCGTGGCAATGCTGACGCCGGAGTTGCCGATCTTGCCGTAGATGTCCGGACGCGGGTCGGGGTCGCAGCCGTACAGCGTGACCGAGTCGAACGCGGTCGACAGGCGGTGCGCCGGCATGCCCTCGGAGACGCGCTTGAAGCGGCGGTTGGTGCGGAAGGCGTCGCCCTCGCCCGCGAACATGCGGGTGGGGTCCTCGCCCTCGCGCTTGAACGCGAACACGCCGGCGGTGTAGGGGAAGGAGCCGGGGACGTTTTCCTTCATCAGGAACTTGAGCGTCTCGCCCGCGTCCTCGAAGTTCGGCAGCGCCACCTTGCGGATCTTGCTGCCCGACAGCGAGGTGTGGGTGAGCTGGGTGCGGATCTCCTTGTCGCGGATCTTCACCACGTACTCGTCGGCGGCGTAGAGCTCGCGCGTCTTCGGCCACATGTCGAGCAGTTTCTTCGCCGCCGGCGTCAGCTCGCCGTCCTTCCAGTCAATCAGTTCGCCGAACGATCCGGCGTCCTTGCCGCACTGCTCGAACAGGCCCTTGGCGATGTTCAGCGACTGGCGCTCGCGCGCCACGCGCGCCTGCTGCTCGATGTGCTTGTGATAGCCACGCACCGTGTCGGCGATGTCGGCCAGGTAGCGGATGCGGTCCGCGGGAACGATGGCGCGGCCCTCGCTCGAGGCCTTGACCTTCACCACCGGCAGCTTGCTCTTCACAACCTTCAGGCCCTTGCCCACGAGCGCGGGCAGCACGGCCTGGTACAACGCGGTCACGCCGTCATCGTTGAAGCGCGCCGCCATGGTGCCGAACACCGGCATCTCGTCGGTGGCCTGGCTGAAGAGCTCGCGGTTGCGCTGGTACTGCTTGCGTACGTCGCGCAGCGCGTCCAGCGCGCCCTTGCGGTCGAACTTGTTGATGGCAACGAAATCGGCGAAGTCGAGCATGTCGATCTTCTCGAGCTGGCTCGCCGCGCCGAACTCGGGCGTCATCACATACAGGGACAGATCGACGAAGGGCACGATCGCGGCGTTGCCCTGGCCGATGCCGGAGGTCTCGACGATCACCAGGTCGAAGCCCGCCAGCTTGCACGCGGCGATGACTTCGGGCAGCGCGGCGGAGACTTCCGAGCCGGTGTCGCGGGTGGCGAGCGAGCGCATGTAGATGTTGTCGTGCTCGATCGCGTTCATGCGGATGCGGTCGCCGAGCAGCGCGCCGCCGGTGCGCTTGCGCGAGGGGTCGATCGACACGATCGCGAGCTTGAGCTTGTCGTCCTGGTCGAGGCGGAAGCGGCGCACCAGCTCGTCGGTCAGCGAGGACTTGCCCGCGCCGCCGGTGCCGGTGATACCCAGTGTCGGCACCTTGGTCCTGGCCGCGGCCTCGATCAGCGCCTTCTTGACGTCGTCGCCGTAGCCGCCGTTCTCGAGCGCGGTGATGATCTTCGCCAGCGCACGGCGATCACCGGCGGCGAGCGCCTTCAGCACCGCGTCGGCCTTCTGCGGCGCGGACTTGGTGACATCGACATCGCAGCGCTCGACCACGCTGTTGATCATGCCTTGCAGGCCCATCTTGGCGCCGTCTTCGGGCGAGAAGATGTGGGTCACACCGTAGTCGTGCAGCTCACGGATCTCGGCCGGGACGATCACGCCGCCGCCACCGCCGAACACCTTGATGTTCTCGCCGCCATTGGCCTTGAGGAGGTCGATCATGTACTTGAAGAACTCGACGTGGCCGCCCTGGTAGGAGGTGATCGCGATGCCCTGCACGTCTTCCTGCAGCGCGGCGTTGACGATCTCGCCGACCGAGCGGTTGTGGCCGAGATGGATCACCTCGGAGCCGGTCGACTGCAGGATGCGGCGCATGATGTTGATCGAGGCGTCGTGGCCATCGAACAGCGCCGCAGCGGTGACGAAGCGCACCTTGTTCTTCGGCTTGTAGGGCGACAGCTTGTGCGCAACGCTCAGATCGGTCATGTCGGTCATCTCCGGTTGAAAGGGGTCGAGCCAGGGCCCTGGGGGCCAGCCTTGCAATCTTAGAAGGCCGCGAACCCGATTGCCATTGCGCTTGCGGACTCCGATCGTGCAAAATCCGCCAACAACGCCCCGCGTAGGAGTGGCGCGCATCGCGAGGGGTGTCAAAGGCGATTGCGCCGGGTGGCGCCCGCAAGGCTCGCGGCTGGCGCCGCTCCTGTTGACTGGCGCCACTCCCACCGACCGTTGGAACTCAAACCAGCATGCCCGACTCCGCGCCGCGCCCCGCCATTACAGCCCGCCCGCGCCGCGGCCGGGCCACGGTCGCGCCCGGCTTCGTCACCGGCATGCTCGCCGGCCTGGCCCATCGCGGCCACGACCCCGCGCCGCTGCTCGCGCGCGCCGGCATCGACCTTGCCGATACGGCCAGCCGCATCCCGGTCGAGCGCTACGCCCTGCTCTACAACCTGTGCATCGAGGCGCTCGACGACGAGGCCTTCGGCCTGCTCCCCGAGCCGATGCGCCCGGGCAGCTTCGAATTCCTCTGCCGCGCCATGCTCGGTGCGCCCACGCTGGGCGAGGCGCTCGCGCGCGCCATCCGCTTCCTGCACATCGTGCTGCCCGCGTTCCAGATCGCGCTGCAGCGCGACGGAGCGCGCGCCGAGCTGCTGATCGACGACGCCGGCAGCCTCGGTTCGGCGCGCGACGCGCCCGCGCGCGTGTTCGCCTACGAGTGGCTGCTGCGCCTGGTGCACGCCGTGGCGAGCTGGTTCGTCGGCCGCGGCCTCGCGCTCGACGCGGTGGCCTTCCCCTATCCCCGCCCACCGCATGCCGACGACTACGCGCTCGTCTACACCGAGCACTCGAGCTTCGACGCCCCGCGCCTCGCAGCCCGCCTGCAGGCCAACCTGCTCGAGCTGCCGCTGCGGCGCGACGATGCGGCGCTGGCGAGCTTCCTCGTCGGGGCACCGGGCAAGATCTCGATGCTGTACCGGCGCGACCGCGAGATGGTGTTCCGCGTTCGCGACCTGCTGCGCGCCGCCCTGCCGGAGAACCTCGCGCTCGAGGAGGTGGCGAACCGCCTGCACCTGTCGCCGCGAACGCTGCACCGCCGGCTGGAGGAAGAAGGCGCGAGCTTCCGCACCATCAAGGAAGCCACCCGGCGCGACATCGCCTATGCCCGCCTGACCAAGACCACGCAGCCGATCGCGCGCATCGCCGCCGACCTCGGCTATGCCGACACCTCCACCTTCTATCGCGCGTTCGTGTCGTGGTCCGGGGTGTCGCCCGAACGCTTCCGCGTCCAACTGGCCCAGCGCGACGCGCCCGCCGCGCCCTTCTTTGTGCAAAGATCGCGCGGACAATAACCCCCACGGAGACGGTCGCCCATGGCGAAAGCAGAACAGTAAGACATCCCCTATTCCTCCCTGTCGCCCGAGCAGCGCCGGCGTTACGACCTGCTGCTGGCCGGGCTCGACCTTCTCGACCAGGCGATCGCGGTGTTCGATGCCACGCCCAGGTTGGTGACCTGGAACAAGGCGATGCTGCGCCTGCTCGATTTTCCGGAATCGATGGTGCGTGTCGGCACGCCCTTCGAGGACTTCGCGCGCTTCAATGCCGAGCGCGGCGAGTACGGTCCGGGCGACGTCGACGCCCTGGTGCGCGAGCGCGTCGCCGCCGCACGCAGCTTCCAGCCCCATTACGTCGAGCGTGCCCGCCCCAACGGCCGCATCCTGGCGGTCCGCGGCGTGCCGATTCCCAACCTAGGCTTCGTGTCCTTGTGGACCGACATCACCGAACAGCGCCGCTACGCCGAGGTGATCGAACAGCAGAACGCCCAGCTCGAGGCGCGGGTGCGCGAACGCACGTCCGAACTCGAGGCCGCGAATGTGCGCCTCGCCCAGGCCAACATCGAGATCGACGACATCGCCGACGCGCTGCGTCGCAGCGAGAATCGCCTGCAACTCATCATCGACTCGATCCCGGCCTTGATCGCCTATGTCGACCGCGACGACATCTACCGCTTCGCCAACAAGGGCTACGCGGATTGGTTCGGACTCCCCAAGGAGTCGATCACCGGCCGCAACATCGTGGACGTGTTCGGCCGCGAAACCTTCGAACAGATCCGGCCGCACCTCGAGCGCGCACGCACGGGCGAGCAGGTCAGCTACGAATACGCTCGCCGGCTTGCCGACGGGCGTATCGTGCATGCCCGCAGCGTGGTCGTCCCCGAGCTCGACGGCGAAGGAAGGACGGTCGGCTTCTTCGTGATGTCGATCGACATCACAGAGCAGAAGGCGAGCCAGGCCGCGCTGGTCCAGGCGCAGAAGATGGAGGCCGTGGGCCAGCTCACCGGCGGCCTCGCACACGACTTCAACAACCTGCTCACCATCATCATCGGCAACCTGTCCGCCCTGCAGCAGCGCATGGGCGGCGCTGCCGGGGCGGAATTCGTCGATCCCTCGCTGCAGGCGGCGCGGCGCGGCGCCGAACTGATCCGCCGTCTGCTGACCTTCTCGCGCCGGCAGACGCTCGCGCCAACGGCGGTCGAGGTCGGCGCGCTGGTCCATAACATGACCCACCTGCTCGCCCGCACGCTGGGCGAGACGATCCGCATCCACCTGCGCCTGCCCGGCGACCCGCTGCACGCCCTGGTCGACCCGCACCAGCTCGAGAACGCCATCCTCAACCTCGCGATCAACGCCCGCGACGCCATGCCCGAGGGCGGCGAGCTGACGATCGCGGTCGGCTTGCGCCAGCTCGACGCCGCGCTCGCCAACGTGGTCGAGGTGCCGGCGGGCGACTACGTCCAGATCGACATCAGCGACACCGGAAAGGGCATCGAGCCTGCAGTGCTGCAGCGCGTGTTCGAGCCCTTCTTCACCACCAAGGCCTTCGGCAGCGGCAGCGGGCTCGGGCTGTCGATGGTGTATGGCTTCGTGCGCCAGTCGGGCGGCAACATCCGCATCCGCAGCACCCCCGGCAACGGCACCCATGTGCGCTTCGTGCTGCCGGCCACGAGCGCGGCGGCCTGCGCCGAGCCACAGCCGCAGGCCGCGAGCCCCGGGCTGCAGCCGACCCTCGAAGGCCCCGCGCTGCTGGTCGAGGACGAGCCCGAAGTGCGCAAGGTCCTGCGCATGCAACTGACCGGACTGGGCTACGCGGTCATCGAGGCCGCCGACGGCGTCGAGGCCCTCGGCCTGCTGCAGAACATCGACGACATCGCCCTGCTGGTGAGCGACACCGTGATGCCGGGCGGCATCGGCGGCCGCGACCTGGCCCGTCACGCCCGCGTGCTCCGCCCCGAGCTTCCGATCCTGCTCGTCACCGGCTACGCCAGCGACACCACCCCGATCGACGACATGCCCGGCGATGTGCCCACGCTGCGCAAGCCCTTCGACCAGCCGGCGCTCGCCGCCGTGCTGTCTGCCCTGCTGAGCCCCAAACCCGCCAAGGAGGCCACGCCGCAATGCCCCTGAGCCCGACCGACAACTTCCACTCGCACTCGTCCCAGCCGAGCATCTTCGTCCTCGAGGACGACGCAGAGGTCGCGCGCCTGATCTGCATGAGCCTGGGCGACTACGGCTTCCGCTGCGAGCACCTGAGCACCGGCCGCCAGTTGCTCGCGCGCGCCCGCCAGTCGGCTCCCGACCTGTGCATCGTCGACCTCGGCCTGCCCGACATGGACGGCATGCAGGTGGTACGCGAACTGCAGGATGGCAGCCCGTGCGCAGTGCTCATCCTGACCGGGCGCAACGACGTCACCGACCGCGTGCTCGGCCTCGAGCTGGGTGCAGACGACTACATCGTCAAGCCCTTCGAGCCGCGCGAGCTGGTGGTCCGGGTGCGCTCGATCCTGCGCCGCTACCAGCGCGCGCCCGCCGCCGAGACCCCAAGCGAGCGCAACCTCGCGCGCTTTGCCGGGTGGACCTTCGACGCCAGCCGCCACGCCCTGACCGCCCCCGATGAGCGCGAGATCTCGCTGTCCGCGGCCGAGGCCGGCCTGCTCGCGACCCTGCTGCGGCGGCCGAACAAGATCCTGTCGCGCGAACAACTGCTCGGCGAGCGCGACGTCGATCCCTTCGACCGCAGCATCGACGTGCGCATCTCGCGCCTGCGCCGCAAGCTCGACGACGACCCGCAGAATCCCAAGCTGATCAAGACGGTGTATGGCGCGGGCTATCTCTTTGCCGCCCAGGTGAGCTGGCACTGAGGGGCGGGAACCGACGAGCGCGTACCGGGCATCACCCCCGGAAAAGGTTCAAGTCGGCGGTGCTCGCGGCCGATGATGGGGACATGCGCACTACCCGCACGGCCCTGTCATGCAACCGGATACCCGCCCGATGAAAACAAGCACACAACTGTCCCTGCGCCGCAGCATCAACCTCACGCTGGGCGCGAGCCTGCTGCTGATGCTGATCCTGCTCGGCGTGAGCTGGCTCAACACCGGCAGGATCCAGGCCCTCACCGCGCAACAGGCGCAGGTCGCACGCGCGGACGACGCCGCGCTGCGCTTCCAGTACCACGTCTCGCAACTGCAGCAGTTCCTCACCGACGTCGGCGCAACCGCGATGGAAGAGGGCTTCGCCGAGGCCGATGCGCATTTCGCGGCGGGTAACGAGCGGCTCGACGAGATCGCCCGCAACCTGCCCGAGATGGCCGAACAGGTCGCGCGCCTGAAGCACGACTTCGCGCGGCTGCGCGAGACCGGCATCGAGATGGCGCGGGCCTACATCAGCGGCGGCCGCGAAGCCGGCAACCGGGTCATGAAGCGCCCCGACACCGGCTTCGACGACGGCGCCGCCACCCTGATCGACGAGTTCACGCCCCTGCTCGCCGGGCTCGACCAGCGCAACGCGGACTTCGCCGCGGCCGTTGCCGACGAGATCGCCCAGACGCGTGCGGTCATCGTCGGCGTCGAGCTTGCGGTGCTGCTGATCATCGGCATCATCCTGCTGCGCCTGCGCGCGCGCGTCTTCAACCTGCTCGGCGGCGAACCCGCGCGCGCCACGCGGGTCGTGGAGGCGGTCACCGCAGGGCGGCTCGGCGAAGCGGCCGAACCGGAGTTCGGCGGCCAGCACTCGCTGCTCGCGTCCATCGAGCGCATGCGCGGCCGGCTGGGCGCCTTCGCGCGCAGCACGCAGACCACCATCGCCCACATCGACGGCGTCGCCGGCGAACTGGCCGCGTCGGCCGCGCAACTGTCGATCGACGCGCAGCGTACGCGTGAATCTGCCAGCGGGATGGCCAACGCGGTGAATACGCTCACCAGCAGCCTGGAGCAGGTCACCCAGCGCGCGGGGGAAGCCCGCGACACGAGCGCCGACTCCGGCGCGCTCGCAGAGCGCGGGCGCGACGTCATCAACGCCACCGTTGCCGAGATGCAGCGCATCGAGACCGTGACCGGCGAAGCCGCCGGCAGCCTCGCCGAGCTGGACGGCGCCGCCGCGCAGATCACGCGCGTGATCGACATGATCAAGGAGGTGGCCGACCAGACCAACCTGCTCGCCCTCAACGCCGCGATCGAGGCGGCGCGGGCAGGCGAATCGGGCCGCGGCTTCGCCGTGGTGGCCGACGAGGTGCGCAAGCTGGCCGAACGCACCGCCTCGTCGACGCAGGAGATCCACCAGCTCATCAGCCGGGTGACGGTCACGGTGCACAAGGCCATCGGCGACATCGAGCACGTCGTCGAACGCGTCACCGCCGGGGTGGGCCACGCCGGCGCGGCCGACCTCGCCATGCGCGAGATCTACGGCCAGACCCGGAACGTGATGCGCCTCGTCAGCGAGATCAGCGACGCGCTCAAGGAGCAGGAACACGCCCACGCCGACCTCGAGAACCAGGTGAACACGCTGGCCGAGGTCTCCGGGCGCAACAGCGGCGAGGCGGAACGCGCCGCCGCCAGCGCCAGCCGCATCCATACGCTGGCGGACGAGTTGCACGGAATCGTCGGCTGGATGAGGCCCGCGCACTGATTGCGCACTGCGCCCGCTCCCGTCGCGGCAGCCACGGCGGCCGGCGGGAGATGGATGCGGCTGAGCTGGCGGTACGCGACCGAAGCGGCGGCCAGTGCGCCACCCCGACCTGTTTCCCGGGCAACAGTGCTTTGCAATCCGGCGCCGGATGGCCATAATTATGAGTTACTGACCATTCCACCACGGAGTCCCGCATGTCGCCCCAACGCCCCTTCAAGATCCTCGGCATCCAGCAGATCGCCATCGGCGGCCCGAGCAAGGAAAAGCTCAAGACCCTGTGGGTCGACATGCTCGGCCTCGAAGTCACCGGCAACTTCGTGTCGGAACGCGAGAACGTGGACGAGGACATCTGCGCCATGGGCAGCGGTCCGTTCAAGGTCGAGGTCGACCTGATGCAGCCGCTCGACCCGGAGAAGAAGCCCGCGGTGCACACCACCCCGCTCAACCACGTCGGCCTGTGGGTGGACGACCTGCCCACGGCGGTGGAATGGCTGAGCGCCAACGGCGTGCGCTTCGCCCCGGGTGGCATCCGCCGTGGCGCCGCCGGATTCGACATCACCTTCCTGCATCCGAAGGGCAACGACGAGTTCCCGATCGGCGGCGAAGGCGTGCTGGTCGAGCTGGTGCAGGCGCCGCCCGAAGTGGTCGAGGCCTTCGCGCGCCTGGCCGGCTGACACGTATCGGGCGTCCGTGTGCGGATGCGCCGAGGGCTCGGCGCACCCATGCCGGCTTGACGACGCCCGCGACGGCGCGGGCTCTGGATTTCGCCCCGGTGCCGTCTATGCTCACAGTGTGTTGACAGGGTCGGCTGCTGGCAGCCTCGGCCCTTGTCCGTCCTGACGTCGAAGGAGGAGCGCATCGTGAGCGAAGAACGCAAGCAATGGATCTGCAGCACGCTCGACGTCGAGGGCGGCGAGCGCGTGGCAGGCTCTCCGACCATGCCTGTCTCCATGGGCGTGGCGGCGAAGAAGAAGCTGTGGAAACCGGGCACCGAACTCAAGGTGCGCTTTCTCGAAGGCACGCCGGCGCTTCACGCGCGCGTGCTGCAGACGGCGGCGGCGTGGTTCGTCGATGGCGTGCGCCTGAAGCTGTCCCCCGCCCAGGGCGGCGAGCCCGCTCACATCCGCATCGCCTTCAATCCCGGCGGAGGCTCGTGGTCGTACATCGGCACCGACGGCCTGGGCATCCACCCCTCGCAGCCGACGATGAACCTCGGCTGGGCCACGCTCGAGACCGCCGAGCACGACTTCTGCAGCGTGGTCATCCACGAGTTCGGCCATGCCCTCGGCCTGCTGCACGAGCACAACCACCCCGAAGCCCGCATCAAGTGGAACCGCGCGGCCGTCTATGCCGACCTCGAGGGGCCGCCCAACTACTGGGATCGGCGCACGATCGACTACAACGTCTTCGCCCGCTTCGACGCCTCGAACGTGATCACCACCGACTTCGACCACGCCTCGGTGATGATCTACACCATTCCGGCGCGGTGGACGACCGATGGCAAGAGCTTCATGCCCTCATGGACGCTGTCGGCGGGGGACGTCGCCACCATCCGCAAGCTCTACGCCTGATGCCCGCTGCGCCCGAGTGGTGCCTGGATGGAGACGTCATCGTGCTGGGCGCGCTGCGCGTGACCGTGCAGCGCATTGCTGCGTCCGACTGGCGCCCGGAAGGGCGCCTGCGCAGTTGGGGACAGGCGCCGATGCAGCGTGAGAACGCCGCGGTACTGGTGCCGTGCGCGCCGGACGAATGCCTGTGGCTGGGCGCCTGGGTGGAGGACGACGCGATGGCGGAACCGATCGGTGGCCCGGCCGAAGGCGCGATGGCGGCCCCCGTGGCGGACGCGATAGCGGGAGGACTGCCTGCCCGCATCGCGCTCCGCGACCCGGCCAGCGGCGCGCGCGCGGTCGCCGCGCTTCCCGAGGCCTACCAGCTCGGTACGCTGCACAGCGCGCACGCCCCGCCCGCGCCGCTGCAACTCGCGCCCGCGGATGCGAGCCGGCGACTGAGGCTCGAGCTCGAATACGGCGCAACGCGGGCAGCGTTCGACCTCGTGCTGCAGCCCCCGACGGCATGGGCCGCGCACGCGCACCGCGCACCGCCGGCGGCGCTCGACGCACCGCCGCCGCCGCCGCCCCGCCTTGCTTAGGAGAAGTTCATGACGCTCGAACCGGTCAGCGCGACGCCCGGACTGTGGCGCGACCCGCACTGGCAACCGGGCATGCCCGGCGTCTATGCGCTCATCATCGGCATCAGCGCCTATCCCCACCTCGAGGACGGCACCGCGCCCGCGCCCGAGACTTACGGTCTCGGCCAACTGCTGTCGTCGGCGAGAACCGCGGCGCACGTCTTCCACTGGCTGCGCGCAGGCTTCCATTACCCGGACCTGCCCGTGGTATGGAGCATGCTGCTGCTGTCGCCAAGCGCGGAGGAGCGCGCCGAGTTCGATGGTGCGGGATTCACCCATTACGACCTCCCCGACTACGCCCGCATGCGGCTGGCCATCCAGCGCTGGACGGCGGCGGTGCCGAAACAGGCACCGGCCTCCACACACAGCCGCAGCGTGTTCTTCTTCAGCGGCCACGGCGTGGGCGCGAACCGCACGCCCGTGTTGCTGCCTTCGGACTACCTCGACCCGCAGTTCGGCGACCCGCAGCTCGAGAACTGCTTCAGCGCCCGGGAGTTGCAACGCTGGATGACCGAGAACCCGGTCGCGGAGCACCTCGCCCTGCTCGACGCCTGCCGCAACGAGTTCTCGCCGTTGACAGAAAAGGCCTCGAGCGCCCATGGCGCCTTCCCGGTCAATCCGCCCAACGCGCCGGCGCCACGCGCGGCCGCCACGCTCGCGTCGACCTCGCCCGACAGGGTCGCCTACCAGTTTCCCGGCCAGCCGCTCACCCTGTTCGGCCAGGCCGTTCTGGAAGCGCTGAGCGGCAAGGCGGATACCGGCAACCTGCGCATCGATTTCCGCGAGTTCGTGGATTATGTGCGGCCGCGCATCAATGTGCTGCTGCAGGCGGTCAATACGGCCCTCGACCAGACCGTGTGGCCCTCGAGCGAAGGTGAGGATCTCATCGTCACCGAACTGGCACCACCGCCGGCCCTGTCCCGAGGCGCCACCGCAACCCCGCGCGCTGCGACCCCCGGCGCCCGTGGCGGAGGCGGTGCCGCCGCCCGCGGCGCGACCGTCGCGGCTCACCTGGCAGCGGCAGCCGGTGCCGCGGTCGATGCGCGTTTCGACACGACGCTGCAGGTGGACGACAACATTCCGCTCGCGGCCCTGCGCGGGAACTTCCACCAGACAGGGCGCCGCTTCGGGCACGAGTACGCCTCGATGATCTGGAATGAGGGCCGGGTAAGGCTGCATTCGCTCGCGGATGGCAGCGCGCTCGACAACGCGGCGTGGGTCAGATCGGTCGCCCGCGACGCGGCCAGCAGCATCGTTCAGGTCGTCCTCGCGGTCGGTCCGCATCCGCACGGAGTGTTGCTCGTGTTCGACGGCGCGCAGGACGTGCAGCGCACGCGCCTTGCGGTGGCGCTGCCCACCGACGGCGACAGCCCGGTCCCGATCCGCCTGACGCTGACGATCGCACCCGCGGCGCAGGGCGAGCCCCCGCGGCTGCAGAAGCTCCAGGCCTGGCTCGGCCCCGACCCGGGCAACCCGCACTACGACTACCTGTGGAGCCTCACCCGTGAAGCCGAGCTCGCCAGCCTGCGCAACGCAGCCGGGCGCGCTGATCCGGAACGCCTCAAGGACGCGGCGCGCGACAAGCTGCGCTATCCGACCGCCGCCACCGCCGGCATGCTCCTGCTCGCGCGCGCCGGCACGCTGGCGCAAGTGGGCGCCTGGACGCGCAACCTCATGCAGTGGTTCCCCGCGCTACCCGACGCGGCGGTGCTGTGGGCGGAGTCGCTGCGCAGCGCGCTCGCCGGCGGCGACGAGAAGCCCTTCGACGTAGCCGCGCCGCTCGAGGAGATGGCGAGGGCGCTCACCAGCCTGCTCGATCACGGCCTGCCGCGGTTTGCGGACGCGCTCGAGCTGGCCGACAGCCAGGTGCGCTTCCTGCGGCGCGCGCCGCTACCCGAGGCCCTCGCCACCAGAGTCGCTCGCCTCGGGCAATGGATCGAGCGCATCTTCGAGGTGACGCTGCCGGGTGGCCACTTCCTCGTCGTGCCCGGTCTGCCCCGGCCCCAATGGCTGGGTGGTGGCAGCGAGGCGCTGTCGGTTGAAGAAATCCTCGCGCTGCTGCGCCGCCCGCCGGAAAGCTGAATAGCCGGCCGCTCCTGCTGGCGCGAGCCGGCTCGTCAGCGCGCAAGCGGCAAGAGCTTCCGCGGAAGGCGACCGCGGACCTCCACCCCGCCCGGGGGGGCGCGTCCGCGCAAACTACAGGTTGGGCGTCGAGAACGTGTCGCAGGCGCGCAGCTCCCCGCTCTCCAACCCCTGGCGGAACCAGCGCACGCGCTGCGCCGCGCTGCCATGCGTGAAGCTGTCCGGCACCGCGTAGCCCCGCGCGCGCTTCTGCATCTGGTCGTCGCCGACCGCGCTCGCGGCCGCCAGCCCTTCTTCCACGTCGCCGGCCTCGAGCACCTGGCGCGAGCGATGCGCATGGTTGGCCCACACGCCGGACAGGCAGTCGGCCTGCAGCTCGAGCCGCACCGACAGCAGGTTGGCCTCGCGCTCGGAGACGCGCTGGCGGGCCTGCTGCACCTTGTCCGAGATGCCGAGCAGGTTCTGTACGTGATGGCCGACCTCGTGCGCGATCACGTAGGCCTGGGCGAAATCGCCCTGCGCCCCGTAGCGCTGGCCGAGTTCGTTGAAGAAGGACAGGTCGAGATAGACCTTGCCGTCGGCCGGACAGTAGAACGGCCCCATCTCCGCCTGGCCGACGCCGCAGGCGCTGCGCGTGGCGCCGGTGTACAGCACCATGCCGGGCTCGCGGTACTGCGCCCCGCCCGCCTTGAAGATCGGCCCCCAGGTGTCCTCGGTGTCGGCCAGCACCATCGACACGAAGCGCGCCATCTCGTCCTCAGCGGGCGAGCGCGGCTGCCCCGGCTGAGTGGACTCGATGGCCGGCGGCGCCACCATCTCCGAGGTGTTGAGCACCACGCTCGGATCGATGCCGAAGTACATCGCGATCAGGGCGAGCACGATGGTACCGATGCCGATCTTGCCCCCACCGCCCAGACGGCGCCCGCCCTGCCCGCGCCGATCCTCGACGTTGCGGCTTTCCCTGCCGTTGCGAAAATCCATGACTGCTGCTCCGTGCACAGATCGATCGTTTGATCATAGCAGCCCGCACAGCAGAAGGGCCCGCACAGGCGGACCCTTCATCACCCGGCGAATGCCCGCTCAGGCCGCCGCCAGACGGTCGTCGCGAATGGCCTGGTACTCGTCCTGCCAGAACCACTTGGCCTCGCCGAAGGCGGGCACGAGCTGGTCGAGCCAGGTCGCCTTGTCGTCGTATTTCGCGAAGAACGGGCGCTGCACCCAGTCGGGGTTGCGACCCTGGATGAAGCGCAGCACGAACACCTTCTCGCCGCCGATCTCGGTGATGCCCTGGATCTCGACCTTGCCGGGGCTCGCGCTCATGCTCGGACCGCGGGCAGTGCGCGCCAGGCCCGACACCTGCTGGATCGCCTGCTGGTAGATCTCCCAGGCACGCACCAGGGGCACCTCGAAGTAGTTGCGTGCGCCAGTGTCACGCTCGACGAACATGTAGTACGGCACCAGGCCGAGCTTGACCTCCAGCTTCCACAGCTTCGCCCACACCGCCGGATCGTCGTTGATGTGCGCGACCAGCGGCCCCTGAGCGCGGATCACCACGCCGGTGCTGCGGATGCGGCGGATCGCGGCTTGGGCGGCCTCGGTGTCGAGCTCCTTCCAGTGGTTGTAGTGCGCCATCAGGGCGACATGCTTGCCGGCCTCGACCAGTTGCGTGAGCAGGCGGATGAGATCGTCGGCGTCCTCCGCACCGAGGAAGCGGTGCGGCCAGAAGGTCAGCGCCTTGGAGCCGATGCGGATGGTCTGGAGGTGGTCGAACTCGGGCTGCAGCAACGGCTCGAGGTAGTCGCGCAGGTGGCGCGTCTTCATCACCATCGGATCGCCACCGGTAACCAGCAGGTCGGTGACCTCGGTGTGCTTGCGCAGGTAGTCGTGCAACGCGGAGGCCTCGGAGGAGGCGATGCGCAGCTCCTTGTCGCCGACGAACTGCGCCCAGCGGAAGCAGAAGGTGCAGTAGCTGTGGCAGGTCTGGCCCTGGCTGGGGAAGAACAGCACCGTCTCGCGGTACTTGTGCTGCATGCCGTCGAGACGCTTGCCGTGCTCGTCGCGCGGCATGTTCATCTCCATCTGGTCGGCCGGGTGCGGGTTGAGCGCGTGACGCACGGCATCGATCGCGCGCTCGAGCTCATCCTTGGGCGCATCGCTGCGGATCAGCTCGGCGATGCGCTCGTAGTGCTCGGGCGCGAGCATGCCGCGCTGCGGAAAGGTGAGCTGGAAGATCGGATCGGCGGGCACGTTCGCCCAGTCGATCAGCTCGTCGATCACGTATTGATTGACGCGGAATGGCAGCACAGACGACACCACCTTCATCTCGAAGCGCTGCGCGGACGAGAGCCGGGCGAGCTGAGGGATGCGGTCGAGGTCGCGCTGGGTATAGACCTTGAACGGCACCGGTCCGAAAAGGGCGGCGCCTTCCTCCGGGGCCTCCACGCGGGTGTTGATGGCCTTGAGAGCATGCACTTGAGCGCTCATGAATCGTCCTCCTGGTCTGTCTTTCATATTTGCAGGGACGGCGCCGATGCGTCGCCCACGGCGCCACGACCGGATGCTGCGATGGCAGCATGGGTGATCGGCGGCTTTCTTATGGACGGGCCCCGCTGTGAAGGGGGCTGCACGGCAGCCCTGGACCCGGATTACAGGCTCCCGAGACGCGGGAGCGGGGTGTCGGCCCGGATAATAGGCCGGCAATTTAATTTGTGCAAATACGACAAGCAGGCAAGGGGAAAAGTTCAGGCCAGGTCTTGGCGAGCGTACGGCGAAAAAAAGGCCTGCTTGCGCAGGCCTCGTCCGACAGGCACCCGGGCTTGCGGCCCAGGTCTCCCTCCCCATCGATCAAAACGGATAGCGGGTGATGATCACTCGAACTCGATGATGACCTCATCCACCGACAGGCTGGCGCCAGGCTTGGCGACGATCTTCTTGACCTTGCCGTCCTGCTCGGCCTTGAGCACGTTCTCCATCTTCATCGCCTCGATGATCGCGAGCTTCTCGCCGGCCTTGACGTCCTGGCCCTCGGCCACCGCGACCTCGCGCAGCAGGCCGGGCATCGGCGACAGCAGGAACTTCGACAGATCGGGCGGCAGCTTCGCCGGCATCAGCGACAGCAGGTGGGCGGCGCGCACCGTCATCACCATCGGCTCGACCTGCAGGCCGAAGTGCGAGATGCGGTAGCGCAGGCCGCGACGCTCGATCTGCAGGCAGATCGGCGCGCCATTGACGGTGCCGGTAAACAGCAGGTTGCCGAACTTCCAGTCGGAGACGATGTTGTAGGTGCGGCCCTCATGGGTCACGGCAAGGCCGCCTTCGATGGCCTGGGTGTGCACCGGGTACTGCTTGCCGCCCATGACCACCACCCAGTCGGCGGCGACCTTGCGGCCGTGGCCGGCGAGCTGGCCCTCGATCTGCACCGCGCGCTCGATGTAGCGGCTGCGGGCGAAGGTGGCGACCGCGGCGAGCAGCGCCGGGTCGTCGTGCGGCACCATCGACGCATCGAACCCGTGCGGGTACTCCTCGGCGATGAAGCCGGTGTTGAAGTGGCCCGAGCAGAAGCGCGGGTGCTGCAGCAGCGCGGCCTGGAAGGGGATGTTGGAGCTGATGCCGCGGATCACGAAGGCGTTGAGGGCGTCGCGCATGCGCTCGATGGCGTCCTGGCGGTCCTTGCCGTGCACGATGAGCTTGGCGATCATCGAGTCGTAGAACATCGAGATCTCGCCGCCCTCGTACACACCGGTGTCGACGCGCACGCCGTCGCCCTCGGCCGGGGCCTGGAACTTGACCAGGCGGCCGGTGGAGGGCAGGAAGCCGCGGAACGGGTCTTCGGCGTTGATGCGGCACTCCATCGCCCAGCCGTCGATCTTCACGTCGGCCTGGGCGAGCGGCAGCTTCTCGCCGTAGGCCACGCGGATCATCTGCTCGACGAGATCGAGGCCGGTGATCAGCTCGGTGACCGGGTGCTCGACCTGCAGGCGGGTGTTCATCTCCAGGAAGTAGAACTCCTTGGTCGCGCCGCTCACCACGAACTCGACCGTGCCAGCCGACTCGTAGTTCACCGCGCGCGCCAGCGCCACCGCCTGCTCGCCCATCGCCTTGCGCATCGCCGGGTCGACGAAGGGGCTCGGCGCCTCCTCGATGACCTTCTGATGGCGGCGCTGGATCGAGCAGTCGCGCTCGTTCAGGTAGACATAGTTGCCATGCGAGTCGCCCAGCACCTGGATCTCGATGTGGCGCGGCTCGAGCACGTATTTCTCGATGAAGACGCGGTCGTCGCCGAAGGCGTTGCGCGCTTCATTGACGCACGACGAGAAGCCTTCATGCGCCTCCGTGTCGTTGAAGGCCACGCGCAGGCCCTTGCCGCCACCGCCGGCCGAGGCCTTGATCATCACCGGATAGCCGATCTTCTTCGCGATCTCGACCGCCTCGTCGGGGCCGGAGATCGCGTCGTTGTAGCCGGGAATGGTGTTCACGCCGGCCGCGATCGCGAGCTTCTTGGATTCGATCTTGTCGCCCATCTTGGCGACCGAATAGTGCTTCGGGCCGATGAACTTGATGCCTTCCTCTTCCAGGCGGCGCGAGAACTCGGCGTTCTCCGACAGGAAGCCGTAGCCCGGGTGCACCGCTTCGGCGCCGGTCTGCTTGCACGCGGCGATGATCTTGTCGATCACCAGGTAGGACTCTTTCGACGGCGCCGGGCCGATGCACACGGCCTCGTCGGCCAGGTCGACGAACAACGCATCCTTGTCCGCTTCCGAATGCACCGCCACGGTGGCGATGCCCATCTTGCGGGCGGTCTTGATGACGCGGCAAGCGATCTCGCCACGGTTTGCAATCAGGATCTTCTTGAACATGTATGTTTTCCTCGTGCGCGGATCAGAGCGGGATGTTGCCGTGCTTGCGCCACGGGTTCTCGAGCTGCTTGTCCTTGAGCATCGCCAGCGAGCGGCACACGCGCTTGCGCGTCTCGTGCGGCATGATCACGTCGTCGATGAAGCCGCGCGCGCCCGCCACGAAGGGGTTGGCGAAGCGCTGCTTGTACATCGCCTCGCGCTCGGCGATCTTCTCGGCATCGTTCTTTTCCTCGCGGAAGATGATCTCCACGGCGCCCTTCGGGCCCATGACCGCGATCTCGGCACTCGGCCAGGCAAAGTTGACGTCGCCGCGCAGGTGCTTGGACGACATCACGTCGTAGGCGCCGCCGTAGGCCTTGCGGGTGATCAGGGTGACCTTGGGCACGGTGCATTCGGCATAGGCGTAGAGCAGCTTGGCGCCGTGCTTGATGATGCCGCCGTATTCCTGCGCGGTGCCCGGCATGAAGCCCGGCACGTCGACCAGGGTCACCACCGGAATGTTGAACGCATCGCAGAAGCGCACGAAGCGCGCGGCCTTGATCGAGCTCTTGATGTCGAGGCAGCCGGCCAGCACCAGCGGCTGGTTGGCGACGATGCCCACCGGCGCGCCTTCCATGCGCGCGAAGCCGATGATGATGTTCTTGGCGTAGTCGGGCTGCAGCTCGAAGAAGTCGCCGTCGTCCACCATCTTGATGATCAGCTCCTTCATGTCGTAGGGCTGATTCGGGTTGCTCGGCACCAGGGTGTCGAGCGAGTGGTCGAGGCGGTCGGCCGGATCGACGCAGGGCACGACCGGCGGCTTGTCGCGGTTGCTCGCCGGGATGTAGCCCACCAGGCGGCGGGTCATCATCAGCGCCTCGACGTCGTTCTCGAAGGCGAGGTCGGCCACGCCCGACTTGGTGGTGTGGGTCACCGCCCCGCCCAGCTCTTCTGCGGTGACTTCCTCGTGCGTCACCGTCTTCACGACTTCGGGACCGGTCACGAACATGTAGGACGAGTCCTTGACCATGAAGATGAAGTCGGTCATCGACGGCGAATACACCGCACCGCCGGCGCACGGGCCCATGATCAGCGAGATCTGCGGCACCACGCCCGAGGCCAGCACGTTGCGCTGGAACACGTCGGCGTAGCCGCCGAGCGAATCCACCCCTTCCTGGATGCGGGCGCCGCCCGAGTCGTTCAGCCCGATCACCGGCGCACCGACCTTCATCGCGTGGTCCATGACCTTGCAGATCTTCTCGGCGTGGGTCTCGGACAACGAGCCGCCGAACACGGTGAAGTCCTGCGAGAACACGAACACCAGGCGCCCGTTGACCGTGCCGTAGCCGGTGACGACGCCGTCGCCCGGGATGTGGTCGGCGTCCATGCCGAAGTCGTTGCAGCGGTGCTCCTTGAACATGTCCCACTCTTCGAAGCTGTCGTCGTCGAGCAGCAGCAGGATGCGTTCGCGGGCGCTCAGCTTGCCCTTGGCGTGCTGAGCATCGATGCGCTTCTGGCCACCGCCGAGGCGGGCCTTCTCGCGCTTTTCCTCGAGCTGGCGGATGATGTCGTGCATTGATGACCTCCTGTCGGATCTCTGTGTTGCGTCGGGCTGCCCGGTTCGAGCGGCCCCTGGTTGTCAGGCTTGCAGATGGCCGAGCAGCCGCAGCGCAGCGACGGAGGGAGTGGTGCTGCCCTCCTCCACCGCCCGCGACAGCGCCGGCAGTTCGTCCCTGACCCGGGGATGGCTGCGGAAGCGGCTGCGCAGTCCCGAGTCGATCATTTCCCACATCCAGGCCAGGGCCTGGTGTCGCCGTTTGGCGTCGAGTTCGCCCGACGCGGCAAGCGCCAGGCGGTAGTCCATCACCGTGTTCCAGAACTCGGCGATGCCGTCCTTCTTCAGTGCCGACAGCGTCAGCACCGGCACCGTCCAGTTGGGACTGGCCGGACGCAGCATGTGCAACGCGGTCTTGATCTGCGACTTCGCGCGCATTGCTGCCGCGGGGTCGATGTCGGCCTTGTTGATCACGATCAGGTCGGCGATCTCCATGATCCCCTTCTTGATCGCCTGCAGGTCGTCGCCGGCGTTGGGCAGTTGCAGCAGGCAGAAGATGTCGGTCATGCCGGCGACCGCGGTCTCGCTCTGCCCCACGCCCACGGTCTCGACGATGATCACGTCGAAACCGGCGGCCTCGCACACCAGCATCGTCTCGCGCGTCTTCTCCGCCACCCCGCCCAGGCTGCACGCCGACGGGCTCGGGCGGATGAAGGCCGCCGGGTTCTGGCTCAGCAGCTCCATGCGCGTCTTGTCGCCGAGGATCGAGCCGCCGGTCACCGACGACGACGGATCGACCGCCAGCACCGCTACCCGCAGCCCTTGCTCGATCAGATACAGCCCGAGCCCTTCGATGAAGGTGGACTTGCCCACGCCGGGCACGCCGGAAATCCCCACCCGCATCGCCCCGCCGGTGTGCGGCAGCAAGGCTTCGAGCACGTGGCGGGCGCGTTCCTTGTGGTCCTCGCGCAGCGACTCGATGAGCGTGATCGTCTTCGCCAGCGGACGCAGCTGACGTGCGAGCACGCCCTCGACCAGCACGCGATCGGCGGAGTCGAGCCCTTGCATCAGGCCTTGGCGCGCGCGGCGCGGATCTGCTTCAGCACTTCGCGCGCGGCCGTCTGGATCGGCGTGCCAGGCCCGAAGATCCCCTTGGCACCGGCGGCATACAGGGCATCGTAGTCCTGCGCCGGAATGACGCCACCGACAAAGGTGATGATGTCATCCGCACCCAGTCGCTTGAGCTCGTTGATGATGGTCGGCACCAGCGTCTTGTGACCGGCGGCGAGGCTGGAGCAGCCCACCGCGTGCACGTCGTTCTCCACCGCATGGCGGGCGGCTTCTTCGGGGGTCTGGAAGAGCGGGCCGATGTCGATGTCGAAGCCGAGGTCGGCGAAGGCCGAGGCCACCACCTTGGCGCCGCGGTCATGGCCGTCCTGGCCGAGCTTGGCGATCATGATGCGCGGACGACGCCCCTCTTCGGCGACGAAGGCCTCGATGTCGGCCTTGAGGGCCTTCCAGTCTTCCTGTTCTTCCACGACGGCTCCATAGACGCCGGACACGGCTTGCGGGTTGGCACGATAGCGGCCGAAGACCTTCTCGAGCGCGTCGGAGATCTCGCCCACGGTGGCGCGCAGGCGCATGGCCTTGACCGACAGGTCGAGCAGGTTGCCTTCGCCGGTCTCGGCGCACTTGGTCAGCGCGTCGAGCGCGGCCTGCACCGCGGCGGTGTCACGGCTGGCGCGGATCTGCTTGAGGCGTACGATCTGCGACTCACGCACGGCGTGGTTGTCGATGTCGAGGATCTCGATCGGGTCTTCCTTGGCGAGCTTGTACTTGTTCACGCCGACGATAACGTCCTTGCCCGAGTCGATCCGCGCCTGCTTGTCGGCCGCGCACTCCTCGACCTTCATCTTCGCCCAGCCGGACTCGACCGCCTTGGTCATGCCCCCCATGGACTCGATCTCTTCGATCAACTCCCAGGCCTTGTCGGCCATGTCCTGGGTGAGCTTTTCCATCATGTACGAGCCGGCCCACGGGTCGACCACGTTACAGATGTGGGTCTCTTCCTGGATGATGATCTGGGTGTTGCGCGCGATGCGCGACGAGAACTCGGTGGGCAGCGCGATCGCTTCGTCGAGCGCGTTGGTGTGCAGCGACTGGGTGCCGCCGAACACCGCGGCCATGGCCTCGATGGTGGTGCGCACGACGTTGTTGTACGGATCCTGCTCGGTGAGCGACCAGCCCGAGGTCTGCGAGTGCGTGCGCAGCATCATCGACTTCTGGCTCTTGGGGTTGAACTGCTTCATGAGCCGCCACCACAGCAGACGCGCGGCGCGCATCTTGGCGATCTCGAGGTAGAAGTTCATGCCCACCGCCCAGAAGAAGGACAGGCGGCCGGCGAAGGTGTCGACGTCCATGCCGGAGTTGATGCCGGTGCGCACGTACTCGACGCCGTCGGCGAGCGTGAAGGCGAGCTCGATGGCCTGGTTCGCGCCCGCTTCCTGGATGTGGTAGCCGGAGATCGAGATGCTGTTGAACTTCGGCATGTGCTGCGCGGTGTAGCCGAAGATGTCGGCGATGATCTTCATCGACGGCGTGGGCGGATAGATGTAGGTGTTCCGCACCATGAACTCTTTCAGGATGTCGTTCTGGATCGTGCCCGAGAGCTTGTCCTGGCTGACGCCCTGCTCCTCGGCGGCGACGATGTAGCCGGCGAGGATGGGCAGCACCGCGCCGTTCATCGTCATCGACACCGAGACCTTGTCGAGCGGGATGCTGTCGAACAGGATCTTCATGTCCTCGACCGAATCGATCGCCACGCCGGCCTTGCCGACGTCGCCGGTCACGCGCGGGTGGTCGGAGTCGTAGCCGCGGTGAGTGGCGAGGTCGAAGGCCACCGACACGCCCTGGCCGCCGGCGGCGAGCGCCTTGCGATAGAAGGCGTTCGAGGCCTCGGCGGTGGAGAAACCCGCGTACTGGCGTATCGTCCACGGCTTGACCGCGTACATCGTGGGCTGCGGGCCGCGCAGGAAGGGCTCGAAGCCGGGCAGCGTGTCGGTGTGCTTGAGGCCTTCGGTGTCGGCCTTGGTGTACAGCGGCTTGACGGTCAGGCCTTCAGGCGTGATCCAGTTGAGCTTGCCGACATCACCACCCGGAGAATGCTTGGCGGCAGCTTTCTTCCAGGCCTCCAGATCGGTCTGGGGATAGGTGGGCTCGTCGGAGTCGTAGCTTTGCGACATGAAAAACCTCTTGAAATCGGCAGTCCCGCAGACTGCGGGCACACAATCGGATGCTCGGGGTCACACTGCGGGTCTGCTGCCGGACAGGCAGACAACCCTGCGCGGCGACGGTGCCGTCCGTAGCAGATGCCACGGACGGCCGTCGACGCTCCAGGATACGACGCGCCCCCTCTCTCTTCCGCCGGAACGAGTCCGGCGCCTCCCTTGACGCGTCGCGCGTGGAAGTTGACTTGCGTAACAGCAAAATAATACTTTATCCATAATTATGTACGCAATGGTCCACGCGCTGGATTGGCATCGACCGGCGTCGCACCAACACGATCCGCAGCCTGCACACCCGACTCCACACATGAACGCAACCCGCATCGCCCCCATCGCGCTGTATCAGGAAGTGGCCGAACGGCTGCGTCAGCGCATCTTCTCGCACGAGCTCCCCCCCGGTACCTGGGTCGACGAACAGGCGCTGGCCGAGCATTACGGCATCTCGCGCACACCCTTGCGCGAAGCGCTGAAGGTGCTGGCCTCGGAAGGCCTGGTCACGCTCAAGCCACGCCGTGGCTGCTATGTGACCGAGATCTCCGAGCGCGACCTCGACGAGGTGTTTGCGGTGATGTCGATGCTCGAAGGCGAATGCGCGCGCGCCTCCGCCACGAAGGCCAGCGCGGCCGACCTCGAGCGCCTGCGCGCCATCCACGCCGACCTGGAGAATGCCGCCGCCGCGGGTGACATCGACGGCTTCTTCGAAGCCAACCAGGCGTTCCATCTCACCCTTCACGAAATTGCCGACAACCGCTGGTTGCTGCACGTGATCGAGGACCTGCGCAAGGTCATCAAGCTGTCGCGCCACCACTCGCTGTTCTCGGATGGACGGCTCGCGCAGTCGCTGACCGAACACCGTGACATCCTGCAGGCGCTGCTCGCGCGCGACGGCAACCGCGCCGAAGAACTGATGCGCGCGCACATCCTCAGCGGACGCGCCGCGCTGGCCCGCATCGCGGCGACCAGGAGCACCACGACCGCCTGAGGCTGCACCACGCACGCCCTCACCTGCAACACCGCCGCGACGCGGATGGCGCCGCCGCCCGTGGACCCCGCCTACCTCGAATCCTTGCGCGTCAGGCCTTGTCCGCGGGGGGCGCAGCCGCGGCACCGCCCTGAACCGGCACGCCCTCGCGCGTCACCAGCACCTGGTCGATGCGGTAGTTGTCGATGTCCACCACCTCGAACTTGTAGCCGAGATAGGTCACGAAATCGGTGCGCTTGGGCACCTTGCGCAGCCGATACATCAGGAAGCCGGCCACCGTCTCGTAGTTCTGGAAGCCCTCGAAGACCTCGATCTCGAGCGCCTGCATGACGTCCTCGATCGGCGTGACGCCGTCGATCAGCCACGAATTGTCGTCGCGGCGCACGATGAGCTCTTCCTGGAACGGGCTCACCAGATCGCCCATCACCGTGCTCATCACGTCCTGCAGCGACAGCAAGCCCACCACCAGCGCGTATTCGTTGAGCACGAGCGCGAAATCTTCCTTGGCGTCGCGGAAGCGCTCGAGCGCCTCGAACAGGGTCAGGCTGTCGGGCAGCATCAGCACCTTGCGCACGATCGGCTGGGTGCGCAGCGACAGGTCCTGGCCCTGCACGATGCGCGGCAGGATGTCCTTGGCGTCGACATAGCCGATCACGCTGTCGATGCCGTCCTCGCACACCGGGAACTTGCCGTGCGGGTGGGCGGCGATCTTGCGCCGGATGCTCTCCTCGGATTCGGACAGGGTGAGGAAGACGATGCTCTCGCGCGCGGTCATCGCCGAGGGCACGATGCGCGAGTCGAGCTCGAACACGTTGCTGATCAGGTGCTGCTCCTGGCGCAGCAGCGCACCGGCCTGGGCGCCGGCGTCGGCCATGGCCATGATGTCGTCGGCGGTGATGTCCTCGATGCGCGCGTTCGGCAGCTTGAACCAGCGGAAGATGAGGTTGGCCGCGCCATTGAAGACCCACACCAGCGGCGCGAACAGCCACATGCACGCCTGCATCGGCTGCACCACCGCCACCGCGATGCGCTCGGGCTGGAGCATGGCGAGGCGCTTGGGCATGAGGTCGGCGAAGAGCACGAACAGCGAGGTGACGAAGACGAAGGAGACGATGAAGGCGGCGGTGTCGAGCATCGGGCCGTCGTAGGCCGTGCGCAGCAGCCCGGTGACGTAGGGCGACAGCGCCTGCTCGCCCATCACGCCGCCGAGGATGGCGACGGCGTTGAGGCCGATCTGGACCACGGTGAAGAAGTTGCCCGGGCTGTCCTGCAGCGCCAGCACGCGCTGGGCGTTGATGTGCCCCCCTTCGGCCATCAGGCGCAGCTTGATCTTGCGCGAGGCCGCAAGCGAGATCTCGGACATGGAAAAGAAGGCGCTCGCTGCGATCAGCAGCAGGATGACGAACAGTTCGTTGACAGGCACGACGACTCCTTTGGGATGAAGGCCCCGCCGGAAGGCAAAACCAGAATCGAGCCTGCGAGTCTATCACCGCCACCTGGGGGCCCATCGGGGGCGGGCGCGGATTGCGGGCGCCGTCACCGCGACCTGGGTCGCTCCTGCAGTGGTGCGCCGGCCCCTGGCGAGCGCCGTGGGAGCGACGCAAGTCGCGATCCATGCAGCCACGCGTTCGCGGCATCGTGGCCCGGGATCGCGCGCCGCGAGGCCCCCGGCGCCGACGGTCCACGAAAAACCCGCCCGGCGCAGGCGCGCGGGGCGGGTCGGGGATGCGACGCGGTTCGGGGAACCGCGCAGATCGATCAGTGCGACGACGCGGTCGCCGCACCCACGCCGGTCTGGGCGCGCACGTACTGGTCTTCGAAGGCTTCCTTCTCGGTTACGCCGGCCTTGCTGCTGTCCAGCGTCGAGAACAGCCAGGTCGTGAAGAACGCGATCGGCATCGAGAACAGCGCCGGCTGGGTGTAGGGGAAGATCGCCGAGGCGTTGCCCAGCACATCCACCCACACCGACTTCGACAGCAGCACGAACAGCACCGCGCTGACCAGGCCGGAGTAGCCACCCACGAGGGCACCCTTGGTGGTGAGGCCCTTCCAGTACATCGACAGGATCAGCACCGGGAAGTTGGCCGAAGCCGCCACGCCGAAGGCGAGCGCGACCATGAACGCGATGTTCATCTTCTCGAACGCCATGCCGAGCAGCACGGCGACGACGCCCAGACCGATGGTGGCGAACTTCGACACCCTCAGCTCGGTGGCTTCGTCGGCCTTGCCCTTCATGATCACGCGCGAGTAGATGTCATGCGAGATCGCCGAGGCACCGGCCAGCGCCAGGCCCGCCACCACCGCGAGGATGGTCGCGAACGCCACCGCCGACAGGAAGCCGAGCAGCAGGTTGCCGCCGACTGCGTTGGCCAGGTGCATGGCGATCATGTTGCCGCCGCCGATGACCTTGCCGCCGATGACGCCGCCTTCGAAGAACTGCGGGTTCTGGCCGACGATGATGATCGCGCACAGGCCCATGATGGCGATGACGTTGAAGAAGTAGGCGACGATGCCCGAGGCGTACAGCACCGACTTGCGTGCTTCCTTGGCGTCGGTCACGGTGAAGAAGCGCATCAGGATGTGCGGCAGGCCGGCGGTACCGAACATCAGGCCGAGACCGAGCGAGATCGCGGTGACCGGGTCGGCGAGCAGGCTGCCGGGGTTGAGCAGCTTTTCACCGAGCTTGTGCACTTCCATCGCACGCGTGGTGAGCTCGTCGAACGAGAAGCCGAACTGGCTGAACGCGAGCACGGCCACCGCGGTGCCGCCGACCAGCAGCATGCAGGCCTTGATGATCTGCACCCAGGTGGTGGCGACCATGCCGCCGAAGGTCACGTACACCATCATCAGCGCGCCGACGACGACGAGCGCGATGTTGTAGTCGAGACCGAACAGCAGCTTGATGAGCTGGCCGGCACCCACCATCTGCGCGACCAGGTAGAAGCACACCACGGTCAGCGAGCTGATCGCCGCCATCGTGCGCACCTTGCCCTGGTCGAGGCGGTAGGCGGTGATGTCGGCGAAGGTGAACTTGCCCAGGTTGCGCAGGCGTTCGGCCATCAGGAACAGGATGATCGGCCAGCCGACGAAGAACGACAGCATGTAGATGTAGGCATCGACACCCTGCGCGTACATCATCGCGGTGAGACCGAGCAGCGTGGCCGCCGACATATAGTCACCCGCGATCGCCAGGCCGTTCTGGAAGCCGGTGATGCCGCCGCCGGCGGTGTAGAAGTCGGCGGTCGACTTGGTGCGGCTGGCCGCCCAGTAGGTGATGCCCAGCGTCATCAGCACGAACACGAAGAACATGCCGATGGCGTGGAGGTTGAGCGGCTGCTTCTCGGCCGCGTCCATCGCGGGACCGGCGGCGAGCGCGAGCGGGCTGGTGGCCAGGGCCAGCAGGCCGGCACCGAGGCGGGAATGGCGCTTGGTGGTCATCATTTTTCGTCCTTCCATGCGGCCTTGATCAGTTCCTTGTTGATGTCATCGAACTCGCCGTTGGCGCGGCGGACGTACACCAGGGTCAGGCCCCAGAAGAAGATGAACTGCAACAGCCCGGCGAGGATGCCGAAGGTGAGGTTGCTGCCCTCGAACAGACGCTTGCCGATGAGTTCGGGCGCGAAGGCCACGAGCAGCACGAAGCCGTAGAAGACGATCAGCACGATCGCCGCGAGGATGCCCGCGAAACGGGTCCGCTTGGCGACCAGTTCCGTAAACCGCGGATTGCGCCTGATATGCGCATACATCGAAATAGACACTTTCTCCCTCCCATGGATAAGCAACGTACGAACCGCTTCGCCTCCAGCCTCCTTAAGCCGACCGATCCGTCTGACGCGGCGTGTCGAGCGAGCGGATGATATATCATCCATAAGACTCCATACACATCCGTATGGAAAAATTTTATTTATCGAAAAGACCCCACGTATGAGCACACGCATCGACCTTGAAATAGGCGACGGACGCGCCACCGTCACCCTCCACAACCCGGCCAAGCTCAACGCGGTGAATGCCACGATGTGGCGTGGGCTGTCTGCAGCGATGGCGCAGATTGCGGAGGACGACAGCGTGCGTTGCGTGATCGTGCGCGGCGCCGGTGACGAGGCCTTTGCCGCGGGCGGCGACATCGAGGAGTTCCTGCGCGTGCGCGCCAACGTCGAGGACGCGCTGCACTACCACGAGGACCTGGTGGCGAGCGCGCTCAACGCCATCCGCGACTGCGCCGTGCCCACCGTGGCCGCCATTCGCGGCGCATGCATCGGCGGCGGGCTCGAGATCGCGGGCTGCTGCGACATCCGCATCGCCGGCGAGTCGTCACGCTTCGGCGCGCCGATCAACCGCCTGGGGTTCTCGATGTATCCGGGGGAGATGGCCGGCCTGCTCGCGCTGGTGGGGCCGGCGGTGGTGCTGGAGATCCTGCTCGAGGGGCGCATCCTGTCTGCGCGCGAGGCGCTGCAGAAGGGTCTGCTGAGCCGGGTGGTGGACGACGAGAAGGTGTTCGAGGAAGCCGCCGCGTGCGCCGCCCGCATCTGCGCGGGCGCGCCCCTGGTGGCGCGCTGGCACAAGCAGTGGGTGCGGCGGCTGATGGGCGGCGGAGCACTGACGGAGGCGGAGAAGCGCGAGGCTTTCGCCTTCCTCGACACCGAAGACTACCGCGAGGGGCTGGACGCCTTCCTGAGCAAGCGCAGCCCGCTGTTCCGCGGGCGTTGACGCGGTTGGGCGCCGTTCAGCGCCCGACCGTGGCCGGCACCGCGGCGCGGCCGCTGCCCGCGTCACGCAGGGCCTCGGCAAACAGCGCCTCCTTGTCGATCTGCAGCGGCGACGGCGCGTCCGGCGGACACAGCTCGGCAGCATCGATGCCAGTGCGGTCCTGGCCGACCTCGCTGGCGGACGGCAGATCGTTGCGCGCGACCTCGAGCGTATTGAGCAGGCGCCCCATGCCCGCGAGCGTGCGTGCCTCGGCGATCACCTGGTCGTAGCGCGCGCTCGTGTAGGCGCGGCGGGCCTGGAAGTATTCGTTCTCGGTGTCGAGCAGGTCGAGCAGCGTGCGCTGGCCGATGTCGAACTGCTGGCGATAGGCCTCGCGCGCCTTGGAGATCGACAACTGGTGCTGGTCGAGGTAGCCGAGCTGCTCCTTGAGGCGCTGGCTGTCGTTGTAGGCGATCGTCAGCGTCTGGCGGATGTCGCGGCACGCCTTCTCGCGCAGGTCGCGGGCCTGGTTCAGGGACTCGGCCGCCTGGCGGATGCGAGCCTGGTCGGAACCACCACGGAACAGGTTGTAGTTGAGCACCACCTCCACCACGCCGTCGCGCGAGCGGCCGTCGACGCCGTCGAGGTTGTGGTCCACCGCCTGACGCGCACGCAGGTCCACGCGCGGCTGGTTGGCAGAGCGGCGGGCGTCGATCTCGGCCTGGCCGGCGCGCACGTTCTCGATCGCGGCGTTGAGCGCGGGGCTCGCGCCCAGCGCCGCCTTCACCGCATCGGCCACGCTCGGCGGCAGACCCGCGGTGCCGGCGAGTGCGTCGGGCAGGGCGGGCAGCGCGGCCGCCGGCGCCTCGCCGACCAGGCGCAGGTAGCGCGCACCCACGTCGTGCAGGTTCGACACTTCGGTCAGCAGGTTGGACTCGGCCAGCGCCAGGCGGCCGCTGGCCTGTTCCAGGTCCACCCTGCGACCGACGCCGGCCGCGGTGCGCTCGGCGATCTGGTCGTACACCCGACGATGCTCGACGTAGTTGTCCTTGGCCAGTTGCACCAGGTCGCGATAGCGCAGCACGTCGGCGTAGGCGCGCACCGTCTCGAGCGCGGCCGACTCGGACGCATCAATCACCTCGTAATAGCGCGCCAGCCGCGCATAGCCGAGGCGCGCCACCTCGCTGCGGGTGAGGAAGCCGTCGTACAGCATCTGCCGCAGGGTCAGCGCCGCGCCGCGGTGCGTGTAGTTGTCGGTGGCCTGGGCGGGCCGGTCCTGGCGTTCGCGGCCGATGGCGGCGTCGAGGTCGAGCTGCGGCAGGTAGCCGCCGCGCGCCACGTCCTGTTCCGCGCCCGCGGCCTGGAAGGCGTGCCAGCGCGCCTGTACCTCGGGATTGGTGCCCACCGCCTTCAGCGCCGCCTCGCGCAGCGCCGAGGGCAGGGATTCGGCCAGCACCGCACCGTTCAGTGCGCACAGCACCGCGATCACGCAGGTACGGCGGAAGAGCTTGTTCTTGTCCATTTTTGTGTTCCAGTTCTTCGGTTGTACGGGCCGAGAATCCGCCCCGTCTTGATTAGAGCAGGATTCCGGCGGCGGCCGCGGGCGCGCGCGATCCGCTCAGTGATGCTTTCCACAAGCGCCGCCAACTTGTTCCGGCGGCCGTGCGCCAGGTCACGCCGGCGACGCCCTGCGGTGCGTTCGGCGGGGTCGGATCGCCCATAATCCAGGGCAGCTTTCCTGCCTCGCCCCATGCCCCCTTCCCCTCGCCCGCCCCTTCGCAGACTGTGCCAGGCTGCCGCGCTCGCCGTTCTGGCCGGTGCGCTGCCGCTCGTGCTGGCGGCGACCGACGGCGCGCGCATGGAGGACATCGCCCGCGCACGCTACGGCGAGACGGTGGCGGCGGTCGTGCGCGACTGGCGCGGCCTGCTCGGCGACGCCGATGGCGACGAGTCCGCACGGCTGGCGCGGGTGAACACCTTCTTCAACCGCCGCCTGCGCTTCGACGACGACAGCGTGGTGTGGAAAGAGGCCGACTACTGGGCCACGCCGCTCGAGTCCCTGGCCCGTGGCGCGGGCGACTGCGAGGACTTCGCGATCGCCAAGTACGCCAGCCTGCTGGTCGCGGGCATCCCGTCGGCGCGCCTTCGCCTGATCTACGTCCGCGCCCGCATCGGCGGCCCGCAGAGCACGCTGTCGCAAGCGCACATGGTGGTCGGCTACTACCCGACGCCCGACGCCGAACCGCTGATCCTCGACAACCTGGTGGGCGAGATCCGGCCTGCCAGCCGGCGCCCCGATCTGTTCCCGGTCTTCAGCTTCACCAGCGAGGGCCTGTGGGTGCAGGGGGCGACGACCTCCTCCGCCGACCCCACCGCGCGCCTGTCGCGCTGGCGCAGCGTACTGCAGCGCATGCGCGACGAAGGCCTCGAACTCCCCAGATGAACCCGTCACGCCCTGCCCGGAGCCTCCAAACATGTCCCTGATCAAGCAACTCTGGATCGCGACGCTATGCGTCACCCTGCTCGCCCTGGGCGGCAGCCTGGTGGTCGGCACACTATCGACGCGCGACCACCTGGTGCAGGCGCTCACGGTGAAGAACATCGACAACGCCGGCAGCCTGGCGTTGGTGCTCTCGCACCTGCCCAAGGATCCGGTGAGCATCGAACTACAGCTCGCCGCACGCATGGACACCGGCCACTACCGACTGATCCGCCTGGTCGACCCCAAGGGCGCGGTGATCGCCGAGCAGGTCTCGGACAGCGCCGGCGACAGCGTGCCGGACTGGTTCCGCCGCCTGATTCCGATCGCGGCGCAGGCGGGCGTGGCGCAGGTGCAGGACGGCTGGCACCAGTTCGGCACCCTGCAGGTCGAGAGCCACGAGCGCTACGCCTACGAGTCGCTGTGGCGCTCGACGCGCGACCTGCTGCTGTGGTTCGCGGTCGGCGGCATCGCCTGCGGCGCCCTCGGCACGATGCTGCTCAAGCGCATCCTGCGCCCGCTGGACGACGTCGTCGCCCAGGCCACCGCGATCGGCGAGCGCCGCTTCGTCAGCACCCGCGTGCCGCGCACGCTCGAGTTCCGCAGCGTGGTCGGCGCCATGAACGCGCTATCGGGCCGGGTGCGGATGATGCTGAGCGAGGAGTCCGAGCGCCTGGAAGCCCTGCGTTTCCAGAGCCAGCACGACGAGCTCACCCGGGTCATGAACCGCAGCCAGTTCCTGCGCCGCGTGGAGAGCGCGCTCGCGCGCGAGGACGCGCACGCCGGCGGCAGCCTGCTGATCGCCCGCATCGGCGACATCGCCGCCCTCAACCGCGAGCTCGGCCGCCCGGCGGTCGACACCCTGCTGCGCACGCTCGGCCACCACCTGCTGCATCTGGCCGCGAGCCAGCCCGACTGGGAGGCCGGCCGCCTCAACGGCACCGACTTCGCCCTCCTCGCCAGCGGCGACGACGATGCGGCCGCCCTCGCCCAACGCATGCAGGAAACGATCGCGGCGGCGATCGCGCACGCCCAGCTCGGTCACGACGTGCGCGTACCCTTCCCGCTCGGCGCCTGCGCCTTCTCGCCCGGCACTGCGCTCAAGGCCCTGCTCGCGCGCACCGATGGCGCGCTGGCGAGCGCCGAGCAAGGTGGCGAACGCGCGATCTGCATTGCCGACCCGCACCGCCCGCCGCTCGCGCACACCGAACTGGCCGGCTGGCGGGGCGCGCTCGAGGACGCGCTCGCAGGCGAACGCATCCAGCTCGGGCGCTTCCCCGTCATCGGCACCAAGGGCGAGCTGCTGCACTGGGAGGCGCCGGTGCGCGTGCACATGGATGGCGACTGGCAGCGTGCGGGCTACTTCATGCCGTGGGCCGCGCGCCTGGGCCTGATCAGCCGCGTCGACGCGACCGTGGTCCGCCTCGCGCTGCGCAGCATCGCCACCAGCGCTCAGCCGCTGGGCATCAACCTGTCGGCCGAATCGCTGCGCGACGCCAGTTTCCGCAGCCAGTTGCTGGCCGCGCTCGCCGAGCAGCCGCAGGCGGCGCGCGCGCTCTGGGTCGAGGTCCCCGAATACGGCGTAAAGCAGCATGCCGCGGAATTCCGCGAGCTCTGCCAGGCGCTCAAGCCCCTGGGCTGCCACGTCGGCATCGAGCACTGCGGCCGCGAGCTCGACCGCATCGGCGGCCTGCACGACCTCGGCCTCGACTACATCAAGGTCGACGCGTCGATGATCCGCGGCATCGACACCGACGCCGGCAACCAGAGCGTGCTGCGCAGCCTGTGCATGCTGGCGCACAGCGTGGGGGTGAAGGTGATCGCCGAAGGCGTGAACAGCGACGCCGAGCGCGGTGTCCTGCCCGGGCTCGGCGTCGATGGCATGACCGGCCCCGGCGTGCTGCCGGCCGGGACGGACCCCCTATAGGATCTGCTCGTCGCGCTCGGAGAGCAGGTCGAGGCGCGCGCTGCGGCGGGCGGTGGGCAAGTGGGCGGACAACAGGGGAAAAGCATTCAATGAAGATCGACATCGGCTGCGGCGGCAAGAAGAAGGAGGGATCCATCGGGCTCGACCAGTACCTGATGCCGGGAGTGGACCACGTTCTGAACATCGGTATCGAGCGCTGGCCGTTCGCGGACGGGAGTGTCGACGAGGCGTACTCGAGCAATTTCCTCGAGCACCTCACCAACCTCGGCGAGCGCTTCGAGCGCGTGCACTTCTTCAATGAGCTGTACCGGGTGCTGCGCCCCGGCGCAAAGGCCTTCGTCGTCGTTCCGCACTGGAATTCCGAGCGCTTCTACGGCGATCCGACGCACAAGGAACCGTTCAGCGAGATGGGAGTGTATTACCTGAACAGGGCGTGGCGCCTTTCCCAGGCGCCGCACACCGACATCGCCTGGAACAGGAATGGTTATGCCTGCGACTTCGACGCCGCGCTCGGCTTCGTCATGCACCCCGAATTCCAGGGCCGGTCGCAGGAAGAACAGACCTACGGGCGTAAATGGTTGCGCAGCGCGGTGCAGGAAATGCACCTGCATCTCGTGAGGCGCTGAGAGCGCTCCTCGCTAACCGCGTATGCGGAACCCCGAGGAGGCGACTGGGGTTCAGAACAGATTTGAGTCCGGCTCGCTGTCGAGCAGTTTGAGGGCGTTCATCGATGCGCGCAGGTTCCGTCGGTCGAGCAGCCGGTTCTGCGCAGCCACCGGCAGGTCGGTGAAGCGGATGACGTCCTTGGCGAGCAAGGTGTCGATCAGGTCCTCGATGACCCGGATCAGACCGAGGTCGGAGTCTTCCAGGGCCTGACGCGTGTCCGCTGGCGGACGTGGCGCCAGCATTCCGAGGTAGGCGGCGAGCGCAGGTTCATCGGCATCGATCCACTCGCGTATGTCGGCCGTCTCCTGCTCGCTGACCGCGACCACGCGGCCGCCTGAGTCTCGCTTGACGAAGGGCATGGTCAGGGCTCCAAGGCCGCGGCTTGGGTCGTCATCGACAAGCCGAGCTTCCGACGCTGGATCGCCATCTCGAAGATCGACAGGTAACGCCCGGCCACTGCGCTGACATGGTATCGACGCTGCGCGTCCACAGCGGCCGTCTCACCGATATGGGCGTGGGCGGTGGGGGCATCGATGATCGCGGTCGCAAGACGCACCCAGGCGGGGATGTCGTCGTACTTGCACAGGTAGCCGTTGCAGCCGTTGCGTAAGACCTCGGGGATGAAGCAGCGGTCGCTGGCAATGATCGTTCGCCCGCGGAACAGCAGCTCGAACAAACCCCAGTTGGCCGAGCCAAACTGGAGCGGGTAGAGGAACAGGTCCATCGCCTCGATGTAGCTCGCGAAATCCTCGTAGCCTGCGAAATCGACATGCTCGAAGGACGCATCCGGCCCCAGCGTGATGCCTTCACGCTCCAGGACGTACTGCATGAACGAGGACGGGCGCGTGGCCTCGTCAGGAAACTGCGCCTGCAGGAAGGCGCCTTCGTAGCTGTACAGCACCTTGGGCGAGCCGCAGAACACGAAGCGTACATCGGGCCGGATCTTGAGTATTTCCTTTGCGATCAGGATGAACTGCTCGAAGCCCTTGGCCGATGACAGGTCGCGCGCGGCGAAGCCGATGTGGAACACGCTCTCCTTGCGCTGGAAGCGAGAGGGCTTGCGCACGATGTCGAAACCCTCCATCTGCGCCACGATCCGCTCGTGCAGGCAGGACGGGAACATGCCCTTCGCGTACTCGCTGGGCACGATCACCATGTCGCTCTTGAGCGCCTGGTGGTAGCTCGTCATTTCGAACAGGCGGTCCCGATAGGCCGCGTAGTCCGGCTGTGGATAGCGGGCGTCGTAGCCGTGCGCCGTAAACGACGGAAATTCGATGTAGGTGATCACCGGAATGTCGAAGGCATCGAAGACCTGAAGCGGGAATCCGCCCGAGCCGTGCGCGACGATGACGTCGATCGGAGTGTGTTCGATGAGCTTGCCGATCGCCTCCCGCAACAGGAATGAGCGCTGGGTGCGCGCTTCGAGCCCGCGGGTATAGAAGTAGGACTTTGGATTCTCCGCCACCATGCGGAAGGGCACGAGATTGGGGACGCGGTCCTTGTTGGCGTCATGCACGCCGGTGGAGCACAGGAACCAGGACTCGGCCAGACCCGATGCATTCAGATGCTGATGCAGGGTCTGGAATTGCCCGAAGCCTTCGTGGATGAACAGGATCCGCATTCTTCGTACCTGAGTGGTTTGCGGCGGGCCCTCACGAGACCGCCGCCTGATGCCTCACCGCGCCTTAGTCGACGGTCGGCGTGTTGTTGAGCAAGGGGTTCGAGGTGGCCTGGTCGAACTGCGTGAGCAGGCTATCGCCGCCGCCGAGTCCCGCCGCCCCAGGCGTGCCCGCCTGGTCGATCAGGCCCTCGTCCTGCGTCAGCAGGTCGTTGGCCGACAGCGCGGAAAGGGCCTGAGGTTCGGTTTCGCCACCCGTCGCCATGGTAAAGGTCTCGGTTTCGGTCACCGTCCCGGTTTGCGTCACCGTCTCGGTGTATTCGGTGACCGTCACGGTGTCGACGTACTCACTGACCGTGATCGTTTGGGTGTATTCGCTCACCGTGATGGTGCCCACCGTCTCGGTTTCGATGCTGGTGTCGAGCACGGTCTGCGTGTCGAGCACGGTTTCGGTGTCGATGGACGTGGGTACGGTCACCTGAGTATCGAGCACCGTCTCGGTCTCGACCGTCGTCGGCACCGTGGTCTCGGTGTCGAGCACCGTGTCGGTGGCAATCGTGGTCGGCTGCGTCACCTGGGTGTCCACCACCGTCGTCGTCTCGATCGTCGTCGGTACCGTGGTCTGCGTGTCGATGACCGTATCAGTGGCGATCGTCGTCGGCTGCGTTACCTGGGTGTCGACCACCGTCGTCGTCTCGATGGTCGTCGGCACCGTGGTCTGCGTGGCGAGCACGGTGTCGGTGGCGATCGTCGTCGGCTGCGTCACCTGGGTGTCGACCACCGTCGTCGTCTCGATGGTCGTCGGCACCGTGGTCTGCGTGGCGAGCACGGTGTCGGTGGCGATCGT